>Ga0114931_10001088_pt1 | contig 34523 bp, 33 predicted proteins | sample 2SBtaG_FD_89579 | JGI IMG/M metagenome (GOLD analysis project Ga0114931, IMG submission 89579) | Deep subsurface microbial communities from Kolumbo volcano to uncover new lineages of life (NeLLi) - 2SBTROV14_V59a metaG | ecosystem: Environmental > Aquatic > Marine > Volcanic | place: Kolumbo...
CCATCGAAGCGATGGGTGCTTCGCACGCGCGGCTACGCCGCGCAACGCGGGACTAGCACCGTTTGTTTGGGGCGCAGCAGCGCCCCCTCGGCTGCGCCGAGCCTCCCCCTCGACCGCTCCGCGCTCGTCTAGCCCCTCGATTCAAGAGAATCGAGCGGCTAGTCCCGCGTTTCCATCGAAGCGATGGGTGCTTCGCACGCGCGGCTACGCCGCGCAACGCGGGACTAGCACCGTTCGTTTGGGGCGCAGCAGCGCCCCCTCGGCTGCGCCGAGCCTCCCCCTCGACCGCTCCGCGCTCGTCTAGCCCCTCGATTCAAGAGAATCGAGGGACTAGCCCGCCTCAGTTCGCGATCCCTACGTCCTGGCAGATGCCGGCGAGCTTGCCGATGGGCCGGCCGCGGGAGAAGCGGAACGGCTCCGGCGCCATGAGCCCCGTGCTGCAGCTGTTCTCGACCTCGAAGCTCTTTGCCAGGTCGAGCGGCAGCGCGGTGTTCCAGTCGCGAGCTCCGTCGAAGCGCGCGCGGATGACGCCCTTCGGGTCGATGTACCAGGTCTCCGGGTAGAGATCGGTCCCGAACTTGCCGCCCACCACGTCGGAGTCGGAGTCGACGAGAACGTCGAACGGCGGCGGTCCGGCCAGGACCGACTTGAGCGTGGCCTTCACATCGGCAGCGCTCGAATCGGTCGACACGGTCACGACGCGCATGTCCCTGCGCTGGTTGACCACCTGCGCCAGGGCGGCCAGGGACGGCATCTCCTGCAGGCAAGGGCCGCAGTTCTTGGTCCAGAAGTTGAGGATCACGACCTTGCCCCGGTAGTCCGAGAGCTTGACGTTCTTGCCGTCGATGGACGGGAGCTCGAAGTCGGGGGCGACGCGGTTGGCGTCGGCGTAGGTCGGCTGCATCGCGCACAAGGGCGTGCAGAAACGCCTGAGCTCGGCGTTCTGCGCGGTCGAGACAAAGGAGTAGACCGCGAACGCCGCCAGGACGATGAATACCAGCTGTGCGACCTGTGCCAGTTTCACGGCCCCATTTCTAGCACCAGCTCGGGGCGAGGCGAGAGTATTCTGGGTGCGGCATGACGCCGACAGGTTCCAGACCGGGCGGAGAGCCCCTGAAGGCGGTTGCCAGAGCCCTCCTCCAGGCGGCGACCCAGGCGCGGATAGGTCTGGTGGTCGCCGTGGCCGACGGTCCGGGCGGGCACCGCGAGTTCGTCAGCGAGGCCGCCGCCAGCATGCTGGGCTACAGCCGTCAGGAAATGTTGGGGCTCCCAGTCTACTCCCACTTCCACCAGGAAGTGGTACCGGAAATCCGGCGCTGGCGGGACTGCCTGCGCCGCAGCGAGAACGTCGCGCGAGTACTGGAGACGGAGGTCATCCACAAGAACGGCACTGCAATACCCGTCCGCCTCACAGCCAGCGACACCACGCTCGACGGGCAGCCAGCTACCGTTAATTTCTTCTTCGACACGGCCGAGCGACGACGGACCGAACAGGCGCTGCGCCAGTCCGAGCAGCGCTTCCGGCGACTGGTCGAAGCAGCTCCCGACGCGGTCATGGTCGTCAACATGGGGGGCATCGTCTACGCCAACCCCGCCCAGCTCAAGCTGGAGGGGTACGACCAGGTCGACGAGCTGGCCAAGCTTCGCAGCCACGACCGGATCCACCACGACGACGTCGACAAGGCGTTCACGCGTATCCGCGAAACGCTTGCAGGCAGCCGACTACCGCCTGGAGAGCTCCGCCTGCGGCACCGCGACGGTCATTTCGTGCCGGTGGAGGTGGTGGACCTGCGGGTGGAGTGGGACGGCGAGCCGGCAGTGCTGTCGTTCGTGCGCAACCTCGAGAAGCGCCGCCAGCTCCAGACCGAGTTGGTCCAGGCGGATCGCACCACGGCTATCGGTACGCTCGCCGCGGGCGTAGCGCACGAGATCAACAACCCCCTGGCCTACGTGCTCTTGAATCTGCAGTACCTGCTCCGCGAGCTTCCGCGCCTCGAGGGCGATCAGGAGCGCCTGCAGCATCTGATCGGTCGTCTGGACGAGGCCCGTCACGGCGCGGAGCGGGTCAGGACCATCGTGCGGGATCTCAGGGCGTTCTCCGGCGCCACGGAGGAAGACGAACGCGGCGCGGTGGATCTGCGCCGGGTGCTACGCTCGGCGATCAAGGTAGCCCAGAACCAGATCGGCCCTCGCGCGCGGCTGCTGGAAAAGTTCGAGGACGACGTTCCAACGGTCTACGCCAATGCCGCCCGGCTCGAGCAGGTGTTCCTGAACTTGCTCATCAACGCGGCGCAGGCGGTGCCCCAGGGGGAAAAGGAACGACACACCGTCCGCGTCTCGCTCGGGGTCGACGACGCGGGAAAGGTCGTGGCAGAAGTCGGGGATACGGGCGCGGGCATCCCGGGCGAGCTGCTCGACCGGGTCTTCGATCCGTTCTTCACGACCAAGCCCGTCGGAATCGGCACCGGACTAGGGCTTCCGATCTGCCACAGCATCGTCACTGCACTCGGCGGCGAGATCAACGTGGACAGCACCGTCGGCAGCGGAACGGTGTTCCGCGTCGTTCTGCCGGCGCACCACAAGAAGGACGATCGACCAATACGTCCGCCCACGCCGCCCAGGCCGATCCCCGGCGAGCGGCGCCCCCGGGTGCTGGTCATCGACGACGAGCTCCCCGTCGCTTCGATGCTCGGGCGCGTCCTGGGCGACGAATACGAGGTGCAGCTGTCGACGAGCGGGCGCGAGGCGCTGGACGTGCTCCTGGGAGAACCGGGCTTCGACGTGGTCCTGTGCGACCTCCTGATGCCCGGCATGTCGGGCATGGATCTGTACCGGAAGCTCTCGACCCAACGTCCAGGCGCGGAGGAGACGCTCGTGTTCATGACGGGCGGCGCCTTCACGCCGCGCGCGGCAGAGTTCCTCGCCACGGTGCCCAACCCGCGCATCGAGAAACCGTTCGACCTGCACAAGATGCGGCGACTTGTCCGAGACCTGTGCGAGCAACGCACCTAGCTCAGCCCGAAGCGTCGCTGGAAGGAGCCGTCCGTCGGCACAACGGCTAGCATACCGCCTTGCCGACATGAGTGCGCCTGCCGATATTCCGGACACGGTCGCGTCCCTCGCCCGCCAGCGCCGCGACGAAGCCTACCGCATCAACGTCTCCTGGTTGGTCAGGCTGCGCTGGGCCGCCATCACGGGACAGGTCGTGGTGATCCTGGTGGTGTGGCTCGGCATGCACATCACTCTGCCGCTCGCGCCGCTAGCAGCGCTCGTCGGTGTGGAAGCCGCCTCCAACATCGGCGGGGCGCTGTGGCTGACACGCCGGCCCGTGGTGCGTGAAGCCCACATCGGGTTGCTCGTCACCCTGGATCTGCTGCTGTTCTCGGGCCTGCTCTATTTCACGGGAGGCCCCTCCAACCCGTTCAGCTTCCTGTACCTGATCTATCTGGCTCTGGCGGCGCACGTGCTAAGGCCGCGCTGGACGTGGGGGCTCGTCGCGCTGACCCTGGCGTGCTCCGGGGCGCTGTTTCTCGATCATGTTCCACTAGCCATGACGGGGCCGCACGAGATGCCACACGGCTTCGGGCTGCACCTGAAGGGCATGTGGGTCGCTCTATGCGTCGCAGCGGTGTTCATCGTGTACTTCCTGTATCGCGTGAATCGCGCGCTGCTGGAGCGCGAGCACGAGCTGCAGCAGGCGCGCGAGCGCTCGGCGCAGGGCCAGCGGCTGGTTTCGCTCGCTACCCTCGCGGCGGGCGCAGCGCACGAGCTGGCGTCGCCGCTCTCCACGATCGCGGTTGCGGCCAAGGAGTTGGAGCACGAGCTTTCCGCTGCCGACGCGGAAGCACGAGAGGACGTGACGCTGATCCGTGAACAGGTGGGGCGGTGCCGCGGCATCCTCGACCAGATGGCATCCGACGCGGGACAACCGACGGGCGAGCCCACAACCGAGCTCGACGCGTCCACGCTGCTCGCCGCGATCCTGCAGGGGCACGACTCGAACCGCGTGGTAGTCCACATCACTCCCGCGGGCCAGAAGGCCACGTTGCGCGCACCGGCGCGGGCGCTCGCCCAGGCCCTGCGCGGCCTGCTGGTCAACGCGCTGGACGCTTCTCCGGGCAGTGCGGCCGTGGAGCTCGACCTCGACGCCGACACGGAGCGCGTCCGCCTCGAGGTGCGGGATCATGGATCCGGGATGGCCCCGGACGTCGCCGCGCGCGCCATGGAGCCCTTCTTCACGACCAAGGCCACCGGCCGCGGCATGGGCCTCGGGCTGTTCCTGGCGAAGACCGTGCTCGAGCAGCTCGGAGGGCGGCTCTCACTGGAATCGTCGTCCGGGCAGGGAACGGTCGCGCGGGCGGAGCTGCCACGGGCTTGAGCGCGAAGCACGCCGGCGCCATGCTCCAAGACGCATGCCCGACGAGCCGCCCCTCGACGCGCCCAGTATCCTGATCGTCGACGACGACACGGTGCTGTGCCAGCGGCTGGTTCGAGCGTTCAGCCGCCGCGGCTACGAGGCGCGCGGCTCGGAAAGCTACCGGGAAGCGCTGGCGGGCGCGAAGGCCGATCCGCCGGAGCTTGCAGTCGTCGATCTGCGCATCGGCGATCGATCGGGTCTGGAGCTGGTCCAGGAGCTGAAGGCGATCGACGAGGCCACCCAGGTGGTGGTGCTGACCGGCTACGGCAGCATCGCCACGGCCATCGACGCGGTGCGGCTCGGTGCGACGTACTTCCTGGCCAAGCCGGCCGACGTCGACGACATCCTGGCCGCCTTCGAGCGCGGCACGGCTCCGCCCCAGGTGCAACCGGACTCGAGCTACCGCGCCCCCTCGCTGGCCAGAGCCGAATGGGAGCACATCAACCGCGTGTTGGCGGACTGCAACGGCAACATCTCCGAAACCGCGCGGCGGCTTGGCATCCACCGCCGCTCGCTCCAGCGCAAGCTGAACCGCTACGCACCGCGGAGCTAGGGCTCGCGCCGCGCGCGGCGGGGCTCGACGCTCCCGGACTCGTCGTCGAGGGGCTCGTCCGCGTCGGCGGCGACCCGCACGCGTTCGTCGGCGCGGACGCGACGCCGGCGGGTCGCTTCCAGCAGCAGATCGACGCCCTGCTCGAGCTCCGATTCGTCCGGACGGCGATGACGCCGGGCGCGACGCCGGTCGCGACGCCGGGTGCGCTCGGACTCCTCGCCGGTCAATACCCGGACGGCGCGCATCGCGAAGGCGATCGTCAGACCGAACACCCCCCACCAATACCAGTGCCAACCGTGGACGAGCGCCGCCACCCAGGTCAGCATCCCTATGATCACGAGGGTGCGCAGGCCATGGTTCCCGAGCTGTGCCAGCCGGGTGGGCCGGTCGACGACGGCCGGTGCGCGCCGCTCGAGGTCGCGCACCGCCTGGTCCAGCGCCGCGCGATCCACGCCGACTTCTCCGGCCACCTCGACCAGCTCCTCGTGGCTCAGGCCGCTGCCGCGCGACGCCTGCACGTCCACGGCTCGCTTGAGGATCTCGCTGACCTGCTCGGTGGAGTAGCTCGCCAGATCGCGGCCGGCGTGCGCGGCCTGTGGGTCCGGCGCCTTCGGTGGCACCCGGGCGGGCTTTGCCGCCGGCGCACCCAGTGCTGGGGCCTCGGCGTTTGCTGCGTGCTCGAGCGCTTCGGCAGCAGCCTGCATGGATTCGAAGCGTTTGCCCGGGTCCTTCTCGAGCGCGCGTTCAACGACGCGCGCGATCGGAAGCGGCACGCCGGCCTCGACAAGGCTCGGCGGAGTGTCGGTCAGCACGGAGGCGGAGATCGCCAGCGGATCAGCACCGCTCCAGGGCGATCGGCCGGCGAGTAGCTCATAGGCCACGGTGCCCCACGCGAACTGGTCGCTCTTGCCGTCCAGCGGCGCGCCGCGGATCTGCTCCGGCGACATGTAGCGCGTCGTGCCGACGAGGATGCCCTCCGCGGTGAGTGTCGGCAGTGCCGGGCTCGCCGTCGGCGCTTCGGGGTCGATGGGGCCTGCCAACCGCCGCGCGATGCCGAAATCGAGCACCTTGATGCGCCCATCCGGGCGCACCATCACGTTCTCGGGCTTCACGTCGCGGTGCACGATGCCGCGCTGGTGGGCGTGGTCGAGCGCACGCGCCACATCACCGAGCCAGCGCAACACCTCGTCGCGCGATGGTGTGCCCTGCTGGAGGATCTGTCTGAGCGTGCGGCCCTCCACGAGCTCCATGGCGATGAAAGGCGTGCCATCGACCTCGCCCACGTCGTAGACAACCACAGCGTTCGGGTGGTCGAGCTTCGCGGCGGCCCGACCTTCGCGCATCAGCCGCGCGCGCAGCTCCGGATCCGACGCGGTGTCGGCGTCGCCGGCGAGAGCCAGGACCTTCAGCGCGACGGCTCGATCGAGCCGCTCGTCGTGCACCCGGTAGACCACGCCCATGCCTCCCCGGCCGAGCACGGTCTCGACGCGGTAGCGGTCGAATTGCTGTCCCTCCGGAAGCACGTGGCGGAGGTTACGCCACATCGACGCCGGGAGGAATCGGTCACACGGAAGGGGCGGGCAGCCGCCCGTCGACCTCGAATGCGTCGCGCTGGAAGACGAACTGCCGCTTCTTGAACACGTCCTTCTTCACCAGCTCGACCCTGCTCTGGCTCGCCGTGCACACCCAGCTCTCCGGCACGCTCGGCACGTCCGAAGAGAACACAGGCACGAATAGACCGACGTTGGCGCCGCGCTCCCGATCGCGCGCAGATAGGTAGACGAACGCCTCGACGCCGGCCGCGCGCATGTCGCGCCCCAGTGCCTGCGACGATCGGTAGCTGGTGCGCGAGCCTATCGCGCCGGCGTGCGCCGCGAACGGCGGGCGCGTCAGATCCACGGCGCGGCGTGTGCGCACCTGGGCCCGGAACGCGGACAGCTCTACGCTGATCGAACCCAGCTCCGCCTCGCTGCCCTCGAGGAAGAGCAGGCGATAGTAGGCGACCTCGACAAATGCCGTCCGGAGCACGCGCGAGCCGTACCAGATGCCCGGCTCGAAGCGCGTGCCGAAGCGCGAACCATGGCGGAGCGGCGGATGGCGGAATGGCGTGTACAGGAGATAGTGCAGGCGCGAGAGCCTCGGCCATGGCGGAAGCGGCGGCTTCACGCCATCGATCATCTGTTCGATAAGCTCCTGTTCCTGTACCGAATCGACGATCTTGCGCGTGGAGATGACGGACTGCGATTCCACGACGCGCCATGGGCGCGTCTCGAGACGGCGCAGGTGCGACGCGCCGCCGCACCTATTCCACAGCGAAGCCGCCATCTTCGCTCACAGCTTGCCACGCATGGCATCGAGATAGCCCGCCACCTCGACCAGCCCCTCCACGCTCTGCATGCGCTCGGCGGGCACGCCGCCCAGGTGGGTGTTCGCCGCGCGCATCCACGCGCGCACTGCCTCGCCGCTTCCGCCTAGCAGCGCGTCGACGCTGCGGAACACCCGCAGCACGAGCAGGCCGAGCTCGCCCTCTTTGCTCGTTGGGTCGATCACGCGCTGCCCGTGCGAGAGCCGCGACAGCGACGCCGCGCTCGTACCGATCGTCCGCGCGAGCTCCCGGGTCGACAGCCCCAGCTCCGCGGCGGCGCGCAGCACCGCCTTGCCCAGCACCTGGCCAGGATCGAGCGACGGGGCGGCGTCAACGTTCATTGCATCTGCAACTATAGACATATTATATTGCACATGCAACAGCAGCACCCCGGACTGTTCCGGGCGGGCGCGCTGACGGGGAGCGTGATAGCTTGGCGCCTCCCATGTCCCGACTCGAGAAGCGCCTGCTCTCCCAGGTCGCCCGGGCCAGCCACGATTTCCGGCTGATCGAGCCCGGTGACCGCGTGATGGTGTGCGTGAGCGGCGGCAAGGATTCGCTGTCGCTGCTGCACCTGCTCGGGCGGATCCAGCAGAAGGCGCCGTTCGACGTGTCGCTGGTCGCCGTGAACCTCGATCAGGGCCAGCCCAGCTTCCCGGCGGACGTGCTGCCGCGCCACTTCGAGGCTGGCGGCTACGAGTACCGCATCGTCACGCAGGATACATACTCGATCGTCAAGGCGAAGATCCCGGAAGGCAAGACGTACTGCTCGCTCTGCTCGCGCCTCCGGCGTGGCATCCTCTACAACGTCGCCCAGGAGCTCGGCGCCACGAAGATCGCCCTCGGCCACCACCAGGACGACCTCATCGAGACGCTGCTTCTGAACGTGCTCTACTCGGGCCAGATCAAATCGATGCCGCCGCGGCTGCGCTCGGACGACGGGCGCAACATCGTGATCCGCCCGCTCGTCTACTGCTCCGAGGAGGAGCTCGCCGCATTCGCGGATGAGCGCGACTTTCCGATCATCCCGTGCGATCTGTGCGGCTCGCAGGACAACCTGCAGAGAAAGCGCGTCAAGCGCCTGATCGCCGAGCTCTCCGCCGACAACAAGAACGTGCGCGGCAATCTGTTCGCGGCGCTCGGCAACGTCCGGCTGACGCACCTGCTCGACCTGGAGCTCAGGCGCGCCGCTGGAATGGACGAAGCGCGAGGCGCGGATCCATCGCTGGACGGCGATGACAGCGCGGGAGCCGCCAACGAAGCGATGCTTCCACTAGCTGGGCTATTGCGGCGCGCGGAAGTGTAGCGGGGCATCGGCCGCGCGCGTCACGCGCCCTCGCACGTCCCCCACGGCAATCATGTACGGCGGCAGGTCGCCTTTGGCGAGCGACAGCGCTGTCGCCACCTTTGAATCCTCGTAGCCGCCGACGGGCGCGGCGCCCAGACCGAGGCTGACGGCTTCGAGCTTCACGCCCCACAACCGCTGCCGACCGTCCGGCGACACCGCCGGCACGGGACGCGACCACTACCAGCGGTGCGCTCGCTTCCGCCGTGAAGGGCCGCCATCCGTGCTCGCTCGCGATCACCTCGAGTCACGGATCGAACGCCTCTTGACCGTCACTCGAGTGCCGGACCGGACAGAGCATGTCAACGCGCCGGGCCGAGGGGTGAAGGTCGCTCACCCTGGCCCGGGAGGTCGGGTAGCTTCGGCTGCGGCTCTCCACCGTGGGGGTGCAGCGAGCTTGGCGGTCGCTCCGCGCTCCCGCTCGGCGGCGGCGCAGGTTCAGGGTGTGGCGCGGCCGTTGGCGGCAGCGGCACCGGCTCCGGGCGGCGCTCTACCGGGACGCGCATCGGACGGCGCGGGACCATCCGCGGCGCGGTCGCACCTGCCGGCGGATTCATCAACCATGTGGAATCGGAGAGCCGCACGTAGGTCGCCCGGCGACCACAACCCTCGACGCCGTAGCTGGTGATCGTCCCGTGACCGTCCCGCGCGAGCGGTGCGATGGCGAGCGAGATACGCGGGCATTCGAGGTCGAACGCCGCGCGGGACTCGAGCGCTGTCCGGCCGCGCGCGTTCTGCGCGGCGGGGCTGCACCCCCAGGTCAGGAGCGCGACCAGCGCCGGGGCGGCGTATCCCCCGCCCATCACCGCACTATAGCCGCGGACGGAGGGCGGCGCTTCAGTCGTTCGGGCGCGATCGGCGCCTCGACATCGAGATAGCCCGCACCGTCGGGCTTGTGCCCGAGCCCGCCAAAAGCGCGCTTGAAATCGGCATAGCGCCCCCCGGCGCGCACGGCCTCGGCAACGGCTCGACCCTCCGCTTCGCCGCCCTGCGCGAGCACATACTCGATCCAGGTCCACTTGGCGCTCGTGGCACGCACGTCCGCTCTGCCCTGCAGCCCCCGCCGGAGCCGCTCCAGCCGCTTCTGCACGCGGGCGACGCCCGCGTACGGCATGTTGTCGAGCGGCGTGTTGCGCTTGGAGCAGAAGGGAGAGATGCCCAGAGCGATAGGCACGATGCGAGACAGCTCGCCGACGAAGCGCGCGCATTCGTCGATGTCCTCGCCGGTCTCGCCGGGCAAGCCGATCATCAGGTATAGCTTGAGCCGATCCATGCCGTGCTGCTTCGCACGCTCGGCCGCTGCGACGAAGTGCGGTTCACGCCCGCGCCGTTCGATGATGCCGCGCATGCGTTCGCTCGGCCCGTCGAGCGCCGTGGTGAGCGTGCGGTAGCCGACGCGCTTGAGCGCCGCGATCAAGTCGTCCCTGAGCTTGTCGGGCCTGAGGCTCGAGAGCCCGACCTCCGCGCCGCGGTCGGCCAGCGCGTTGACGATCTCGACGATCGTCGGGTGGTCGCTGACGGCGGCGCCGACCAGACCGACCCGGCGGGCGTCAGCAGGGATCGTCTCCAGCACGACCTCTTTCGGCACGATGCGCATGCCGCCGTTCGTGGAGCGGCGCATCACGCAGTACGTGCAGCCACGAGAGCAGCCGCGCTCGACTTCCGTCAGGAACATACCGCTGAGCTCGGTGTGCGGCGTAATGATGGTGCTGTGGGCTGGGAGCAGCGCGTTGTCGGCGGCGCCAATCGGCGGGAGCGCCGCGCCGTGCACCGCAGGCACGTGGATGTGCGGGTGGCGCGCGAGGCGCGACAGGGCTTCCTCGCGACCCGGCGCCTCGGCGATCGTCTCGAGCGCCCAGCCCACGACCTCTTCGCCTTCGCCCATCACGATGGCGTCGGCAAACGCCGACAACGGGAGCGGATTGGAGTTGGTCAGCGGACCGCCCATCAGCAGCAGCTGGTCCTCGCGCTTCTCGCGTTCCGGGAAGATGCCCGCGGCGTCGAGCATGCGGACGAGGCCCGCCAGCTCGATCTCGTAGGCCACGCTGAACGCGATCACGTCGAAGTTCTCGAGCGGGCGCAGGTTCTCGTAGCTGACCGGACGCTCCAGCGTCGCCCCGGGCCGGTCGCCGTCGTCCTCGAGGAAGACGCGCTCGCACGAGTAGCCCGGCGTCTCCTGGATGGCCCGGTAGATGCGCTGGTAGCCGAGCGAGCTCATACCCACCGCGTACGGCGACGGGTAGCAGAGCGCGACCCGCCGCGGCGCGTCCCGATCGAGTCGCCCCACCTCGTCGGCGAGGCGGCGGCGGATCACACTGGCGAGCTCGGCGGAAACCATGGGTGGCGGCAGTATAGCGGCCAACCACCGAGGCGCCCGTCTACGGAGTCGGAATGTAGGTCGTGCACTGGCCGTTCTTGCACGCGACCTGGACGCTGTTGATGTCGCCGACCGTCTGCCCCGAGTCCGTCTTCATCGGCAATGCCGGGCAGCCACACGCAGGGTACTGGCTCTCGCAGAGCTTCTCGGCCGCTTCATAGGCGGTCTTCTGCGAGTGGTTGATGCCGGTGGCAAGCTTGGTGCCGCAGCAGTCGGTCTGGTGGGTGACGATCGCACACGAAGCCGAGCCGCCGCTGCACTTGCGCCCGAAGGCGGGGAAGACGATCGGTTGCGTGCTGCAGTCGACCTTGGCCCCACCTGAACCGCCTGCTCCTCCACTGCCGCTCGCGCCGCCGCTGCCGCTCGCACCGCCCGTGCTGCTGCCGGCCGCGCCGCCGCTGCCGCTCGCACCCCCCGTGCTGCTGCCGGCAGTGCCGCCGCTGTTCGCCCCGGCCGAACCGCCCGTGCTGCTGCCGGCCGCGCCGCCGCTGCCGCTCGCACCCCCCGTGCTGCTGCCGGCAGTGCCGCCGCTGTTCGCCCCGGCCGAACCGCCCGCGCCACTGGCATTGAAGGTGTTCGAGGTGCAGGCGCCCGTGCAGGCCGCCAGAGCAAAAAGGAGGGTGATGCCAGAGTGCAAAGGTCAACAAGCCATGCTGCAAGAGTACGCGACCAGCGTCGAAGCCGCTATCGCCAACGCCGGCCGAGCATGAAGGCGGCCGCGACGCAGTGCGGCATGACAAACCCCGCGCGCGGGACTGCAGGCCGTGCCGTATACTCCCAGCATGCCGTTTTCCGCCGCCAAGAACTCCGAGGGGGAGCTCATCTACGACTGGAACGAGGTCGCCCGCAAAGGGCGCATCATCCGCCGGACAGTCGAATTCCTCGACGAGACGCTCAGGGACGGCCTGCAGAACCCGTCGGTCACCGATCCGAAGATCGACTCCAAGCTCAGGCTCCTGCACCTGATGGACAAGATCGGCATCGACGAAGCGGATATCGGGCTGCCAGGCAGCTCCAAGCGCGCCTTCGATGACTGCCTGCGCATGTGCCAGGAGATCACGTCCGCCGGGCTGGAGCTCGAGGTCTCGTGCGCCGGGCGCACGGTGGCCAGCGACATCACGCCGATGATCGAGCTGTCACAACGCGCTGGTATCCCGATCGACGTGTATGCCTTCGTCGGGTCCAGCCCCATCCGCGCGCTTGCCGAGGATTGGGACCTCGAGCTCATCAAGAAGCGCAGCGCGGAAGCCATCGACGTCGGCGTCAAGGCCGGACTGAATGTCGCGTACGTCACCGAAGACACGACGCGCTCGCGCCCAGAGGTCCTGGCGGAGCTGTTCAAGCTGGCCGTGGATCACGGCGCGTCGCGCCTTTGCCTGTGCGACACGGTGGGGCATTCCACACCCGACGGCACGCGCAACCTGATCCAGTTCACGCGCAGCGTCATCGCCGGCATGGGTGCGAGCAACGTGAGCATCGACTGGCATGGGCACAACGATCGAGGGCTGGGCTTGGTCAACGCGATCTACGCCCTGGAGTGGGGCGCCGACCGCGTTCACGGCACCGCCCTCGGCATCGGCGAGCGCGTGGGCAATGCCCAGATGGAGCTCATCCTGCTCAACCTCAAGCTGCTCGGGCTGCTGGAGGACCAGGATCTGTCGTATCTGCTCGAGTACTGCCAGGTCGCGGCCGAAGCCGTGGGTTGGGACGTACCGATCAACTATCCGCTCGTCGGTCGCGACGCGTTCCGCACCGCAACCGGCGTGCACGCCGCCGCGATCATCAAGGCCCAGGCCAAGGGCGATGCGTGGCTGGCCGACCGCATCTACAGCGGTGTTCCGGCGGGCATGTTCGGGCGTCACCAGGAGATCTGCATCGGCTACATGTCGGGCGCCTCCAACGTGGCGTACTGGCTGCGCTCGCGGAATATCGAACCGAACGAGAAGCTGGTGAAAGCCATCCTGGCGAAAGCGAAGGAGAGCGATCACATCCTTCGCGACGAGGAAGTGATGGCCGTCGTCAACGCCGGCGGGTAGGCGTTGCGTTCCCACGTGGAGGATCTATGGTGATCCGGCATTCCGCCCCGACGCGGAGGAGCGTCCGCGAGGAGGTAGTTCCATGGCGATGAGCGCGACCGAAACCACCAACCACTACCTCCGCCAGGCTTTCGAACGTCTCAAGCTCGGCTCGCGCTACGAAACGCTGCTGCTCACCCCGAGCCGGGAGCTCCGGGTGGAACTGGTCATCGAGCTCGATGATGGCAGCATCGGCAACTTCATCGGCTACCGCATCCAGCACGACGACTCGCGCGGGCCGTTCAAGGGCGGCCTGCGCTATCACCCGGACGTCGATCTGGACGAGGTGCGCTCGCTCGCCAGCCTGATGACATGGAAGACCGCGACCGTCGGTATCCCGTTCGGCGGCGCCAAAGGCGGCATCCAGGTCGACCCGCACCAGCTCAGCCGCCGGGAGCTCGAGCGGCTGACCCGGCGCTTCGTCGACCAGATCGCCGTGCTGATCGGACCCGACACCGATATCCCCGCCCCGGACCTGAACACTACCGGCGCGGTGATGAGCTGGATTTTCGACCAGTACAGCAAGCGCTACGGCTTCACCCCCGCCGTGGTCACGGGTAAGCCCGTCGACCTGCACGGCTCCTACGGACGCGAAACGGCGACGGGGCGCGGCTGCATGCTGGCCATCCGCGAAGTGCTCGGCACGGCCGGAAAGAAGCTCGAAGGCACGAAGTTCGCGGTCCAGGGGTTCGGCAACGTCGGAAGCTGGCTCGCCAGGCTGCTCCACGAACGCGGGGCGCGCATCGTCGCAGTCAGCGACGTGCGCGGCGGCATCTTCAACGGCGACGGGCTGGACATCCCGAAGGTGCTCGAGCATTCCCGCGACACGAGCAGCGTGGTCGATTTCGAGGGTGCGGAACCGATCGCGAACGAGGCACTGCTCACCTGCGACTGCGATGTCCTCGCGCCCGCTGCCCTGGGGCACGTGCTGACTGCGTCGAACGCGCGCGACGTGAAGGCGAAGTACGTGCTGGAAGCCGCCAACGGGCCCACCGCCGCCGAGGCGGACGAGATCTTCCAGAAACGCGGAGTCACGTGCGTTCCGGACATCTTTGCCAACGCGGGCGGCGTGACCGTCAGCTATTTCGAATGGACGCAGAACACGCAGAAGCTCCGCTGGTCCGAGGAGCAGGTCAACCGCATGCTGGAAGAGCACATGACGGCAGCTCATCGGTCGATCTCGAAGACCATGGATCAGCACAAGTGCTCGATGCGCACCGCCGCGTTCATCCTGGCAGTCCAGCGCGTGAAGGAAGCGACGGACCTGCGCGGCCTCGGCGGCTGAGGCGCTCCCGGGCGAGCCATGCTACGGGTCCGCCAAAGCCTGCTGCTCCTGGCGCTGCCCGCGCTCGGGGCGTGCGACCACGCCGCGTCGGCGCGACCCGAGCCGACCCACGCCGATGGCCCTGCCGTCACTTCCGCCGCGCCTGCCGTTTCCGCGCGCGCGGCGCCGCCTCCCGCCGAGCACAAACGACCGATCGATCGCAAGGCGTACGCCTGGCTGACCACTCCCGGCGGGCACGCTCCCGCTCCGGTCGACACGCTGGAAGCCCGCTTCCCCACGCCGCGGGGCTTTTCGCGCGTGCGGCTTTCCGCCGGCAGCTTCGGAGCGTGGCTGCGCGGGCTGCCGTTGGCCGCGCCGGGCACGCCCGTGGTGAGCTACGCGGGCACGCTGCTGCACCCGGCGAGCGATCCGCGCATCGCAGCGGTCGTCGCCATCGACGTGGGCAAGGCGGATCTTCAGCAGTGCGCCGACGCCGTCATCCGCATGAACGCGGAATGGCAGTGGTCGAAGGGGCGCCGCGACATGAGCTACCGCGCCGCGAGCGGCACGCCACTGCCCTTCTCGCGCTGGGCGCGCGGCGAACGGGTCAGGGCGAACGGCGCCAACATCCGCTGGCAGCCCGCGGCAAAGCCCGCAAGCGATCATCGCGCCTTCCGCCACTACCTCGACGCGGTCTTCGCCTGGGCCAACACCGTCAGCGTGGCGCGGCAGGCCAAGCCGGTGAAGCCGGCCGATCTCGCGCCAGGCGACTTCTTCATCATGCCGGGCAATCCCGGCCACTCCGTGCTGGTACTGGATCTGGCGCGGAACGCCCAGGGTCGGCGCGTCGCACTGCTGGGCCAGAGCTACATGCCGGCGCAGAACTTCCAGGTGCTCCGCCCGGCAGCCCACGCGGTCTGGTTCACGTTGAGGTCCGACGAACCGGTGAGGACCCCGTTCTGGAGGCCGTTCCCCTGGGCAACGCTGGAGCGCTTCGCCGACTAGCTCCTATCCGTGCCGGAACGCCATCTGCCCTGCAATCGGGGAAGGCAGCGGCGATCGACGCAGCCGTTGCGCCTTTCGCGTGGCCGCGACGAAAAGGCGATGCTCCCGGAACGTCGCTGAAACTACGCGTTGCCTCCAGACCACGCCCGGGCGCGCTCGAGCGTGCGCGCGTTGTCCGGCACGTTCTCCAGGAAGCTCCGGCGCAGGGCGGGATCTCTGATCCGGCCGGCGCGCTCGAGCAGGCGCTCCTTCGCCGTCGCTATCGCACGGCGGGCTCCAGCCTGGTCGCCGAGCTCGTACAGCGTCTCGGCCAGCAGGAGATGCAAGAGCGAGTCCCCGCCTTCGATCTCGCCGCTCGCGCGCACTCGTTCCAGCGCCTCGTTGATCCCCTCGAGCGCTTCGCTGGCACGGCCCTCGGCGAGCCGCGCCTGGGAAAGCGCTGCGAGGGCCATCGGAACGACCGGCGGCGCCGCCTCCCGCGCAAGCGCGACGCCCCGGTCGGCCTCGTGCGCTGCCAGCTCGTGCTGCCCGGCGAGCAGGTGGATGCACGCGAGATAGATGCGCCCCGCCGCTTCGAGCCGCAGGTCCTGCTGCATCACGAACGTGGCGATCGCTACGCGCTCCGTCTCGATCCCTTCGTCGACGCGTCCCAGATGCGCCATCACCAGGCCCAGATTGTGTCGCGCCGCAGCCGCCGGGTGGGACAGCCCGCTTCGCTCCGCGGCGTCGAGCACGGACGTGAGCGCCTGCTCGGCTTCGCGGTAGGCGCCGAGCTCCATGTACGCATAGCCTACGCTGACCGATTCGTTCAGCGCGCGACGCAGGTCGCCGGCGTGCTCGTAGTGCTCCAGCGCAGCACGCTCCTGCTCGAGGTAGCGGCTCAGATCGCCGGCGTGCAGGGCCTCGATTGCGTCGAAGATACAAAGCCACGCCTGGGTAACCGGGCTCTCGGGCTCCCGCGCGCCGCGACGGCGGACAGCACCGACGAGCTCCGTCGCCAGCCCGCGCTCGCCTGCCAGGAGCAGACCTACCGCCGCCCGCAGCGCGGCGATCGCCAGCGCATCCGGTGCTTCCACGTCGCGCAGCTCCAGGAGCTCGCGCGCTATCCGCTCGAGCTCGGCGGGACGGCCCAGACGCTGGTAGAGCAGAGCGAGCTCGGCTGCTGCGTGACAGAACCGCGCGCCGCCGCGCGGCAGCAGGCGCATGGCCTACCGCGCGGTTCGCTCCGCATAGTCCGGTGCGCCGCGCCAGCGCTCGGCTTCGGCCAACACGAGCAACAAGGCACCGAGCGCCTCGCCCTCTGCGTCGCAGCCGACGCCGCGCTGGGCGTGCTCCGCGGCTGCGTCGAAATCACTGGCGTCGAGCGCGCTCTCGGCGGCGGCGAGCCACCAGGGGACGGCGCGCTCGCGCTGCCCGCCTTGCTCGAGATGCTCGGCGAGGAGCGACGCGTCGCTCTCGCCTGCGCCTGCGAGCCACTGTCCGGCCAGGCGGTGGCCGAGCAGGCGGTCGGCGTCGGTGAGCATCGCGTACGCAGCCTCGCGCACCAGGGCGTGGCGGAAGGCGTATTCGGTTTCGCCGGAGAAGCGCGACTCGCTGCGCCGGGAGATCACCTCGCGTGTTTCGAGCTCCGTCAGCCACTCGCGTGCCTCGTCGACGTACCCGGGCCCGCCGAGCAGCTCCGTCACCCCTCCGAGCCAAGACACCTGGCCGAACACGCTGGCCGCGCGGAGCACGCGCCGCGCCTCCGGCTCCATGGCTTCGAGCCGGCTCTGCACCATCACCAGCACCGTTTCGGGTAGCGCGGCGTAGCGGCCCTCGGCGTGAGCGCGAATCAGCTCCTCCAGGTAAAACGAGTTGCCGCCGGCGCGCTCCACGATGCGGTCGATCTCCGCGTCGCTCGCGCTATCGCCGAGCATGCCGCGCGCCAGCCCAGCACCCGCCCGACGGCTCAGCCCGCCGACCGTGAGCTTCTGCACGCCGCGGTCGCTCCACAATCCGGGGAACAGGTCGTGCACTTCCGGCCGCGCCACGCCGAGCACCATCAGCGGTAGCTCGCGAGCACCGCTGAGCGCGCTGCTCACCAGCTTGACGGTCGGCAGGTCGCCCCATTGCAGATCTTCAAGCACGAGCAGGACAAAGTGCTCGCGGCACTCCGCCTGCACGAAGTCCTCCCAGGCGCGACGGATCTGGTCGCTCATCAACATCGCATCCTGCCGCGCAGCCCTGAGCTGGACACCCACATCGCTCGCGAACGGCACGCCGCACGGTTCGGCGAGGAACTCCGTGACGCGCGCGCGTTCGCTCTCCGGCACGTGGCGTGAGACGCGCAACGCGAGCTTCCGCTGCTGCACGTCGGGCGGCTCGTCGTTGGCCATGTTGCAGGCGCGCCGGATCGTCTGCGCGAGCAGGCCGAAAGGAGAGCCGGCGCGCATCGAGTCGCCGCGCGCTATCCACAGCTCGGCGTCGCCGGGCGCCTCGAGCCTCTTGACGAGCTCGTAGCGAAGGCGCGACTTGCCGATGCCGGCGGGGCCGGTGATCAGCACGGCGCGCGACACCGACTCGCCGGCGCACTCGGCGGCGATCGCTTCCAGCGCCCCGAGCTCGCGCCGGCGGCCGACGCAGGGGCTCCGCTTGCCCAGAAGCACGCGGGCCGGCTCGGCCACGTCGCGCTCGGCCAGGAGCGTCAACCCGCCCGCGTCGCCGCCCAACTGGAAGCGCGGCGGCAACAGGCCGGCGGTCACGTCGTCGATGCGCACCGAATGCGGCGCGCTCTCGAGCGCGAGCAGACGCGCCGCCCGATCGACGACTTCGCCCACGGGCAGGCGGCCCGCCGCGACGCCCCAGCCCGTCGCCAGGGCCATCGGCACGTTGGGCAGAGCGGTGCGGAAGTCGAGCGCACAGCGCGCGGCACGCGATGCCTGGTCACTCGCAGCCTCGTGCCCCAGCAGTGTCAGCACGAGGGAGCCGTCGGCGAGCGGCTCGAGCCGCGCGTCATAGGCGTCGGCGCGCGCACGCAGCCCGAACAGCAGGTCGTCGAGCTCTTCGGCGGACAGCGTATCGGCGGATAGTCCGTACGCCTGCCCCATGAGGATTGCGTTCAGCACCACGCGCTCGTCCCGGGTCAGCCCAAAGGGGCGGATCGAGGGAGCTCCACTCGCGGCGAGCCGGTCCCCCAGTGCCGACAGGGCGGAGAGGAGCGACGCGCCGTTCGCGAAGCGCGCGCTGCACTCCTTTTCGAGCATGCACTTCACGAGCCGGTCCACGTCCCGGGGCACGTCGGGGCGGAGCTCGCGAACGCGCGGCGCGTCGTCGAGCACGATCTTGGCAAGCACGGCGAGGATGTGATCGCCGCAGAACACTTCGCGCCCCGTCAGGCACTCGAACAGCACGCAGCCGAGCGAAAACACGTCCGCGCTGGCATTCACGTCGCTCTGGCCGCGTGCCTGCTCGGGCGCCATGTAGCCGAGCGTCCCGATGGGCACGCCGTTGCGCGTCAGGGTGACGGCCTGCTCCGCGTTCAGACGAAGCCGTGCGAGCCCGAAATCGAGCACCTTGACGCGGTCGACGCGGCGGTCGACGAGAAACAGATTGGCCGGCTTGAGGTCGCGGTGCACCACGCCCTGTGCGTGTGCGTGCGCAAGCGCTGAAGCGGCCTGCCGCGCGACACCCAGGCTTTCGTCGACGGTCAGCCCTTCGCGCTGCAGTCGTGCCGCCAGGTCCTCGCCCTCGAGCCATTCCATCGCCAGGTAGTAATGGTCCGCCTTGTCGACGCCGTGCGCCACGTACTGCACCACGTTCGGGTGGCGGAGCTCGGCAAGCACACGCGCCTCGCGCGCGAAGCGGCTGCGGCGCGCCTCGTGCCACACGGTCTCGTCGCGCAGCAGCTTGAGCGCGACGTCCACTCCCCTCTGCCTGTCGCGGGCGCGGAAGACCACCCCCATGCCGCCCTCGCCGGCCAGCTCCAAGAGCTCGAACCTGTCCGCGACGAGATCGCCGGCCCGCATGATTCGTGACATGCTAGCGTCAAAGCACCGCGCGGTGGAGAGGCGACGGGCGAGCGCCTGGTTCGGCTTCGATACCTTCCTGTTCCGCCGCCGTGCCCGGGTGCGCCTGCCGTTCTCCTCGCCGGAAGCGATCCCCGGCGAACCGATCGACGGAAGAACCGCTACCGCACGCGAGTGCCAGGATACCCTGGATGCACTACCGCACGAGGACAGCGCGCGCCGCTGATCCAACCGGCAGCGAATTTCCTCGGGACTTTCCCCGAGTGGGCAGTACAACGTGCGAGCCGATGGCGACGCGCAAGCGCAAGACCGCCCCCAAGACCGAACCCGAGCCGCAGGAACGCGCTGAACGCCGGGCGTTGAGCCACGTCGGCGGCAAGGTCGAGTTCCGCGGCGGCAGCGAGCAGGAAAAGAGCGCGCTGGAGCAGGCGCTCGACGTGACGCCGGACGAGAAGGCCGTCATGGCGCACGTGCATGGCTTCCACAGCTATCCGGCACGACTGCACCCGCTCACCGCCTCGCGCTTGATCGAGAAACTGACCCGCGCCCACGCGCGCGTTCTCGACCCGTTCTGCGGCAGCGGCACGGTCCTGGTGGAGGCGCGGCTGCTCGGACGGCAGGCGTTCGGAGTGGACGCCAACCCCCTCGCGGTCGAGCTCGCCTGGCTCAAGACCCGCAGCCTGCCTCCGCGCCGGCGTGCGGAGCTCCTGACCGCCGCGCGCCAGGTCGCGGAGCACGCCGAGACGCGGCGCAAGGCAAAGGCCGGACCGACGCGGCGCTACGACGCGGAAGATCGCGAGCTGTTCGAGGTGCACGTGCTGCTGGAGCTGGACGGGCTCAAGGCCGGCATCGACACGCTGGCCGGGAGCGAGGATCTGAAGCGCGCGCTCCGGCTGGTGCTCTCGGCCATCCTTACCAAGGTCAGCCGCCGGCCGGGCGACACGACGGCACGGCGCGTAACGGGCCGGCGGCTGGCGAGCGGCTACACGATCAAGCTCTTCACGCGCAAGGCGGAGGAGCTGGAACAGCGCCTGGCCGGCTTCACGGAGCACGTGCCCCGGCGCACCCCGGAGGCCCGCGTGGCGGTCGGCGATGCCCGCGACCTCGGGAACGTGCGTCCCGCCTCGATCGATCTCGTGCTGAGCTCGCCGCCGTATCCCGGCGTGTACGACTACATCGAGCACCACGCTTCGCGACTCGCCTGGCTCGACCTCGACGCCCGCGCGTTCTCGAAGAAGGAGATCGGCTCGCGCCGGAACCTGTCACGACTGCCACACATCGAAGCGCTCCGGCGCTGGGAGCGCGAGCTCGGCGCATGCCTGGCCGAGATGGCCCGCGTCGTGCACCCGGACGGGAAGATCGCACTGGTGATCGCCGACTCGGTTCTGGGTGGGACCGCGGTCTACGCCGACGAGCTGCTTGAACGCCTCGCACCGCGCGCGCAGCTGTCGTTGGGCGCCGTCGCATCCCAGGTCCGCCCCTATTTCCACGCGCCGACCGCTTCCGCGTTCCGGAAAAAGCCGCGCCGCGAGCACGTCGTGCTGCTCGAGCGCGGCGCCTAGCCTTTCTTCGTCGGCGCGTAGCGGAGCACCCGCACGGGCTCGATCGTGACCAGCCCTTCGCCGACCATCTCGTCGAGGATCGGCAGGAGCTTTTCGTCGATCATCTCCGGCGTGTCCACGACCTCGATGAGCACCGGCAGATCCTCGCTCAGCCGCAGCACGTGGACCGTGTGGAGCACGCTGCGCGCGCCGAAGCCCTCCACACCGTGGAACACGCTGGCGCCGGCGAACCCCTCCTTGCGCAACCGTTCGATGAGCGCCGTGGTCAGCGCTTGATGGTGCCACCTGTCGCTCTCCCCGATGAAGATCCTCACCAGAGTCTGCATTCCATCCAGGATTCTCATCGTGTCCTCCCTGGAGCCGGTCTCCACCTAGGTGCCCACCAACCAGCGTCCTACAACAAGGCCGAGCGCGCCGCCGACCAGGCACAGCACAACCGTAACAGCGACGTTCACCGCCGCCAGCACGGCCGCACCGTTCCGGTACAGCTCCAAGGTCTCGTAGTTGAACGTCGAGTAGGTCGTCAGGCCGCCCATCATGCCAGTCGTCAACAAAAGGCGGGCAGTCGGACCGACCAACGTGGACGTGAGCCCGACGGTCATGATCGCGGCGATCAGGAACGAGCCCGCGAAGTTCACCGTGAGCGTCCCGAAGGGAAAAGCAGGCCCGAAAAGCCGCCCCATGCCCAGAGAAACCAGGTAGCGAAGGCCCCCTCCCATCGCGCTACCCAGGCAGACCCACAAGAACCTATCCATCGCTTCTCCCGTGCAGGCGACGAGGATGTTCGGGGGATTCCTACGGCGCCGCCAACCTTCCCGAGGAGTCATTGGCCGGCCGGTGCGGGCGGCGGTTGTCGGCGGACTCCACCGCCATCGGTCCGGCAAGCTAGACCAGGAGCCCCCAGAGCGGCAATACCGCGTTGTGGCGGTCCTGCGGCTATCCCGCCCCTTTGTGGCATTGCACCACACCCCGCAAGCGCCCGGAACCGCCGTGGAATCGGGCAAACAGACGACTCCGTATCTGGAACGCTTCCTGCTTTCTGGCCGGTCGTGGTCGATGTGGCTCAGCTCTTTCCCGACATGGCGCGGCCGTCCGCCGATACCGGCGCGCCCCTTCCAACCGGCAACGCCGGCGGGCTGGATCCATCCGGCAGCGCCGGCACGCCGGTGCCGCCGCGAAGCACGCGCAGACGCGCCGTCGTCGCCGACGACAGCCCTGAGCTCAGGGTGCTGGTCGCCAGCGTGCTCGAGTACGACGGCTTCGCAGTAGCGGAAGTCCCGGACGGTGAGGAGCTCGTGCGCATGGTCACGAAAATGCACGTGGCCGGTGACGTTCCGGATCTGATCGTCACTGACGTGGACATGCCCCATCAGGATGGGCTTGCGGCGCTCACGGCGATGGGAGGGGCAGAGCTCGGGATCCCCGTGATCCTGATCACCGCGTTCGCCAGCGACGAAGCGCGCGTGCACGCGGGACGGCTGGGCGTGGCCGCCGTGCTGAGCAAGCCCTTCGGCCTGGAGCAACTGCGCGCGCTCGCCGATGACCTGACTCATGATCCCATGAAGCGCGATGCGACCGGCGCGCGGCATGGATGCTGCATAGCCGACGCGGGGAGCAATTCATGAACGAAGAGAAGTTTGTACAGGAAGTCGCCAACCGGGCCGTTCTGCCACTCGAAGGGCAAGCAGATGGCGCCATCCAGCTCACGCTCGAGGTGCTCGGCACGCACCTTCCCGATCCGCACGCGAAGGAGGTGGCGCGCCGCCTACCGGAGCGCATCGCGCAATTCCTTCGCCGCGAGCGCTTCGAGAACGACGTGGAGCCCGACGAGTTCTATCGCGAGATCGCACAGCGCGCGGGCGTTCCCATCGGCTTCGCGCGGGAGCATGCGCAGGTCGTCTGCCAGGTGCTCGCCGAGGCCGTGGGCGTGGAGGGGCGCCAGCATCTGCGCGTGCATCTGCCGCGCGCCATGGCGGACCTGTTTACGCCGCGCGGAGCGTCCAGCCCACCGCCGTCGCACATCCACCCGCACCGCGTCGAACCCGGCGAGGGACGCACGCTCGCGAGCGGCCGCCCCGGAAGCACGAATCCGGTGTCCGAAGCCGCAAGCGCTGCGCACCGGGATTCCATCGCGCGTTCCGACGATCCGCATGCGGACACCAAGGTGTCGAGCGCACGCGGCCTGTCCGCCGAACAACACCACGAGACGCTCGCTGGCGGGCGACCCGGCAGCAAGCACTCGCTCAGCGAGGCCAGGGGATAGAGCTACCCGCTCGGTGTGGGGCGCCTGGCCGGAGGGCAGCGCTCTCAGTGGCGCTTGCGCCGCGCGCAAGCCGCTACCAGCTGATGACGGGAAACGGCTCGCCAGGTCTGGCGAAGAGGAATCCCTGGAACAGATCGCAACCGCGTTCCAGCAACGCGTCGCGCTCCGCCGGTGTCTCGACGCTCTCCGCCACCACCAACGTGCCCAGATCGCGACAGGCCGAAACAATGCCTTCGACCAGCTTGCGCTTGATCGAGTTCTTGTCGATGTCGCGCACGAGCGAGGTGTCGAGCTTGACCATCTCGGGGTCGAGCAACGAGAAGCTGCTGAGCCCGGCGTAGCCGGCACCCAGGTCGTCGAGCGCGATCCGGTAGCCGCGCTCGCGCAGCGAGGCGATGCGCGCCGACACGTTCGCTACCGAATGCAACGACGCGCGCTCGGTCACTTCCAGAAATACGCGAGCGGCGATGCGGGACAACGGCACCGCGCGGTCGTACAGCGTATCGTCGTCGAGGTCGCTGGGGTGCACGTTCACAAACAGCACCGGGTCGTCCATACCCATGAGCGGCTCCGGAGCGATACGCCGGATGGCGCGCCCCAGCTCCTGCACGCGCCCGAGACGCTCGGCGGCGTGGAACAGTGCGCCCGGATGCGGCAACTTCGGCTCGCGTGAGCGGACGTAGCCCTCGTAGCCGAACAGCGAGCGCTCCGCGTAGCTCACGATCGGCTGGTAGACCATGAACAGCGATGCGATCGCGCGGCTGAAGTGCGTCTCTAGCCCGGCGCGATCGCCCACCTGGCGATCGCCGGCTCCAAGCTCGACCATGGCCTGCCGCTCGAGCGCGGCCAGCCGGTGGATGCGCACAGCTTTCTCTACAACCTGGACGAGTTCGGCGTTGTCGATGGGCTTCACGAGATAGCGGAACGCGCCGTATTCGATCGCGCGGATCGCCGAGTCGACACCAGGCACGCCCGTGACGAGGATGACGGGACAATCCAGGCTGGTATCGCGGATAGCGCGGATCAGCTCGATGCCGCCCATGCCCGGCATGCTGATGTCGGTCACCACCACGTCCGGAGGATCGCGCCGGAACCGCTCGACCGCGTCCGCACCGGTCGATGCGCTGTCGACCTCGAAGCCGGCGCGCTCCAGCGTGCGGCGGAAGGCGCGCAGCACCGCCGGTTCGTCGTCCACGACGAGCACCCGCCCCCTGCGCGAAGATCCACCCGCGGCAGTCACCTCTGGAGTCTCCGCGCCCCCGTCGGAAGCTGTCAATCACCCCTGGGGGTGATCGCCTTGCTGTCGCCGCCCGAGCGGTGCCGTCCGGAGCATCAACCACGCCGCGTAGACGCCGCCCAGCACCAGGCCGATGGTCGCGTGCCCGACCAGCAGATGCGCCGGGTCGGTAATCGGGCAGTGGAACTGGAGCGCCAGGTTGCCGATCAGTCCGCCGACGGCAGCCGCCAGCAGCGCCAGCCGGAAACTGCGGTGGCCCACCCGATCCGCCGCCCAGAGCAGCGCCAACGCCGGCAGCGCCAGCGCAGTGCCGAAGGCAAAGCAGCCGAAAGCCAGCTGCCCAAAGCTCTTGCCCGGAGGCGCATAGACCAGCGGCGCGTGGTGGGCCTACGGCAACCACACGAACAGCACGGGCAGGGCGAGCGCCAGCGTCACGAGGGCCGGCCTGAGCCAGACCGGCAGCGGACGCCGCTCCAGCGGGCGCAGCTCCAGGACAATAGCTGCACCGATGAGCAGCGCGTAGAGGGCCACGGCGACGCCGAAATAGACCAGCGGCCAGCTGCCGACATCCGGACGCAGCTTGAACAGGAGGACGTAGGTCAAGACCAGCAGCACCGCCGCCAGCGGGAGCCCCACCCGCACGAGCGTGCTCCGGCTGCGGAGCCAGGCGCTCACTCCGCGCTCCTTCTCGATCGACCCGAGCACCCCTCCGAGCAGCGCGGAGGCGTCCAGCTCCGGCGGCTGGCTGGTGGCGAGCGCCTGCCCGAGCTGCCGGTCGTCAACCAGGAGCTCCGCGCAACCGGGACACGCCGCGAGATGCGCATCGACCTCCGCACCCAGAGGCGCTGGCCCCTGCACGAGTGCGTCACGGATCTCACGGCATTCCAAGGTTCTGCCCTCCTCGGGATATGCCGGAACCGCCTTCTGGGTTACCGGGAAGCTTGGAGCCGAGAAGCTGCCGCAGCGTCACGTATCCGCGGTGCGCTCGAACCTTGACAGCGCTCACGCTGGCGCCCACCAGCTCGCTCACCTCCGGGAACGAGAAGCCCTCGAACCAGTGCAGCGCGATGACCTCCCGCTGGTCCTCTGGCAGCTTCTCCAGTGCGGCCACCAGCACACGTCGGGCGTCGCTCTGCTCCTGCCCGCGCGGCGGCACAGCGGGGTCGGCGCGGCCGTCGAGCTCCAGCGGCGACTCGGGCCGGCGCTTGGTGCGACGGAAGTGCTCGCGCTTGAGGTTGAACGCGATCGTGAACAGCCACGGCCGGAGCTTCGCTCCCTGTTTGAAGTCGAAGCGCGCGCGGTGCAGCTGCAGAAACGTCTGCTGCACCAGATCGCCGGCGTCGGTCGACGAGCGGAGCTGACGCATCATCACGCGCAGCAGCGCGGGCGCATAGCGATTGAACAGCTTCTGGAAAGCGGCCGAGTCGCCCGCCACATAGGCGCTCATCAGCTCCTCATCGCTCGCCTCCACGGCGGGCATCCTACACCGCTGCGCAGTACGTGGGGGGCTGCGAACGGCGCCTGGCCTTGCGCCGCTCCTCCGGGCGCCCTACGGGAGCACTGCGATGAGCGAAGCCGATCCGAAGCATGAAAATCGTCTGGCCGGGGAAACGAGCCCGTATCTCCTGCAGCATGCCCACAACCCGGTGGATTGGTACCCGTGGGGCCCCGCAGCGCTGGAGCGGGCCCGCACGGAGGACCGGCCGATCCTGCTCAGCATCGGCTATGCGGCCTGTCACTGGTGCCACGTGATGGAGCGCGAGAGCTTCGAGAACGACGACATCGCGCGGCTGATGAACGAAAACTTCGTGTGCATCAAGGTCGACCGCGAGGAGCGGCCGGATCTGGACGACATCTACATGACCGCCACGGTGGCGCTAAGCGGCAGCGGCGGCTGGCCCATGACGGTGTTCCTCGCGCCCGATCGGCGGCCGTTCTTCGCCGGGACCTACTTCCCCCCGGAAGACAAGTACGGCCGTCCCGGCTTTTCGACCCTGCTGGAGCGTATTGCCGAGCTGTGGAAGAACGACCGCGACGCCCTGCTGCAGCAGGCCAGCGAGCTGACACAGCACGTCCGCGACGTCTCGAAGGCCGCGCCGCCCCTGCCCGTCGCCGACGACGCCACCACGGCGGCCGTGCGGCAGCTCGCCCAGGCTTTCGATCCCGCGTTCGGCGGGTTCAGCGCTGCCCCGAAGTTCCCGCCCTGCTCGTCGCTGTCGCTGCTGCTCCGCCAGCATCGCCGCACCGGCGATCCGCGCGCGCTGAGCATGGTCACCACCACGCTCGACGGCATGAAGAACGGTGGGATGTACGACCACGTGGGCGGCGGCTTCGCGCGCTACTCCACCGACGAGCGCTGGCTCGTGCCGCATTTCGAGAAGATGCTGTACGACAACGCCCAGCTCGCCAGCGTGTACCTCGAGGCCTTCCAGGTCACCGGCAACGCCGAGTACCGGCGCGTAGCCACCGAGACGCTCGACTACGTCCTCCGCGAGATGCAGGCGCCGGAGGGGGGCTTTTACTGCGCCACCGATGCCGATAGCGAGGGCGAGGAGGGGAAGTTCTTCGTCTGGCAGCCCGACGAGGTGGAATCGGCACTCGGCGCGGGCGATGCGCGGCTCGTGTGCGCCTTCTACGACATCACGAAGGGCGGCAACTGGGAGGGCAAGAGCATCGCCCACACGCCGCGCACCCTGGCGGACGTGGCAAAAGAGCTCGGTATCGGCGAGGAAGCGCTCGCCGACGCGCTGGCGCGCTCGCGCGAAAAGCTCTACGCCGCACGCGAGAAGCGCGTCCACCCGCTGCTCGACGACAAGATCCTCACGAGCTGGAACGGCCTGATGATAGCCAGCATGGCCGAGGGCGCGCGCGTGCTCGGCGAGCGGCGCTATCTCGACGCCGGCGTGCGTGCCGCGCGCTACATCCTCGATTCGATGCGGCGCGCAGATGGCGGGCTGTTCCGCACGGCGCGTGGCGGTCGCGCACACCTCGACGCTTACCTGGAGGACTATGCGTTCCTCGCTGACGCGCTCGTCAGCCTGTACGAGGCCGGCGCGGCAGCGAGCTTCCTTCAGGAGGCCAAGGCGCTGGCGGAGCGGCTGCTAGCCGACTTCGGCGACGACGAGGGGGGCGCGTTCTTCCACACCGCGCACGGACACGAGGAGCTCATCGTGCGCACGCGCGAGGGCAACGATGGCGCCATCCCGAGCGCCAATGCCGTAGCGGCACACGCGCTGGCGCGTCTGTCGTATCACTTCGACCGCGAGGACTTCCGCAGCCGCGCGTCCGACACCATCCAGGCCTACGGTCGGCTCATCGAGCGCGCTCCTAGGGCGTTCGCCACTTCGCTCGCAGTGGTCGATTTCCTGTTGGAAGGCCCACTGGAGCTGGTGCTTGCCGGCACTCCTGGACACGACGACCACGACGCGCTCGCCGCCGCGGTCGGCCGGCACTACCTGCCGAACCGGATCGTGGGGCACGTTGCCTCGGCGGAGGACGCGAAGGGACTGCCGCTCTGTGAAGGCAAGGGGCCCGTCGGCGGCACGGCAGCGCTCTTCGTGTGCCGCAACTTCACCTGCAAGGCGCCCGTCACCGATCCCGCGGCCGTCGGCGAGGCGCTCGCCGAGGGCAGCCGACGCGCGGACGCCGAGCGCGGCAGCGAGATCGGTCGCGAACGGCTCACCGGACACGCAACGACAGAGGGCACGGGCGCGTACGCCGCACGGCACGCCGCGACCGCGTTCGTGAAGCTCGGCGCGTTGTCCGTCAGCCGTCTCGGTTTCGGTGGCTACCGCGTCGACGACGGCGCGCCGGAACATCGCGCCGCGCTGGTGAAGGCGTTCGGCGCCGGCGTGAACCTCGTCGACACTTCCACCAACTACACCGACGGGCGTAGCGAGCGGCTTGTCGGCGAGGTGCTGGCGGAGCTCGCGCAGAAAGAGGAACTGTCGCGCAGCGAGGTCGTCGTCGTCTCCAAGATCGGCTACGTGCAGGGCGAAAACCTCGACATCGCGCGCCAGCGCCGTACGGACGAAAAGCCCTACCCGGAGATGGTCGAGGTCGGCGACGACATCTGGCACTGCATGCACCCCGAATGGCTCGGCGATCAGCTCGATCGCTCGCTCGGCCGGCTGGGGCTGGAAACGCTCGACGTGTGCCTGGTGCACAATCCGGAGTACTTCCTCTCCAACGCCGTGCGTCGCGGCGAGGGACCGCTGTCGAAGCTCCGCGACGAGTTCTACCGGCGGCTGGAACAGGCCTTCGCCCATTTCGAGAAGGAAGTGGAGCGCGGGCGCATCCGCTTCTTTGGCGTCTCCAGCAACACCTGCACGCGACCGGCAGACGATCGCGAAGCTACTTCGCTTTCGCGCATGCTCGCCGCGGCCCGCGCCGCTGGCGGAGAGCAGCATCACTTCCGCGTGCTTCAGCTGCCCATGAACCTGGCGGAAAGTGGCGCGCTGTTCGAACAGAACAACGACGACAAGACCGTGCTGGAGCTCGCCCGGGACGCGGGCATCGCCGTGCTCGTCAACCGCCCGCTCAACGCCATCGTCGGCGACGGGCTCCTGCGCCTGGCCGATGCTCCGGGCGTGGACGGCGCTCCGCCTTTCGGCGCGCAGCTGTCGCGCGTGCAGAGCCTGGAGCAGGAATTCCGCCGCAACATCGCCCCGCACCTGCAAACCGCCAAGGGCAGCGCCCCCGCGTCGAGCCTTTTCAACTGGGGCGATCAGCTCGCCAAGCTCCCCGCCCGCATCGAGAGCCTGGAACAGTGGCGCGACATCCAGCGGCAGGTGATCGCCCCGCGCGTCGGCCACGCGCTTTCGATGCTCGACCAGGCGCTCGAGGGCGAGCTAGCCGAGCAGTTCCGCGACTTTCGCGTGCGCTATCTGCCCGAGCTCGACAAGCTGCTCGGAGCCATGAGAGCCAAGGCCGCTGGGAAGAGCCGGGCCCGCACGGCGCGCATCGTCAAGGCGATCGATCCGCTGCTGCCCGCCGAGCGCCGCGGCGCAACCCTGTCGCAGAAGGCGCTCTGGACGCTGACAAGCGTGCCAGGCGTGACCACTGTGCTCGTCGGCGCACGCCAGCCGGAGTACGTCGACGACGCGCTGGGGATTTCTGGCTGGTAAGCGCTGGGGAATGTAACGGCGGTGTTCGAGGCGGTGCAGGGGATCGTCGGCTAGCCTAGCGGATCCGTCGCGGGCATCGTCTACTGGCTCGTTCTGCTGCTCTTCGCCCCGGCATTTCTCGGCGCGCTCGGGCTCGAGGGGCTGCTCGCTCCGGTGCGGCGGATGGTGGGGCGGACCCTGACGTTCGTGCCCAACATCGTCAGCGCCAGCGTGATCCTGGCGATGGGCCGACGCGACCATGCACTCCAGCGCCGGTGTGCACATCACCGCCAACACGCTGACCCAACCCATGACCACCGACGTGACCGTGTCGATGGACCTGACCACGAGCGAGCCGTAGCGGCTTCGTAGCCAGCTGCCGATGCAACTCCTTTTCGAGAACGACTTTGTCCAGGTGTTCGAGCGTCCCGACGAGCAAGTGATCAGCGTCGTACGCTCCGCGGAGCGGGGCGAGCCGTCCGTGCTGCTGGTGTCGACCGCCGTCGGCAAGCTCCAGGCTGGCCGCGTCGCCCGCGAGTCCGGCCGCGCCTCCTCCGTCACCCAGGACGAGGCGGAAGCGATGCGCTGGGCGGCAGGGCGGGACTGGGCCGGCGAAGGCACTCCCGCGCGCAGAAGCGCTGCGTCTGCGTCTGTGTCTCGCGAGGGAACGTCGCGAGCATGGCGCACGTAGATCTCCATATGCCGCGCCGCGCGTGCCTCGCAGTCATGATGGCCGGGGCCCTTTCGGCGTGCGCGGCGACGCCTCCATCCCGCATCGTCGCGGTTGCTTCGCCCCCCTCGCCGGTGCCGCACGTCGTGGATCCGCCGGCGCAGCCTGCCAACAGCGCCGCGCCCGCGGAACCCGCGCCGGAGCACGCCGCGCCCGCACCGGCACCGGCCGTGCCGCCGCCACTCGCCTGCATCGTCCGCTACTACAAGGCGACCGCTCGCCACGAGGGCGGCAAATGGTTCCTCGTGCTGCCCGACGGCACGAAAGCCCCCTACGCCGGCCGCCGCATCCCGATCGGCAACGGCTACTACTGGCCCAACGTCACCGACATCTACGAGCAGCACTACCCGATGGGCCCCATCCGTCCCGTCACACAGGTGGACTTCGACCCCGGCGCGATGCGTCTCGACCCGCTGTTCTACGCAACCTACGGCAAGACGGCCAAGGAGGTGCGCGCCGCGCTGGTGCGGGTGCACATCGGCGGCACGGTGTTCCTCGTGCACAGCAGGATCGCCGAGCCGCTGCGGCGCGTCGCCGTGCGCATCAAGGCCGCCATCAAGAAGGACCCACGACTGGCCCGCTTCTTCCGCTCGACGGGCGGCTCGTTCAACTGGCGCCCCATCGCCGGCAGCCACGCGCTCAGCTCGCACAGCTGGGGTATCGCCGTCGATCTAGGCACGAAGCTCGCCGACTACTGGCGTTACCAGACGACGAACCCCAGCGGCCCCATCAAGTGGAAGAACCGCTACCCGCAGCCGATCGTCGATGCGTTCGAAGCGGAAGGTTTCATCTGGGGCGGCCGCTGGTACCACTTCGACACCATGCACTTCGAATACCGCCCCGAGCTACTCGACCCGGCGTGCTATCCGCGCTGATTCCGCGGCCAAGCGCCTGTCATGCTCGCGGCTTGGCAGAGGCGTCACAGCGCGTGGCTTGTTCAAAGGTCATGAGGGTGCTGGCACAGGGCATTGGATATCTGGGCTGCGGCACGCAGGGAGAGCGGCTGGCGAAGCGGTGCTTCCGTGGGCGGGCGGCACGGCACGTGCTGCGGGAGTGCCGCCCGGGCTCAGCGCCGGGGTGATGACCGCAAACGTCGTCTTCGTGACTATCGGCATCTTCCTCGCCCTGCTCTTCTTCGCGTCCACACTGCTGCACACACTGTCCTGATCGTGCCCTAGCGTTTTCCGCGCCGTTTCCGACGCGACGCTTCCCCGCGCGCCGCCCGATCCGCCAACGCCATCAATAGCTCGCGCAACGCCGCGGCCGCAGGCGGCCGCACCTCGTCGTGACCTGCTGCCTCGTGCCGCTCGCCCGTGGTGGAGAACCACAGCCGCGGTCATCGCTGCCTGTGGCCTCGTGGTATTCTGTTGCGGCCACTGCTTGGCGGCGGTCCGTTAGCCAGACCGGGGCGGGACATCCAGGTCCTGGCAGATCTTCTTTGCCAGCTGCTCGTTGAGCTCTCGATGCCGGGGGACAGAGGACGCCTTCCGGGCTTTTCGGTTCACGTAGACCGAATGGCTGCCGCCCTCCCGAAGCAGCTTCTATCCGTGCTGTTCGAGGTGTCGGACGAGATCGCGACGCTTCACCCGTTGGCGATCCTGAGAGACTCGCGGATCACGTCGTCCCCAGCGTCTTCCCGGGCGAGCTCGCGATTGGCGTCGATCACGAGCTGCACGGCTTCGCGGAGGTTCTCCCGCGCCTCGTCGAGGGTTGCGCCCTGCGTGTTGGCACCAGGTAGCTCCTCGACGAACGCGATATAGCCTGCTGCCACCTTCTTGAACACTGCGGTGAACGCGAAATCCACGATGGCCTCCGCCTGAAGTCTAGCGCGACGGTGCTGGCTAACAAGGCCCTGAAGCAGCCGAGCACCGTCGTCCCGCTTGGCCGCGTGATCCCGTTTCGCGCGGCCCGCTCGGCGTCCTTCCAGAGAAGGCAGCGTCGCGAGCCGCGCCGGATGGGTGGTACCACCCGAGAGGCTTGGGCTAGTGCTCGCAGCTGAGTGCCGGTTCGTTGGACAGGCGTGCCTAGCGCCCGCGCGATCTTCCTGGGCAGCTCGATGTCTGCGAAGCAACGCGCGGGGCCAAGGTCGGATTGCGTTGCGCTGGCCACCCACTTCCAACCTCGCGGCCGGCATCCGTGAGGGGTGCGCCGACAGAGCCGGTTCGACGTCAATCCGGGCGTCGGGGGCGAAGCTCGCTCGGTGCGCAGCCCACGTGTCGCCGGAACGCCTGCGCAAACCGCCCGAGGTCGCGGTAGCCGCCTGACAGCGCTGCTTCCGTCACGCCGTGCCCGCGGCCGAGCAGCTCGCGCGCGCGGTGGATGCGCACGCGCTGGAGGTACTGGTACGGGCTCAGGCCCAGCGCGTCGCGGAAGCGGCGGCTGAAGTGCGCGCGGCTGATACCCGCCGCTCGCGACAGGTCGGCGATACCGAGTGGCTCGGCGTAGTGGCTTTCCATCAGGGCAACTGCGGTGGAGACGCTCGGATCGCGCGCGCGGATCGTGAGGAAGCTGACGTAGTCGGAAAACCGGACCGTTACGGCGTGGCCCCGCTGTGCACCACCACGTGCGAGCTCGGGGAGCTGTTGTCGACGAAGGCCGAGTAGTAGCGCCCGTCCTGCCACACGAGGCCCATGTAGTCGCCCAGCCACTGCGCCGTGGTCCGCCGGAGCTCGTACAGCTCGGGCTCGCGGATCGCTACGCTCGGCGCGAAGCTGTGGCCGCCGTCGGTGGAGCGGGCCAGGCGGTAACTCGCCTTCGCGTCGGCGGCCGACACAACGGCATGCCGTTCATGAAACCGAAGGGGCCGACTGGTGACGGCAACGAAGGGCTGGTCGTAGACGCCCACCGGCCCGCTCGAGTCGGTGACCTCGACGGGCGCGCTGAACAGCAGCGCGGCGACTACCAGGACCGTCGTATTCGTGTTCGTCCGCATAGCGCACCTCCCGCGCGGCGTCCTCGCGCCGCAGTGAAGGAGTATCCCCGCCGCCCCGCGCGGTCGCCGCCGATCGTGCTCTTCGGCATGCCGATCGTGCTGCCCGTCGTGCCGCCGCAACAGCTACAGCTTCCGCCGCATCAGCCAGCGGTGCCGGGCGTCGACCCAGTACACGTCCGCGCCGTCGAAGCCGAACGCGTCGACGCTCTTCGCTCCGGGCGAGTGATCCACGAACGCCCCGCTGGCGAGCGGGCGCGACAGGAGCGCGGCCCGCTTGCCGTCGTCCCAGGTGCGCGTCCACCACGCTACTTCGCCGCGTATCGCGAACCCGGCATCGATGCCTTCGAGCTTGCCGTGCTGCTTCGTAGCGCCGCCCGCGAGCGGCGCCGAGACGAGCGCGCCGTCCTTCAGCACCCAGAAGACGCGGCCCCCGGCGATCGCGATGCCGTGCTCCGGTGCCGCACGGTGACCAACGGTCGTGGGCTTCCCGGCGTCCGCAGCCCGCACTATCGCGTCGCCGTGGAGATCGATCAGCGCGACCGTTCCGCCCGACGCCGCGAGCGCCTGCGCCACCGCCCCCTCGAGCGCGGGCTCGACCTCCCCGCCCGACGTGTCGACGCGCGAGACGCCGCCTTCGTCCGCGAAATAGAGGAAGTGCCCGTCAAGCGCGATACCCCGGCCCAGGTGCGTCGGCACGTGTGCCAGCACCGTGACCTTGCCGTCCGGCTGCACGCCGAGCACCTGCTTGCCCAGCTCCACATAGGCGCCGTGGTCGTCGGCCAGCATCGCCAGGGCGCGCGCGGTCCCTTTGGTCTTCCACAGCTGCTGCATGTCGTCGTTGCCGCGCACGCGATACAGCGCATCGGAGAAGCCGATCATCAGCGCATGACCCAACCGGGCGACGAGCAGCGGATCGCCGAAATCCCCGTACTTCGCCACGCGCGCGGGCGGCTTGTCACCCGCGAGACAACTGCCGACAACGTCCCTCGCCGACGCGTAGCTGCCGTCCGACGTAGCGAGCTCGACCTGGTTGTCCTCCTCCTGCAACGACGTGCGGTACACGCGCTTGACCTTTCGAGCGAGCCCGTCCTTGTCCAGCACCGTCAGCTCCGTCAGCTGCTTCACCCCGATCGACTTGAATGTTCCTGGTAGAACCCGTGCTCTCGCGGCGTACGCGTTCACCGGTTGGTGGGCTCCGGGTGGCCGTCGCTCAGGTCGGTCAGGCGGCGGCGCGGCCTTGCTGATATGGAGTCGTCACTCGCGCAACCCGCGGCAGGAGCGACGGAGAC
>Ga0114931_10001089_pt1 | contig 34518 bp, 31 predicted proteins | sample 2SBtaG_FD_89579 | JGI IMG/M metagenome (GOLD analysis project Ga0114931, IMG submission 89579) | Deep subsurface microbial communities from Kolumbo volcano to uncover new lineages of life (NeLLi) - 2SBTROV14_V59a metaG | ecosystem: Environmental > Aquatic > Marine > Volcanic | place: Kolumbo...
GCGGCCTGAGCGTCGAGACCGGTGTGGATACCAATCACGTCCACGCCAATTTCTGCGCATGCTTTGGCACAGGCTGCTTTGTCAGACACGCTGATGAGATCGACCTGAGCCCAGGCATTGTTGTCGTGAGCCGCCTTGACCACACCCTGGATAGTGGCGAGTTCAGCAACCCCGAGAACCGTGGTGATATCCGCACCGGCTTCAAAGAAAGGACGGGCTTCGTATTCACCGGCGTCCATGGTCTTCAGGTCAACCAGCACTTTTTTATCGCCGAAACGGGATTTCATTTCCTTGACCAGGGACACACCGTTGTATTTCAGGCAGGGAGTACCGATTTCGATGATATCGATATAAGGCGCGGTTTTCGCGGCCAGATCCAGAGTCACTTGGGGATCCAGGGTATCCAGGGCAACTTGAATGAGAACTTGTTTGGCCATGTGTTCGCTCCAATTTTAAGAGTTTATGATTTTTAAAAACTTCAAATGGCTCCAACTGTTTTTTGCGGTGCCGGTTGCTTCTCCTCTCCCTCGCTGCATCAGTAGCGAGGAGCGGATAAACATCGTTGGCTATCCGAACGAATCCGCAAAAAACACACTTTGTCAAAACCATTAGGAAGAGAGAACTTTAAAACAGAAAGACTGTCTCGTCAATTCCAAGCCGTTTCCCCTTTCACCCTTCTTCTTCATCCACAAACAATTGGGCGAGGGGGATTGCCATGGACTGATGGATCGCCGTGTTCACCCGGGACAACACGGTTTCCAGCCCTCCTGACACCCGGGAGGGGGGCGGAATCACATAGGCATCACTACGGTATAAATCCAACAGGCTCGCAAGATGAGGATCCCGGCACAACAACCAACGCCCCTCTTCGTCGCTAACCACCCAGCCATTGATGCGCAATTTTTCCAGGATCGCATCCAGCTGCACAGGAGCCAGCTGGGGAATCCGCAATGCCAGCCCGGCCTGGTCGAGAAGCCCTCCCTTTTGTTGCCCCAGCCATAACAGGCGCAACAGTTGATACGCCCATAGAAGATCATGTTCCGGGGCGAGCGAGGTCATCTTCCCGGTGTGGAGGCGGAACACATGCAGACAGTAGGTAAAAAGAGCCCCCACCAAGGCCACCAGCCAGGAAAGATAGAGCCACACAAGAAACAAGGGAATGGCGGCCAAGGCTCCGTAAACCGCCTCATAGGTCGGAAAATGAGTGATGTAGTACGTAAAACCCATTTTCGCCGCCTCGAACAGTGCCGCACTCAGAAAACCGCCCACCAGCGCCAGACGGGGGCGGACCCGGGTATTGGGGACCAATAAATAAAGCATGGTAAAGGCTACCCCTTCCAGCCCCCAGGGAAGTAATCGCAGCAGCCGGAACCTTGTGGCACTCTCCCCATCCAGGCTTGCCATGGCAACCAGCTGGGAGGTCAGGACGATTCCCGTCCCCATCAGCAAGGGACCCAACGTCAGCACCGCCCAGTAGATGATCAGGCGGCGGGAAATCGCCCGGTAGGGTGGGGCACGCCAGATTTCATTGAGCGAATTTTCGATCGTCACCATCAGCATGAGGGCGGTGATGATCAGGAAGATGATGCCAGGTCCCGTCAGGGCCTTGGCCTTGGCGACAAAGGTGCGCAAATGCGCAACAATCGTTTGTTCGGCCGCCGGAACCAGATGTTCGAACAAAGCATTGAGGAATTTGTCACTGAGGTCTTCAAAGGCCGGAAAAGCGGAAAAGAGCGCCAGAGACAGTGCCAGCAACGGCACCAGCGCCAACAAGGTGGTATAGGAGAGAGCGGACGCTCCATGAGCACAGTGGCTTTCCTTGAAATGCTGCCAAAAGAAGCGCCAGAATGCCGCCGTTCTTCCCAGCCATCCATCATGGAGGAATTCAATTCTTTTCATTGCCAGGCCAGACCGAATGGTACATTCGTCGGTTTAGGGCCACCTGAAAGCAGGGCTCTGCCATCTATCATGGTTGAGGGCAGGTGGCCCGCTTCGAAAAACGCCGTAAATACATCCGTGCAGGCTCCGCATCCCTGCAAGCGAGGCTTTCGAAGCGGACCACTTGCCTCTTGGATCAAGTCGTTATATGTTTGAATGACGTGGACCTGACCTGAAAGTGCTGAGGTATGCCCGGACCGTTGGTTTATGATACTATTCCGGAATTCTCAACATTACCAGACAAGGGGAAACAGACACACTTATGGCCAAAGAAGATGTCATAGAAATGGAAGGCACGGTCATTGAAACCTTGCCGAACACCATGTTCCGGGTTAAGCTGGACAATGATCACGTCATCACCGCTCACATTTCAGGCAAAATGCGAAAACACTACATCCGCATCCTCACCGGCGATCGCGTCAAGGTGGAAATGACACCTTATGACCTGTCCAAGGGACGTATCACATTCCGACTCAAGTGAACATCGGTTTACGCCGGAGTCACCGGCTTCCGGTTCTCCACCGAGAATTTTAGCTCTCCATCCTGGACGAAGAACTTCACATGCCCACCTTCGGCCAGTCTCCCGAACAATAGATCTTCTGCGAGCGGTTTCTTCACATGCTCTTGAATCACCCGCGCCATGGGTCTCGCCCCCATATGCGGATCATACCCCCTGTCAGCCAGCCATTCCCGTGCCTGAGTAGTCAGCTGCAGGGTCACCCCACGTTCAGCCAGCTGCGACTCCAGCTCGAAGATGAACTTGTCCACCACCTGAGTAATGATCTCCCGGTCCAAAGACTTGAACTGAACGATGGCATCCAGGCGATTACGGAATTCCGGAGTGAATGTCTTTTCGATGGCCCGCATACTGTCACTGACGTGATCTTGCGCGGTAAAGCCGATGGAGGCCCGGCTGGCCTCGGCCGCCCCGGCATTGGTCGTCATGATCAGAATGATGTTGCGGAAATCCGCCTTGCGCCCGTTGTTGTCGGTCAAGGTGCCGTGATCCATCACCTGTAACAACAGATTGAAAACATCCGGATGCGCCTTTTCGATTTCATCCAGGAGCAGCACTGCGTGAGGATGTTTATTGATTTCTTCGGTCAGCAGCCCCCCCTGGTCGTAACCGACATAACCAGGAGGCGCACCTATCAGACGCGAGACCGTATGACGCTCCATATATTCCGACATGTCGAAACGGATCAACTCCAACCCCAACAATATGGCCAACTGCCGGGTCACCTCTGTCTTCCCCACCCCCGTCGGACCTGCCAACAGAAAAGCACCGATTGGCTGGTGTTCCTGGGACAGGCCGGCCCTGGCCAATTTGATTGCCGACGCCAGCGTCTGGATGGCTTCCTCCTGCCCATAGACGAGCATCTTTAGATTCTTTTCCAGATCCTTGAGTTTCTCCTTGTCATTGGAAGAAACGGTGCGAGGAGGGATACGCGCAATCCTTGCCACCACCTGTTCGATCTCATCGGCATCGATGATCTGCTTGCGTCGTTCCTCGTCCAAGAGGCGTTGCCGGGCTCCGGCCTCATCGATGACGTCGATGGCCTTGTCGGGAAGATGCCGGTCGGTGATGTAACGGGACGACAACTCCGAAGCGACTTTCAGAGCTTCCTCGGTGTACTTGACCGAATGGTGTTCTTCAAAACGACTTTTGAGCCCTTTCAGGATCTCGAAGGTCTCGTCGACACTGGGCTCATGGACATCGATCTTCTGGAAGCGACGTGCCAGTGCGCGGTCCTTCTCGAAGATACCACGATATTCCTGGTAAGTGGTCGAACCGATACAGCGCAATTCCCCGGAAGCCAGGACGGGCTTGATCAGGTTTGAGGCATCCATCACCCCCCCGGAAGCTGAGCCGGCACCGATGATGGTATGAATCTCATCGATGAAGAGGATCGCCTCGGGTTGTTTTTTCAGTTGCGCCAACAAGGATTTGAGGCGCTTCTCGAAATCACCGCGGTATTTGGTCCCGGCCACCAGGGCACCGAGGTCCAAGGCATAGATCACCGCATCACCCAGCACCTCGGGTACTTCCTCTTCGACAATTTTCTTAGCCAGCCCCTCGGCAATGGCAGTCTTGCCGACACCGGCCTCGCCCACCAGGAGTGGATTGTTCTTGCGCCGCCGGCACAATACCTGAATCGTCCGTTCGATTTCGGGTTCGCGCCCGATAAGCGGGTCGATACGCCCTGCACGCGCCGCCTCGTTGAGGTTGGTGGCATATTTGGTCAGCGGATTGGCATTGGCGTTCTGTGATTCGTCTGCTGTCTCACCCATACTTTCTGTCGATGGATCATTCTCAGGTTCCTCCTTGACCTTGGAAATGCCATGGGCGATGAAGTTCACCACATCGAGGCGGGTTATGTCCTGCTTGTGGAGCAGGTAGACGGCATGGGAATCCTGCTCACTGAAAATGGCCACCAGAATATTGGCCCCGGTGACTTCCTTCTTGCCAGCGGATTGAACGTGGAACACCGCCCGCTGCAGGACCCTTTGAAAACCCAGGGTAGGCTGGGTCTCACGATTGATGCCAGAAGGGATCAGAGGAGTGGTCTCATCGAGAAACTGGCTCAGTTCACGCCGCAGCAGTTCGATGTCACTGCCGCAAGCCCTGAGCACCTCGACTGCCGAGGCATTGTCGAGCATCGCCAGCAACAGATGCTCCACGGTAATGTATTCATGATGTTTCTCATGGGCATACTTGAACGCCGCATTGAGAGACTGTTCCAGTTCTTTACTCAACATGATGAGACTCTCTTAAACCTCGATTTGTCCACTCCTCAGGCTTCTTCCATCGTACACAACAAAGGGTGCTGATGACTCCTCGAATATTCATTGACCTGCTGAACCTTGGTTTCCGCAATATCGCGGGTGAACACACCGCACACCCCCACTCCCCGGCTATGTACATGGAGCATAATCTGGGTCGCCTTTTCTTCGCTCATGGCAAAAAAACGCATCAACACATCAACCACAAAATCCATCGGGGTAAAGTCGTCATTCAACAGGATCACCCGATAGAGGGGAGGCCTTTTCAGCCTGGGCTTGGCCTCCTGAACCGCAGTACCGGTCCCTGTGTCCTGTTCACCACCCCGATCGTCGCCATTATATTGTGACATCAGGACTTCCGCGAGACGGTAATGAGTATGCCAGTTCAGTTTGCTCATGGGTAAAATTCGACCGGGTTTTTTGTCTCAGGTTCAGTCGGGTTGGCGCTTGATATATTGCAAGTAGGATTGGGTCCTAATGATCTCGCGCCGCTTCTGTAAGGGTAGTATCCACATCTCATACATGGAAACGATCCACATGAATACGAATGCCATCGCCATGCCGGCTCCCCCTGCAATCACCAGCCAAGCGAAATGGGGCGACAGTTTGGTCAACCACCAGGAGGTGATGTCCGTCAACTGAAACACGAACGGCATCGCCACCGCCAAAGCCTTGAGGTACTCAGGCACCCCTGAGGCGAAACAAAAGATGATGCCGATAAACATGAAGATGAAAGCGATTCCGAACAAGTGGATATGCGAGACCCTGACCAAAGACTGCAGCGTCGCACCGGTATCGGTGGCCGCACGCGCCTTCAGCACTTTGAACTGGGTAAAATCCGGAATCGAAGCACCCCCATGGTGGCATTTCACGCAACGATTGTCGATGATGGGCTTGATATCCCGCTCATAATCTTTCTCTGGAGCCCCGTCGCGCACCCATTGCAGAATCTTGAAGCGTTCCTTGGGGGGGGCGAAGGGTTTAATCGGCCCATTGAGCATCAGCTCCAACTTCGAACCCGACCGGTTACCATAATAACTGTAGACAATATCCTCGATAGACAACCCAAATTGGCCATCGGCCATCCCGTGGGTGAACAGGATTTGCAACATGGCGACAAAATAGCCGATCGCGATAATCAGCAGGTAGGAAGAAAACAGCACCTTGACGGAAAAGGGTAAATCTTTGAGCTGATACGACATCTGTATTCCTGAGTATTTGGTTTGGCTAGCTGACAACACATTATTTTATCCCTGTCCTGCTTTGACAAGACGTTCATGGACGAATTAAGTAAAATAGCTTGTTTTATAGAAGCCACACCTCATGATCTGGAAACCCCACGTCACCGTCGCCGCCGTGATCGAACAGCAGGGACGTTACCTTCTGGTCGAGGAAAACATCGACAACAGACTCGTCTTCAACCAGCCGGCGGGCCATTTGGAAGAAGGAGAGTCGCTGCCTCAAGCCGTCACCCGTGAAGTAATGGAAGAAACGGCCTATCATTTCGAGCCCCAGGCCCTGGTCAGCATCCAATTGTGGCAACATCCACAAAAGCCGGCCGCATTCCTGCGATTCACTTTTTGCGGCCGGGTCATCCACCATGAACCCGGGCGCCCGCTGGATAAAGACATAGTTGCCACTTCATGGATGACCCGAAAGGAAATCGAGGGAATGCAGGAACGCCTGCGAAGCCCTTTGGTCTGGCAATCTCTCATCGCCTACGAAAGCGGGCAACGCTTCTCCCTGGATTTGTTGCATTCATTGACATGACCTATGTATATCAGACTGCTTTGCAATTCCATCACACCAACGGAATCTACCCAGCATGAGTAAAATCATTGTCGGCATGTCGGGTGGCGTTGACTCGTCGGTCACCGCTCTGCAACTGCTGGAAGAGGGTCACGAGGTGACCGGCCTGTTCATGAAAAACTGGGACGAGGATGATGGCACCGAATACTGCACCGCTCTGAAAGACCTGGAAGAAGCGCAAAAAGTCTGCGATCTTTTGAACATCGAACTGCTCACGGTCAATTTTGCAGCCGAGTACTGGGATCAGGTATTCACCCACTTCCTGGCTGAATACCGGGCCTTGCGCACCCCCAACCCAGACATCCTGTGCAACAAACACATCAAGTTCAAGGCGTTCCTCGACTATGCCCTGGATTTGGGGGCTGAAGCCATCGCCACCGGGCATTATGCCCAGGTTCGACGCCAAATGGGGAAGTTCCAACTGCTGCGCGGCGCAGACCCTGACAAGGACCAGAGTTACTTTCTCTACGCCATGGGCCAGGATGCCCTCGCCAAGACCCTGTTTCCCATCGGCCACCTGCCCAAAAGCGAGGTCCGTGCCATCGCCGCCAAAGCGGGTTTCCCCAATCACGCCAGAAAAGACAGTACCGGCATCTGCTTCATCGGCGAACGGCGTTTCCGGGAGTTCCTGCAACGCTACCTGCCTGCCCAACCGGGTCCGATGCTGACCCCTGAAGGGGTTGAAGTAGGCAGGCATCAGGGGCTGATGTATTAGACTCTGGGACAACGTCAGGGCCTTGGCATCGGTGGCCGGAGTGGCGCCAGCGACCAGCCGTGGTACGTAGTCGGCAAGGAAACGCAGAACAACGCCCTGATTGTCGCCCAGGGCCACGATCATCCGCTGCTCTTCTGCGACACCCTGGAAGCCGGACAGCTGGAATGGCTGGAAGGCGAGCCTCCCGCGGTCTCCAACTTGCGCTGTAGCGGCAAAATCCGTTACCGCCAAAGAGACCAACTCTGCCAGGTCGAACAGATCGCCAGCGACCGGGTCCGGGTGGTCTTCGACCGGCCCCAGCGCGCCGTCGCCCTGGGCCAGTCCGTGGTGTTCTATGATGGTGAGGTCTGTCTTGGCGGCGGTATCATCGAAGCCACCCATGGTGGCCAGTGCACATCCCATCAATCCAACAAGGACCTTGCATCATGCATACAGGATTAACCGCTCTTTCCCCCATTGACGGGCGCTATGCCGACAAGAACGAAGCCCTGCGCCCGGTTTTCAGTGAGTATGGCCTGATCCGCTACCGCATCCTGGTGGAAATCCGCTGGCTCGAATCGCTTGCCGCCGAACCCGCCATCACCGAGATTCCTGCCTTTTCGGCCGATGCGACCCGCTGGCTGGAACAAATCCTGAGCCGTTTCAGCGAAACCGACGCTGCAAGAGTCAAGGAGATCGAGCGCACCACCAACCACGATGTCAAGGCGGTGGAATATTTTCTCAAGGAAAAGATTTCCGGCCTGATGGAGTTGTAGAAAGTCGCCGAATTCTTCCATTTCGCCTGTACCTCCGAAGACATCAACAATCTCGCATACGCCCTGATGGTCAAGGAAGGCAGGGACTCCTCGGTACTCCCTCTCATCGACAGTGTCATCGGGGAACTCACCTTGCTGGCCCACCGCACTGCTGAGCAAGCCATGCTGTCGCGCACCCACGGGCAACCTGCCAGCCCCACCACCCTGGGCAAGGAGATGGCCAATTTCGCTCATCGCCTCAAACGCCAGCGTCAACAATTGGAGCAAATCGAAATCCTGGGCAAGATCAATGGCGCTGTGGGCAATTACAATGCCCACCTCATAGCCTACCCCGAAGTGGACTGGCAAAATTTTTCCCGGCGTTTCGTGGAGGGGCTGGGCCTGGCCTGGAATCCGTATACCACCCAAATCGAGCCACACGACTGGATGGCCGAGATTTTCGACTGCCTGACCCGCTTCAATACCGTCCTCATTGATATGAACCGGGATATCTGGGGATATATCTCCCTGGGCTATTTCCGCCAGAAAACCATCGCCGGAGAAGTGGGCTCCTCCACCATGCCTCACAAGGTCAACCCCATTGACTTCGAGAACGCCGAAGGCAATCTGGGAATCGCCAATGCCATCGCCCGTCACCTGGCGGAGAAACTCCCCATCTCCCGCTGGCAGAGGGATCTGACCGACTCCACCGTGCTCAGGAATCTCGGCGTGGCGATCGCCCACATCCGCATCGCACTGCAAAGTACCCTCAAAGGGATGGCCAAACTCGAAGTGGACGAACAGCAGCTGGCGGCCGATCTGGATGCCAACTGGGAGGTTCTGGGCGAAGCCATACAAACCGTGATGCGGCGTTACGGTATCGATCAACCCTACGAGAAGCTCAAGGCTTTGACCCGGGGACAGCGCATCGACGCAGGGTCGCTGCGGCATTTCATCAATGGACTCGAAATGCCCCGGGAGGCCAAAGACCGTCTGCTGGCGTTGACACCGGCCACCTACACAGGGCTGGCCCGGGAACTGGCAGAAAAGATCTGAGTTTTGTGAACCCCATCACGCCGGCTTTTTGTTATTGTGCCAAACTTCTGAACATGGTTGTCGTGCGGGTTGGTGGTGATTCTGCCCTCTATCCCCTCCTCCCTCCACCACCATCCACCGACAACCTAACCCCAGTCAGCGCCAGGATAGCTGCGACTGGGGTTTTTTATTGTCCCTCATGAACCGAATCTGGTCTGGCCTGATCCTGCTCTCCCTGGTCACGGGGGGGCTCCGCTTTACCCTTGGCTCCGACCCGGAGGTTCTTGGGAGGATGGTGAACAGCCTGTTCACCATGGCCAAAACCGGGTTTGAGATCTCCCTGGGACTGACCGGCGTCCTGGCCCTGTGGCTCGGGATTCTCAAGATCGGCGAACAAGCGGGTGCCGTCCAGTTGTTGACCAGGCTTCTCTCCCCCCTGTTTCGGTGTCTGATGCCCGAGATCCCGCCTGGCCATCCTGCCTTGGACGCCATCACCATGAACATGGCGGCCAATGCCCTGGGACTGGACAATGCAGCCACGCCGCTGGGAATCCAGGCCATGCGTGAGCTGCAAACCCTCAACCCCAACCCTGACTCCCTCAGCAACGCCCAAATCCTGTTTCTGGTCATCAACACCTCGGCAGTCACCGTGGTACCGGTGGCGGTCCTGACTTATCGGGCCCAGATGGGCGCTGTCGACCCTGCAGACGTGTTCGTACCGATCCTGCTGGCGACCTATTGCTCCACCTTGGCAGGATTGCTGGGCGTTGCCGCCATCCAACGGTTACGTCTGTGGGATCCGGTGGTTCTGACGTATCTATTGGGACTCGGGGCCATCATTGGCGCCATGACCCTGAGCCTGGCCAGCCTTCCCCGGGACGCCATGCAGGCACGCTCCGCCCTCATCAGCCAGGTGGTTCTGCTGGGTCTGCTTGCCAGTTTCCTGGGAGCCGCCTGGTTTCGGCGGGTCAATGCCTACGAATGCTTCCTGGAGGGAGCCAAACAGGGCTTTCACACCGCAATCACCATTATTCCTTATTTAGTAGCGATGCTGGTAGCCATCGGCCTGGTCAGGGCAAGCGGGATCATGGATTTGGCGATCACGGGGCTTCGTGGTATTTTGAACAGTTATGCTGTGGACACCCGATTCCTGGATGCCCTGCCCACTGCCCTGATGAAACCTTTCAGCGGCAGCGGCGCCCGGGCAATGATGATCGACGCCATGAAGACCCATGGCGCCGACTCCTTGACTGGCAGGATGACATCCATCATGCAAGGCAGCACGGAAACCACGTTCTACGTGCTGGCCGTCTACTGTGGCGCCGTAGGAATCCGCCGGATCCGCCACGCCCTGGCCTGCAGCATGCTGGCAGATGTAGCCGGACTGACGGCGTCCATTTTCATCGGTTACTGGTTTTTCGGATAAGATTGATGCAAGTGGCATTTGAAACCCTGGGTTGCCGTCTCAATGAGGCGGAGTCCGAAGCCTGGGCGCGGCGTTTTCGTGCTCAGGGAGCCTCTGTCGTGCCTGTTCCTCAGGCCGATGTGATCGTCCTCAATAGCTGCGCCGTGACCGGCGAGGCGGTACGCAAATCCCGCCAACTGATTCGTCGTCTCAAACGCACCAACCCCCATGCCCGTCTGGTTGTCAGCGGATGCTATGCCACCCTACATCCCGGGGAAGCAGCTGAAGCCCTTGGAGTCGATCTGGTAGTTCTCAACCGTGACAAGGACCGGCTGGTGGAAATGACCCGCCACTTGCTTCCCGGCGGGGACAGTGAACCCGATCATTGCCCGTACCCCCCAAGCCGCCAGCAGGCCTTCATCAAGGTCCAGGACGGATGCCGGCATCGTTGTACCTTCTGTATCGTTACCGTGGCCCGCGGCGAGGAACGCAGCCGTCCCATTGAGGCAGTCATCGAGGAAATCCTTGAATTAAGGGAATCGGGCGTCCAGGAAGCGGTTTTGAGCGGCGTCCATCTTGGAGGCTATGGGAACGACCTGGGCCTGAAACTGACGGACCTGATCGAGGCTGTCCTGACTCAAACTGAGCTGCCGAGACTGCGCCTGGGTTCTCTGGAGCCCTGGGAGCTGAATGAGGATTTCTTTTCCCTGCTCAGTCATCACCGGATGATGCCGCACCTCCACTTACCTCTGCAAAGCGGGTCGGACACGATCCTCAAACGCATGGGCCGGCGCTGCCGCAGCCAGGACTTCATACGATTGATCGAAAAAGCCAGAAGCCACCGGCCCGATTTGACCGTGACCACTGACATGATTGTCGGCTTTCCGGGAGAAACCGAGCAGGATTTCGAAAAGTCCCTGCAACTGGCCCGTGAAGTCGGATTTGCCCATATCCACATCTTTCCCTATTCCCCCCGGGCAGGTACTGCCGCTGCAAGTTTTCCAGGCCAGGTAGAGGCAGGGACCAAAAAGGAGCGCAGCCGTCGTCTCCAACAGTTGGCCGCATCCTTACGCCAGCAGATTCTGAGCCGCCATCTCCACCAAACCCAAGCGGTGCTGTTCGAACGAGCCCGGGACGAGGAGGGCGGACGTTTCTTTTGCGGCTACACCCCCCATTTCCTGCGAGTCAAGGTCAACGCATGTGACGGTCACGACCTCACCAATTCCATCCGAATGGTGAGACTGAAAGCCGTTAACCAGGAAGGTGACCAGTTACTTGGCACTCTCGCCACCAATTCCGCCTTCAGTTGAGCACCCAGGAACGGTTATTGTTCGTGGCGCGCATTGACAAAATACAGGGTCGATGCGATGACCGCTGCCGGGGGCATCAGAATGTTCAACAGGGGGACCCCGATGGCAAACATCACCACCCCGCCAAGGGTGATGGTCCCCATCCGTGCCCGCCCTAACAACTGCCGCTGCTCCGGAAACAGAATACCGTGATTGGCCAGCGGGTAAGCGGTGTACTCCAATCCCAGAAACCAGGCGTTGAAAAGCATCCATAGGAAAGGGGCCACAAGATTCACACCCGGGATCAGGGAGACAATCATCAAGGGGGTCGCCCTCACCACGAAGTACAGCAAGCGCCTCAATTCCGCCCCCATCTCCCTCATCACCGACTTGGCCAGGCTTCCTCCGCCCCCCTGCGGAGCCTGGCCGGTAATCAATTCTTCTGTACGCTCCGCCAACTTGTCATAAAAAGGGGAGGCCAGCAGGTTGGCCATCAGAGTGAAACTGAAGAACGTGATCAGGACAAAGGCCAAGCCGAAAATGGGCCACAGCAACCATCGCAGCCAGTCGAGCCAGCCGGGGATCAGCCAATCGAGGAAGTCGGCAAAGAAATATCCCGCCAGACCAAAAGCCCCGCCAAACAGAATCAGGTTGATGAAAAGGGGAATGATGATGAATTTCCGCAGCTCTGGCCTTTTCAGGAGCACCAGCCCCTGCCCAAGGCACTGCAGCGCATAAACGGGATTGTTGAGTTTTCTGGTATCGTAGTTGGTAGAAAGCATACGGTACGGTCCCTGATATAGTGATGTTTGACTGTCTTCCTACCCGGATCTTCCGGGGACAGGAAACTGTCATTGTACCGTTGCCCAAGGTCGTCGCGCAGGTCAGATTGAGACTTCCTTCATCCTTCCCTGACTTTCATGCCGCAATGGAACGTTGCGAAGCCCCAGCCAACTCGGAGTAGCGTTGCAACATGCCCTTTCTGGAGAACATGGCAGCCACCTGAGGCGAGCGCCCCGGAATCTCATCGAAGGCGGTCGCCAAGGTCGCCATATAGGGATAGCGGAGCCCTCTATGCTCACAAGGTTGGCCGATGATCTCCATCTGCATCCCCAGATTTCCCACGACACGCATGATGGCACGCCGGCAGAGAAAGAGCCAGTAATCGATATTATTGGCTTCGCTGTACTCCTTGACCGCGCGAATCAGACCCAGCAACACTTCCGGTTCATTGATATGGGTTTTGCACCCATGACGGCGGAAAGACCTGAGAATGGAAAGCCGGGACAGCTCCGAAACATTTCGCCCCAACATCAGGGTCTGCTCGGGAACAGGAATCCGGGTCAGTTTTATCATCGGAAGGGATTGTGGATGGCTGTTGATCAATCTGGCGGCACCGACCCACTGGCCACTAGGTTTGTGTTGAATCAGGAAATGGACCGACCGCGAATCGTATTCGTCGATCTCCATGCGGCCATTGAATCGCTCCTGTGGCTCAAACTTTTTCTCCAGGCAATACACCTGGTATCGAAGATGGTAATGGATGTGCCGGCTTTCTTCCGTATCTGCAATGACTGCCCTGTATAGACCATCAAACATCGCGATCCCCCTCATCTTTGCTTTATACTGTTTTATGTGTTGCGCCCACATTGACTTAGCATTTTTCAGGCCAACTTATTTTTCTTTGCCAGAAATACACTAAAACCCTACGTTGCAGGGGCATACTTGATTCACCCTCCCCCCTGGAATACGGTTGATCGCCAACCAAGTGTCGCAATTCAACGACATTCACATTCCAGCCATACACAACTGATTGATATTCCATCACTTATGCTTCGTCGCAATTTGGCGACAGGGTTCAATCTTGACAAATCCTGACACTTTATTGTTTTCTACGTCTATGCATTCTTTGTTTATACTCCCCCAGCGCCCGCCAACACGGAAGACCAATATATAAGGAATCTCTTCCCATGATGTCAGCCATCGAGATCATCCATCCTGGTGATCCGAGCGTTCTAAGATTGACCCAACGCCCGATTCCCCAACCGGGAACGGGAGAAGTTTTACTAAAGGTGATTGCTGCCGGCGTCAACCGACCAGACATCATGCAACGCAAGGGGCTCTATCCCCCTCCACCCGGAACGACGGATATTCCCGGGCTGGAAGTCTCGGGCATCATCGTCCAAACGGGGGAGGGCGTGTGCCGCTGGCAACCAGGCCAAACCGTCTGTGCTCTTCTGCCGGGCGGCGGGTACGCGGAATACTGCCTTGCCCAGGAGGCCGTGTGCCTTCCCCTTCCCTCAACTCTGAACCCAGTGCAGGCAGCCGCTCTTCCCGAGACCTTTTGCACTGTGTGGGCGAATTTATTTCAGAATGGACAATTACGCGAGCATGACAAGTTTCTCGTTCATGGGGGAGCGGGAGGCATTGGCACGACCGCCATTCAGCTCGCTGCCCGGCTTCGCGATGCGCAAATTTTCACGACCTGTGGCAGTGACGAGAAATGCCGTTTCTGCCTGGAACTGGGCGCACACACGGCAATCAATTACCGGCGGGAGGACTTTAGCGAAACGATTTCCGGGTTGACCCATCAGACGGGGGTCGATGTGATTCTCGATATCATCGGTGCACCTTATCTTCAAGGTAATATAAAGTCCCTGACAACCGGCGGCCGATTGATCATCATTGCAGTGCAGGGGGGATATCGCGGCCAAATCAATCTGCTCCCCATTTTTCTCAGACGGCTCACCCTGACGGGATCCACCCTTCGTTCACGACCACTGGAGGAGAAAGCCCTGATTGCCAGGCAACTTCAGGAACAGGTCTGGCCACTGCTGGAAGCAGGTACGGTGAGGCCAATCATTCATACCACACTGCCTCTCAGCAGGGCCGCAGAAGCTCACAAAATTATGGAAAATCATGAGCATATTGGAAAAATCGTCTTGATACCGTAACCCCCCAACGATTCCGGACTAGACTTAATGGACAAGGTGTCTTCAAGTGAGTCCAAACAAACCGACATAGCATGGCTGAATTGCCTTTCCCACCAAATCCACGCGCTGCAGCTGATTGGCTGGCAAACCTGGAAAAGGCAGGCCCCAAAACACGGGCCCACCGTGTTTACCAGGCCCTCAAGATAATCAATTACAAGGATTTGCAAGATGACACCCGGCTAGCGGTGCTCGAATCTTTGCGATCCGGGGTTTTTGCCATATCAGAGATATTGGCAGTGGAGTTTACTGCCCTTCCCTCCCCACTGACAGAATCTGCGAGAAACACAGCCAAGCTGAGCGCATTTCTCCATCACGAAATCGCAGCAGGTTATGAGTCCCTTGGAAATGCTCACTTTCCTTTGGCTGCCCAACGAGCCCTGACTTCGGTCGGGCAACTCATGCTGCGCGTCATCCAGCTTGGTGAACCCGTCAGCTCGACCGCCTGGCGCCGCCTGTTCCAACATTATCGCCAAGGGGAAAAAAATGGCTGGCTCGATACACCGATCCCCGATTCGCTGGGCATTCACGAGCAGTCCTCAGTCATGGATCAAATCAAATGCATTCTGGCTTTTGTCGCCCTGACGCCCATGCGTGACGAAGCAGCCCTTCTGCCCAGTCTGCTTGCTTTCCTGGAACAACACAAGGACGAAATCTCCATATCTGACACCCCCTCGCCGGGCGGCTGGATTTTCGATCCCCACCAACCCCATGGCCCTCATCGTGCTCATCGAACACCTGTTGACAGCACCACCCTTCGTTATCTGGCCTTAGAAATCAAGGACACGGCCCAATTGCCCGGGCCTGTCCGAATCCGATGGCAGCATCATTTCGGCCGCTTGTCGGAGCTCGTCTACCAAGAAGAAAGAAGAGTCGATGAATTATGGTGCGGCTGGGACTGCACACTAGCCGAGCTGAAGCAATGGCAGAAAACTCCAATTAATGATACCGATTGGTTATCGGTTCCCGATTTCGAGCTCATCTTGCCTGATGAGAGCGGCAACATGGTCGAATCGTCCATCAATCCGGACTGGCATCGTCCCCACCGCAAGGTCAACGCTCTACTGAAACAATGTTCCAATGATTCCCTGGCGGTCCTGGAAACGGGTATTGACCTGATCCCAGGGGAACTGCTGGGGCTCAAGCTATTGAATGAAGCGATCATCATGGCAGTGGTCCGCTGGGCAAGACCGGGGGCTTTCGGTAACAAAGGACAGTTTGGCCTGGATTTGCTGGAGGGGAAAATCACCCGGGTCAAGGTCATCGTCCCGGGCCGTGGACCCAACTTCGCCATTCACATTACCCCTCCATCCCAGGCGGGTATTCTGCTCCTGCCTCAGGTGAGGTTAAAACCGGGGATGACGATCCTGGTGGAAGAGAACGAATTGACCATTGCCAGGCTCATGGAATGGGGTAACAATTTTTGTGCCTATCTGCTGGCCTCATGAAGACCCATTCCGATATCATGACCACATGTATTTGCAACGTATCGTCATCAACCACCTCAGGAATCTCCATCATCTCTCTTTTGAACCAGCCCCCCGCTTCAACCTGATTACCGGCCCCAATGCCAGCGGCAAGACATCGATCCTCGAAGCCATCTACCTCCTCAGTTACTCCCGGTCTTTCCGCACCCCAAGAAGCGCCGACCTGATTTGTCGCGGGCAGTCGTCCTTGACCATCTCCGCCCGATTATGGGAGAAAACCAGTGAACGGCGCATAGGTATCGGGTTCCGCAACCATCAACGGGAACTCAAGCTCGATGGGCGGACGATCAACGCCAGGGCCGAGTTACTGCAACTCCTCCCGGTTCGATTAATCGAGCCTTACCGTCATGCCCTGATGGATGAAACGCCCCGGAACCGACGCCGGTTCCTGGACTGGGGGGTATTTTACTTCGACCCCGCCTACCTGCCTGGATGGCGGAATTATCGGCGCTCCCTGGGGCAACGCAATGCCTCACTCAAGGCCAGGGACAGGGAAGGAGCCAAGCTTTGGGGACGTGAGGTGGCCAAATACGGTAAAATAATCAGTTGTAGCCGGCAAGATTATCTTCAATCGTTACAACGACACTTCATTGTGGCTGCACGGCAGCTGGGCTTGGGGGAAAACATGGAACTTCGATACCTCCCAGGTTGGACGGGAGAAAAAGAACTGCAGACTGCTTTGAGCGACGATCTTGACAGGGATCTTCGCCACGGCTGCACACACAGCGGGCCGCATCGGGATGATTTCATGGTCTACCTCGATGGACAACCGGTGCGCCGGTGCCTTTCCCGGGGTCAGATGAAAATGCTGGTCTACGCCCTGGTATTGTCCCAAGGTCAGTTGATGAGGAGACCAGGATGTCTTTTGATCGATGATCTGGCATCGGAGCTTGACCCCGACAATCAGGCACTTTTGAGCGATCTGATCGTCCATTCCAAGGAACAGATCTTTATCACCGCTACCCAGCCGAATGTTGTGGCTGCGATGCTGCCCCACGTGGAGCGGGAATTCCAGCTCATGCAGGGGCAGCTGATGACACGATGATGACCGGTTTTCATCCCTAACACGCGTTTAGTCTCTTTGGATGAGGTTTATGACGAGCAAAGCAACCGCCGAAACATACGACAGTTCGAACATTCAGGTACTCAAAGGTCTGGAAGCCGTACGCAAACGTCCGGGGATGTATATCGGAGACACCGACGATGGCACCGGTCTCCACCACATGGTTTTCGAAGTGGTGGACAATTCCATCGACGAGGCTCTGGCCGGCCATTGCAGCCATATCACGGTGACCATCCATGCCGATGGTGCCGTATCGGTGGAGGACGACGGGCGCGGCATTCCTGTCGATATCCTGGAAGATGAGGGGAGACCTGCCGCTGAGGTCATCATGACCGTGCTGCACGCCGGGGGTAAATTCGACGACAACGCATACAAGGTATCCGGGGGGCTGCATGGTGTCGGTGTCTCCGTAGTTAACGCCTTGTCGGAAGAATTGATCCTGGAGATCAAACGGGATGGCAAGCATTATCTCCAGGTTTACCGGATGGGCGATCCGGTCACCCCCCTCGAAGTCGTGGGGAGCGCCAAACACAGCGGCACCAGGATCCGTTTCAAGCCCAGCTCCGAAATCTTTGGCGATACGGAATTCCACTACGACATTCTGGCCAAACGCCTGCGTGAGCTTTCTTTCCTCAATTCCGGCGTCCGGATCGTGCTGCGTGACGAGCGCTGCGACCGCGAAGACATTTTCCAGTTCGAAGGCGGTATCCGGGCGTTTGTCGAGCACCTGGCACGCAACAAGACCCCTTTGTTCGACAAGATTCTCTATATTCAGGGGGAAAAGGACGACATCAGCGTGGAAGCCGCACTGATGTGGACCGACACCTACCAGGAAAATGTCTTCTGCTACACCAACAACATTCCCCAAAAAGACGGTGTCACCCATCTGGCGGGCTTCCGCGCGGCACTCACCCGAACCCTCAACCAATTTCTGGAATCCCAGGGGCTGATCAAGAAACACAAGATCCACCCCAGCGGGGATGACATCCGCGAAGGACTCACAGCCATTCTGTCGGTGAAGGTGCCAGACCCGAAATTTTCCTCCCAGACCAAGGAAAAACTGGTTTCCTCCGAGGTGAAACCGGTAGTGGAGCAAATCGTGGCGGAGAAGCTCCAGGACTTCCTCCTCGAAGTTCCCCAAGCCGCCAAGGCCATAGCCGGCAAGATCATCGATGCCGCCAGAGCCCGCGAAGCGGCGCGCAAAGCCCGTGAGATGACCCGCCGCAAGACCGCCCTGGATATGGGAGGGCTACCGGGCAAACTCGCCGACTGCCAAGAAAAGGATCCTGCCCATTCGGAACTCTTCATCGTCGAGGGCGACTCGGCCGGCGGCTCAGCCAAGCAGGGGAGAGACCGGCGCACCCAGGCCATCCTCCCACTCAAGGGGAAAATTCTGAACGTGGAGAAGGCCCGCTTCGACAAGATGCTCTCTTCCGACGAGATTGCCACTCTGATCACCGCCTTGGGCTGTGGTATCGGCAAAGACGATTACGACCTGGAAAAACTTCGCTATCACCGTATTATCGTCATGACCGACGCGGACGTGGATGGCGCCCATATCCGGACACTGCTACTGACCTTCTTCTACCGCCAGATGCCCGAACTGATCGAGAACGGATATATTTACATCGCCCAACCGCCCCTCTACAAGGTCAAAAAGGGCAAACAGGAGCACTATGTCAAAGACGATGACGAGCTCCACGAATACCTCCTCCAATTGGCCCTCACCAAAGCCGCACTGGTGCCCGATGCGGATACTCCGCCCATACGTGGAGAGGGTCTTGAGAAATTGATCCGGGCGTGGCTTCAAGTGGGTAATGTCATCCGCCGGCACAGCATTCATTATGATGATATCTTCCTCGACACCCTGGTATCCCAACCCCCCTTCGAAGAATCCCTGGCAGGAGACCGGGAAGGCTGTCGCCAGTGGTTCGAGTCCCTGGAAACCAGGCTCAACCAGGATTCGTCCAGACCAACCCGCTACACCATTGACCTGGAATTCTTCGAGGACAATGGGGATTCGTTCAGAGCCACCATCAACAAACGCCTGTACGGCGTCTGCAAAAGCTTCGAGGTCACCCCGATGTTCTTCCAGTCGGTAGACTATCTCAAGCTGGCCAGATTCGGGCAGGATGCCGAAGCCTTGTTCGGAGACACCACTTTGCTGCAAATCGGCGACAAACAACACCGGGTTACCGACTTCAAGCAAGCATTCGCAATCCTGATGGAAGAGGCCCGCAAGGGGCAGCAGATCCAGCGTTACAAAGGACTGGGTGAGATGAATCCCGAACAGCTGTGGGAAACCACCATGGACCCGGAAGGACGGCGCCTGCTCAAAGTCACAATCGAGGATGCGGTGGCCGCCGACGAGGTCTTCTCCACGCTCATGGGCGACCAGGTGGATCCCCGCCGTCGTTTCATCGAGGATAATGCCCTGGCGGTGGAAAATCTGGACGTCTGAGATGTTGAACTACCCCCGCATCGATCCGGTTGCCGTCAAATTGGGCCCGCTCAAGATCCACTGGTACGGGCTCATGTACTTGTTTGGATTTCTGGGCGCCTGGTTGCTGGCAAGCAAAAGGGCTCCCCGCTATGGCTGGAAGAACGAGGAAATCGAGGATCTCCTGTTCTACAGTGCCCTGGGGGTCGTCATTGGCGGACGAACCGGCTACATGTTGTTCTACAACTTGCCGCAACTGCTATCCAGTCCGCTGAGTTACTTCCACATCTGGGAAGGGGGAATGTCGTTTCACGGGGGCATGCTGGGGGTCTTGGTGGCCGCATGGTTTTTTGCCCGCAAGCATCGGCGGTCTTTTTTTGAAATTACCGATTTTGTTGCTCCCCTGGTTCCCATCGGCCTCTTTTTCGGGCGAATCGGCAATTTCATCAATGCAGAGCTGTGGGGAAAAGTCACCGATCTCCCCTGGGCCATGGTGTTTCCCGGCGGGGGACCTTTACCCAGACATCCTTCGCAACTGTACGAGGCCACCCTGGAAGGCTTGGTCCTGTTTACCGTGTTATGGCTCTACTCCGCCAAATCCCGCCCAAGAATGGCGGTTTCCGGGCTTTTCTTGTTGCTCTACGGAGTATTTCGTTTCCTGGTGGAGTTCGTCCGCCTTCCCGACCCTCAATTGGGTTATCTGGCCTTCGGCTGGGTGACGATGGGGCAGGTTCTTTCGCTGCCCATGATCCTGGTGGGCGCCTTCCTGCTTTGGCTGGCCTATCGGCGCGCTACCCATAGCTGATATGCAAATTTACCTGACATTGCTAGCCGATATCCTGGAGAACGGCACCCCCAAACACGATCGCACGGGAACCGGCACCCTGAGTGTCTTCGGCCGTCAATTACGCTTCGACCTCACCCAGGGATTTCCGCTTCTCACGACCAAAAAACTGCACTGGCGCTCCATTGTCCACGAACTTCTCTGGTTTCTATCCGGCAGCACCAATATCCGTTATCTCCATGACCATGGGGTGACCATCTGGGACGAATGGGCCGACGAGACAGGACACTTGGGGCCAGTCTACGGAAAACAATGGCGCGCCTGGGAATCTGCCGACGGCCGAGTGATCGACCAGCTCAGCCAGATCATGGAAACCCTCAAGTCCGATCCAAATTCCCGCCGTCTCCTGGTCAGTGCCTGGAACGTCGCAGACGTCGCCCACATGGCCTTGCCCCCCTGTCATTACTCCTATCAGTTCTATGTCTCAAATCGCCGCCTGTCTTGTCTTTTCAACATGCGGTCGGTGGATGTTTTCCTTGGACTCCCCTTCAACATTGCCAGTTACGCTCTACTCACCCACATGGTGGCTCAGCAGAGCGACCTCCAAGCTGGAGAACTTGTCTGGAGCGGGGGAGACGTCCATCTGTATCAAAATCATCTTGAACAAGCCAGGCTGCAATTGACCAGAACCCCCTATCCCCTTCCTGCTCTGGAAATAAAAAAGCGTCCACCATCCCTGTTCGATTATGTCTTCGATGACTTCCATCTTAACAACTACCAATCCCACCCCCCTATCAAAGCCCCGGTCGCTGTTTGACCCAGGACCCGAGTTGTTTCAACCTGGGTAATAAGCGACAATACCCAACATCATCCTGCCTCTTCCCATAGCCATCCTGATCCATGGAAAAAACACTCCCTCCTCAAGGATCTGACCAACTCAAGCAGCACTCCATTCACCTGATTGTCGCCATGGCCCGCAATCGTACCATTGGGGACCGCGGGAAAATGCCATGGCATCTGTCCGAAGACTTGCAGCGCTTTCGTCGTATTACCTGGGGCAAGTCGATTTTGATGGGGCGATGCACCTACGAGGCCATTGGGCGTCCCCTGCCAGGCAGGCACAATATCGTGCTGACCAGATCCACTGGTTTCCAGCCGGAAGGATGCACCGTTGCCCACTCACTTGATGAGGGACTGTCCCTTGCTCGAAGTGAGGCATTGGTAGTCATCGGTGGGGCCACTCTTTATGAGAAGACCCTACCGTTAGCGGAACGCCTTTATCTGACTTTGATCGAGGCTGACTATCCTGGCGACACTTTCTTTCCTGCCTGGAACAGGGGTGAGTGGCGTGAAATTGCCCGGGAAGAAAGGAAAGCCCATAGCGGCTTCCCCCACTCATACCAATTCGTCATTTTGGAACGGTAGCCAGGCTCCTGCCACCCTTTCCTAAATCTGCCAATCAACCCGGCCGGCGATAGCTCGGGCAATCCAGACTGATCCGATACATTTCACCATCCAGCCTGAGGGCACTCAGCTGACCGCCCCAGATACAACCCGTATCGATCCCGTAGCAACCGTTCTCCGCCACGAAGCCCAAGGATGACCAATGCCCAAAAACGATTTCCTGGCCCTCGCTCCGGCGTCCAGGCACCTGAAACCAGGGATACAAATTTTCCGGCTGAGTCCCCGGCGGACCATTGAATTTCAGTGCCAAGCGCCCCCCTCTGTCGCAGTACCGGAGACGGGTAAAACAATTCACTATGAATCGCATTCGTTCCCAACCTTCAAGTTCCTCGGACCACACATCAGGCATGTTCCCATACATGCTCTTGAGAAATTCCCCCAGATGATTTCCCCGCAGTATTGCCTCAACCTCCCGGGCACATCGCTCAGCCTGCTTGATATCCCACTGGGGAGGCAAGCCAGCGTGGATAAGGCAAAACCTTTCATCTCTATGCAGCAGGGGCAATTGCCGCAGCCAACCCAGCAATTCTTCCCGGTCCGGGGCTTCCAGGATCTTTTCAAGATCCTGGATATGCTTGTAGGTCTGGCCATGAGCCACCGCCAGCAAATGCAGGTCGTGGTTACCCAACACGCATATCGCCCTATCGCCCAGAGCCTTAACAAAACGCAGCGTTTCAAGAGAATGCGGCCCCCGGTTGACAAGGTCGCCGGTGAACCAAAGAAGGTCTTCAGCCGGATCAAAATTGATCTTGTCCAGCAACTTTTGCAATTCAAAAAAGCAACCTTGAATATCTCCGATTGCATAATGGGCCATTTATCAATCACTCCCGGTCTATCCCTGAAGGCACTAAAGGCGGAAAGGCTCGTTTTTGTACCGCAGGCAATCAAGGAATGCAAGTCGGTTTAAACTACCTGGAGAGCCCCCTGCCATCCTTTCATTCCCTAAGGTGATGAGCTCTCATTGTGGGTATGGCGATAATAAGGCGCATCATGGGTGTCATCGCGAATGTTTACCTGGGTTCCGGCCTCAGTCCGCGGATTTCCAGGCACCATGGAATCCTACCTCTCCGTCGCCAGCTCCGGACTCACATCCAAGATGATCTATAATGCAGATGACATGACATCGAGACCCTGCACCATGGGAAAACTGCTTTTTCCTCTCCTTCTGCTTTTCCTTGTTCCTACCCACGCAGCCGACCCTGCCACCGTCTTGTTTGCCGCTGCCACTCAGGGCAGATTGACCCGGCTCCAATCGCTTCTGGAAGAAGGGCTGAACGTTGACTCAAGAACGCCCAGCGGGAGAACCGCTCTCATGGGGGCTGCTTTCTTTGGCAACCAACGCATCGTCCGCACCCTCCTTGGCTATGGCGCGGACGCCAATGCTTCGGACAATCGCGGAGTAACCCCTCTTATGGACGCTGTCTCCAGCGGATGGCTGGAAGTATCCCGGGTACTGATCGCTGCTGGTGCCAACGTCAATGCCAAGGATAAAAATGGGCAATCGGTCATGGACAAGGCAAAGCAAAATGGAAATCCCTCCATCATTGCGCTGTTGAAACAAGCAGGAGCGCAACCAGCTGTCAAATCCGACTCTCAGGATGGCGAAGCAAACTCACCGCAGTCTGACCTGGCAAAAGACAAGGACAGTGAATCCAAGAAGAAAAATAAGGCCAAACAAGAAAAATAAAACCGACTTCGCTACCATAGCACCATGCATATACATATTTTAGGCATTTGCCGCACATTCATGGGTGGGCTTGCCCTTCTCGGCAGAGAACTGGGTCTGACCGTCACCGGCTCCGACCAAAACGTCTATCCCCCCATGAGCACCCAACTGGAAGCATCAGGGATCCAGCTCTCTCGATACGATCCCTCTAACCTCTCTTCCCGCCCCGACCTGGTCGTTATTGGCAATGCATTGAGCCGTGGCAACGAGGAAGTCGAGGAAACCCTCAATCTCGGCATTCCCTACGTTTCTGGCCCGCAATGGCTCTTTGAAGCCGTATTGCAAGACAAATGGGTGCTCGCTGTGGCCGGTACCCATGGCAAGACCACCACCTCTTCCATGCTGGCATGGATCTTGGAATGCGCCGGTCGCCAGCCAGGATTTCTCATTGGGGGTATTCCGCAGAACTTTGGACGCTCTTCCCGTTTGGGTAACTCCGACTTGTTTGTTATCGAAGCGTATGAATACGATACCGCCTTTTTCGACAAACGATCCAAATTCCTTCACTACCGCCCGCGTACTGCCATCCTGAATAATCTTGAATTCGATCATGCCGACATCTTCCCCGACCTGGCCGCCATTCAGACTCAGTTTCACCACTTTGTCCGCACCATCCCTGGTAACGGCCGCATCATCCTTCCTCGTCATGACCCTAATCTTGAAGGTGTCATCGAACGCGGTTGCTGGACACCCCTTGAGTACTGCGCCTTATCTCCAAATGAAGACTGGCACGGGTCATTGCTCATCGAGGATGGCGGTAAATTCCAGGTATTTAATAACACCTGCCATATCGGTGATGTCGAATGGAATTTGACAGGCCGTCACAATGTCGCCAATGCCATCGCCGCCATTGCCGCCGCCAATCATGCGGGTATCGCCCCGCAACTCGCCATCCAAGCCTTGTCTTCCTTTGAGAATGTCAAACGCCGGATGGAACTTCGCGGCGTCATCGATAACATTCATATTTATGATGACTTCGCCCATCACCCTACCGCCATTGATACCACTCTTCACGGCTTGCGCCAACGAATTCGTCATCAGCGTTTGATTGCCGTCATTGAACCCCGCTCCAACACCATGCGGATGGGAATCCACGCCAAACAACTACCTCAATCTCTCATTCATGCTGATCTCGCCTACATCTATCTGCCACCTCAACTCGACTGGACTCCTGGCAATCCGGGCGACCTCCCGCCCAACCTGCACATATCCTCTGACCTCGACGGCCTAATCACAGAACTCGCCCATCTTGCTCGACCAGGCGACCATTTTGTTTTCATGAGTAATGGTGCATTCGGAAACATTCACTCCCGTTTCCTCGATGCCCTCAAGAGTCTCCGCCTATGAATGTTTCACGTGAAACATTTCCTCCTCAAACCCTCTGAATCTCAGCGCCTCGCCTAATGAAGCCCCCGGAATGAATCCCATCGCCCGGGGCATAATGTTCCACGTGAAACAACAGCAAAGCCTCCTCAGTCAATCCTCGTTACAGGATCAAATAGTTCAAACATTTTACGCCTTGGTCAAAGAGGCTGATGGTTGGCTGCGAAAGGCAGGGTGACGTAGAGCTTGCAGGAATGTATCAACACCCATTAGCGAAGCGGAACATATATATCAACCTCAATAAATGCCGATTCCCACAGATCGTCCAGGGGGGGGCTGGGACACCTGACGCCTAATGCGGCAAATAGAAGTGGTGCACAGAAAGACAGAGCCTTGTGAAATGATTAACGAGCAAAAGTTTGCTAGACATTTACATGCTGTAGTACGATCACAATAGGCGTTAGCGAAGCGAGACGCCTCTTCTCGCCGCAAAAACAAATAAAAGGACACGCGGATGATCGAAAAGGCCGACCAACAGCTGAGGAGCTGGATTCAGAAAGTTCTCCCGGAAACGAATGTCGCTTTTTCGTTTGCTGTCGAGAACGACGATAGGCCCCATGTGGTGTTGCTTCTCCTGGATATTAATCGCGCCGCCCCCGCGCAGTCCGTACGCATGCCCCTCAAGATCACCCTGAGATATTTGATCTCATTGGCGGGAGGAGCGATTGAAGAGAGGCACCAACAGCTGGGTGAACTTGTATTTGCAGCTCTGCAGGAAGCGTCTTACGAAACCCAGCTGAAACCCCCTCCCATTTCCCTTTGGTTGTCCCTGGGAGTCCACCCAAGACCGGCGTTTTACTGTAACTTTCCCTTGACCCTGGAGCGGCCGACTGTCGTCAAAACCGTGCGTGAGGTCGTGGTACGCCACGCTCCCACAAGCTGTCTTCGGGGACAGTTGATCGACCGGAATCATCACCCTGTCGCCGGAGCAAGGATTCAGCTCAGCGGCCTGTCCATCCATACCCACACTGATCGAAACGGGAAATTTGAATTCAAGGTGATCCCGCGCCAACCTGAACAAAAACAAATGTTGATCCGGATCGGATCAAGAGAGATGGTCCAGAACATCGTCATTCCCGACAATGATGAGACACAAATCACCGTACCCATCAACTTGAAGGAGATATGAAATGGTCTCAGGCAATCTAGCGCCCGGCGTCTACGTCCAGGAAGTCCCCTCAGGGAGCCATATGATCCGGGGGGTAAGTACTTCCACCGCAGGTTTCGTTGGCGTCGTACCCAACGGCCAACATATCGGCGAAGCCGTCCCCCTGAACAACTGGACCCAATTCGTCACCCTGTTTGCAGCTGAGGGCAGTGAGAGTACGCCGTTGGTCAAGGGAGTGTACAGCTACTTTCTCAATGGAGGGCAAAGGTGTTATGTCAGCCCAGTCGCAAAAAATGCTGCCATCAGTGGTGACGACAAAAAACGCTCCGGCCTTAAAGCGTTTGAATCCGTGGACGAAATCGCGATTGTCGCAGCCCCGGGATACACAGACGGCGACTCCTGTGAGGCGCTCCTTGGCCACTGCGAATCCATGGGGGACCGGTTCTGTATCATCGATGCCCCGCAAGGGCTGTTTGACATCGAAGCATTGAAGGAAGTTGCGCTGACGGAAACAGGGGACGGCGAAAAGAAACGTAAAGGTGTCAGACCACGCAATTCCACCTACGGTGCCTATTACTTTCCCTGGTTTCTGGGACGTGATCCTTTGGACACCAACATCAAACATACCCCGTTCCCACCTTCAGGCGCCTTGGCGGGCATATGTGCCAGGGTCGATGCCACCCGGGGCGTACACAAGGCACCTGCCAATGAGGCAATACGGGGTGCCCTGGGACTGGAGTACCAGGTCACGCGATCCGAACAGGCCCAGCTGAACCGTCTGGGAGTCAACTGCATTCGTTACTTCCCCCAAAGCGGCATCCGGGTGTGGGGCGCAAGAACCCTGGCGGAGCCGGGCGATCCCATGACCTATATCAATGTGCGCCGGCTGTTCAATATGATCAAGGAGTCCATCGAGGAAGGAACCCGTTGGTGCGTCTTTGAACCCAACGACTATACCTTGTGGAAATCCCTGGAAAGGGATATCAGCGCCTTCCTTATGGTCCTCTGGAGGGGAGGCGCCTTGCTGGGCGCCACCCCAGAACAGGCATTTTTCGTTAAATGCGATGATGAGACCAATACCCCGGAAACCATAGAGTTGGGACAGGTGATCACAGAGATCGGCATTGCGCCGGTCAAACCCGCTGAATTCATCATCTTCAAGATCGCCCAGAAGGCGATCGGAGAAGCAGAAGCAGGCGGTTGACCATTGGGTTGATACGGACCCTGCATAAAAATATACCCAGTCATCACAGGAGATCATCATCATGGCGGAAGAAGATATTTTCAGAGCCTACAACTTCAAGTTGGACATCAAAGGTGTCACCGCAGGCCACTTCACCAAGGTGAGCAATATGGGAGTGGAGATCGAGGTCATCGAATACCGGGAAGGAACCCAGGGTTCAACGGTTCGCAAGCTGCCCGGATGGGTGAAATACAGTGACATCACCCTCAGCTACGGCCTGACAAACTCCTTTGAACTATGGCAATGGTTGAGCAGCGCCGTGCAGGGAAACGTGGAACGGAAAAATGTATCGATCATTCTGGTTGGGACTGATGGGATCACCGAAGTCACCCGTTGGAACCTCACCCACGCCTGGCCATCCAGCTGGCGGGGGGCTTTACTGGATGCCATGAGTCAGTAAGCTGCCATAGAGGAACTCACTTTATCCCATGAAGGACTGGACCGTGCCTGATGATTTCTGACTGGATGAAGATAATACGAAAGGCCGCCGCCAAAACCCTGGCTGAGCTGGCAGCAAGACTGGACCCCCTAGATCCGCCAGACCATGAATGGAAAGACGAAGGAGGACCGCCCCAGCATTGGGTGGATTACATTTGCCATTTTGATCCGGCGTATCTTGATGAAAGGGGACACCTACGCCACCCAGCAGACATTCTACATACGCATGCAGGCAAACCGCATGTCGTGGCGAAGGCATCATCTGTGGCAGGCCGGGAGGGCGAAGAAGCAACACGACAAAGCAACCAGACCGGAACCGGTGCCGGGGCAGGTAATGAAGTCCCAAGAAACAAAACCGAGCCCACTAACCCCACTTCAGGAAAACGTCAGGATCCGCCCAAGGCACCCCCTTCCTCGCCACTCAGTTTTCTACGGCACAGAGTTCATCAAAGGGCGCCAGAAACCCAATCGACCCAGCCGCCTCAATCCGGCCTGAGCAGGTCTCTGCAATTCCAGTCAAAGGCGGTGGAAAGACCTCAGCATGAAACTACCGCGAAGCAAACAGCAACGTCGGATGAATCCCCTGATGGAGCCACTCCCTCCCCCCTGAGATATCCCCTCAGGGGGGAAGATGCGGATAAGGAGAATGACACCCCCAATCAGAACCGCCACCGTCATCTTCCGGTCCATGAAAAGTTCCCTGGGGAACGAACCTGTCACCCCCCGTCGGATCCCTGCCCCGCTTCGGCTCCAGTCGGACCCTCTCAACCCTTCCAACCAGAAACAAACGTGCCTGCAAGGCTGCGTGCCCATATCCATGAGAAACAGACGTTGTCTAAGGAAAAAAACACTCAAGACCCGAAACGGAACGAGATTCCAGCCTCGAGGGATCGGATAGAAGAAATCAGAGTGCAGAAAAAGGCCCACCGGGCTAAGCCTTCAGAGACTCAGGAACCAACCGAAAGCCACCAACGGCCTTGCTTGGAAGGAGTGACGCCAGCGCAGATGGCTAATCGCTGGCCATGTCTTCCACAGCAAGTCCCGGCGCCGGTCAATGATTCACTTCCCGGAGAACCCGGTTTGCCATGGCTGGAACGCGATCATCTCGATCAGGAACAACAGGGGCATCCATGGAGAGAGTAGAGTTTCTTCTCGAAGAGACAGGGCAGAGGATCAGTTGCATGTTGAATCCTGAAGACCTGGAAGTGACAAGACAGGCGGGCATCGATCGACACAGGATTGCCGGCAGACCGGTCCGTCAAGGTGGACGTTCCGATGATTTGTTGATTCATACCGGCGGAGGAATCACTGAAATGACCCTGAGTCTTCTGTTTGACGTGACCCTGCCGGGAGTGCCGATTGAGACCAAAGACGTTCGCGAACTGACGCGCCCCTTGTGGAACCTGGCGGAAAACCCGGCCCCCAGCCAAAAACCAGGCAAGGTCAGGGCGGTTCGCTTCATTTGGGGCAGAAGTTGGAATCTCCTGGGAGTCGTTGCCTCGGTCGCCGAGAGATTAGAATACTTAAGCCAGGAAGGAACCCCGAGAAGATCATGGCTGCGGATGCGCCTTTTACGCCTGCCTGAAAAGGCTGAGGAAGCGCAGGAGGCGCCCTCGGCCGAACCTGATGCCATCCATGACATCCTGGATCAGCTGGATAATGAATCGTTCGAGGAATCCCTTCTGGAGATCCCCAGCATCCAGGAAAACCAAGCAACGCCCGTACGGCTGGACCACTATTCCCAGCAGGTATATGGTCGCCCGGATCTGTGGCGTATCATTGCCCTCCACAACGGGATTGACGATCCATTACACCCGCCCACGGGAGTCACCTGGCAAATCCCCTTCATCGGTCATCTGTTGCCATGAAAAAACACCCGCTGGACACACTTCCCGGGATCGAGATCCTGCTGAACCAGCAACCCTTGCCGGAAAGCGCATTGACCGTATTGGCCAAAATCGAAGTCAGGCAGGCGCTGTCCCTGCCGGCCATGTGCCAGATCGAATTGAACGATCCGGAAGACACTTTGGCAAGGGAGGCGGATTTTGAACCTGGCACAATGCTTGAAATTTCAATTGAAGGGTTTGATATGCCCTTGTTCTCGGGCCAACTGACCGTGCTGGAGGATCATTATGAAGTAGACGGTATGCATAGGGTGGTCCTGCGTGGTTACGATCTCCTTAATCGTTTGCGAAAGAAGCAGCATGTGCGAAGTTTCGAAGAGGTCTCCACCGGCGAACTGATCCGGGAAGCGGCCGCCGGGATCGGCTTGCGGTTGGAGGCCCACGATACCGGCCCCAGCTGGAAGCATCTGGTGCAATTCTGGGAAACCGACCTGGAATTTCTGACGAAGGTCGCAGACGACTCGGGGCTTTTCTTCTCCTTGCGAAAGGACACCCTGCACCTGTTCACCCTTGAAGGAGTGGGGCTGCCGTTGACCCTGGAGTATGGCCATTCCCTGTTCAGTGGCCACTTCGATCTCAATGCCGAACGAAGTTGCCGCACGGTCCGCACCCGGGGCTGGGCTCTGGATACCGTCGAGCCGGAAGAGGCCATGGCGACCCAGGCACGCTCAGGCCTCAGAGTGGAAGCACAACTTATGCCTGAACAAGTGGGCGGGGAAGGGGAGCGTTACCTGGCTGACGAGGCACAACCAGCGGAACTGCTGACGACGATGGTCCAAGGCGATCTGGACAGGCATGCGGCAGGAGAGGTGACTTTTCAAGGCGTCAGTGATGGTAATCCCGCGCTGATGCCCGGCGCCCGGGTGGAAATCTGCGGTGTGTCACAAAAATTCGCCGGACAATACGTGCTCACCCGGGTCAGGCATCGCATCACCCCGGAAGAAGGCTTTGTATCGGAAGTGGATACCCTCCCACCACCCCCCCGCCGCCATCCCTGGGGCACCATATGCACCGTGGGCAAGGTGGCAGGCGTGGACGACCCCCAGGCCCTGGGAAGAATCCAGGTGCAACTGCCTGGTTATGAAGACCTGACTTCAGGGTGGCTGCAGGTAACGATGCCTGCCGCGGGCAAGGACAAAGGGTTGACCATGCTCCCCGCCATAGGAGACTGGGTGCTGGTCATCCATCCCCGGGAAAACCTGAATCAGGGCGTTGTGGTGGGTGGCCTGTACGGTTCCACCCCCCCTCCGGACAGTGGGGTAGAGGACAACCGGGTTCGCCGATATACCTTCCGTACCCCCGAAGGTCAAGTCATCCAGCTGGATGACGACAGGCAGGCAATCATCCTGCGCAACAGCGACGGCAGCCATATAGAAATGACCGGGGAACACCTGCGCATCCATGCGAGCCAACGGCTGGAGCTGGAAGCCCCCGGAAAGCCCGTTGTCATTCGCGGTCAAACCATCGATTTCGAGGAAGCATGAAGCCAAAACTCCTTCTGGTCGAGGACGCGATACTCCGATGTGATCACACGACTGGGGTGGTCTCCCTGTCACCCATTCAGAGCCTGGTCGCCATCCGGGGGAAACGTGTCCTGACTGAGCCGGACCCGGAAGGCAGGCCGATTGTCGGCTGTTCCAACATTGGTGGCAATATGAAACCTTGTCTCACCACTCTGGCGGTCCAACAGGGATATTCCGATCTGATTCGGATCAATGGCCGGCGGGTCTGCCTCGAGGCGGTCAAGGGCCTGACCGACGGTACCCCACCCGGGATAGTGAACTATTCAGTCACCGCCGCCGGACAAAACCTGGTGAAACAGAGATGAGCGGGCGTTTTCGATGTTGGCAGTTCCTCCCTCCCGGGCTGGGAGCCGATGGCGTCAGTGGCTTGCGCATCACCCCCCAAGGAGGCATCGCCACGGTCGAAGAAGAGGCCAGTATTCGCCAGGCGATCCAGCTGCTCCTGTCCACCGTTCCTGGAGAACGGGTGATGCGGCCGGATTACGGCTGCCATTTGGAACGCCTGTTGTTTGAACCCAACGATCACACCAGCGCAGGACTGGCAATCCATTATGTCCGCCAGGCACTCCAACGCTGGGAGCCACGGATCGAGAACTTGAACGTCGACGCCCATCCCAGCCTCGATCATTTCGACTGCCTCGAAATCGAGATCAGTTACAACGTGGTGAAAACCCAACGGCGGGAGACCATAAACTTGTTATTCAACCTGACACCAAGAGACTGATATGTCATTGCCTTCCCCAAACCTAGACGACCGCAACTTCCAGCAACTGGTGGAAGAGGCAAAAGCCGTGATCCGCAAGTCGTGTCCGGAATGGACGGATCTCACCCCGGGCGACCCCGGAATGGTCATCCTGGAGGCGTTTGCCTATCTCACCGAAGTGTTGATATACCGGGTCAACCGGATCCCGGACAAGGCATATATCGAGTTTCTCAACTTACTGGGAGTCAGGTTGCAGCCACCCGCGGCTGCCCTCTGCCGTTTGCGCTTCAGCCACGCGGAACCCACCACCGGGGACATCCACATTCCCCGGGGCACCCGGGTGACGGTGACTGGCGCCAGCGGCGAACAAAGACCGGTTTTCATCACCGTGAACGATGTCACCTTGAAGGCAGACCAAGCCCATATCGAAGTGGATGCCGTACATGGAGAGATGGTCGAGGAGGAACTGGCAGGTTACGGCACTGGTCTGCCGGGCCAGACCGTCCACGCCGCCCACCCGCCCATTGCCGGGCTTCCCCACCTGCCGGAATTCACTCTCACTGTGGGAGTTGAGATTCCCGAAGAGGAAGTGGAAGTGCATACCCCGGTCAGGCGTTCAAAGGCGGGAAACAAGCTTTACCAGATCTGGCGGGAGGTTCCCAATTTCGCCGCCATGACTCAGGATCGGCATCTCTTCGTGGCCGACCGGAACAGTGGAAAAATCCAGTTTGCACCCGCCGTACGCCAACGGGATCAGGCGGGCAACCTGTCGAGTGAGACCATCTCCCTGGCGGAGGTCCCCCCCAAGGGGCGGGAGATCCGGCTTTGGTACCTCATTGGAGGCGGAGAATCCGGTAACGTCGACGCCAACACGCTGACTGAGCTTATCTCTCCTCAGAAGGGGATCGAAGTCACCAATCCCGATCGAGCCGTTGGCGGAAGGAATGCCGAATCCCTGGACAATGCGCTGCAACGGGGGCCTTTGGAACTGCATTCTAGGGAAAGGGCGGTGACGGCGCGGGACTTCGAGCGTGTGGCCCGGGAAAGCAGTGCCGCGATCAACCGGGTCCGGGCGTTTACCCTCGCCAATTTATGGGCCCATGCCACCCCAGGCACCGTTGAGGTGAAACTGGTACCCCACGTTCCCAAGGCGGAGGAGATGATCGCCAAGCTGACCCCTGAAGTCCTCCGGGATTACCAAACCGACACGGTGGCAGCACAGGTGCAGCGTCGCCTGGAAGAAAGAAAGCCGCTGGGCATCGCCTGCCGGCCGAGCTGGACCCGCTACAAGACAGTCGCGGTCAGGGCCAGGGTGAAGGTCCATCCGGAGGAAGAACCTGCGCTGGTGCACAAGCGCCTCCTCAGGCGTCTTCACCTCATGCTCTCCCCCCTCAGTATCCAGGGCATCTGCCCGGGTTGGCCCTTTGGCGAAGCCCTCAGAAGCTGGGATATTTATAAGATCATCAGTCAGGAACCGGGGGTTCGCTCCATCCAGGCAATGGAAATGGAGCTGGCACACGCCCCAGACAGACGAGTCCCGGCGCTTGCCATAGACGCCGCCATCACATCCGCCTGCAGGGAACCCAAATGGTTCGCAGCCTCCGGATCGCGTTTGTTCCGCTCGGCCAACCGAGGCGACAGCTGGGAGCTGATCCGGGACTTCGAAGAGCTGAACGTCAAAACCATCGCCACCTTTCCCCCGTCGTCAGCCCTCCGTTCGTGGCCCGGCTGGTTGGCGGTCATAGCAGAAACTTCCGACAAATCGGCACACATCCATATTTCCTCGGACGGGGGCGAAAGCTGGCACCCCATGATCCAATTCAAGTTTCAAGTTGACGACATTGCATGGCTGGAGCGGGAGGAACAGGCCATCCTCCTGTTGGCCACCGACAAGGGGCTATACGAACTGCCCATCCAGGAAAAACCCATCCCGATCCAGGTTCTGGTGGATCCTTCCAACCCTTCCTTAAGCTTCAACGCTGTCACGGTATCAGCCGACAGCCGCTATGGCGTCAGCGTTGCGGTGGCTTCTCACACCCGGGTAGTCTATCTCTCTACCGGGGGTACAAGGCCGGACTCATTCAACAAGGCTGGCCTGGAAGGGGAAGATGTTCGTCTCCTGGCAACCCAACACCGGGGCCCCCACCGATACCTCTGGGCCGGAATCGACGCTCCGGGCACCTTGAAGGGCAAAGGCTGTTTTCGCCTGAGACTGACCGGAACCGGGGAACAACCCGGGGGATGGCGGGACTATACCACTCACTGGGAGGGGGGAGGCTGCCGCTCACTGACGTTCCTTGGGCCCTGGGTATTGGCAGGAACGCTGCGCAGGGGAACGCTGAAACTCAACGTGGATGAAACCGCTCCCGCTTGGATTCCCTCCGATGTCCATTGTGGCCTCCCCCTCAAGAAAGTGGACGAACTGGAGCCCGTGGATGCGCTCTGCGCTCACGAGGAATCCGGATGTTTGATGGCGGGAGGTCCCAGTGGAATCTATCGCAGCAACGACCAGGGCAATCGCTACGATCCATGTTCGAAAAGGGTGTTCAGTGA
>Ga0114931_10001090_pt1 | contig 34515 bp, 48 predicted proteins | sample 2SBtaG_FD_89579 | JGI IMG/M metagenome (GOLD analysis project Ga0114931, IMG submission 89579) | Deep subsurface microbial communities from Kolumbo volcano to uncover new lineages of life (NeLLi) - 2SBTROV14_V59a metaG | ecosystem: Environmental > Aquatic > Marine > Volcanic | place: Kolumbo...
GATGAAGCCCTTCTTCTCCAGGCTCTCGAGAACGTCATACGAACGGCTCCTGGGCACGTTCGCGATGTCGGACAGCTCACCAGCTGTGCTGACACCGCGGCTCAGCAGCGCCGTCCAGATCTTGACCTCATAGAGGTTCAGGCCGAAATACCGACGCAGCTTGCTCAGAAATTCATCTCTCACGATCATTGTTGTCTACCCCCTCACAGGGTCGGCTCCGTCGAAGGAACCGAATCACCCCTTCTTAGTTTCGACTAATGGTGACTACTTTAAATATGTTCTCTTTTTGTCACTCCGACAGGAGAGGACACCTCCTTCTTGAGTACGGAATAAGGACAGGGAGGTCTGCCTCGTGAGTAATTATTTTCTATATGGTAATCTTTGTGTCGTGAAGCCTTGGAAAGCTCACCACCTTAGAAAACTCACCAGTAAGTATATAAAAACTGACGAACCTGTCCGACGAATGGCGACCGAGGCAGAAAAGCTCGCGAAAGGACTCCACCCATTAGAGCGTAGGGTCCTGCCGCATCTCAAGCAGGCAGGCACCCTGGCAGAGCTTGCCGTTGCATCCGGACTGCAGGAAGTCGAGGCGATGCGCGCGCTGCAATGGCTCGCGGGAAAAGGCCTGCTCACGATCAAGAGCAAGAAAGAGAAACGGCTGCTCATCAAGGAGAAAGGAAAGAAAGCGGCCAAGACGGGCCTGCCGGAACGTCACGTCATCGCACTCCTGCAGCGGAAGAGGGAGCTGCCCGTTGCGGAGATCGCGAAAGCGCTGCCTGCGTACGACAAGCAGGCGACCGGCGCAGTCACGGGCAAACTGAAGCAGCTCGGCATCCCCTTCATCATGACCAAGGAAGGCAAGCCCGCCTTCCGATGGGCCGACATCCCCCTGCAGGAGAGCCCGGCCGAGGCCTTGCTCCACGAGGCCGCAAAAAAAGGCTGGAGCATCACAATCACCGGAACAGAACCAGCAGTCAACGACCTGCTGAAACGCCAAGGGTATGCGGAGCTGCAGACGCGACGCGAGAAGCTCTACAGACTGACAGGGATGGGAAAAGGCCTGACAGCCATGAAGTTCACGCGCAAGAACTACGCTGAGCGGCTGACGCCAGCCATGCTGAAAGCAGGGAGTTGGCGGCAAGCAGAGTTCCGGCCGTACAACGTCGAGGTCAACGTGCCGACGAAGGCCGGTGGTCGCGCTCACTTCGTCAATGAGGCAATAGCATACATCAAGCGTGTCTGGCTCGACCTCGGCTTCGAGGAGATGACTGGACAGCACGTCCAAACAGCCTTCTGGGACCTCGACGCGCTCTTCGTGCCGCAGGACCATCCCGCACGCGAGGAGCAAGACACCTTCTATCTCGCGTCGCCACGCACCGGCCTCCTGCCAACGGACATGTGGAAGAAAGTGAAAGCCGTCCACGAGAACGGCGCCAATACCGGCAGCCTCGGCTGGCGCACACCCTACAGCAAGGAAGAGGCGAAGCAGAACCTGCTCCGGACGCACACAACAGTGCTGAGTGCGCAATACCTCGACAGGATACGGCGCGGCACGAAGAAGATGCCGGCCAAGTTCTTCTCCGTCAGCAAGGTCTACCGAAACGAGGCGCTCGACTGGAAGCACCTCTTCGAGTTCCACCAAGTGGAAGGCATCGTCGTCGCGGACGGCATGACGATGGCGCACCTGAAAGGGTACTTGCGCGCGTTCTTCACCAAGATGGGGTTCGCCGACGTCAGGATACGGCCGGGGCACTTCCCCTACACCGAGCCGAGCGCGGAAGTGGACGTCTGGGATCCGCGCAAGCAGCAATGGGTGGAGCTCGGCGGCAGCGGCATCTTCCGCCCGGAAGTGACGAAGACGCTGATTGGTCGCGAAGTGCCGGTTCTCGCATGGGGTCTCGGCATGGAGCGCATCATCAAGGAGTACTATGGCCTCGAAGACATCCGCGACCTGTACCGGAACGACATCGAACAGAGCAAGACGATGAAGGCGTGGCTGAAATGAACCTGCAAGAGCTCCAAGAGCACGCAAACGAGGTGAATAAAAGACTCGACAATCAATTCGGATTGAACGGCGAACAACGACTACGCGCCTTTGCACACATGATCAAGATACAAGAAGAGGTCGGCGAACTCAGCGAAGAGACGCTCATTCGTTACAAATTGCAGCGGGAGCAGAAGCTCAACAATGCGGACAAGGAAAACCTCGAGAAAGAAGTTGCCGATGTCATTTTCGCGACCTGCACCTTCGCAGCGAACTTCGACATCAATTTAGATAAAGTGCTCACTGAACGTATCGAACTCGTCAAAAAAAGATATCAGGAATAAAAAAAAGATATCAAGAATAAGATGCCGACAATAACCATCAGCAAGAAGGAACTCGTCAAGACACTCGGGAAGAGAGTGTCCGATAAGGAATTGCAGGATCGTATCAGCATGCTCGGCACTGACCTCGAAGGCGTCGAGGGCGACGACATCACGGTCGAGGTCTTCCCCAACCGACCGGACCTCTTGAGCCAGCAGGGATTCGGACGCACCTTCGCCGCATTCCTCGGCCTGCCGGGAAAGACTGGGCTACGGAAGTACGAGGTCAAGAAATCCGGAGAGAAATGCATCGTCCACCGGAGTGTGACGAAGTGCCGACCCTACACGGCGTGCGCCATCGTGAAAGGCCTCGCGTTCGACGACCAGAGAATCAAGGACCTCATCCAGGTACAGGAGAAGCTCCACGTCACCTTCTGCCGCAACCGGAAGAAGGCGGCCATCGGCATCTACCCAATGGAGCATATCACCTTCCCTATTCACTTCAAGGGCTTGAAGCCTGCGAACATCAGGTTCCGGCCGCTCGAGGCAACGGGAGAGATGAGCGCGAAGGACATCCTCGAAGCGCATCCCAAGGGAAAAGAGTACGCGCGGCTGCTTAACGGGCTGGAGCGCTACGCCTGCTTCGTCGACGGGGAAGGACGCATCATGTCCTTGACACCAATCATCAACTCGCACCTGACCGGCAAGATCACAGAGAAGACGAAGGAAGTGTTCATCGAATGCTCAGGCTTCGACCAGCGCATCTTGAATGAATGCCTCGCCATGGTCGTCACTGCACTCGCGGACATGGGCGGCACGATCTACAGCCTGGAACTGCAGTATCCTGATAAGAAAATAAGCTCCCCGAACCTCGCCCCGAAAAGGATGAAACTAGACGGGAAGTACATCAACAGGCTTCTCGGATTGGAGCTGAACGTGCGAGAGCAGAAGAAGTGTCTCGAGCGCATGGGTTTCGATGTGGAGAAGGGCCATGTTCTCATCCCTGCCTACCGGACAGACATCCTCCACCAAGCCGACCTCGCGGAGGACGTGGCGATTGCGTACGGCTACGAGAACGTGTCGGAAGCGCTACCCGCCGTCGCGACCGTGGGCAGCGAGAGTCCGTTTGAACGTTTTTGCACCAAGGTGCGTGAGCTGCTCGTCGGCCACGGTCTGCTCGAGGCGAAGAACTACCATTTGATCAACCAGGAGGTGCAGACACGCAGGATGCGAACCGAGACGGAACTCGTGCGGGTGCTCCATCCCGTCAGCCTCGAGTACGACTCGCTCCGCACCTGGATTCTACCCTCATTGCTCGAGACGCTGCAGCGCAACAAACGCCATGAGTACCCACAAGCGCTCTTCGAAATTGGCAGGGTCTTCTCCAAGACGAAGAGGACGGAGACGGGTGTCAGGGAGCAGGTGCGTCTCGCCGTCGTCCTGTGTGGCGAGAAGACGAACTACACCGCAATCAGGCAGATCCTGGATGATGTCATTGCGAAACTCGGCCTCGTCGCGACGTACACGGCAGCCGCGCATCCGTCTTTCATCCGGGGCAGGATCGCGCGGGTGAAGGTGGGAAAGGAAGACCTCGCCTTCATTGGTGAGCTCCACCCCGAGACAATCGCGAACTTCGGGCTGGCGATGCCCGTCGCTGCTTTCGAGCTGGACCTCTCCGTCATCTTCGCATCACGGTGAGACTGTGGTCAGACAGCTCCTCGTCACGTGCGCGATCATCGAGCGCGACGGCAAGTATCTCCTCACCCAGCGGCAGAAGGACGCGAGGAACGGTTTGCGCTGGGAGTTCCCGGGCGGCCAGCTCGAGCAAGGAGAGTCGCCGCGGGACTGCCTGGTGCGCGAAATCGAGGAGGAGCTCGGCGTCGCCATTGAGGCCGATGACGTGTTCGACGTGAGCAGCTGCGCCTATGAAAAGCTCGGGCTGCACGTCGTCCTGCTCGCGTTCCGATGCCGCATCCTCGAGGGTGTGATTGTGAAGCGCTGCATCAAAGACTATGCCTGGGTCGCGCCGGACAAGATGGATACATACGATATCACAGAAGCGGACCTGCCGTTCGTGGAGAAGCTGCTGGCCGAGCACAGGGACTAGTTCTTCTTGATGGCGTTTTTCGGTCTCGCAACCGATTTCATGGGCTCGCTCGCCCTGTGCATACGGAAGAGGAAGAGGAGCGAGACGATGCTAATCGCGATTTCGAGCAGTATCTGGATGAGATTGAGGATGAAGTTGATGACGCTCCCGGCAGAGTTGCCGGCCTGCTCCATGAAGGTCACGGGTAGGGAGAGGAGGCCAAAGAGCATGCTCAAGCCGAGCCCTACGACGAGGCCGAAGAGCAGGTTGACGCCCCAGCTCGCGAAGACGTGGCCCGACCGAGCCTTGAAAAGGGCCCAGCATGCCGTGATAGTGCCAACGCCGGTCGTCTTGTGCCTGATGATGAACGCCGGACCGAAGTAGAAGAGCGCGCTGAGGAGGAGCGCGCCGGCGATGAAGACGAGACCGAAGAGGATTGCGAGGACGATGAGCGCAATCCGCGCGTGCCCGTTCGAGATTGCAAGCAAGAGGAAGACTGAGGCGGGAAGGGCGAGGAGAAGTATGAAGAGGAGCTGGAGGAGAGCAAAGACGAAGTAGGAGCCGACGCGGCTGTTCGCCGTGGCGAAGAAGCGCTTCCTGCTCGTCGCGCGTCGCTCGACGACGTCGTCCACGATGCCGAGCGTGCCGGCAGCGAACCAGACGTTGAGGGCGATGAAGGCGAGGATGGCGACGATGCCGGCAGGGATGACGAAGGGAAGCGCAGCGACGAAGGAAGACAAGTCATGCAGCCCCAATACCTGCATGGCCGCGGCGCCGAGCGCAGCAAGGACGAAGAGGAGCGCCATGTTCGCCACGAGCTGGAAGAGCATCGGGATAAAGACGACGGGCTTGCGCCACAAGTCTTGAACGCTCTCCCACAGCGAACCGAAATAGTCGACCATGCCGTTCCTCGTCCACGAGGTGGTATATAACAATTATGGAAAAGGAGAAATGTCAATCGTTTACTTGTCCGTCTTCTTCTCTGGAGCGGCCTCTTTTGGGGGAAGAGCGACAGGCTCTGTCTTCTCGTCTCTCTTCTCCTCTGGAGCGGCCTCTTTTGGAGGAAGAGCGACAGGTGCTGCTTTCTTCGCTGGCTTCTCGAGTTTCTTCTCGGCTTTCGCCTTGCGGACGTGCCGCGGACGTTCAGCTGCTTTCTTGGGTTTGCTCTGCGTGAGTGTGACGCCGAGCTTTTTGAACGCTGCAGCGACGTCGGCGTGACTCGCACCTTTTTTGAGCCCGAACTGCTCGCCGAGGGGCTCGAGGTGCTTCACGCTGCACGTCCGCCTCCGTGTCTCGCCATCGATGAGGAACATACCGTCCTTTGTGTCAATGATGATGCAGCGCTTGCCCGCGTCGCGCCCCGCAATCTTGAGGCAGAGACTGCCGATGCCGAAGAGCTCTTTCGCGCCTTTCGCACCATCGCTCAGCACTCTCGCTTCGCTGCGCATCTTCTTCCGCATGGGTTCGCTCGCGAGGACGCCACCGTAGGGGCGCTCTGGCCGCTTGCTCGTCTTCGACGCGTTCTTCGCGTCTATGGCGTGCCTGCGCGGGATACCGTGCAACGGTGCGCCCGTCTCGGCGCAGTGCGCCTGCTTGGGCTTCCGCTCGAGATATCGTGTGACGGTACGACCGCCCGGCACCGTGACCTTGCGCTTCCGCAAGCGTCCGCTCTTGAATTTTCCTTGCACCATAATTCATCACTCCTATTGCCACTCAGCTGCCAAGCGAGGGATGCGCGAGAACGAGAGGTCCTTTATAAACGTACCCCCTGCAGAAGTATTGATTTCCATATAGAAATTATTATTATCCTTCTGCAACTACACGACCTTGAGCGCTTTCCTGAGCCCAATGCTGAGGAGGATGCTGAGGAGGATGTAGGTGCCGAGCCAGCCGGGACGCCAGCCGAACAAGGAGAAGTCACCAAAGGGCTTCACAACTTCGTTGCCAAGGGTAATGCTAGTGACGCTCTGGTCCTTGAAGGTCTGTTGCGGCGCCTCGTAGCGGCGCTCGCTCGAGATGAGGAACTGCTTCTCCACAGAAGAGCCACCCGCGTCAATCATGGCCTTGTAGGTGCCCGCCTTGCCCATGAGAGTCCATGTCGCGGTCCCGTCCACGACCGGCCGCGTCGCGTTCCCGAACTCGATGCCTTCCGGAATAACGGAAAGCGTTGCCTGGTCCACACCCGGAGTGAAGGTGGCAGAGAGCGTGAACTGCTGACCCGGCGTCAGCGGCAAGTAGGCCAGGTTGGCGTTCATCCAGCCAAAGATAAGGATGATAGGGATGAAGGTGTAGAGCGTCGGCTTGAAGCTGTGCTTCATCAGTTCCATGTTCACCGCCATGGATTCCTTCTGCACCTTCATCATCTTCTCCGGGTTGTCGCGCAAGGCTTTCATCCGCTCCTGAAACTCCTTGACTTTCTTGCGCAGCTCCTTCATGCGCTCCTGGTTGGTCGCGAACTTGTAGACAAGGGTGATGGAGAACGTGATGATGAAGGCCATGATGAACACGGCCCAGAAAGAAGGGAGCGAAAGCAACGGGCGCAGGATGGGGTCGAGGACGGAGGCGAACATCGTAGATCACCGTCCTCCCATGAACTTGCGCATCATCGGGTTCATGTCCGCGATGTGCTCCTGTGCAATCTGCTGGTAGAGCTGGTAGATAATCATGACGGTGAGCAGGATGCCGGTGCCGCGTCCGAGCGCACCAGTCAGATCAGCAATGGAAGCGAGGAACCCGACGGCAATGCTGCCGATGACAGAGAGCGGCCAGATGTAGCGCGCGAGCAGACGCTCGAGCACGCGCTGGTCCTTGCGGAAACCAGGGATGTGGAGCCCGGAGGCCATAATCTGCTTCGCCTGGCTGGCAGGATCCAAACCCGCCGTCTGAACCCAGAAGAGACCGAAGACGAGGCTGCCGGCGACGAAGAGAAGGACGTAGACGAGGGTGTGCCACAAGTTGGTGAGCCCGAAGCTACCGGTGATGATGAGCTGAAGGATGTTCGGACTCTGCACGAGCGAGCTGAGCCATTGCAGGCCCGGCAACCAGTTCGCGACGAGTTGCACGTTCGCGAGCAGCGCCGCGACGAGGATGACAGGGATGTTGCTCGTGTAGAAGAAGTTGAGCGGCCACCTGACCCCATGACCGCGGAGGCGTCCGAAGCTCAACGGAATCTCGACCTTCATGGACTGCGTGTAAACCACGACAAGGAAGACGACGATGGTGGCGATGATGTGCGAGAGGTCTATTCCTGCCTGGGACAGGTTCTGGGTCGTGATACTCTGGATGAGGCTTGGCAGGTGGCCGGCTGGCAAGTCTGGATTCGTCGGACTCGGTAGCCAGCTGAAGACGCGGATGAAGACTTCCTTGCTCACGCCCGCGGCGATGAAGAGTGAGATGCCCGAGCCGAAGCCCCACTTGCTCACCACTTCGTCCATGAACAGAATCATGATGCCGCCGAGGAACAGCTGGAAGATGAGCAGGCTGCCCATGCCCGCGACCGGCCGCAATCCTCCGGTGCTGACGTAGATGAAGCCTTCGAGAATGATGAAGAAGACGCTGAGCAGCTTCTGGATGCCTTGGAAGCGCGCCCTGCCCTCGTGCGTCGTCCGGTCGAAATTGACGATGCCCGCTCCGCTGAGGAGCTGGAGCACGATGCTCGCTGTCACGATGGGACCGATGCCGAGGGTGATGATGCTGCCGAAGCTCGCACCGAGGACGATCTCGAAGAACTCGAACTGTTGCAGCGAAGTCTCGGCCAGCCCGAAGAGGGGCACCATGCCGAGGATGAAGTAGAGGACGAGGACGATGATGGTCCACTTCACCTTCTGCTTGAAGGCCAGCCGTTTCTCGGTCGGGGCCTGGACTTCAGGCAGGTTGTTCAGGATGGTATCAAGGAAACTCACGTCAACACCCGTACACGGGCGGAGCGCGCCAGTGATTTATAAAGGCTTTGGCGTTCCGACCAGCCGGCGTTCCGCTGATATGTTCAGCTCTACCGATTGAGAAACCAGAAGACGTAGCCGCAATCCTTGCACTCGTAGTTCTCGCTTTTGCGGTTCCAGGAGAAACCGAACAGACTACCTATCTCGGCCGTAGCGAAGCTGCGCGTGAAGGTACGGCCATAGCACTTGGGACACACGAGCTTGAAACCCCGCACCTCGAACTCACCCACCTCTGGCATGGAGAAGGTGATATTTCTCTGATATTTATGGATTTGCATGCCGAGCGCATTTACGAAACACATTTAATTAGGAGGATGGGAAAAAGGAGCAGAGAGGGGGAACATGGGCTATCTCATCCTAGTGCGGCACGGCGAATCCCGCTGGAACAAGGCGAACAAGTTCACTGGGTGGGTGGACGTGCCCCTGAGCGAAGCCGGCATCCACGAGGCCCTCCTCTGCGCGAAGGAGCTCGCAGGTCTGCGCATCGACGTCGCGTTCACGAGCAGGCTCGTTCGGGCACAAGAGACCTTGCTGCTCATCTTCGCCGAGCAGGACGCAACCGGTATCTTTCTCCACCGCCGGGGTAGGGAACGCGCTTGGAGCAGCCATCCGCACCTGTGGGACCTGCACGAAATCCCCATCTACAGCGACAGCGCGCTGAACGAACGCTATTACGGCAGGCTACAAGGCACGAACAAGAATTTCGCCCGGAAGAAATGGGGTGAAGAGCAGGTCTTCCTCTGGCGGCGCAGCTACAATATCGCGCCACCGGGCGGCGAGAGCCTGCGGGACACGTGCCGGCGCGCCGTGCCGTACTTCACGCGCGAGATTATGCCACAGGTCAAGAAGGGACGAAACGTCCTTGTCGTCGCGCACGGGAACAGCCTCCGGGGTATCATCAAGCATCTCGACAGAATCTCGGACGAGGACATTCCGCATCTCGAGCTCCCAATGGGGAAGCCGATTGTCTACGTCTGGACCGGGGCAGGCTTGGTGAAGGACAATCACGTCCACAGCTTCGACCGGCCGATGCACTGGACGGCCGAGAAGAGCCATGGGAAGCCGAGGAAGACCAAGACGCCAGGATCTTCCAAGACTGAGAAAACAAAAAGTAAGAAAACAAAATCTCAAATGACGGCAAAGAAGACAGCGAAGAAGACAGCAAAGAAAAAGACTGTGAAAAAAAAGACAGTGAAGAAATCTATTCGTCGACCGGTGCGGAAGTCGTGGAAGTAGCATTCGCCTCTTTGGCAGACGCGGCATTCTCCTTATCGACGTCCGTCACCGTCACGCTCCCACCGGCCTGTTCAACTTTCTCGACCGCTCGCTGCGACGCGCTCTCGACCGTGAGTTGCAGCCTCTGCTGCACCGCGCCGGCACCGAGGAGCTTCTCGATTCCCAACGAGGAGAGGTCCATGACGAACGCGTTACCCTTCCGGACCGCAAGGCCATCGGCCAGCATGCGTTCCGCCGCGCTGGAGAGGTGACCGACATTCACCGACGCACCTTTCACGGCTGCCTTGCTCGTGAAGCCGTGCTTGCCGTAGCGCGATGGTGTTTTCCAGTAGCTCGGCTTCTTCGCGTCACCGCGCTTGCCGCTCCCTGCGTTCCCGCGGCCACCGCGATGGCCCGCGCCGCGGTGCTTCTTCATCGAGCCCCAGCCGTAGTCGTGCCTGCGCGTTGTCGCGTGTTCTTCTTGCGTCGCTTGAACATCGTGAGTCACCTAGAGCATGCGGGCGATGAGCTTGTCCATCGCGTCGCCACGATCGCCCAGCGCCCCCCCTTCACGGAAGCTCTTCTTCGTCCCTTTGCGCTCCCAGCCGCCGCGCGGTGGGTTGAGGTGCCAGACAGGACCTGCACCGCGCTTCGCTTCGAGCGCCTTCTTCGTCTCAACCGTGATCGTGCCGTACGCGACGTAATCCTTCGCCTTCCGAAGCTGACCGCGCAGAGCGACACTGTCCACGTGGAGCGTGCAGGCATGCTTCCTGCCAAGCTTGAGCGTGGCGAGCGCGGTCTTGATGTTCGCCCCGATGCCGACGAGACCGCGTACGAGGACGACCGCGATGAAGCGAGCGTCGTTCTTCGTGTCCTTCGTCGCCATCGGCACATCCTTCTTCATTGCGGCCTTCTCCGTTGTCTTCGCTTCAGCCATGTAGCATCACTTCCGTCGGGGAGGGCCCCGCCGGCCCTGTCGACCGCGTCCACGACGCGGCCTGCGTTCCTCTTCTGCCGTCTCAACGATTGGCTCCGGAGCGCCGGCTTCGCCAGGCTTTGCTCCCCCGTCGAGGATAGAGAGACGCTCAGCTTGGTGTGGCTGGACGCGCGTCGCGCTCAGCTTCCTGAGCGCACGCTCCAGCGCCTTGATGAAATTGACCTTATTCTTCGTCTGTCCGAAACTCTTACTCCAGGCGTTCTTGATGCCGGCCAGCTCGAGGACTTTCGCGACTTCCTTCTCGACGACGAGACCCTTGCCCTTCGGTGCGGGCATGAGCTTGAGGACGACGCTGCCGACCTTGCCCTGAACTGCGAAGGGTATGCTGTTCGGCTCGCTGCTCGCGTCTTCCCACGAACCCGTGCCGCGTCTAATCTTGAACAGGTTGATCTTCGCCTTGCGCATCGCCTTCGTGCGCGCAGGCATGGTCTCCTTCGCGCTGCCGAGGCCGATGCCGACATGGCCGTTCCGGTCGCCGACGACCGCCATGGCAGTGAATTTTGGTTTGTTCCCTTCCATCGTCTTCTTCTGTGTCTGGCGGAAGATACGACGCTGGCCACCGCCGAACTTGCCCTTGGCCTGGCCGATGAGGAGGAGGTCGCTCGAGAGTGCGGGAAGCAGCATGTCGACGATCTCCGGCTCGAGAATCGTCCGCCCTGAGTCGAGGATCTCATCGATGTCAAGTATCTCCCTCGCCTTGACCTTCCGGCCAAGCTCGGTCTGCGGCTTCCATCCCTCGACATCGAGGCTGGCCACCTGTTCTCTCGTACTCATTGAAAATCCCATGGTGCTCACGCTTCGTTAGCCGCTGCCGGCTTTTCTTTCTGAGGCTTAGCCTTCTGGGCCTCCTTCGGAGGCTTCTCCGCTTTCGGGGTCGACGCTTTCGATCCCGATGCCTTGGGGAGAGGGATACCGAGCTTGGTGAACGCGTCCGCGACTCCTGCCGCAAGGTGCGCGCCCGCGAGGCGTTCAGCGCTCGGGAAGATGCTCTCGCTCACCGGGACAGGGAGCCCGCCGTCGACGACACCCTTCACGGCCGCGTATATTCGCGTGCCGCCACGGTGCTGCTGCAGACCGAGGTCGACGATCGCTTCCTTGATGCCGTGCTGAGTCGCCTGCTTCGCGAAGAGGTAACCCGTACAATACGCTGCGGGCAGGCTCTTCACGCTCCCGGTCCAACCCTGCTTCTTGAGGGCCTTGCTGTTGAGCGTGATGTGGATTCGGTCGCCGTCAGGCTCGTAGGTGATGAGCTGGAGGGTGAGCGCCGTGTTGCTCTTCCGGATGATCAGACGGGGCTTACCGCTCTTGAGAAGGCTGAGGCGTTTCTTGTAGTTGGTCTTGCCTTCGTGCTTGCGGCGAAACGGCATGACGTGCTTGGTGTGGGACATGGTGATTACTCGTTCTTCTTGGTCTTGGGTTTCTCGAGCGTTTTCTTCTGCCAGAGGCGTTGGTCGTCGAGGTAGAGCTTGATGTGGCGCCTGCTCCTGAAGAAGCCGCCCTTGCTCTTCCGGTACAGGCTGCGGTAGGTGGCGCCACTGACGTGCTTCTTGTCCCTGAGCTCTTTGAGGAAAACTCGTTGGCTCCGAACCTTGTTCATCCATTTCTCCTTGTCGGGCGTGCTCGCGTTCGGCGTGCCCTTACGGGAGCCGTGGCCTCGTCGCAGACCTTTCCGCTTCTGTGCGCCGATCTTCCGTGCCCGCACCCTGCTCACCCCGGTCATTGGCTCCTTGAAAATGATGCCGTCGGTGATGAGCAGACGCAAATCAGACTTGGTGATCGCCTCCTTGATGTCGTGGAGGTGCTCGGGCCGGAACCTGACGCGGTCGAGGCCGCACTTGAGCAAGGAGGCTGCCAATCGTTTCTGGGTCGCGAGCTTCATGGTATCACGTGATTATTCGTCTATTGCTTCTTGGTGAGGATTTTCTGCTTCTCGGCTTCTGTTGCTTTTTTCTTCTCCTCTTCGGAGGCTTCCGCCTTCTTGGCCGCCATCTTCTGCTCTTCCTTCTTCGCCTTCTCCTCGAGCGTCTTCTTCGCCTTCTTCTTCGCGGCGCTGCGAGCAATCTTGTCTTCCTTCCGACTCGTGAGCTGCTGCTTGATGGAGGCTAGTTTCTTCTCGACGTCAAGGTTGAGGACCGTGATGCCCTTCTCCTTGGCGAGGGTGATGAGCTGTTCGCGTCTCCTGCTGCCAAGCGTAGAGGAGATGATTGCTCCGTGCTGCTTGGCGTCGAGGCCTTCGTAGTCTGCGGCGACGGTGATGATGACGGGGACGAGGCCTTTGACCATGCCACGGGTCGCCTTCGGGCTGCCGTAGCCGATGCTGATAGGACGGACGTAGCCGCGGCGTTTCAGTCGGAGCTTGCTCTGCAGCCCGCGTGGTTTGCGCCAGCTTCCTGGTAGCTTTGCCTTCTTGTGCGCGTCCTGGCGCGTGAAGCGCGGTTTCTTCCGTTTGCCTGTCAGCTTGCCTGTCGTCATCGTGTTCAGACCTTCTTCTCGTGCTTGTGGGTGATGAAGATGCCGTCCTGGAAAACGCGGGAATCAAAGCCCGTGCGGCGTGTCAGCTGCTCAATGTCGGCCGCGACCTGACCCACGACCTCCTTGTCGAAGCCGGTGACCGTCACGACCTCGCCGTCGATGGTGACCTCAGCGCCTTCCTTGATTGGGAGGACGCGCGGCACTTTCTCGCCGATGAAGTTCTTCACCTCGAAGCTGCGATCCTTAACCGTGGCGCTCATAGGAAAGTGGCCGCTGCAGATTTTGAGCTTATAGGTGAAGCCTTCCGTGACTCCTTTCACCATGTTCTTGGCGTGCGCGACGAACGTATACATGCGTTTCTTCTCACGAAACGTGATGTGCTCGGCGAAGAACCGAATGGCGCCGTCCTCTACGGTGATGTGGATTGCAGGATGGTAGAGGACGCGCTTGAGCTCGCCCTTCTCGCCCTTGACGGTGAGGACGCGCTCCTTCAGGTCATAGCTGGCGCTGGCGCCTCCGCCCACTTCGACCCGTTCCTCAATCCTGTCCATCTTCATGGTGATCCTCCCGTCGTCCCTAGTAGCAGTAACTGATGAGCGTGCCGCCGACGCCTTTCTCCTTGGCTTCCTCGTGCGTAAGCAGCCCGTGGCTCGTGCTGACGATGATGATGCCGAACCCGCGCGCCGGGAGGTAGCGCTTCTCGAAACGCTCGAAGCTCCCCTTACGGATCTGGTAGCGGGGCTTGATGACCCCTGTCTTGTTTATCTTGCCGCCGAGCGCGATCGTGAGCGTGCTTCCCTTGCTGTCCGGAATGACCTCATAGCCTTCGAGGTAGCCCTTGCCAATCATGATGTCAAGCACTTTCCGGATGAGGGTCGAGTTGTTCTTGGTCGTGACGCTGGGCTTGCCACGTTGTTCCGCGTTCTGTATCGCACTGAGCACGTTGGCGAGCGGGTCGTTCAGGCTCATCGTTTTCTCCTCTGTTCCTCGTATCTGGCTGTATTGTGTCTGGCCGTATTTCTAGCTGTATTGTGTCTAGCTGTATTGCTTGAAGCCGAGTTCCTTCGCAAAGTCGCGGAAGCAGCGTCGGCAGAGGTTCAACCCGTACTTGCCGATATGGCCGTGCGGGTTGCCGCAGTTCTTGCACCGTTTCGTGTTCGCACCGAACGTGCGCTTCTTTGGCTCGTTGTGCTTCTCGTACTTGGCGCGCTTGCCGGGCTTCTTCCCGATTTGCTGGAGCACCTTGCTGTGGTGTGAAGTGGTCATCTTATTCTTCCTCGAACTGCGTCTTGAAATTCTCCTTCATGAATGTCATCGCGTCATCAGGGGTGATCCTGTGGCTCTTCCCTGGCTTAGCCGGCCGTATCCTGCGGCGCTTCGTCCGATAGCCAGGGCGTTCGAGCGTGATGCAGGCTTGCAGACCAATCATGCCAATGGCCGGGTCGTACTTCGCACCGTCGATGTCGATGTATTCCGGGATGCCGAAGCTGATGTTTCCCGCCTCGTCGAAGTTGCTCTTCTTGAGCGTGTTCCCCTTGGCGGCGAGCAGGCGCGGAATGAGCTGCCGAGCTGCCTCGTTACGAATCGTGAGCTTGACGCCAATGGGCAACCCAGGACGGAGTCCCCAACCAGGGATACGCTTCTGCGTCTTGGTCCGCACCGGCTTGACGCCAGTGAGCTGCTCGATGAGCTTCTCCGCCTTCTCGAGCAACGCCTGGTCTTTGCCAGCCCCGATGTTCAGGGTGAGCTTCTCGATCCGGACGTTCTTCATCGTGTTCATGTGCATCAGCTGCTGTTCCATGGCTAGTCAACCTTGATGGCGGGCTTGGCCTTCCCGATGACGAAGACGAATTCCGTCCCGGTCATGATCTCGCCATCCGCGAGCTTGATCGTGGCACTGCCGTTTTCCAGGGCTTTGAGCGTGCCGTGCTGGCCGACATGCTTGCCGCCAGTGATGAGGACGCTCGCCCCTTTCTCGAGGGGAAAGACCTCTTTGGTCTTGTTGTCCGGTGTGAGCATGAGGGTGCTGCCTATGACGGGTGCACCTTTCTCCATGAGGAGCGTACGGCCGTTGTGGCAGCCGATCTGGAGCTTACCGCCTCGCACCTTCGTCTTGCTTGTCACCTTGCTCGGGATAAGTCCAGCCTCATCGCCCGCGACGGGAACCGCCTTGAGCGTGTTGCGTCGGTCAATCAGGATGCGGTAGCTCGTCTTGATGGCAGGGAAGCTCACGACGTCCATGAGGCCGGCGGTGTCCTCAGGACGCATGCGTCGCTTGCCGTTCACCAGGACTTCTTGCGTATTGAGCAGGGTCTTGATGCTACGCATGGTGCGTGCGATGCCGAGCGCGTCCCTAAAGAGGATGCTGAGCGGCATGCTCTGCGTCATCGCGTGGCCGCCGGGGTTCGGGCGGAGGGTGAACGTGGTCTCCTTTCGGCTTATGGGCCAGGTCTTCGGCGCGTTAATCCGCTTGAGGTGGTTTTTTGTCATGGTTGATCTATCCTTTAGTCCTTAGGTTTCGCGGCGCTTTGAGCGGGCGTCTTCATCGTTTTTGCTGTGGCGCTCTCGACGGACTGCTGCTTCTCCGTTGTCTTCGGAGTCTCCTTAGCCACAGACTCCTTAGCCACAGACTCCTTAGCCACAGACTCCTTAGCCACAGACTCCTTAGCCGTCTTGCTGACCGTCTTACCCAGGGTTGTCTGCTTCTTCCGCTTGAGCCGTCGTTTCTCTTCGGCGAGTTCGATTAACTGACAGTTGCTCGGTCGCAGAGGATACGGTGCGCTGCCACCCTGCTTCTTCGTGCTCTCTATCTTGGTGACGATGAGTCGTGCGTTCTTGGTGTCGACGCGTTCCACCTTGCCTTCCTTACCTTTGTGCGTGCCGCGCAGTACCTTAATCTTATCGCCCACCCTGACGCGGAGCGTACGGATGCCGTGCTTGCCACGGAGCGACTTGCTCAGGTGGCTCTTGAGCTGACTGCCGAGAAGGTGGTCGGGAAGGTTGTACACGTACTTGCGCTGCTTGCGCGGCTGTGTACTCCCTTTCCATTTCGTCGAGTGCGCTTGTTTCATCTCTTCACCTTGCAATCATGTCCCTTTCCCTGGTCTCTCGTGTCATGTCGGATTCGCTTACAGTATGATGCTGGCCACCTTCGCGATGCCGGGCCAGCGCCCGCAGGCCTCTTTCGCGATTGGCCCCTTGAAAATCGTGCCTTTTGGATTGCCCTTGTTGTCCTTGATCACGACCGCGGCGTTGTCCTCGAACTTCACGTGGGTGCCATCCGGGCGTCGGTAACTCTTCTTCTGACGGACGATGATGGCGAAGACGACCTGTTTCCGCATGTCCGGGCGGCCTTTCTTGACCGAAGCCATAACGAGGTCGCCAACGCCTGCTGCGGGCAATCGTCCCTTCCTCGTCTTCAGCCCGACAACCGAGAAGACCTTGAGGAGCTTCGCGCCGGAGTTGTCACAGGTTTGAATCTGGGCTCCGAGGGGTATCGCTCTACTCATGCTCGCCTTGATCGTCTTCATATCTCGTCAACTCGTCTGGTTCAGTGTTTCTGCTCAGTGTTTCTTGATGACGACGAAGCTCTTCGTCTTGCTGATCGGCCGTGTCTCCATGATGACGACGGTGTCGCCGACCTTCGCGTCGATCTCGTCCGGATTGTGGGCTTTGATCTTGCTGTAACGCCGCTCGTACCGCTGGTACTTCGGCACGTAGGTGCGGCGCTCCCATTCGACCGTGACGGTGCGACGCATCTTGTCGCTCACGACCTTGCCAGTGAATGTCCTGCCGTGGGTGCGAAAGCCGTTCGGAGTTGTGCGGGTTTCCCGCATCGCGTCCTCCTTCGCGCTTTTCGCTCGCGACTGGGTAGGCGCGGCAGACTTGCTGCTGATGGACGAACCCGTGGGCGCCACTTTCGACGCTGGAGGCGCAGTCTTCGTCTCTGCCTTCGCTTCCTTCTTGTCTGTCATTTTATCTTCTTCCTCGGGATTTTCTAGGCTGGATGATGTCGATTGTGTCTGCGCTGAATCCGAGCTCGATGAGGTTCTCCTTGATGGTGCGGAAGTGGTCACCTTGGAGGCTGACCTCGCCGTTCTTGCCCGTGCCGCCGCAGGCGAGCTTGTTCTTGAGCTTCTTGGCGATGTCCTTGATGTCCACTTCATGCTCGTTGATGCCGCTGATGACCGTGTAGGTTTTCCCGAACTTCCGACGGTCGATGCTGACGGTGATGCGCTGGCTCTCCTTGGCGATGTCCTCCCAGGAGCTCAGCTCTTTCGGCAGGCCGGTGATCGGGTCGATGTCGGTCATTCTTTGCTTTTCACCTCATGCTGGATGGTCTTGATGCGCGCGACGCGGCGCTTGAGGTGGACTATCCTGCCGGCCTCTTTCGCCGCACCCCCGGATGCCACTTGGGCGTTGAGCTTGAGGAGCTCCATGCGTGCCTTCTCGAGCTCTTTCTGCAGCTCCTCGGGTGCCTTCCTGGCCAATTCCTGGGCTTTCTTCGTCATGTTTCACTCCTTCTTGGCTTCATCCTGGGGAGCCTCTTCCGACTTCACAGTCTCTTCTTGTTTCTTTTTCTTCCCGGTTTCGGGAGCAGGAGTTGGAGCGTCTTCTGAATCGGGTTCCTTTCCGGCTTTGCCGGACTTCTTGTCTGCAGCGTCCTTGGTCCGGGCTTTTTTGTTCGTCTTCTTCGCCGCTTTCTTGGGCTTCTCGTCCTCGACTGCGGCTTCTTCGACTTTTTCTTCCATCTCGGCCTTCTCCGGCCCTTTCGTGACTTCCTCGACGGTCGGCGCGTCCGGCTCCTGAATGAGAATCTGGTCGGGCAGCTTCGTCGTTGACGGCATGATGCTGACCTTGACGCCCACCGCACCTGACTTGAGCACCGCGGTCTTGTACGCGATGTTCACGCCGCTGATGGCGACGTCGCCGCACTTCTTCAGGTACCCCTGGTAGAAGCGCCAGACACGGGCGCGCTGGCTCGGAACCTTGCCGCTAATGAGGATTTCGACGCCGAGCGCGCCGGCGGCCATGACGTCGCCGAGCGCGCGATGACCGACGCCCTTGAAGCGTTGGCTGCCAAAGCGTTCCATGCTGTTCACGATCATCTCGGCGATGATGTTGGCGTCGAGGCCGATGTTCTCGACCTCCTCGATCTCAATCTGCGGATTGTCGAGGTTGAACTCGGTCTTGAGCGCCTCGGTCAGCTTCTGGATGTTGCTCCCGGCTCTGCCCACGACGAGCCCAGGCCTGCTCGCGCGGATGATGATCTTGTCGCCGAGCGGGGTGCGTTGGAGTTTGATGCTGCTCAGCCCGACTCTAGAGAGCTGCTCGCTCACGAATTCCTTGATGCGGAACTCCTTCAGGTTCTGAGTGATGAATTTGCGCTCAATTGCCATCCTTATTCACCTTTGGTGATGGTGATTCCGTTCCGACGTCCTTCGTCTTCGCGGCCGCCTTCTTCTCTGCGTTGTCCTTCTTCGCAGGCTTCGTCTCGACCTTCTCCTTCGGCACATCCTGCTTCGGCGCCTCTTCGATGACGCCCGTGACCTTGACTCTCTTTGGAGCCCTTTTCGCCCGTTTCTGACTCTCCTCTGTCTCGACGAGCACTATCTCGATGTGGGTGTTCTTGCTCTGGCGCCCGCGCTTGCGGCCGTAGCGAACCTGGCCGTTCGCTTGGTTCGCCACGACGTTCACGAGTTTGAGGGGCGAGCCGAGCGCCTTGTTCTCGGCGTTGGCGAGGGTCTGCTTGAGAAGCTGGAGGAAGGCGGTCGCGGTCTTGAGGGGGTACTTGCCGGGACCGACGCCGTGCTTGTGGCCTGCACCGTTCGTGAAGCGCGTGAACGGCACCGCTCGCTTCTTCGCGATGACCTCCTCGAGGTAGCGTTCGGCCCGGTCGCTGCGCATGCCACGGAGTCTCTTCGCGAGCTCGACGCTCTGCTTGAAGCTGATGCTCTCGCCGCGCCGTGTCGCGCGGGCCATTCGTTCCGGGTCGTACTGCTGGTAGGAGTATCCCATGCATCATCACGTCTCTTCCATCACTTTTTCTTTTCCTTCTTCACGCCGACGCCGGCGCTGCCATGCTTGGTCATCTTGCGCGTGAGCGCGAACTGGCCGAGCCGATGCGCGACCATCTCGATTGTCACGAGCACAGGGATCCATTCCTTGCCATTATGGACGAGGAGGGTCTTGCCGATCATGCTCGGCAGGATAATCATCTCACGCGCATGGGTCTTCACCCTGTCGCGTTTTGCCAGCTTCTTGAGCAGGTTCTGCTCCTCCTTGCTGAAGCCGCGACGCATCTTGCGACGCTCGCTGCTCGGAAAGAGGAGCGAGAGCTCATCCATGCTCAGTGCCTGGAGTTCCTCGACATTCTTGCCCCTGTAGGTGAATTCCTTGCGTGCCATGATAATCCTCTGGTGACTTGTTCTGGTATCCTGTTCTCTTATTTGTTCCTTCCCGTGTGCCGAGGATGAAGCATGCCGACCTTGCGGCCGGGCGGCGCATTCTTCGGTGCGATTGTCGCGCGTCCCTTCCTGCTGGTGCGCTTGCCGCCGAACGGGTGATCCACGGCGTTCATGGCTGTGCCGTTCACAATCGGCCATATCTTGTTCTTGGCTTTCATGCGGTGGAACGCAGTACCTGCCTTGAGCAACGGCTTCTCCTTCCTACCGCCGCCCGCAACGACGCCGAGGGTAGCCTTGCAGTTGGGATTGAAGGTCTTGCTCTTCTTGCTCGGCAATTTGATGATGACCCCTGTCTTGGTCTTGCCGGTAATGCGAGCGACTCCTCCGGAAGCGCGGACGAACTTGCCGCCGTCCCCGGGCTGCGCCTCGATGTTGTAGATGAGGCTGCCTTCAGGCAGGTTCTTGAGCGCGAGGGTGTTACCGATCTCCATCGAGGCATCGCTGCCGATTCTGATCTCCTGCCCGACCTTGACCCCTTCGGGTGCGATGATGAGTCCGGTGGCGTCGTCCTGGTATCTCACCTTGGCGAGCGGCGCGGTGTGAAGCGCGCTGTGAACCAGGTTGAGGATGATGGCGCTGCCCCGATCCTGGATCTTGGCCTTGCCGACGCTGCGGAAGCTGTGTCGCTTGTAGGTCGGTGCGCCCTTGCCTCGCCGCTGTTGTATCAGGTTCTTGCCCATTGTTGTCTCCTCTTTACATGAGCCCAAGCTTGGTTGCGATGTCGATGGCCGGCGTCTCGGGCGCAAAGCGCACCATTGCCCGTTTCTCGGCTTTCGGTGTGGTAATCGTGTTGATTCTCTCGACCTTCGCCTTGAAGAGCGACTCGAGCTCCTGCTTGATCGCCCGCTTATTTGCGCTGCGTTCGACGACGAAGACGAGCTTGTTCTCTGACTCGATACTCTTGATGCTCTTCTCCGTGCTCACCGCGCGCTTGATGATCATGCAGCTTCACCTTTCCTGGTGGCCGGCGCCTTTTCCGTTCCCTTCGTGCCTGTGACGAGACGGGTGCTGCGCGCCTGCTTCGGACGGGCGGAAACTGTGAGTGCTTCTTTTCGTTCCGCGGCGCCGCTTCCCACAATTTTCTTCTTTGCTGCCTGGGGCTTTTTGCCCGGGTCAAGGAACAGCTTGCTCTTGGCCATGACCTCTATTGCGTCTTTGGTGTAGAGCGTGGCTCGTCCGGGATGCGTGCCAGGCGCGAGGAGCTCTGCGTTGAGCTCGCGCACCGCAACGACCTCGACACCGCCGATGTTCGCGGCCGCAATCCTGAGCGCGACGTCCTTCTCTGCAGTGACGATGAGGAGGGAAGTAGCGCGTCGCGCCTTGCGACCACGCATCTTGCCCTTGCCTGCGCGCACAGTGGTATGGTCGGCGCGTGCCAGTTCGTCCTTGAAACCAAGAGTCAACAGAGCTTTCTTTGCTTCGCTCGTTCGAGAAATGCTCGTCAGGGAGGAATCGAGGAGAAAGGGATAGGAAGCAGGGACTTTGTGACCACGGGCCTTGACAGTAGCGAGGTCGACCGTCGCAGACAATGCGGAGCGGATGGCCTTGCGGTTCTCGCGCTTGTTCATCTTCTGCTCCCAGCGCTTCTCTGCCTTGGGTGGATGGGCGCGCCTGCCACCGACAGTGCCGGGCGCGAAGGCACCGACGTAGTATATCCTGGTACCGCGACGCGTGAGAATCTTCCGGGGGACGCGGCTGATGCCCTGGCCGTAGCTGCCGCGATACTTGCGTCGCCGTCGTGAGAGTTCGGCGCTGGCGCGCTTGCCCGCTTCCGGGTCGGCGCCGTACGGTTGCCGCGCCGCGGCCTGAAGGGCATGGACCGCCCGGGTGATAAGGTCTGGCCTGATGGCCTCTGAGAACTGGCGCGGCAACTCAAGCTCGCCCTTACGGGCGCCGGTAGCGTTGAGCACCGCGAGCTTCATGCGGCTTCACCCCTGGCGCCCGCGACAAGCTCGATGGTCGGGAGAGGCTTCTTCCGCTTCTCGTAGAGGCGGACCGCTTTGGTGAGGGTGATCATGCGCTTGGCAGGCCCCTGGATGCTGCCGTTCACGAGGAGGTAATCGTTCTTGACGAGGCCGTAACGCTTGAACCCACTCTTCGGGTTGACCTCATCCGGGTTCTCACCCATCTTGAGGATGATGTTATTGTATTGGGTGCGCTGATGATAGCCGGTCTGACCGGCGTGCGCGACGCGGTACATGACGTGCTGTTGCCCGCTCCAGCCGCCCAAGGAACCAGGGGTGCGCCGGCCCTTCTCGCTCTTGTGATGAGTGAAGCCGATGCCGAAACGCTTCACGGCGCCTTGGAAGCCCTTGCCTTTCGTGATTGCGTGGCTGTCGGCGTAATCGCCTTCTTGAAAGACCTCACCAGCGCGAATCTCTTTGGCAACGTGCTCCTGGATCCAGGCAAGCTTCTCCTCGTTCGTGCCGCCGAGCCTGCTCTCAAACACTTCGGGTTTCTTCTTCCCGATGCCGGTCTTGCTCGGCTGTGTGAGAAGGGTGACGGTGATGTCCGAGAAGTCCTCGGGCTTGAGGTCTTTGAGCCCTGCCTCGGCCGTCTTCTTGGTGAAGAGCTTGCGCCAGAGGTGCTTGTCCTTGCCGACGACGAGTTCTTTCGCGACGTGCATTCCATAGGCGTCCTTGGCGTAGAGCCTGACACTGTAGAGCTTTACCGGGGGGGCTTCGAGCACCGTGGCGGGCAGGCTAATCGTCTCGCCCTTCGTGATGTTCGTCTTGCGCGTGTCGATGGCCATGACGTGGGTCATGCCCGCTTTGTAGGTGGGGAAGGCAAGCAGCCCTTTCGCTTTCGGGTCGGTGGTCCAGCCACGGACGCGGGCGTAGCTGCGCTTGGCACGTTTCCTGGGCCAAACACCCATGCTGCCGTGTCTCGGTTGGAGTCGTTTTCCCATCCGTCACCCTCAGTCGTCCAGTTATATGAACCGGCCTTTTGCGGAAGCGCTTGAAGAACCACGTCATGCGGTACTGGGAAGCGCCTCCTTCTCAGGCCTGTGCTGCGGGCCCCTGTGGAGCCCTTCAGCCGTCCTTACCCTTTCGGGAACTCGCGAGAATAATAGGCTGTTTATAAAGCTATAGGTTGAGACGGAGGATGAGGAATAGTGTCCTTATGGAAAAGAATTATCCTGTCGCAGCTATATGTTGGAGAATCATCGCGAGCCGCTCCTCCACGCTCCCGGCCGGCACGTCCACGATGGCGGAGCCATGCTCTTCATGCGCCTGCCGTATCAGGGCGTGCACGCGCAGCACCTCGTCCGTGCTCTTCTCATACCTGATGTCTGTGCCTTCGAACGGCAGCAACTCCAGGAAGAAGACCTTCTCGTAGCGCCGTCCGCGCAATGCTTCTGTCAGCGACTTCGGGATGGGCAGGCCGCGCAGCGCGTAATACGCAGTCGGACTCCCGACGAGACAGCGGTCGAGGAAGACAATCTCGTCGTCGGGAAGCTCTTTCAGGCTCTCTTCGCGCAGCAATTGCTCAGTGAAGATACGGTCTTCCATCTCCTCAAAATTTTTGTCCGGATTCTTTCCCTCCGCGAGCAATTGCGGGATGACGATGGTGGCAGCCGTCTCGTGGAGCACCTTATACCCGCGACGCTCAAGCTCGTTCACCAGCGTGGTCTTGCCGTCGCACGGGCCGCCTGTGATGACGAAGAGCCGTGGCATACGATGGAAAAAGCCCTGCTCGTATATATATACTCTGCTCGTATAGGCTGAGGAGAAAAAGTCCGTCGAAGTCACGTTTGCCAAGGTTTGGCGTCAACCAAACTTGGCTTGGCTCGACGGAATCGGCCACGTTCCTGCAAGTAGGGGGTTGTGGACGACGAAGTAGGACTTTTTCTCCATAGTCGCTCGTATATATACTCCAGTCCCATCAACAATAAAAGAAGAGGCTCGACACCCCACCGACGAAACAGCGACTATGACTCCGGTGAGAGAAGCAGTAGCACAACATGACGTGACCGCGAAGGTCCTGCCGTTTCAGGTCGACGAAACGGTCATCAGGCAAGGGGTGGTGAGTGAATACCCTGACTTGCTCTATCAGGGCGAAGAGGGCGCGGAAGAGCTCGCCAGACTCTCTCGGAACGCGGTGAGGCGTGCCAAGAGGGTAACGGCGAAGACGGCTGACCCGTCGTATGCCCACTCCACCCCCTACTCGTCCTGAAGGGCGAGCGTCGCGTCAAGCGGGAGCTTCGCCGCCACGTACGTCTCCTTGACCATCGCTCTCGCTTCGGGAAGCGTCAGCTTCTTGTTCCAGTTCCGCTCGATCTTCTTTTGGAGCCACACGACCATCTCGTGTACGCTCAAGTCTTTGGCAAATTTGATCTTGAAGAGATAGGCAAGCGCGTCGAAGTGCGCCATAGCATCGGCATTCTGAATCAAAGGCGTCAAATCTGGCCTAACGCGTTCCTTGATTTTCTCGGCAATCATTTCCCTGCTTCCTTCTTCCGTTCCCGGTATTTCCGCCGCATTTCCTTCTGCTCGTCGGTGAGCTTTGCGCGTCCGGACGTGCCGCCCTTCGCGTCCTTGCCGCTGACAGCGGCCTTGCGTTTCGCGTACTGCGCAGGGTTCTTGATGCGGCTGCAGAAGTTATCGGGTGTGCACACCTGGATGTCCTGGTAGAAGCTCTTGCAGTTCGGTGGCGGGTACACCTCCTTCTTGAACTTGAGGTAACGGACATGCCCCTTCACTGTCACTTCTCGCAACGGCTCGTCGTTCTTCTTGTTCCATTCCTCGAGACGCGCGCCGATCTGCTCCTGACCCCAGCCGCAGGTCCTGAGGAAATTCGTCAGAGCAAACATGGCGCGCTTCTTCCCATCAACCATGCCTTGCAGGATGTTCCGCATGCAGGGCGGAAACAGTTCTTCCGGGATGGCCTCTTCCGGCACCGCGAATTCTTTGTGCTCCTTCGCGCCGCGCGCGCGTTCCTGCTCGCCGACATGGTCGAGCGCCTTGAGGAGGAGCGCGGTCGCCTCCCCTTTGGTCGCCTTCCTGCCGTCGAGGAAGCGCGGGAACGCGGTGACGCGCTCGGGCACGGCCATCTCCTTCTCGAAACCCATAAGCTTGTCGGCAGGGAGGACAATACTGGCCAGTCCTGATTTCTCGTGCAGCGAATACGGCGTCCTGAAGAGATGGCGAGACGCCAGGAGAACAGTGTCCACCTCGATGAGCGCGAGGACGTTGAACCGCGGCTCGAACTCCTCGCCCCCACACACATGGCAGGCGTCGCCAGTCTTCGTCGCGCGCTGCGGCTCCATGACGCCATTGCAGCGCTCGCATTGGAGGTAGTCGTCGAGCGCGTCCTGGCGTGTGGTAAGGCCGCAGCTCCCGCAGAGGAAGAGCCTGCGTGCCAGCTCGCCGGCCCGCTTCGGCGTGCGGCACTTGCGACAGACCTGCTGGAGGAAGTCCTTTGCCTCCTTGCCCGTGTGCTCCTTGAGCTTGTCGAACGTGACCTTGAAGCGATTGTCAAAGACAATGATGTTGTTCTTCCGCACCTTGATGAACTCGTCGCTGATGTGGTCGAGCAGGTACTGGGCGATGGCGCGCGGCCCTTCCGGGAACAACGAGGCCGTCGGCTTGCCCTCCACCTCTTCAGGGAAGGCCTCGAACGGCACCCCGATGTGGAAGCCCTTGTTCCCGCTGAACTTGACGCCGATGGATGTCACGCCGTGGTCTTTCAACGCCTTGATGAAGAGCGACGCGGTGAGCTTCGCGTACAGCCAGTAGGGACAATCGATGTCGAGGACGAGGTCCCAGCCCGTGCGCAGGTCGTTGAGCGCCTTGCGCGTGCTGCCGGTGACGAGCTGCAAGGGGTCGCGCCATCGCTCCTCACTGCAGTGGAAGCTCGTCGTCCGCTTCTTCGCGAGGGCAAGCACGTCCGCGGGGTAGTAGAGCGCGTCGGGACGCTTCCCGAAGCCCTGACCGAACCGCGGCGACACCTCTCGGTGCTCGCAGTCGGCGAGGATGGCCTCCTGCACCTCGCGCTTCTTGTACCACTTGAGCGCCTTGGCCACGAAGAAGGGGTCGTCCATCGCCAGCTTTGCCATGCCAAGAGGGACTGCAATGGATTATTTATGTATTGTTACCAACGAGAGGGCTTCGGTGTTGCGCTCTGCCCGCTTCCACTTCGGCGAGTTCCGCTTGACCACCCTTATCTTTGCTATCGTCCGTGCTTGTATGGGTTTTGATGGTGACGAGGATGAGCATGCCAAGCGTGACGATGAAGAGCCCGAAGCCGAGCTGCCAGAGCGGAAGCCCGAGCAGGTCGAGCTCCGGCGCGAGTCCGGCAATGATGCTGCTTCCGACGAAGAAAGCACCGCTCGTCAGTGCGAGGTTGCGCCTGCTCATCTCGAGATCGTAGTCCCGCATGACATCCTTAACCACTTCTTTGTCGACGCTAATCTCGAGCCGACCATCCTTGATTCGGTCCATGCCCGTCCTCAGCACGCCAGGTTTTTAAAGCTTGCCGAATTCTTTTCCTAACTAACACACCTCCACAATCCTTTTAAACTTGCGAACCGAGAGGGACAGCAGGAGTGTGGATATGCTTGGCTGCCAAGCTTATCATTGCAGCAACGACGGACGCGGACATGCGGTACGCCTCCGGTTTCTCCGTGCCTGATCCTTTCATCCTCCTCGACACCGGCAGGCAGCGCCACCTCCTGCTCTCGCAGCTCGAGTATGCTCGGGCGAAGCGGGCGTTCGCGCGTAAGCCAAGGTACAAGATCATCCTCCTCGACCCATTGTATGAGAAGGTGAAGCGGCGGCTCCGCGCGAAGAAGGGCGAGAAGGTGCGGAAAGGCTCCGTCCTGGCCAAGATCGCGGCGGCGTATCTCCAGAGTCTCGGCATCCGGACGGTCGTCGTCTCGCCAAGGATGTGGGTGGCGCATGTCGCACAGCTCAAGCGAGCGGGCATCGCCGTCACCCCCTCTCCTACTCCACTCTATCCTGAACGCGCGGTCAAGACGAAAAGAGAGGTGCTTGAAATCACGAAGGTGCGGAACGCGACCATCAGCGCCTTGAATCGCTGTCTCGATATCCTCAAACAAAGCAAAGATCAGCGAAAAGAGCTGGTGTACAAGGGGAAGAAGGTGAGCTCCGAATTCCTGCGCCGAGAGGCCAGGCACATCCTGCTCGACCACGCCTGCGAAGCCAAGGAGCTCATCATCAGCCACGGCCGGCAGACCGCCTATCCGCACGACCTCGGCTCCGGAACAATCAAGGTGGGCGAGCCGATCATCCTAGATTTCTTCCCGCGCAGCATGGCAACGGACTACTGGTTCGACATGACGCGAACAGTGTGCAAAGGAGCTCCTTCTCCGGAACTCCGGAAGCTCTATCGCACGGTCAAGAAGGCGCAGGACGCGACGCTCGCAAAAGTCAAGGCGGGCGTCACGACAGGTGCAGTCCACGAGGCGGCCGTGCAGGTGTTCGAGCGGGCGGGCTACAAGACGACGGACGAGGAAGGCTTCATCCATTCCACCGGGCATGGCGTCGGCCTGAATATCCACGAGGCACCGAGCCTGCACGAGAAGGGAACGGAACGGCTCCAGTCAGGCATGGTGCTCACGGTGGAACCCGGACTCTACTACAAGAACATCGGAGGTGTACGGCTCGAGAACACAGTGATGGTGACAGCGACAGGCTACAAGGACTTGACGCGGAAGGAAAGGGTGTTGCGGCTATGAACCAAGTGATGCAGGAACAGCTCTATGAGGCGTTGGACAACAACAGGGACGTGCTCACGATCGTCGAGGGGAAGAACGACAAGCGCGCGCTCGAACGTTACGGCTTCAACAAGGTGCGCACGCTGAACAAAGCGCTCTTCAAGGTGGTGGAGGAGATTGACGAGCCGGAAGTGATTATCCTCACCGACCTGGACGCGCACGGCCAGAAGCTCTATCATTACTTCTTCCACGAGTGTGGCAGGCGCGGCATCAAGGTGAACAATCGGCTCCGCCAACTGCTCCACTTCTCCGAGTTGCGGCAGATCGAAGGATTGACGCGGTATCTCGAGCGGCTCAGCTGAATTCACGCCTTGCCCCCCGCACATATCTCGCCGCCTTGCGGGGATTGAACTGGCCGCCCGTGCATGCGCCCGTCTCCATATCAGTAGAGAAGTCCTCGCCGACCATGCGCCTGAACATCCTGACGCGCGCCTGCACGTTGTCCGGCGTGAAGCCGCCGGCGACGCCGCCGGGAAGGCCAGTGACTTCGCGGAGCTCCTTGTAGAAGGCGGTGGCTTGCTCCAGGTCGAGAAGCCGTCCAGTGCCATGGGAGGAGTCAATCAGGAAAGCGTCCACGGGGTAGGCGCGAAGGTGCTGCAGGGCCGGCGCCTGGACCTCCCGGATGGGGAGCGAGAGCACGCTCACTGAAGAGGACGCGCTGCGCCTCGGTCGAGAGGTCAATAAAGCGGTTGCTCAAAGGCATCGGCAAGCTCTCGCGTCGAAACGATCTTGACATGTCGCTGTTCTTTGATCCCCTTATCATTGGACCACAAAGGGACGTTCGCATCAATAACAAGGTCCATCCTTCCACCCCAGCGCGTCATACGGATTGGGCAACCCTGCAAAGGTGCTGCTCGCGACGTGCGTGTAGATCTGCGTCGTGTTCAAAGAAGCGTGACCAAGAAGCTCCTGAATAAGTCGGATGTCGACACCCTGCTCAAGCAGATGGGTCGCGTAGCTGTGGCGGAGCATATGCGGCGTGACGTTACGATTCAGACCTGCGCGTCTCGCCGCGTTCTTCACGATCGTCTGGAAGGATTTCACAGCGTACCTCCCCTTGCGGCCTGCAAAGAGGTAGCCTTTGCCAGGAGGGATTCTTTTCACGAGTTCTGGCGAGAGGTGGAACAGCCTATCCTTGGCTCCCTTGCCACCCTTCACGATGCCGTAGGCACGTTCTGGAAAGAGGTGCTCGTGCTTCAACGCCCTCAACTCTGAGAGTCGCAGGCCAGTGCTGTAGAGGAACGAGAGAAGCAGCTTATGCTTTGCATTCTTCGTCGCGTCGAGCATCGCCTTGACCTCCTCACGCGAGAGCACTTTGGGAAGTTGTTGCGGTGCTTTCATCCGAGGAATCCGTGCGAGAAGCTTTCGTCCGAGGGTGATGGCAAAGAAGGATTTCAGCGCGTTATAGGAAAGATTGACACTGGCAGGAGCATTCTTTCTCCCTAAGAAGAGCAACCAGTTCTCGACGTCTCTACGGGACGCGTCTGCAGGAGCTTTCTTCGCCCAGCGCAAGAAGCGCCGAACATGGTAGAGGTAGGTCTTCTGTGTTTGCAGACTATAATTCCTCAAGCGCATGTAGCGTTCGAAACGTTCAAGCTCGTCCATGCAATTCTGAGAACGCGAGATCTTTATAGCACTTACGTGCGCCTGACCAGTGCCCCGTCGATAAAACGTCTGAAATTAACGAAAATCATCCGAAAAGAATCGGAAAATCTCCGAGTATATTCTTGCGTGTAGGAAAACAAAAACACCACACACAAGCCCTGAAAACACCAATATAAGGCTTCGCCATATAATTGGTGTTAAGTTCAATAAAATTTGATTTCCTTTTTTAAAAATAGGGGGTTCCTAGTCCTTCGGACATTTTGCCTTTCTCTTCGAGAAAGAAATTTATTTGTAAATAGGGCAATTTTAACTTTAGATATTTATTCTTGTAATAAATCTTGATACTGTTTGATAACATTAGGATCTTGTGTCTTATTGAATTGTTTAATCGCATTTCTAAATCTTTTGTCATAATCATCTCTGCCACTAAATTCACCAGTTTCATCTGCCAAATTTTCACACCACAATCCTGTATAGATTGGAATACCAAGTGGTTGAGCAGAAAGAATTGTTCTTAATACGCTTTGTATTTTAGGAGGTTTATATCCTGCTTTTTTCATAGTCCTTGCTAAAGAAGATTTGCTTGCAACATAAGTTGGATTAAGATATATAACTAATCCAGTATTGTGATGAGTGCAAAGTTCGTGCAAATATTCTATTGTTTTTACTGCTTCTGTGACTCCTTCTTCTTCAGACATATAAGGTCCAGGTTTTAACATAACATAGGAAGTTAGTCTTACTCCTAAATCACCAAGAATTTCAACCTTTCTTTCAAAATGATTTCTATTCATTCTTTTATTTAGCACTTCGTTCCTTAAGACATCATCCTGAGTTTCAAAACCAACAGTTACATCAGCTTGTTTAGCATTTGTCTTCCTTAATATATCTTCCAATACTGGAGCCCTTATATATTCTGGTCTTGTTTCTAATGAAAGAACCTGCAATTGAGACATCTCTTTTGCTCGTTCTAATAGGTATTCCATAGCTCCTTCAAAAAATCTATTTCTGTCAAGAATTGAACCTTCGTTACCTGCTGAAAGTTGTTGGAATTGTTGAATCTCATCAACATATTGGTCAAATACCCAATGAATTTGTTTTATAACATCTTCTTCAGATACAGATTCCTCAGAAGATCTTGAGCTTAAATCACAAAAAGAGCAAGAAAACTGACATTTTTCAGTATAAAAAGAAACAACTAAATCTTTTAAGCCTAAAAAAGTTCTTTTTCCATGATAAATTGGGGCAATATCTTTTAACATCTTAATAACCTAATAATTCTAATGCAGTTTCTCGCATAGTTTTTCCATCGCTTTGATTTTGAAAAATCCTATTTACAAACTCATATATTCTATTTGTTCTTCTTAATCCTTCTTCTAGTGTTGCTTTTTCACCAGTAACTAATAGGTCATCCAAAACAATTGCGCCAGAGGATATAACAAAATCAGGAATAACGATGATACCTTTTGAATGTAGCATCTTATCAGCAACATCACTTACAGGATGATTGGCAGAACCTCCAACAATATCAAAATTTACCTGATTTGAATTTGTTTCGTTTAACACATTTCCAACAGAACAAGGAACAAATAAATCATATCTTCCTTTCGTAAAATCTTCTACTATATAGATTCCCTCATTTTGTGCTTCTAAATTTCTTTGAGTATCTATATCAAAGCCACTGACCACACAGCCCAATCCCTTAAGACTTCTGGCAATTGCCATACCTGAATTTCCAAAACCTAAAACATAAGCTGATAATCCTTCAAAATTTTCAGTTCCATATTTGTGCTTGAGTGAAGCTCGCAAACCATTAACTACTCCCTCAGTTAATAGAGGTATAAATGACCCAAAACCACCATGTTCTACAGCTAAATCTAAAACATAATCAGTATTTTTGTGAACTGCACACATATCATCAAGCGATGATCCTACATCCGTCGCGATATAGCATTTTCCACCATAGCTTTCTACCCAATCACCAATTCTTTCAAAACATTGGCTTCTTCTTGAATTATCAAGAGAGTGTACAACAGCTTTAAATCCTCCATATGGAAGATTAACAACCCTATATTTCAATGTCATGTTTCTCGCTAAGTTTACAGCATCATTCAGTGCTTCTTCTGAAGTTGGATAATTCATTACTCTGCATCCCCCAATAGAAATTGATTGATTTGCAGAGGTTGTAGCAAAAAAAGCTTTTAATGAAAGCTTGCTATCTTCAAATTCTTGAACTTGAACATTATTGTAACTCATTTTTCAACCTTTGCTATTCCATAAACAAAATTTAATACTCCTTTTTGTAGTACTTGTTCCTTAAACTTTCTAAAACAGGATTCATAATTAGGATTTGTTGGGTCAGAGTATAACATTACATTAAAAATAGCTTGTAATGATTGATCTGGATTATCCTGATTAAATGTTACTGGAGCATTGACAAAACTATGTTGATGTTCAATTCCATATCTACTAAATGCATCTAAAAGAGACTCAAATCTTGTCTTTTTTGGTTTATCTCCATGGATCGCTTCCCAAAACATATTGGCATATTTCACCCAGTCGCTTTCATTAGAAGGCAAAGTGATTATAGCTATTCCCTCTTTCTTTACAGGCAATAATAGTTTTCTTACAGCTTCCTGACTGCTTAAATCATATCCGCATAATGAATTATTAGCTAACAAAAGATCATATTCTTTATCGCTTTCAAAATCAGCAAAATCTGTATTAATAGCTCTCCCCATATTTTTTGGATTAACATTTCTGCCATATATCTCTAAAGATTCAGTTGCCGGATCCATATAGTCAAATATGATATTTATTCCATGACCTTCCAATAATTCAACTAAGGTGTTTGGCATTCTACCAGTTCCGCATCCCACATCCAGACAAGAAATCTTACCCTTAAACTTTTGAGAAACAAATTCAGCTATTTTTCTGCCAATTATTTTGTATTCATTAGCAATGATATCTTCAAATGAAACATATCCCTGATATTTTGCCTTATAATGTTCACTACTGATATCCTGCTTCATTTTTTACCATACATTTCTCTAATTTCTCTTGCAGTAAAATCTTTAAGTTGCTCTCTTGAGAGCCTTTTAACTTCATCTCGCATTATTGCATAATCTGCATCACTAAACTGATCTCCAAATAGAAGCTGATAATTGTTTTTACCAGAATGTTTTCCAAAGAAAAGCAATTCTTCTACTGCTTCTTGATCATACTTATAATCAAAGGCATCTCTCTTTCCTCTTAAAGCCCTTGCATGGATACCAGATACATTAGGATACTTTCTGTTAAGATTAACTGATGGAGGCTGTATACCACGACACATGCTCGTAACCATCTGTACAGTATTATCAATTTCATCATAATTTATTCCATCAATTAATATACCATATTTATCTCTTAATGTATAAAGCACTTTTTCTGTAGCTACATTACCTGCTCTTTCTCCTATCCCTAAGAAAGTTCCATCAAAACCTTTTGCTCCTTCTTGTAAAGCTGCAATAACGCTTTCAACAGATTGCCCATTATCATTATGGTAATGAACAACAACCTTCTCTCCAATAATGTCTGTCAAAAATTTAACATGGGCTCTTGAAGTATCAGGAGTCATTAATCCAGAAGTATCACATGGTTGATAAAATCTTATCTTAGGACCAATTTCAGTCAATAATTCCTTCAAATATCCTGGATCTCCTCTTGTACCATCACCACCACAAAAATCTACAATTAATCCTTTAGATAGCGCGTAATCTACACAATCAGATATATCAGCTAAGTTTTGCTCTCTTGTTTTTCCTCTTGCAGTCATCAAACCATCAGAAACATGAACGAAGAGATAAGCAACTCTTGAGTTTACATCAACCGCCTGATCTACGTATTTTCTGTGAACCATAGTGGCTGAGCCCAATTTATCCCTTAGTCTTGTATCATTCAATAATCTTATAAGCATACGCTCATGTTCATCTATTGAGGGCATCAAATCGATTTCAAAAATACCCATCTTTTCTAGCTGATAACATAAACCAATTTTTTCATCGTCCCTAAAACTAAGCATAGGCTGTTGTTCACCATCCCTCATAGTACTATCAAAAACCAAATGTTTCTTTGTTTCCATTATAGATCACCTGCAATAAAATTTTGTAAATATCTAAGTTTATCTTCAAACTGCATAGGAGACATTAAATATTTGTGCCATAATTCATATTCATGATTCATTATTTTTGCCTCCCAAGTGCAAGCAACACCAGTTTTTTCTAATGGTTCTCTTGATAATTCAGGATAGTTTGCTTCTACAGTGTACGTTTGTGTAAACAAAACATTTCCTCTACCCCACAAATTCACACTTAAAAAACCCTGAGATAATATTACAAAGCCCATACCTTGTTCTGTATGAATCAATCCATTATCAATTTCTCTGATTAAAAAATCATCTAAACCATCTACTAAATTCTTAGGCATAGACTCGGTTTTTCTAATCATATGATATAGTTTTAAAGCCATAGACCCATGATAAAGAATGATAAAGAATACCAACAGGTTTTGATTCTCTCTGAATAAACTGGTATGTTTTCCCATACTGGTCTCTAAGATTATCAATACAACCAATAGTATCAAGGTTTTCTTTTGCTATACTTACTTCTAAGTTAACCTGCTTCGCCATAGAAGTGGTAACTCAATAGTAGTATATAAATGTTTGCTCTTTATTTTGTAAAATTTCCGACAAGATTCCATCTAATTTTTTTAATATTAATCAGCTTAAAACCTGCTTTTTTGAGGGATTCTACTAATTCTGACTTATAGAACCCATAATGAGGTATCCATATTTCGTCACCTTCTAATTTGGCAAAAGTTTGTTCAGCAAGTTTTCTATATTTTATTTGAGGAAATTCAGGATCTCCTTCTTGATATATTGCTCCTTTTATATGCTTCAGATTAAATTGTTCAATATCTGTTATCTTGATTGAAAACAATCCTCCTTTTTTCAGAACCCTATAAATCTCCTTAAAAACATCTTCTATCTGATCCTTAAAATTATGATTTAGATATTGATAAGAATAAATAAAATCAAATTTTTCATTATCAAATGGGAAATTTTTCATAAAAATTGGATGTTTAATAACTTTTGCAGAGACACTTTCTTTTTTAATTAATTCTTTAGATTTCTTTATGAATTTATCTTCACTCTCCATTCCAATAGCATGATAACCCTGTTTTGAGAAATAGACTATATTTCTGCCATCACCAGAACATACTTCTAACACATCCCTAATATTAAATTTTTTTATGAGTTTTAATTCTTCATCCTCTATTTTAATTCTATAATCATGAGTTGTTTCATCATCCGTTAATACACTTGACTTTGGCATATTCTACTATAGATATAGTTGGTATATAAATCTTGTTGATTTATCTTGAAAAAAGTTAAAATTGCCCTTAATTCTTGTTCTTGATGTATCGCTAAAGCTCTTTTTATGGAACGGAACCCCCTAGTCCTTCGGACATTTTCACTCCCTTCGGTCGAATTTATAGAACTCAAATTTTACTCTGCGGACGCAGGTTTCCCACACTTCGTATGGGAAACGAACTTAACAGGGCTTAAAGGGTTCATTCGTCGTTCGCCAGGCTCACTCCTCATTCTCCCAAATTTTTTGCTACGCAAAAAACTTCCCTTAAGCCCGATGTTA
>Ga0114931_10001091_pt1 | contig 34506 bp, 30 predicted proteins | sample 2SBtaG_FD_89579 | JGI IMG/M metagenome (GOLD analysis project Ga0114931, IMG submission 89579) | Deep subsurface microbial communities from Kolumbo volcano to uncover new lineages of life (NeLLi) - 2SBTROV14_V59a metaG | ecosystem: Environmental > Aquatic > Marine > Volcanic | place: Kolumbo...
CGCCAGGTCGTCCTGCGTGACCGTGGCCCCCTGCTCGCGCGCGCCCCGCACGTACTCGCGGGCGATGTCTCCGCGGTAGAACCTGTCGTAGGCGGCGTAGATGGCCTCCTTCCGGCTCCTGCCTTCGGCCAGCGCCTCGGCCTCCGCGTCCACGAGCTTGTGCAGCGTGGCCGCGAGGTCGGACTGGACCAGGATCTCGCCGACCTCGGGACCGTCGCCTCCATGGGGAAAGAAGACCGCGGCGGTGTACGGCCACTTCTTCATGCGCTCCACGTTCGCGCGGATCCGCCGCACGGCGTCGGCCTCCACCGGATAGCCGCCCTCCGCCATCTCGATGGCGGGCGCGAGCACGTCGGCCAGCTTCAGCCGGCCCCACTCGGCCATCATCGTCATCAGGCCGCCGGGCGTGCCGGGCGTGACCATCGCGTGCACGCCGTACTCCGGTGGATACTTCCAGCCTTTCTTCCTGAAGAACTCCGGGGTGGCCCCGCTCGGAGCCACGCCGAGCGCGTTCAGCGCGATCACCTTCTTGAGGCCGGGGTGGTAGATGAGCGCCTGGGTCTCGCCGCCCCACGAGAGCACGTCCCACATCGTGCTCGTGGCCGCGAGCATCGCGGCGTCCGCGTCCACGGCGTTACCGCCCTTCTGGAACATCATCGCGCCGGCGGTGGCGGCCATCGGCTTGCCCGTGATGGCCACCCAGTGCTTGGCGTGGAGCACGGGCTTCTGCGTGCGCTGAGCCCGGACGGCCCCGGAGGAGAGGAGCAGCGCCGACGCCACGAGCGCGGCGGGGCGGAACGTGCGAGCGAACATGACGATCTCCCTTCGAGCGTGCGATCCATGGGCAGGGCCAGCGATCCGCGGGATGCGCCCCACGGACGGCTAACCTAGGGCGCGGCCGCCGAGGTGTCATGCACCGTGCGAGGTGGCCGGGCCACCGCCCGCTCCGGGACGCTATGCGACCGCGTCGTGCGCGGCGCCCCGGACTGGCCGGATCGGCCCGCACGCGCCATCGTGGGAGCCATGGAACCCATCGGACCCATCGCCCTGGAAGACATCGAGGCCGCCCGCGAGCGGATCGCGTCGGCCGCCGTGCGCACGCCGCTCGTGCGCCTCGACGTCGACGGCCCCGGCGAGATCTGGCTCAAGCTGGAGTGCCTGCAGCCGATCGGTTCGTTCAAGATCCGGGGCGCCGCCAACGCGATGGCGCTCGCGGGCGCGGACGCGCTGGCGCGCGGCGTGTACACGGCCAGCGCAGGCAACATGGCACAGGGCGTGGCGTTCAACGCCACGCGGCTCGGGATCCCGTGCCACGTGGTCGTGCCCGAACACGCGCCGGCGACCAAGCTGGAAGCGATCGCACGGCTCGGCGCCGCGGCCATTCCCGTACCGTGCGAGAGGTGGTGGTCGGTCATCCGCGAGCACGGGTATCCCGGCCTCGACGGCCTGTTCATCCACCCGGTCAGCGACCCCGCGGTCATCGCGGGCAACGGCACGATCGGTCTCGAGATCCTGGAAGAGCTGCCGGACGTGGACGCCGTGGTCGTCCCGTACGGCGGCGGCGGGCTGTCGTGCGGGATCGCCTCGGCCGTCAAAGCGCTGTGCCCTACTACCCGCGTGTACGCCGCCGAGGTCGAGACGGCCGCGCCCCTGGCCGCCAGCCTGGAGGCCGGCGTGCCGGCGAGCGTCGAGCGCACGCCGAGCTTCGTCGACGGCATCGGTGGGGAAGGCGTGCTCCCCGAGATGTGGCCGCTGGCGCACCGGCTCCTGGATGGCGCGATCGTCGTCACGCTCGCCGAGATCGCCGAGGCCATCCGGCTCCTGGCGGCGCGGGCGCGCGTGGTGGCCGAAGGGGCGGGAGGCGCCGCGGTGGCCGCCGCGCTCACCGATGCCGTGCGCCCGCTGGCGGAGGACGGCGCGGAGGGACGGGGGGCGCGCGTGGTCGCGGTGGTCTCGGGCGGCAATATCGACCTCGAGGTGCTGGCCGAGATCCTGCGCGGAGGCGTGCCGGCGGCCGGGTGAGGGGCGGTCACGGGCCGCGCAGCCTTCCCCCCGCGCTCACTTCTCGAACGCCCGCACCTTGCGCAGCGGCTCCAGCTCGGCGCGGCCCTCCTCGATCCGCGCCTTCGACCAGTCGGCCGGTGGAGACGTCGGGTTGCCGTAGGTGTCGGTCGCGACCCTACACACCGCGGCGTACACGCAGTACTTGCAGTCGGCCGGGTTCTCGGTCGGCACGAACCACCCTCTGGCCACACCGTCGAGCAGGGTGGCCAGCAGCCGTTCCGCTCCGTCGAGATCCTCCCGCGTGAACGCCACCGTGCGGCTGCCGCCCCTGACCGTCGGAAAGTGGTACTCCGCCCTTGCGACGTCCTCGCCCAGCCGGGCCTCGACCGCCCAGGTGTAGAGGGCATGCTGCAGCCTGCGCCCCCCGCGAAACACGCCATCGCGCGCCTCGAAGGCCGACGTGCCGCCCGTCTTGTAGTCGACGACCCGCAGTCCGTCCGGCGTCCGGTCGACCCGGTCCACCGCGCCCCGCAGCCTGAGCGGGCCGCCGGGCAGCGGCACCACCACCGGCTCCTCGCCGCCAATTCCGAAGCGCAGCTCGAGCGCCCGCCACGGCGCCCCGGTACGACGTACGAGCTCGACGAAGCAGAGCACGTCGGCGCGCAGATCCTCGCACTCACGACGGAACACGCCCTCGCCCGGCGGAGGCGCCAGGCGCCGGAACCGGGAGATCTCGCGCTCGAGCGCGCTCAGCGCCGTTTCGAGAAGCGCGTCGGACGTATCGGTTCCGGCCTCCCGCAGCGCCGCCTCGAACACCGCGTGGAGAAGCTGGCCCCGGCTCGCGGCGTCGAGCCAGCGGTCGGGGGCGATCTCCACGTCGTCGGGCGGGGCCACGCCAAGCACGGTGGCGTGGAAGTAGCGCAGCGGGCACGAGCCGAGATCCTCCAGGCGGCTGGCCGACAGGACCGCCTCGGGCTTTCCCCTGGGATCGAAGGCCGCGCCTCCCGCGCCGACCACGCCGTGGAAGGCCGACGGTGCGCCGTGCCTCGCCTCCGCCGCGGCGACGCCCCGATCCAGCCGCGGATACGCCGCCCGCACCGCCGCATCCCCCCGGAGCAGAACGCCCTCCTTCTCCAGCGCCTCCATCCACACGTCGTCGCGGTCCAGCGCCGTGCGACCGTGTGGCAGCGGGCACGCGACGCCGCCCAGCTCCGCGTGGAGATCCTTGAAGGTGAGCGCCGGATCGCCGCGCGCCAGGCGGAGCGCACGCAGGAGCACCGGTGAGGGCGCGACCTGCCGCGCCTCCATCGCGTCCCACGCGCCGTAGCTGAGGACGATCGTCCCCCGCAGGCGGGCGAGCAGCGCGCCGAGCCGGAAGGTACGCTCCCGCAGAATATCCGCCGATGTGGGAAGGGCGTCTCCCAGCGCTCGCCGCTCGGCGTCGTGCAGAAGGGGATGCTGTCGCGGCGCCCCGGGCACCCGGTCCGCGTCGAGCCCGACGATGAAGGTCCGTGTCCTGCCGGTCAGCCCTCCGTGCTCGAAGTCCGAAAGGTGGAGATGACCGCCCTCCGAACGCCACGGCGCGCCGCCTCCGCCGCGGCGGCTTCCGCCACGGGTGCCGTCACCGCTCTCCGTCTTCTCGCCGCGTCCCGCCTCCTCGTCGCCTCCCGCTTCCTCGTCGCCTGCGGGCGCGCGTACACGGATGTCGAGGTGCTGGCCGAGGATGGCGAGCGCCGCACGCGGCCCCGTGGCCCGCAGCCCCGCATGCTCGATCCGAGCGAGGCGCCGTTCGATCTCGTCGCTCGCGGCGGCGTCCACTCCTTCGCCGCGCGGCACATGCTTCAGGAACACCCTGAGCCCCCGCGCCACGTCCGAGGGAGACACCCTCCGTCCGTCCTCCTCCGCCCCCCCGGCCGGCGCCACCGCGTCCGCGCCCGCCGCGCCGGGCGTCGCGCAGAGTACAGGGATCAAGATCACACGCAGGGCCTCAAGCTCCGCTCTAACCTGCGCCCTGCGTCGTGCCAGCTCCTCCGGTGACTCCCCCGGATCCGCGGGAAGCGTGTCGACCGAGTCGAGGGCCTCCTCGATCCGCCGTGCGTAGCGTGCCGCGCCCCAGCCGATCCGAAGCCGCCGGAAGCGGCGCGCCAGGCGTGGGCCGGTCGGGGCACCCTCGCCCCCCGGCGGTCTCAGGTCTCCCGCCTCCAGCATTCCCCGGATGACGTCTTCCGGAAAGCCCTGCGCAATCCAGTCCAGGTACGCCCGCGCGGCCCGCCCCGGCCGCGTCCGCTCGACGGGCAGCCCGACAGCGTAGGTCACGGGAATGCCCAGCCGCGTCGCGATCGCGTGCATCGCCAAACCGTAGCCGACAGGATCGGGGGTGATGATCTCCACCTCGTCGAACGGCGCGCCGGCCTCGAGGACCCGGCGCAACACCTCTCTGAGCTCCTGCGCCACGGACGAGGCCCGGAACATGCTCACAGAGGCGCGAGCGTCGTCCGCGCCCGAGCCCTCCTCCCCACCTTCCGCCGCTCCGCCGCCTTCCGTCGCTCCCCCACCTTCCGCCGCTCCGCCGCCTTCCGCCCGGAGGTTCCTCCATAGATGGCTGAGCGGACCGCCGGGCCCCTCCGGCTTCCACAGGAGCGCGTCGGGTGCCTCCACTCCATGGACGGGATCCGCGGCGAGGACCTTGGCCCCGGCGGCGATCAACGCCTCGAGCATCCGGCCCACCAGGCCCCGCCTGCCCAGCCCGGACGCCAGCAGCAACCTGTCCGCTCCCACGGCCGCCGTCTCCTCGGAGCGGAGCGCGTCCAGCGCCAGCCGGTAGAGTGTGGCGGTGTCGGCCAGGCGCCGCTCGGCCAGAAGTCCTTCGTAGCGGCCCAGCGCATCCTCGAGCAACCATCCGCGGCTCGATCCGTGCGCGCGGAGTCGGGCGAGCGCCGCCGGATCCACACCGGCCAGCCGCAGCGCGTGCACCGCCCCGTGGACCGCTTCGCGGAAGCCCACCACGTCGGCCAGCGGTCCGAACGCGCGCTGCGTGGCGGGCCGCTCCAGGGCGTCGTCGAGGGCCTCGTCCAGGAGCGCCAGCCGGCCGATGGAGTCCACCGGGGAGAGCCCGGCGCCGCGAAGCCGCGGGCCCGCCAGCCGCAGCGCGAGTGCCCGAGGCGTCGTGACGTCGAAGCCCACCCACCCCTCCACCACCCTCGCGAGCGCACGGATCATCTCGTGGCCTGCGCCCAGCGTCGGCGCCACCAGCACCTTCCGCTCCAACGGCCACTTGCGCGCTTCCAGGCCGAGCGCGCGCAGGTGCGCGGAAGGCGGGGGCGACGGCATCGGCGTCATCGGGCGGGGGCGCGGGCTCTGCCGGCTGGTCGTGTGCGGCGCGTCATGCCCGCAAGGTGAGTCGAGGCATGCGCGCCCGCAAACGGCGAATCCGGGTCTCACCAAGCTCGGCGCACCGGCCGATACTCCGGGTACGGGTACCTTCCGCGCGGCGGGCCGCCGCTGAAGGGAGTCGGAACGAGTGCCCTGCCCCCTGGGTTCGGGAGACCGCCGTGTTCGCCAACTTCATGGAACGCCTTTCCGGCTGGATCCGCCCGCGCAAGCGGCCGGTCCGTCGCACCGAACGGAGCGGCGTACGGTCATCCGCACCGGGCCCCGGGGCGACGGATCATCGCGCCGCGGCGTCAGGCGACTCCCTCCGCCGGATGCCCACGTCTTCCGCATCCGGCGCCGTAAGGTCCGACGACCCCTCGTTGGTCTTCACGCCGGACATCGACGACGCGGTGGCGCCCGGGCTGGAAGTCGTGAGCACGCGCGAGGAGTTGCGGCGGCGCACCCAGGATCTCGAAGCGTTCTTTCGCAGCGCGGCCGGGCGCACCGATCTGAAGATGTTCCTCGACACACTCCGGCGCCCCGCCTCCAGCGTCATTCGCCAGCCTCCGCTGGCGGCGCAGGCCGTACTGGCCGTCTGCCGGCGCAGGAACTACAACCTGAGGGAGCTGACGCGGCTTCTCGAGCGCGATCCGGCGATGTCTCAGGCCCTGCTACGGCACTCGAACTCCGCCTTCTACGCCACGCCCGGCGCGCAGCCGATCCTGGGCATCGGCGCCGCGGTCCAGCGCGTGGGCACCAAGGGTGTGCACGCCACGGTCATGTCGCGCATCATTCAAGGCGAGCTGTCGCGCCCGGGGTTGGGCTACGACCAACCGGCCCGGATGGTGTGGGAGCACATTATCCGCACCGCGCCGCTGGCGCGACGTCTGGGCCGCGCCTACGGCGCTGATCCCGAAGAGGCGTTCACGCTCGGGCTGCTCCACGACGTGGGCAAGCTGGTCTTCTTCGATCGCATCGCCGACCTGCGGAAGCGCAAACGCCGCGACATCGTGCTGCCCCGGAAGTTCCTGAGCGTCGCGCTGGCGTGTCTCCACGAGCCGCTGGGCGGCCTCGCGGCACTCGAGTGGGGCCTGGACGAGCGCTCGGCCACGATCATCGCGACCCACCACCGTTCGCCGCCGCCGCGACCCGACGACATGCTCAGCCAGGCGATTCACCTTGCCGAGCGCATCGACCTGGCGGCGCAACGCGGCGAGACGCTCGATCTCGACGAGATCTGGCGGGAATCGGCGCTCACCGCACCCCGCGCTCCCGTGGAAGCGATCCTCGAAGAGACCGAAGAAGAGGCCGCCTGAGTCGGCGCCCGGCTCCTGTGGCTCGATCCGTACCCCTCCGGCGGGGAGGCGGTCCGGGCCCGCCGCCCGGACCGCCCTTGCTTCGGCTACTTCACGAACAGCATGTCCCGGTATGTGGGAATCGGCCACAGGTCATCGGGAATGACCTTTTCCATCCGGTCGACGACCTCGCGCACGCCCTGCATCGCCGGAATGATGTTGACCCTCATGTGCTCGGCCTTCGAGAGCACCTCGTCCCCGCCCAGCTCGGCGTTCTGCTCCACGAGGACGCTCAGGCGTTCGACGAGCGCGTCGATGAGCCCGTTGACCTCCCTGGCCGTGCTGACGATGCCCTCGGCCGTGAGGCCCATCCGGTCGGCGCCCTCGGCAGTCTCCAGGAGCTCGCCCAGGTACCGCACCGCCGCGGGCAGGATCATGTTCCGCGCGACATCCGCCGCGGTCTCTCCCTCGATGTTGACCGTGTTGAAGTACTTCTCCACATAGATCTCGAAGCGGGACTCCAGCTCGCGCTTGGAGAGCACGCCGTACCTCTCGAAGAGCGCCGCGTTCCCGTTCTCGACGAGCGCAGGCAACGCGTCCATCGTCGTGCGAAGATTCAGGAGTCCGCGGCTCTCCGCCTCATCGAGCCACTCGGCGCTGTAGTTGTCGCCGTTGAAGATCACGTGCTCGAACTCGTGGATCTCCGCGGCCAGCAGCCTGCGCAGCGCGTCGTCGAACGCGGCTCCCTGCTCGAGATCCGCCTCGAGCTTCGTGCACAGATCGTCGATGGACTCCGCCACGATCGTGTTCAGCACGGTCGCCGGAAAGGAGATACTCTGCGACGAGCCAAGAGCGCGGAACTCGAACTTGTTGCCCGTAAACGCGAACGGTGACGTCCGGTTCCGGTCTCCGGCGTGCTTCGGCAGCGTGGGTAACACCTTCACACCCAGCCCGAGCAACCCGCCGGCCTTGCTGGACGTGGCCTCGCCCGCGCTGGCCAACTGCTCGAAGATGTCCTGGAGCTGGTCGCCGACGAACGCCGAGATGATCGCGGGAGGAGCCTCGTTCGCGCCCAGCCGGTGATCGTTCCCGGCGTGCGCGATCGACGCTCGCAGCAGGTCCTGGTGGAGCGCCACGGACCTCAGCACCGCCGAGCAGAAGAACAGGAACTGCATGTTCTCGTGTGGGGTGTCGCCCGGCTCGAGCAGGTTCTGGTCCTCGGTGCCGAACGACCAGTTCAGGTGTTTTCCGCTTCCGTTGACGCCGGCGAACGGCTTCTCGTGCAGGAGGCAGACGAGCCCGAACTTGCGGGCCACACGCTGGAGCGTGGACATCGTGAGTTGCTGGTGATCGGCCGCCTGGTTGGCGTCCTCGTGGACCGGCGCCATCTCGTACTGGCCGGGTGCCACCTCGTTGTGGCGCGTCTTCAGCGGCACCCCGAGCTTGTAGAGCTCGACCTCCGCCTCGTTCATGAACTCGAGCACCCGGTCGGCGATGGACCCGAAGTAGTGGTCGTCCATCTCCTGACCCTTGGGCGGGCGGGCGCCGAACAGCGTCCGGCCGGTCGTAACCAGATCCGGGCGGCGGTAGAAGAACTCCTGGTCGACGAGGAAGAACTCCTGCTCCGGCCCGAGCGTGGCGCGCACGGGCTTCGGAGGCGAACCGAACAGCCGCAGCGCCCGGCGGGCCTGTTCGTCGAGCGCGTGCATCGAGCGCAGCAGGGGGATCTTCTTGTCGAGCGCCTCACCGGTCCACGCCGCGAATGCCGTCGGGATGCACAGGTACGCGCCACCCGCGCCCTCCATGACGAAAGCCGGCGACGTGGGGTCCCACGCGGTATAGCCGCGGGCCTCGAAGGTGGCGCGGAGACCTCCCGAGGGGAACGAGGAGGCGTCGGGCTCGCCCTGCACCAGCTCCTTGCCCGAGAACTCGGCGATCGCCCGTCCGTCGCCCAGTGGCTCGAGGAACGAGTCGTGCTTTTCCGCGGTCAGCCCCGTCATCGGCTGGAACCAGTGCGTGAAGTGTGTGGCGCCCTTCTCCATCGCCCACTCCTTCATCGCCACCGCCACGGCATCCGCTACGGACGGATCGAGCTCCGTTCCGTTGCGCACGGTCGACAGAAGCGCCTCGAACTGGGGCCTGGGTAGCCTGGACTTCATCTGGTGGAGTCCGAAGAGGTTCTCTCCGAAGACCTCCTCGAGGTCCATCCGCCTCTCCTCCCGGACGGCGGTGGGCTCGGCGTTGCCGTACCGCGCGGCGGCCAGCGTGTCGAAGCGGGGCATCAATCGTGTCATGCGGTGTCCTCCTGGCGACGGGGGGGTGAGCGACGCAGGTATTCTCGGGGGCCCGGCGGGCGCGCACAAGATCGGAACGGTAGTAATTTTAGATGAATATGATTATGCTAATCTTACTATTGTAGTGCTTCACAGCATATCATCATCATGAATTTCCTGGGACGATCGACCCAGATCCACCGCCTCTGTCGCGTGCTCACGGCGCGTGAACCCTCCCTCACGCTGGTCTCGGGGCCGCGTGGTGTGGGCAAGTCCGCGCTCGTTCTTCGCTGCCTGCCCCCCGGGCGTCACGTGTTGCTCCGGGTTCCTCCGTTACCCCCCGGCGGACAGCGTGCCGCGCTCGCCGACGCCGTCCGGCGCTTCGCGGCCGGAGCGCAGATCGAGCCACCCGGGGAGGAAGACGCCGGCTCCTGGGAGGGCCTCTTTCGCTGGCTCGGGGCGCGGGCGGCTCCCGGGGGCGAGCCGCTGATCCTGGTACTCGACGACGCGGCGCGCCTGACGGAGTCGCGCAGCCGGGCCCTCACCCCTCTGGCCGGCGCCCTTGGGCGCGCCCGGACGGAGGCCGGTCCGCTTCACGTGGTCCTGACGGCCGTCCACCCGGAGGCTGCGTTCACGCGCGTCGCGGACGAAGGGCGGTTTCACCACCTGAAGCTGGCCCCACTCACCTTTCCCGAGGTCCTTCCGCGCCTTCCGGGCCGCACGCCGGCCGACCGCGTGATCGCGTACGGCGTCTTCGGCGGCATCCCCCGCAATCTACGCACGCTCGACCCCGATCTCGGGCTCGGCGCGAACCTCCGCAGATGGATGCTCCGGCCGGAAGCCCCGGGCGCGGAACTCGGCGTGGCGGTCCTCCGGGGCGACGTCCAGGCGGAAGCACGGTACGTCGCGGTGCTGGCTGCGCTCGCTCCGGGCGAGGGCGGCTGGAAGGCGATCCACGCCGGCGTTCCCGGGATGGCGTACGGCGGTCAGCTCGCTCCGTACGTGAAGCGGCTCGAGGAGCTGGGCCTGGTCGAGGCGCGCCGCTCGCTCGACGCACGGCCCGCGAGCCGCAGCCGGAGGTATCGCATCACCGACCCGGCGCTGGCGTTCTGGTACCGATTCATCCTGCCGCACCGGACCGAGCTCCTCCGCGGCAGGGGCAGAGACATCCTGTCGCACAGCATCCGTCCGGGGCTGGCGGCGCATACGGCCACGGTCTTCCCCGAGGTGTGTCGTCACTTCATGCGCCGCGGCGCCGAGGCGCGTCTGGGCGCCGCGGCGCGGCAGGCGGGATCGCTCTGGGGATCGGATTACGACATTCCCGTCGCCGGCGTCCTGCGCACCGGTGCCGCCTACTACGGGCAGGCGCTGTGGAGAGAGGAGCCCGCGGACATCGGCGTCCTCGACGCCCTCGACGAGCAGGTTCGGAACACGCGCTACGGCTTCGGGAAGGAGCGGCGCATGAGGCTCGTCTTCAGCCGCGCGGGCTACACGCAGGAGCTGGCCCGGGCCGCTGCCCGGCGCGACGACGTCACTCTGATCGGCGTCGAGGAGATGGACGCCTGCGACAGCGCTTGAGTGCCCGGCAGGCCGGCGACCCCGCCGCTATACGTCCAGGTTCCTGACGTACCGGGCGTTCTTCTCGATGAACTGCCGGCGCGGCTCGACCTCGTCTCCCATGAGCTGGTCGAACAGGCTGGACGCGATGGCCGCGTCCTCGATCTGCACCCGGAGGATCGTCCGGGAGTCGGGATCCATCGTGGTCTTCCAGAGCTGCTCGGGGTTCATCTCGCCGAGACCCTTGTAGCGCTGGATCGTGACGCCCTTGCCGTCACCGTCCTTGCCCGCCAGCCGCTTCACGTACTCCTGGCGTTCGTCCTCCGTGTACGCGTAGAACTCCTGCCTGCCCTTCTGGACGCGGTACAGCGGCGGCTGCGCGATGTAGACGTAGCCGGCCTCGACCAGCTCCCTCATCTGCCGGAAGAAGAAGGTCAGGAGCAGCGTGCGGATGTGCGCTCCGTCGACGTCCGCGTCGGTCATGATGATGACCTTGTGGTAGCGGGCGTTGGACAGATCGAGCTCATCGCGGATGCCCGCGCCGATGGCCGTGATGATCGCCCGGATCTCGTCGTTCGAGAGGACCTTGTCGATGCGCGCGCGCTCGACGTTGAGAATCTTGCCCTTGAGGGGCAGGATGGCCTGGTGCGAGCGGTCGCGCCCCTGCTTCGCGGAGCCGCCCGCCGAGTCGCCCTCGACCAGGTACAGCTCGCACAGCGACGGATCGGAGATCGAGCAGTCCGCGAGCTTGCCGGGCAGCACGCCGCCTTCCAGCGCGCTCTTCTTACGCGCCAGATCGCGTGCCTTACGCGCCGCTTCACGCGCCCGCGCCGCCTGGAGCGACTTCTCGATGATGGCCCTGGCGGCCCGGGGGTTCTCGTCGAGAAAGATCGAGAGCTGCTCGTTGACCGCGGCCTCGACCGCCCCCCTCACCTCGCTGTTGCCCAGCTTGGTCTTGGTCTGCCCCTCGAACTGGGGCTCCATGACGCGAACGCTCAGCACGCACGTGAGTCCCTCGCGCACGTCCTCTCCCGACAGGCTCTCGTCCTTCTTGAACAGGTTGTTCCTGCGAGCGTAGTCGTTGATCGTGCGGGTGAGCGCGGCCTTGAATCCGGTCAGGTGCGTGCCGCCCTCGTGGGTGTTGATGTTGTTGACGAAGGTGTGGGTGTTCTCCGCGAAGCCGGCATCGTACTGGAGCGCCAGCTCGATCTCGGCCTCCGGGCGCGACGCCTCGAAGTAGCACACGCCGGGGTGCAGCGGCTGGCGTGCGCCGCGCAGGAACTCCACGTACTCGGCCAGACCTCCCTCGTAGCGGTACTCCTCGCTGTGGCCCCCGTTGCGCTCGTCGGTCAGGACGATCCTGAGGCCCTTGTTGAGAAACGCCATCTCGCGCAGGCGCTGCGAGAGGATGTCGAAGCTGAACTCGAGCTCCGTGAAGATCTCGGGATCGGGCTTGAAGGAGACCCGGGTGCCGCTGCCCCGGGCCTTTCCCACGTCCTCGAGCTCCGTGACCTTCGCGCCGCGCTCGTAGCGTTGGTGATACTTCCTGCCCCCGCGCCGGACCTCGACCTTGAGCCATTCCGAGAGCGCGTTGACCACACTCACGCCCACGCCGTGCAGCCCGCCCGACACCTTGTAGGTGCTCTTGTCGAACTTTCCACCCGCGTGCAGGGTGGTCATCGCCAGCTCGACCCCGGGCACCTTTTCCGTCGGGTGGATGTCCACGGGAATCCCGCGCCCGTCGTCGATCACCGTTACCGAGTTGTCCGGATGGATCGTGACGAGCACCTCCGTGCAGTAGCCCGCCATCGCCTCGTCGATGGAGTTGTCCACGACCTCGTACACGAGGTGATGCAGCCCCCGCGAGGACGTCGATCCGATGTACATGCCCGGACGCTTCCGGACCGCCTCGAGGCCCTTGAGAACCTGGATCTGTCCCGCGGTGTAGTCCTGCGCTTCCTTCTTCCTCTTCGCCATGTCCACTCCGTCGGCGTGGGTTCGGGGGACACACCCCCGCTCGGATCACTCCGTTTCCGCCAGCACGAAAACGATTCGTTCCAGCGGCACATCGTCGAGGCGCTCGTTGACGCGCTCGAGGATCTGCCGCTTCATCATGTCCAGCTCCATCATCCACGCGCTCGTCCTCACCTCGACGAACAGCGTCGCGTCGGAGACGCCCCGTGCTCGGGTCACCGCAGCGATGCGTTCCCCGACCACGTCGGGCCAGAGGTCGAGCACCTCCATGCGACGCACCTGATCGGCGACGCCCGCATGCTCAAGCACCTGCCCGAGCACCTCACCCAGGCGCGTGGGCTTCCCGCCTCGGGCCTTCATGTGCTCAGGACCCCCGCCCGGATCCGCCAGCGAGGCAAGCGGTCTTCCCGGAATCGCACGTCACCTTCTCGGGGAGCCGTCAGCACCACCTGCCCCGTCTCCTCCTCCTCCATCAGCTCGAGCACCCGCGCGCTGCGCCCCGCATCGAGTTCCGCGAACACGTCGTCGAGCAGCACGAGCGGCTCGTGCCCCCGCACCTCGCGAATCGTACGGGCCTCCACAAGCCTGAGCGCCAGCTCGGCGGTGCGCCGCTGTCCGCCCGACCCGTACTCCCGAAGATCGAGATCCCCGCCCGGGGCGTCCACGCTCAACCGCAGCTCATCACGGTGCGGGCCGACCACCGTCATCCCGGCCCGACGTTCCCGCTCGGCCGACGCGGCCAGCGCCTCGCGGTAGGCCTGCTCGACGTCAGCACCATCGCTCAGCGGCACGCTGGACCGGTAGAGCATCCCCGCCGTCGGCCCTCCCGATACCGCCGCGTAGTAGCGGGCAAAGTCGCCACCCCGCGCTTCCACCCACGCGCGGCGGGCGCGCACCACCGCCGAGCCCGCCACGACCAGCCCCTCGTCGAAAGCCCGGACGACCGCTCCGGCCCGTCCCTCCTTCAGGAGCGCATTGCGCTGCTGCAGGATTCTCCGGTAACGCTGGAGCGCGAGAAGGTACCCTGGCACGCTCAGAGAGAGCACGATGTCGACGAACCTTCTGCGCTCCGCCGGCGCACCGCTCACCAACGAGACGTCGGCGGGAGAGAAGATCACGGCCGCGAGCCGGCCCAACGCATCACCCACACGCCCGGGCTCCCGGCCGTCCACCGTCACCTTCTTCCCCCTCCCGCTGCGCTGGAACGCAGCCGCCACCTCCACGCCACCCCCCTCCTCCCCGACCATCGTGCCCACCACGCGGAAGACATCCTCTCCGAACGTGACCAGTCGCTCGTCGCGGCTCCCGCGGAAGGAGCGGAACGTCTCCAGGTAGTAGACGGCCTCGAGGAGGTTCGACTTGCCCTGGGCGTTGTCCCCGACGATGGCCACTCCCTCCGGCGGGAACTCCAATTCCTGGATTCCCAGGTTCCGGAAATGGCGCAGCGTGAGCCGTCTCAAACGCACGGGCAGGAGCGGAAAGGTGACCCTCGGAGCATGTGGAAATTTAACGATTTTCCCGCGCCACCGCCACTCCGGGGGCACACCCCACAAACGCTTGTGCGGAAAGGATTTTCTGCCCCGCGCGGCACGTGCCGCACGGTGGGCCGATTCCACACGAATTACGGACCTCGCACACCGCCCCGAGACCCCGCCCGCGGAGACACGGGTCGGCGTCCTCCGAACGCCACGCTCCGCTTCTCACGGGCTCCGCTTCAGCGCCCCCCGAATGCAGGCTTCCTCTTCTCCAGGAACGCCGCCATCCCTTCCTTCATGTCTCTCGTGGAGGCGAGGATGCCGAAGAGCGCCGATTCGAAATCGAGGGCTTCCGACGTGGACGTGTCGAGGCCCCGGTAGATGGACTCCAGCGCCATTCGCACGGCGATCGGCCCATTCCGGGTAACCCTGCGCAGCAACTCCTTCGAGCGCTCCAGCAGCTCGTCGCGCGGCACCACACGAGACACGAGCCCGATGCGTTCCGCCCGCTCGGCGTCGATCATCTCCGCGGTGAGCGTGATCTCGATGGCGCAGCCGAGCCCGACGAGCCGGGCCAGACGGATCGTCCCGCCGTACCCCGGAATGATCCCCAGGCTGACCTCCGGAAGTCCGAAGCGCGCGTTCTCGCTGGCCACGCGCATGTGGCACGCCAGCGCCAACTCGAATCCGCCGCCGAGCGCGTACCCGCCGACCGCCGCAAGCACGGGCTTGGGAAATCGTTCGACGGCATGGAAGACCTCCTGTCCCTGGCGGCTGACCGCCACGCCGGAAAGCGAGTCCATCTTGGCCAACTCGCCGATGTCGGCGCCGGCGACGAACGCCTTTTCCCCGGCACCGGTGAGGATCACCCCGCGCACCGCCTCATCCTCGCGGAGACTGTCGAATACGCCACCGAGCTCCTCGACGACTTCGGCGTTGAGCGCGTTGAGCTTCTCGTGTCGGTCGATCGTGACCACGGCGATGTCGCCGTCCCACTCGACCCGTAGGTGTGTGAGGTCCGTCATCGTTGTTCGGGGGTTGGAGGTGCGCGGGATCCCGCCCATTGACGCAAGATAGCGTCCCTCGTGGCAATGGAAAAATGGGGCCGACTCACTTACCTTTGCGCCCCCTGTGGGCCCACGCGGCACGCACGCGTGAGCCCGCGGGCACCTGTACTCGCGCGCAGACCACGATGACGGCCAGCCCAACATCAAGGAGTCCGCTGGAATGAGCCGGTCACTCAACAAGGTCATGCTCATCGGCAACGTCGGGAACGACCCCGAGATTCGAGCCACATCCTCCGGAGCGCGGGTGGCGAAGCTGTCGGTGGCCACCAACCGCACGTGGTCCGACCGATCCGGCAACCAGCAGGAGAAGACCGAGTGGCACCGCCTGACCTTCTTCGGCCGCCTGGTCGACATCGTCGAGCAGTGGGTTCACAAGGGCGACCGCCTGTATGTCGAGGGCCGAATCGAGTACTCGCAGACACAGGACGACCAGGGAGGCACGCGCTACTGGACCGACATCGTCGTGACCGAGATGATCATGCTCGGCAGCGGTGGCGCGGGTGGCGGCGGTGGCGGGTTCGGCGGTGGTGGGGGCTACGGTGGCCGGGAGGGTCAGGGTGGCCGTGGATTCCCCTCGGGTGGAGCAGCGGGTGGAGCAGCGGGCGGGGACGCGGGCGGCTCCATGACGGAGCCCGACGATGACCTCCCGTTCTGAGGCGGCGAACGGCGGGGAGCGCGGGGGGCACCCGGCGGCGAGCGTCCGCCGTGGGCGGGCGGCGCTGATCCGCCGCGGCCGGGTCGCCCTGCTCCGCCGGCCGCTATGACACGGGGTCGGACTCCCGGTCGCCGAACTCCTCGTCCCAGAGCCCCATGAAGTACTCCTCGTAGCGGCTCGGGTTCGCCCTGTAGTCCTCCAACCAGACCTCGAAGGGCGGAAGCGCCACCTTGCGGGCAAGCCAGTCCGTGGCGATGCGCACCATCTCCATGTAGGAAAGCTCACCCACGCCGCCCTCTTCGCGGTGGGCGCGCTGCGCCAGGAGGTAGATCTCGTCGGGGCTCAGATAAAGGAGCAGATCGGCGACCTGCGCGGAGCAGTAGTCGAGGTACTTGGCCTTCAGTACCTCGACCGACTCCTCACCTTCCGCCCGACCTGCGCCCACGACCGTCCTCCCGGTGGACGTGAAAAACCCCCGCTCCGACGGCTGCGCGGATGGGGTACGATGGCGCAGAACGTATGAAACGGAGGTGTCAGATACGCAAGGTTCAGGAGATGGGAGCCGGAGCGGGCTCCTGGAATTCCTGGCCGGCACCGTCACCACGTTCACGCAGGTGCCGATAGATCGAGCGACGCGTGAGCCCGTAAAGAACCACCCGACTGAGGAACTCGGGATCGGTCCTCTGGATCTCCTCAGCCTGGGCCGCGATGTCTCGCGGAAGGCGGACCTTCAGTTCAACGGAGCGTGTCTCCCACATAACAGGCACACCTCACCCGGGAAAAGTGACAGAAATTCTACGAGTTTTCGGGGTAGAGGCCACGACGCGCACGACGCACTCGCGAACTCATCGGGGGGCCCCAGCATCCTCAAGGTGGTTAGTACAGTACACGCTCATTTCACGGCACGCAACCCTTTTCTCGAAGATGTCGCCAGGAACACGTTGTTCTATAAACTATTGATACACAACGACTTAAGAAACAGGGAGGGAAGGTAAAATCAGTTGTTCCCCTCCGTGCTCCAGGGCTCGATTCTTCCGAGGCTCCCAACGGAAAGACCAAGCACTTCACAGCTTTACGGGATCGGCTACACGAACGGCGTGCGCGTACTCCGTGACATTTTTTTTGGAAAAAATGGGGATCAGGGAAGGGACGAGCGGAGAAAGGCGAAAAGCGTGGCCCCGTCGAACGCGAGGAAGCGTTCTCGCAGCTCCGCCGGGTCGTCTTCCTGGAAGATGACCGCGGTGTGATGGGCCGCCGCACCCCCAGCCTCCTCGAACCGGATGAACCCCCTCCAGACATCGCCGTCGCTGAACGCCTGGAGGCGGGCCCGCCAGTCGGCTCCCGCGTACTCGAGCCGTCTGACCGCCACCGTCGCCGGAGCGGCGGCGGTGGGCGCCCATGCCGACCTCGCGACGTCGGCGAGATGCGCGTCGGGGCTGGTACGCACGTCCGCGACCCACACGTCGAACGGTGGCAACGGAAGGAGGCGCTCGCAGTAGCGGGTCAACGCGGCGAGAGGGTCTGCGAGATCTCCACCCACCTCGGCTCTCGCCTTTCTGTACAGGGGACGCACCGCTTCGCGAGGAAGCATGTGCACGAGGCGCGCGGCCTGCCGCAAGCGGTACGCACGGTACCGCTCACGCAACTCCTCAGGATTCGCCCCTTCGTAAGGCTCGCGCTGCGCACGGCGCGCGCCTCCCGCCTGCCGACCGGGGGCCGGAGTCATCCGAGCATCTCGCGGAGTCGGGTCCATGGCGATCGTCGCTTGCTCGGGCTCAATGGATCCGGGCGTGACCCGGCTCGTACGCACCGACGGGCACGGCGCGGGAAGCGGACGGACGGACGTAGAGCGCGGCCAGTGTCTCCCTGGCCCCGAACGTCTCGAGGACGTGGCCGAACGCACGGAAGCGCTCGGGTTCGAATCGCGCGATGAGCGACGCCAGTCCCCTGCGCACGACGGCAAGATTGCGACGCGCCTCCTCGAAGGACAGTGCCAGCGGCACGCGGACCTGGTAGCTGAGGGCGTCATTGCCCGCGACCGGTACGAGCCGCCTGATGGCGGCACCGGGAAACGCGTCGGCCATCGCGTGCTCGAGCGTCGCATCCGGCTCGAGGAAGGCCGTGCGAAAGATCAGCGCACCGGCGTCATAGTCCATGTGCACGCGGGTCAGGCGGCCCGGGCCGAGCACGATGCGGATCGATGTACCCTCGTTGAGGTCGAGATCGCGGCAGATGTCGCGGAAGCCGATACGCAGAAAGGTGGGGCGCGTGAGCGGACCGAAGCCCACGCGCCCCAGCACGGTCAGCGCCAGGCGGAACGCATAGCGGCGGAGGGGATCCCTGCGTCCGGTGGCCGCGGCTTCGGTAAGCAGTGCGTTGAGGTGATCGAGCGTCGGCTCGTAGATCCAGTCGAGCACCACCAGCTCGGTGCTGAGATCGAGGAGCTTGACGTTGCCGCTGCCGAGATCCAGCGACTCCGCCGACGAGGCGAACCGGCCCTCGACCACGACCGCCAGGCCGATGTCTTCGATGCGCCCGCCCGGGCTGTCCATCTCATGCACGTCGCGGTACTGCACGACCGCACGGGTCAACGGAAGCTCGCAGACGCCCGGCACGTCTGCCATCGCTTCCGGTCTCAGATCGCTCTGCGTACTCGGGTTCATCGGAGTCTCCAGGGAGCCGTGCGCAGGGGCACGGGATCCGGTTATCCGTCTCAGGGACACACCCCGTTCTTGACACTCGCCCGACGATCCGAGTAGCTTGCTCTCAGCCACGAGAGTGCTCGGGTCGCCAGCCCGTGCCTCGGAGCGCGCTTCCGGTGCCACCCGGAGGCGCGCTCTTTTTTCTCATGTCGTTGGGCGGAGGGCGCGTCGCGCTGCAGCCCACCCCCAGGTTTTTCCCGGAAAACAAACCCGGCCGATGCCGGGTTCCGCGCCAGGCCACGACGCCGCAACCTCCCGCGCCGCATGCTCTGCCTCAATTCCGCGCCCGAAGGCGTACCGACACGATAACCATCTGTTTGTCCCGGGTGCAAGGATGGCGTGTTTCCGCCGCGAAACCCGCTGCCGCGCCCACCCTTTGCGCACCCCCGGGCAGTTGCAGTCAATGACGCGCGTGGACATCTTCCGGCTGCGATACGACCCTCGCGATCCATCCGCACCGCCCACCATCGGAGTCCATGGCCACAATCGGCGAACACCGGCGTTCCGTGGGGTTTCTCGAGAAGGATGGCGACACCTGGGCGTGCTTTCTGGTCACCTTCCCGGGGGCGGCGGGGCAGTGGCACGGTTACTTCTCCTTCCGCCCGGGCGGCGGCGGCGTGGCGGACGATGAGATCCGCACCGCCGACATCTTCATCGAGCCGAGCGAAGCCCGGATTCATGAGAAGGCCCGCAGCCTCGGCCGCCCTCTGCTCGGCGGACTCCTCTCTTCCGCGCTGCACACGGCCGAACGCCACGGGCGGGCCTCACCCAGGCTGCGCGGGCAGTTCCGTGCCCTGCTGGCGGAGAACGCACGCGAACTGGCGGGTAACTGGGGTCGGGGTGAGCCTACCGGGAGCCACAACGAACCCGACCTGGACGAGCTGCGCTCGCTGTATGCGTCGTACCGTCTGGACCAGGTGTCGCACCTGATCTGCCTGGTGGAGCCCGCCGACTTCGAGGCGGCGGTCGATCGAATCCTCGAGGGCGAACGGATCGACTTCCGTGCGAAGGACAAGCTCCAGTTCTCCATGATGGTGGTGGAGTACATCGAACGGCTGCTGCCCCTACCGCCCTTCGAGGTGTGGGCCCGCGACTTCCTGGCCAACCGCGAGCGCTACAGACTCTACGCGCACACGCTGCATCGAGAGGGACGGCTGCCTTGACGTGACCGAGCCTTCCCGGGCCGCGTGGGGCGTTGCCAGCCGGAGCGCGTGGCTTTAACTTTTTGGACTGTTCAGGTCGATGCCATTTTTCCCAAGGAGTGTGGTCCTCTTGGAAGTAAGCGTCCAGGAGAACGAGAGTCTCGAGCGGGCCCTGCGCCGATTCAAGCGCAAGGTCCAGCGCTCCGGACTCTACTCGGAGCTTCGCAAGCGCCGCTACTACGAGAAGCCGAGCGCGCAGCGCAAGAGAAAGCGTGAGGCGGCCATCCGGCGTGAGCGTCGTAGGCAGCGCCGCAACCGGCGCTAGCCGGGACCCGGGTCCTGAGACGGCTCTCCTGCGGAGGGCCGTTTTTTTTGCCCGTCACACCGCCTTGTCCAACGAGCAAGCCGACGCGCCCGCGCCCGCGCGCGCTCAGGGCCCGCACCCTACATTGGGGTGTGCCCTTCCCCGGAGAGACCGCCGTTGAAGAAACCCTGGAGCTCGCTGCTCGAGCACACGCTGGTCTACGCCGCCGTGCAGGCTCCCTTCGCCGAGCAGAAGCTCGCGCCGCTGCGGCGCCACAACGAGCTGACGGCCATCCGCCGGGTTCTCGATGTCGGCTGCGGCCCGGGCACGAACGCTCGGCATTTCCGAGGGACGGACTACCTGGGGCTGGACATCAACCCGCGCTACATCGAGTCCGCACGCTCCCGCTGGCGAATGCGCTTCGAGGTGGCCGACGTCACGCGGTACCGCGTCGAGGGTGAGCGGTTCGACTTCATCCTCGTCAACAGCTTCTTCCATCACATCGACGACCACGACACGGACCGGATCCTGGCGCATCTGGCCACGCTGCTCACCGACGACGGCCACGTGCACGTGCTCGACCTGGTCCTCCCGGATCGGGTGTCTCCCGCGCTCTTACTGGCGCGGATGGACCGGGGCGACCATCCGCGTCCGGTGGCCCGCTGGCTGGAGATGTTCGAGCGGCGCTTCGAGACCGTCGTATTCGAGCCGTACGACCTGGGCCTTCCCGGCGTACCGCTCTGGAAGATGGTCTACTTCAAGGGAAGGACGAAGCGCTCGTAGGGGCTCGGCTTCGAAGGAGGGGCGCACCGACGGCGGCGCCCCCGCCCACCCGACGGTTACGCCGCCGTCCGCACGAAGAGGTCGTCCAGGCGCCCCCACGCTTCGAGACTCTCGGGACGCAGGAAGAGCCAGGAGAACCTCACGAGCAGCCGGTTCCATCCCCGTACGGTGCGCACCTCGGTCGGCGTAAGCCGGCTGACCGACTGGATGCTCCGACAGAAGTTGCCGTCCGTCGTATACCCCAGCATGTAGGCGGCTCGCGCAACCGAGACGGAACGATCCGACAGCAGATACGCGCCGGCCATCACCCGGAACCACCTGATATAGGTGGAAGGCGAAGCCAATCCCCTTCGGCGGAAGCGGGCTTTGAGCGCGCCCCGGGTCGTCCCGCACGCGGACGCGACCGCGCGAAGGTCGACGTAATGGAAGGGAAACTCGAGGACCCGCCGGGCGAACCCCCTCAGGGGTGGCGGAAGTGGCGCACCCGAGACGCGAGCAAGATCACGGAGCGTGACGTCCACCCACGTGGTGCGCACGGCGGTCTCGCGGATCTGCTCCCGCAGACGATCCGCAAGGTACTCCATCCTCGCCGGCAGCCACGCCACACGATGGCGCTCGGACTCCCACCGGCACAGCGTCGCGCGCGTCAGTGTCAGGATCGGCACCTCCGCATCGACCCCGAGCACGGGCCTCGGGCGTGCGCCTTCCGCGTGGCAGACGACCAGGCGGGGCGTACCCAACTCGACCGCCGCGACAACCTGGTCCCCCGTCCACACGACGTCCTCTTCCGACCGTGCGGCGCGCTCCAGGGCGGCCCGGATGTACGGATCGGACAGTAGGGCAACGATCATGGCGTTCCTTCGCCCGGGATCGGCGGGACCCCGTGCTTCTCCTTCCTTCAAAAAAGGTGCGGCCTGCACGCGCCCGCCGCAATCTTCATGTGGCGACCCCGGGGGTCGCGGGGAGCTCCGACGTGCAGGTCCCCACCACCGCCCCTTGCCGGTCACGCCACGGCGTGCGGCGCCCTGGCGGCCCCCTCGTCACCCCAGCGGCAGGGGTACCGGAGCCTCTCCGGACCAGTCGTAGAACCCCTGCCCGGTCTTGCGGCCGAAGCGGCCCATCGCGACGATGCGCTTCAGAAGCGGCGGGGGCGCGTAGCGCTCCTCGCGATACTCGTCGAACATGATCTCGCTGATGCGATACAGCGTGTCGATACCGACGAAATCGCTGAGCGTGAAGGGCCCCATCGGGTATCCGCACCCGAGCACCATCCCCTTGTCGATGTCCTCGATGCTCGCGACACCACGCTCGAGCTGGCGGATGGCGTCGAGCATGTAGGGCACCAGCAGCAGGTTGACAACGAAGCCCGAGTTGTACTTCGCCGCGATCGGCTCCTTACCGAGATCGCGCGCGAACCGGAATGCGGCCTCGAAGGTGTCGTCGCCGGTGACGATCGTGCGCACGACCTCCACCAGCTTCATGACCGGGACCGGGTTGAAGAAGTGCAGGCCCACGAACCGGTGCGGCCGCTTGGTGGAGGCCGCCATGTCCGTGATCGTCAGCGAGCTCGTGTTCGAGGCGAAGATCGTATCCGGACCGCAGAGTCCGTCGAGCGTGCCGAACAGATCCTTCTTGACGTCCATGTCTTCCACGATGGCCTCGATGACGATATCGCACGGGGCCAGCTCCGCGACGTCCGTGGTGAACGACAGCCGGTCCCACGCAGCGTCGCGATCTTCTTCCGACAGCTTTCCCTTGCCCACCGCGCGATCCATGGACTTGCGAATGCGCCCGCGACCCCCCTCGACAAACTCGTCCGAGACCTCGCGCACCACGACCTGGAAGCCGCTCTTGGCCGCGACTTCCGCGATGCCACTTCCCATGAGCCCACAACCGACCACACCTACCTTTTCGATCTTCACGACGGTATCTCCCGCGCGTTACGCGCCTGTTACGGGGTACGCCTCTCCAGGTTCTCTCTCAACTCCCGCGCGACGCCGTGGAACTGCCGCCGCACCCAGCGCTGCCAGGAAGGCGGCGGCGGCTCGAGGCTCTCGCCCACCTCCATCCGGTCCAGGATCCCTTCCAGCTCGGCCTGGACCTCCCTCAGCTTTCTGCGGTGCGACGCGCCAACGCTGTACGTGACGATCGACAGCACGCCGGCGCCGACCACGACGCCCGCCACCACGGCCACCGCGACCGGTGCGGCCATCGCGACCGCCAGGCCCGCGCCCACTCCGCTCAGGGCCCCCGCGCCACCTCCGCCCAGGAAGGCCAGGCCGATGTTGTCACCCCGGGTTCCGGGATCCACGGTCAGCTCGACCAACGTGCGCTCGCTCTCGGCCGCTTCCAGCCTGGCCTCCACCCACCGGGCGGAGGCCACGTAGTACTTCCGGGAGGTGAAGCTCGCGGCACGGGCAATCTGCGATACCCAGTCCAGCGCGGGCCGATACTGCAGGACCGCCGGGGTCCGGCGCACACGCTGGAGAAGCTGGGTCGCCACAAGGAAGTCGTACAGCACCGAGGCAATCTCCGTCGGTGTGCCGGGCACGATGCGCCAGGCGCTGACGCGGGTGGACCCGAAGAGCCGGTCGAGGATCCCACTCCCCTGCGTGGTACGCACCTCCGCCAGCGCGCGCCGGACGTAGCGCTGCGGCAGGCCCACCTCCCCGGCGATCCTGAAGATCTCCGCCTCGCTGAAGCCGCCGTCTCCGACCTCGGCCTCCGAGGCCGCCAACTCGGACGCCCTCCGGATGACCGCGTCGAATTCCGTACGGGTCAGACTTCGTCCCGCCACCCGCTTCGGGAGCGAGGGACCTCCCTCGGCGTCCACGACAGACATCACCTCTCAGAACGCTTCGACCACCACCGCACCGCCCTGGCCCCCACCGATGCACGCCGAGCCCACGCCGTACTTCCCTCCCCTGCGCCGCAGCTCGTGCAGCAGATGAATCGTAATGCGCGCACCCGACGCGCCGAGCGGGTGGGTGATGGCGATCGCCCCTCCGTCGACGTTCGTCTTCCCGGGGTCGAGCCCGAGCTCCTTCTCCACGGACTTGTACTGGGGCGCGAACGCTTCGTTGACCTCGACGAGGTCCATGTCGTCCAGCTCCAGACCCGCCTTTTCCAGGGCCAGACGGACGGCCGGTGCGGGCCCGATGCCCATGATGTGCGGGTCCACGCCCACAAAGCCCCAGGATACGATCCGCCCGAGCGGCTCGACGCCGTGCCGCTCCGCCCACTCCGCGCTGGCGAGCACGGCGCTCGCCGCGCCATCTCCAATGCCGCTGGCGTTGCCGGCCGTCACCAGCCCGTCCTTCTTGAAGTATGGCCGGAGGCGGGCGAGCGCCTCCATCGTCGTCTCGGGGCGCATGTGCTCGTCGGCGGCGTACTCGACCTCGCCCTTGCGGGTACGGATCGTCACGGGGGTGACCTCCGCGTCGAAACGCCCCTCGTCCCACGCTGCCTTCGCCCGGAGCTGCGAGTTGAGCGCCACCTGGTCGGCCTCCTCGCGGGTGACGCCGTAGCGTTCGGCGAGCTCCTCGGCGGTCTGCGCCATGCTCAGCCCGCACTGCGAGTCGAGGAGCGACTCCCAGAGGAGATCCTCGAAGAACTTGCCGGCTTCACCCAGACGCAGCTTGCCCCACCGCGCGCCACGCACGACGTGGGGCGCCTGACTCATCGACTCGGTGCCCCCGCACAGCGTGACCTGAGCCTCGCCGAGGATGATCTCCTTGGCGCCCTGAGCCAGCGCCTCGAAGCCGGAGCCGCACAGCCGGTTCAGGGTCAGCGCGGGGCGTTCCTCGGGCACGCCGGCCCGCAGTCCGATGTGGCGCGCGAGGTAGATGGCATCCGAAGACGTCTGTAGGGCGTTGCCGAAAAAAGTGTGGTCGATGACGTCGGGTTGCACATGGGCCGCTTCGATCGCGGCGCGGGCGGCGATGACCCCCAGGTCCGTCGCCGTGAAGTCCTTGAGTGACCCACCGAAGGTACCGAAGCCGGTACGTTTGCCTGACAGGACGACCACGTCCTGCGGATGACCCTGCGTTGCCATGGAAAACCTCGCTTGGTGGTTGCGTGCGTGCATGCCCGCCGCGGGACGCCGGAGCCGACGGCCGGGAGGGAAGCCACCGGGTAGCCCGTGGGCTGGTGACCCTGCCTACCCCCGGACGTGTCGCCGGTTCACGCCGGCACGCCCACACTCGGAGCGATCAGTACCACAATCCCCCGATCCTCCAGCGGGGATCCCGCGTGACCGGGCGTGACCACTCCGGCATGGCGAACGGCGCCCCGGGCACGCCCCGACGCCTGACGTCCGGAGCTTCCTCGATCTCGAGCAGACGCCGGATCCGCTCCTCCGTGCGCGGGTGCGTCCTGAACAGCGAGGGCTCCGGCACACGCCGCCCGGGCAGGAGGACGTGGCCGAGGATGATGCCCCGGGTCTGGTTCTCCATCCGTGCGAGCGCGGAGGCGAGCGCTCGCGGATCTCCCGTAAGGAGCGCCGCCTCGAGGTCGGCGTCGAACTCGCGTGTCCGCGAGAGCGCCAACTGGAGCAACGCCGTGGCCGTGGGGGCCAGCATGAGAACGATGATCAGCATCCAGGGCACGGTCTCTCGCCCCGCCATGAGCAGCGGAAGGTTGAGAAGCAGCAGAAGCTGGCCGATCATGGCGAACATGCTGGTGATCCGGCTGGCCACGTCGGCCAGCATCATCACGGACAGGTCGCCGTTGCGGATGTGACTGATCTCGTGGGCCAGCACGCCGCTCAGCTCGGGCGTGTCGAGCGTCCGGAGCAGACGGTCGGTCACGGCGATCGCGGCGTTCCCCCGGTCGCCCACCGCGAACGCGTTGGGCACGGGGCTGGGCACGTAGTACAGCGCGGGCACCCGCGGCAGCTCCGCACGCCGAGCCAGCTCGGTCAGGATCTGCCGGAGGACGCCGGCCTCCACGGCCGAAAGCGGACGCGCGCCGTAGAGTCGAAGGATCAGCCGCGGCGACGCACGCCCCAGGGCCATGCTCGCGCCTCCGAGCACGAGGCCCCAGATCAGGCCCGTGATGCCGGCGAGCAGCAGTCCCAGCAGCGCCGCGAGCGAGAGCAGCGCCCCCAGGATCAGCACGGCGTGGATCCGGTTCGCCGCGCGGCGGGCGGCGACACGGTCGGGGTTGAGGACCGTTGCCATCAGCGATCCCGGTCGCGCGCCACGCTCCCGCTGCACCGCATCACCCGAACCGGTTCCCGGGAACTACACGAACTCCGGTGGCGGGCCTTCCTTCAGGTACTGGCGGAAGGCCTGCTTGTTGTTGGACTTCATGTACGCCTCTTCCGCGTCGATCTCACCGGACATGAGGAACTCGAGGATGTGCTGATCCAGAAGCTGCATCCCGTCCTTCTTCCCCGTCTGGATCATCGAGGGAATCTGGTGGATCTTGTTCTCGCGGATCAGGTTCGACACGGCCGGGGTCCCGACCATGATCTCCTGCGCCGCACATCTTCCCTTACCGCCCTTCTTCTTGAGGAGGACCTGCGAGACGACCCCCTTCAGCGACTCCGCGAGCATCGCGCGGATCTGATCCTGCTGCTCGGCGGGAAAGACGTCGATGATCCGGTCGACGGTCTTGGGCGCGGAGCTCGTGTGCAGGGTACCAAAGACCAGGTGCCCCGTCTCGGCGGCGGTGATTCCGAGCTCGATCGTCTCCTGGTCGCGCATCTCGCCCACCAGGATCACGTCGGGATCCTCGCGCAGCGCGGCGCGTAGCGCGTTGGCGAAACTCTTCGTGTTCGTGGTGATCTCACGCTGGTTGACCAGACACTTCTTGTTGGGATGCACGAACTCGATCGGATCCTCAATGGTCAGGACGTGGTCCGCCCGCGTGTCATTGATCAGGTCGACCATGGCCGCCAAGGTCGTGCTCTTTCCCGAGCCCGTCGGGCCGGTGACCAGCACCAGGCCCTTGGTCAGCATACAGAACCTGCGGATGGCGTCGGGCAATCCGAGCTGTTCGGCCGTGAGGATCTTGGAGGGAATCGTTCGCATGACCGCGCCCAACCCCTTTCGCTGCCAGAAGACGTTGACGCGGAAGCGCGCGAGCCCCTCGATCTCATAGGCGAAATCGTAGTCGAGGCGATCAAGGAAGCGCATGCGCCACTCCTCCTCCATGATCTCGTAGACCAGCTGCTCCATGTCCTTGTTGGTCAGCTCGCGGAACTTGATCCGCTGCATCGCGCCGTGGACCCGCATCACGGGAGGGGAGCCGGTCGTCAGGTGGAGGTCGGAACCCCCCTGTTCCACGAGCACTTTGAGAAACTGGTCGATCTGGGGCATGAGACTTCCTCTTCCCTGGTCTCAGCAATGGGTGGTGTCGGCCGGCTAACCCTGTAGTGGTTCGAGCGTCCATTCCAGCGCATCGCCCTCTTTCGCGGCGATGTGGAGCTCCCAGCGGATGCCGGCGTCGTAGGCCGGCCGTCGGTCCTCGTCCATGGGCCAGAGCAGGAACGCCACCGAAGCCACGTCGAGGGCGCTGCCGGCCCAGTCGGCCTGGTTGCCGGTGAGATCCACGGTCACGACGTCGAAGTGGAACGCCCGCAGCGTTTCCAACTCGCTCGCCCACTGCTGGGGATCCTTCGGCATCTGGAGGCTGAACGCCTCGTGCGCGGCATCCTGCTCCTCGGCGTTTATGTAGATGCTGCGCCACGAGGGATCGAGCAGGAGCGTGGGCAGGTGCGGCAGGATCTCATGGCCGAGATCCCCCGGTTCCGTGGTCACCACAAAGCGCGCGGAACCCGATCGGGCGAGCATGCGGATCTCCGACATCACCCCGGGAGACGGAGGGGGAAAGCGCTCCTGCAGCCGGGATGCCTCCTGCAACGGCCGGAACAGGTACTCGTGCCCCGACTCGTCGGCCAGGTACCGGACCTCGACCGGCGTGATCATCCCCTCCCGGTTCAGCTCGCCTTCCCACGCGGCCCTGACCTGGCCCACGACCTGCTCGCGCGGGTCGGGCCTCAGCAACTGACCGAGATCCGCCTCCCACATCCCGTCGAGGGGACGGCGGCGGATCGTGCCGGAGTCGTCCCACCACACCCAGGAGCGGTGCCCGCGAGTCGAGATCCCGAAGCGGTTCGACGCGGCCTCCAGCGCCTTGCCGAACGCGTCGGCCAGGCGGGTCGGGACGGGCCGCTGGTCTTCCTCCGCCGCCGTGGCGCGGGCGAAGACCTGGCGAATGAGCTCCCTGATCTTGCCCGCCGAAGCCAGCGCGAGCTCGATGCGCAGGTCGGTGCGGGCCTGCAGCTCGTCGACGGCGGCGGTCTTGATCGGCGAGTCGACGACCACCGTGAGCACCTCGTCGGTTCTCATGATCGGGAGCGTCAGGTGTGCCAGTGCCCACTCGGGAGACACCAGGGACGCGGCCTCCGGGTCGATGCTGTCGGCGTCCGGGAAGATGTAGGGCAGATCGAACTGCGAGGCGAGGCCCCACTCGAGCTCGTCCTGCGACACGAAGCCGCACGCCAGCAGCGCCTCTCCGAAGTAGCCTCCATGGTCGCGCTGGTATTCGAGCGCGCGCTCGACATCTTCCTCGCTGATGCGTCCAAAGCTCATCAGGATCTGACCGATGGTCCTTCGCTCAGGCATGATCGGTTCCACCTCGCTCGCTGTGTGGATTCAGGCCTCCGCGGTCTCGGCGAGGAGCCCCGCAATCGCGATTCCGACTTCCTCCGTGGATCGTGCTCCGCCGAGATCCGGCGTGGTCATGCCCCGCGCCACCGAGGCAGCCACGGCCGCGTCCACGCGCCGGGCGGCCGCGGGATGCCCCAGATGCTCCATCATGAGACTCACGCATCGGATGGCGCCGAGCGGATTCGCGCGTCCCGTACCCGCGATGTCCGGCGCCGACCCGTGGACCGGCTCGAAGAGCGCGTGGCGCCCCGGATGCAAGTTGGCCGACGGCGCGAGTCCGAGTCCGCCCGTGATCTCCGCGGACAGATCGCTCACGATGTCGCCGAAGAGGTTCGAGGTGACGATGACGTCGTAGCGCTCGGGCCGCCGCACCAGATCCATGACCATCGCATCGACATACATAGCGTCCGTGGTCACCTGGGTATAGCCCCCGGCCACGTCCGCGAACACCCGCCGCCACAGGTTGCCCTCCGCGCGCATCGCGTTGGCCTTGTCGACCAGCGTTACGCGGGAACGCCCCTGCCCCCGGGCGTGCTCGAAGGCGGCACGTACGATCCGGTCCACTCCCTTGCGCGTGTTGACGGACTCCTCGATCGCGATCTCGTCGGGCGTTCCCGCCCTCAACGCGCCACCCATCCCCAGGTAGAGGCCCTCGGTGTTCTCCCGGAAGATCTCCAGCCGAACCCCCGCATCGATGGAGCGCAGCGGAGAGTACGCGGGGTCCAGCACGACACAGGGACGGAAGTTCACGTAGAGATCGAGCTTGAAGCGCAGCCCCAGGAGAATGTCGCGGGCGTGCTGGTTACCCGGTACGCGGGGATCACCCAGCGCGCCCAACAGGATCGCGTCGTAGTCGTCGGCCAGCGCACGGAACTCTTCGTCTGTGATCGTGACGCCTTCTCGCAGGTACCGCTCGGCGCTCAGTTCCCACTGCGTCACCTCCAGGGGGACGCCCTCGAGCTCCGCCACGCGCTCCATCACGCGCCGGGCCTCCCGGACGACGTCCGGACCGATGCCGTCTCCAGGAATGAGGGCAATACGGGGCATGAGCGATCAGCGGGCGAAGGTGGTGTGGCAGCAGGGTCGCGACGCGCGCCGCCGGCACATTAAGGGTTGCGGCAGACGGACGCCAGCGACGGGGAAGCCCGCGTCACCGGCCTTTCCCCCGCACGATGACCGCACCGCGGCCGGGCGCGGTGTTGCCCTCCAGGAGGAAGGGATAGCGACCCTGCGGAGCACCCTCGAGGGTGACGACGAACCGGCTTGCGAGGTCCACGAGCGGGGGGCTCGCCTCCTGACCCGTCCGGTGCAGGAAGGCGGCTTGCGCCACGTCCAGCGAGTCCATCTCGAACGCGACGGTGTGGATGCGGTGGTCGCCGGAGTAGAAGTCGACCCAGACCCCGGGACGGACGGTGATCGCGGCCGGCTCGGCCCGCTCGGAGGCTCCGCCGGTGATGACGATCCGGTGGACCTCGTCCCTGTCGGTCAGCCCGAGTTCGCGCTTGAGAACGTCGTCGGGCCGGTACTGCGGATCCGCCCGGCACGCGGATACACCCCACAGGAGGAAGCAAGCGAGCGCAGCGCGGAGGGTTCCACCGGAGAGAGGGCCTCGCGGCCCTCGCCTCACCCCACGACCTCGGCGCCGCACGCGGCGCAGAACCGCCACCCGGGTTCCAGCTCCTCTCCGCACGAGGGACACGGCACGAGGTGGATGTCCGTGCCGCAGAAAGGGCAGAAGTTCAGATTTTCGCGGGCGGGCAGCTCGGCCCGGCACCACAGGCACGCCCGCACCTCGCCGTCTCCACCGGGCGCCAGCGCTCCGACCTCGACGGTTTCCGGCGGCGCCCCGGTCTCATGACGGGCGGCGGCGCCGGTCATCTCGTCGGTCGCTCGTGGCCCGACAGCCGGTGCCGACGAGGCGGGCTCGGCCGACTCGTCCCTTTCGACCGGCTCGTCCGGTTCGGCAAAGCCGAACCGCAACTCCGGAACGGGGGGTTCTTCCGCGGCCGCGGCCCGGCGCTCGGCGCCCGGCAGCGGCACATCGTGCGGAATCCGTCCCGGGTTCAGCCGGACGTCGAGCGCGGCGAACTCCCGGTACAGCCCCGTATTCGGATTCGGAGACTCCAACTCTTCCCGCAGATCCCTCAGCGCCGGCTCGGAGTCGAGCACGAGGTAGTCTCCCTCGCCTGCCAGGAGCCTGAGAAGCACGTCCTCGTAGTCGGCGTTCATCTCGAGCCCGATCCGGTCGCGATGGGTCCGATACGGCACCAGGTTCTGATAGATCTCCGCAACGGTGAACGGATCGTGGAGGTACTCGGGACGCTGGGCTCTGATCTCCTCCACCAGAACCTCGTGGAAGCGGTCCAGCAGATGGCGCAGCTCGTCGGACATGGCGTCGGTCCTCACGTAGGAGCCTGGCAGAAGAACGGCTGGCGTTACACGCGCGGCGCACGGGGGTTCCGGCGCACGTCAGCCGGCGCGCTCATCCGGGTCCTCGAGGCGTACGAGGCCCGCCTGCGCGGCCGCGCGCAGGAAGCGTTCCGGGTCGCCGAAGGGAATCTCCGCCCCACTCTGTTCATGCCACCGCTCCGCCAGCCGGCGCATGTAGTGGGCGAGGGTCTCGTGCGAGAACCCCGCCTGATCTCTCATCTGCCGTACGATCTCGTGCCAGGTGCCCCGTAGCTGACGCCCATCGGAGAGCCGCACCACGTGCGCGCGTGGCTCGCTCCTCTGTCCGCCAGCCCGTTCGAACAACTCGAGCTGGGAGGGATCGTAGGTCGGGCGCATCGTCTCGCCACCCATCTTCGCCTCGACCTCCGCCAGCATCCGGTCGATCGGATCGTCGAAGGCCTCGAGCTCGCGGAGGCGCTGCTGCCACGGGGCCAGACGGGCATCACCCGGTTCCAGGTGCCAGAGCTCGCGCTTGAGCTCCATGAGCCGCCAGACGGCCAATGGGTCCCAGTGCTCGAGCGGCGGGACCCGCTCGAACTCACGGAGCGAGCTCTCCCAGTCGCCGCGCTCGTAGAGGAGATGGCCGAGGTACACCCGTGCCTCGTGCAGGTCCGGGTCGAGCCGCAACGCGCGACGGATCTGGCGGCTCGATCCCACGTCATCGCCCAGTCGGTGAAGCGCGTAGCCGAGGGCTGCGGCGGCCTCGGCGCTATCGGGGCGGGCGGCGGCGGCACGGGCGAAGACATCGCGGCATTCGGCGTACATCGACGCGCGGTACAGGGCGCGGCCCATCGTGAGCATGAGCTCGATGTCGTCATCGTAGCCCATGGCGGCCACCCGGCCGAACAACGCCAGGGCCTGGTCACGCGCTCCGAAACGCAGGATGGTCTCCCCGAGCCCCACGAGCGCGTCTTCATGACCGGAATCGAGCGTGACCGCGTACTCGAACGCCTTCCGCGCCCACGCGTACTCCTCCCGGGCCAGGCGGGCATACCCGAGCCCCACGTAGAGCTCGACGGCGTCGGGATACAGCGAGAGGCCCTCCTTGAGCATCTCGAGGGCCCCCTCGTAGTCACCGTCGCTGTACAGCCTGTGCGCCTGCTCGTCGTATTCCTCTGAGCTGAGGAAGTCAGGCATGCCGGAAGCTCCAGATGGGTCCATCAGGGGAGGACGGTCCAATATATTGTACCGCGATGGGCGATACCACCCCATATTCGGGACATTCCGTCATCGCTTCGCAAGCTCCGCGGCCATCCCGTCAGCCCTTTCCGTATGAAATCCCGCACAGGCTGCACACCAGATCCCGTCCCGCCCGCGTGAGCCGGTAGCCCGGCCCGTGCCGCGGGCAGTCGGGATCGAGGCCCCGGGCAAGCTGATCCTTGATCTTCTTCTTCTCGGTACGCGTGGCTTTCGGGATGACGAGCTCGTAGCGCAGTGACGACGCGCTGCACTCGAACCACGCGATCGCGGACCCGTCCGGACCCGGCCGCAGCGCCAGGAGCTCGAGAAACCCCCCCACGGGTGATTCGAGACGTTTACCCGCGTAGTAGTCCTTGAGCAGTCGCTTCGACGCCTCCAGCGGCAACGCCGCGGGAGCGGATTCTTGTTGCTCAACCCGCCGCCGGGTCGTCGTCATCCAGTCCGCCTTTCCGGCTCGGGTGCTCGGGCTCGGGCCCGGGCGACCGCCGTTTCGGAACGTCAGGCCCGCAAACCGGGAGGGTCGGGATCGGCTGCGCGCGGTGGACCCGACGCGCAGAATGGCCGGCGCCCCGCACTCCAGGAGGGCGTGAAATGCCGCCAAGTATACCTTGTGGAAGGGTCGCTCGCTACCCGTCGGTCGCCGGAAGCGACATGACGACGCGGTACGCGGCGGGAGCCTGCTGAACTACACGGTTCGCCGGGGGGCCGTACACCTGATCCGCGACGGCGCGTGCCCCGGCTTCGGCGGTGCCCGGGAAGGCTCAGGCGACGCCGGCATCCTCCAGCGTGGTGGCTGCCTGCTGGGCGCCGTAGTTGATCGCGGGCCGGCAGAAGCGGATGCCGATCTGGTAGAGCTCCGTGAGGTCGGCATCGGCGAGATCGGGATACCGTTCACCGAGGTACTCGATGGTCTCGTCCATCCAGGTCCGCTGGTCGTCCTCGGAGGCCTGCAGGACGCCGCACCGGTTGATGTGGCTGAAGAGCTCGTCGCGCGCTCGATCCATGAGCTTTTCCTTACCCAATGTCTCCTCCATGTATGGTCTCGGGGCGTGTCACGCGGACACGCGAAGGTTCAGTTGTGCCTCAGCCAAGTAACCTAACGGACGTGGTGCGTTCGGGAAACCGCGGGGGTTGGGGGTGGCCGCGGGGCTGGGGAGGAGCCCGCGGCCGGCGTATCTTGTGCTGAGGCAGACCCGATTGTCCGCGCTTCCCGTAGACGACCCCCCGGAGTCGCCGCTTGCCGGCGATTCATGCCGAGAGGACCCCCATGCCCGACACGAGCCTCCAGAACGCCCGCACCCCGGACGCGATCACGCTTGAGGTGTTCCGGCACCTCTTTACCGCGCTGGCCGAAGAGATGGGCGCGGCGCTGCGCCGGGCCTCGTTCTCGCCGAACATCAAGGAGCGGCGCGATTACTCCTGCGCGCTCTTCTCACCGGGCGGGGAAGCGGTGGCGCTGGGCGATCATATGCCCGTCCATCTCGGCGCGATGCCGATGAGCGTCGAGGCCGCGCTGGACGAGCTCGGCGAGCTCGCGGCCGGAGACGTCGTGATCCTCAACGACCCGTTCCGCGGCGGCACGCACCTGCCCGACATCACCCTGGTCTCAGCGGTTCACGCCGGCGCCCGGCTCCTCGGCTACGTGGCGTCGCGGGCGCACCACTCCGACGTCGGGGGCTCGACCCCCGGCTCGATGCCGCTGGCCCGCGAGATCTACGAGGAGGGGCTCCGGATCCCGCCCGTACGGCTCTATACCCAAGGCATCCGCGACGAGAACCTGTGGCGTACGATCCTGGCCAACGTGCGCACTCCGGTCGAGCGGGCCGGCGACCTGGATGCCCAGATGGCCGCGCTCCACACCGGAAGCCGGCGCCTCGTGGAGATCGCCGCGCGGCGCGGATCCGATGAGACCCTGCAGGCCATGGACGACCTCGTGGCCTACGCCGACCGTCTCCTGGAAGCCGGTCTGCGCAGGATCCCCGACGGGCGCTACGAGGCCGCGGACGTCCTCGAGGACGACGGCTTCGGGCACGGACCCATCGAGATCCGCGCGGTGCTCACCGTCGACGGAGATCGCCTGAGTGTGGACTTCGACGGCACCGCGCCCCAGGTGGAGGGAGGCGTCAACGCGGTGGCGGCGATCACGGCATCGGCGACGCGCTACGTGGTGCGGTGCGTGGTCGAGGCGCTCCTGGGCGAGCCGCTGCCCGCCGGCGGAGGATCCATGCGAGCCGTCACCCTGTACCTGCCGGAGGCGTCCGTCGTCCACGCGCGCCCTCCCGCGTCCGTGGCGGCCGGCAACGTCGAGACCTCCCAGCGGATCACCGACGTGCTCATGAGGGCGTTCGCCGGCGCGCTTCCCGACCTCATGCCCGCGCTCTCACAGGGGACGATGAACAACACCACCGTCGGGGGCATCGACCCCAGGACCGGTGAGCCCTTCGCCTACTACGAGACGGTCGGCGGGGGGATGGGCGCGGGTCCGCAGGGGCCCGGGCTCTCGGGCGTACACGTGCATATGTCGAACTCGCTCAACACCCCGATCGAGGCGCTCGAGCACGCCTACCCCTTCCGCA
>Ga0114931_10001092_pt1 | contig 34488 bp, 23 predicted proteins | sample 2SBtaG_FD_89579 | JGI IMG/M metagenome (GOLD analysis project Ga0114931, IMG submission 89579) | Deep subsurface microbial communities from Kolumbo volcano to uncover new lineages of life (NeLLi) - 2SBTROV14_V59a metaG | ecosystem: Environmental > Aquatic > Marine > Volcanic | place: Kolumbo...
AAAACCCTGAAACGAAAAATCTTCTGTTTGTTGGATGGGAAAACAGCGGCCTTGCCGGAGGTGTTTTTCAATCGACCCTTCGGGCTGCGGCCCTTTTTCCCGCTGGCTTCGTTGCGATTCAGTCAGGTAGCACAAGGCTACCTTCCTTCACCGCGCCTCGCCATCGAACAAAATGACTCGCAGTTTTTCATTCCACCGTTTTTCCACAGTCTCCTAAGGAACAAGGGGAGGTCGCTTGTCAAATATCGACCACGAATCGATCCTCTTTTTTCACGGATCGAACGAATCCTGTCATCAGTTGGACGACGTTTTCCACATCACCGAAATCCGCCATTTCCACGACGGAATGCATGTAGCGCAAAGGCAGAGAAATCAGGGCACTGGGGATTCCGCCTTTTTGATGATAAATGGAGTCCGTGTCCGTGCCTGTATATCGGGACGAAGCTTCGTGCTGCAGCGGGATTTTCAATTCACCGGCAATCTCCATCAGCCGTTCCACGACCACAGGATGATTCGCTGTACCGTGGGTGACCGCCGGACCTGCTCCCAGTTTCACTTTGCCCTGTTTATCATGGTCAATGCCCGGGCTGTCAGTGGCATGGGTCACATCGAGAACCAGGCAAACGTCCGGTTCGATGCGATAGGAAGCCATCGTCGCGCCGAATCCGCCGATTTCCTCCTGAATGGCATTCAGGGCGACGCAGGTTGCGTCCGGCGTTTTGTCCGTGCCCGATAAATGGCGAATCACCTCCGAAATAATAAAACCGCCAATCCGGTTGTCCAGGGCCCGACCCACGATCTGATTCTTCCCAAAAGGAATGGCCGTGTCGGCATAGACCGATGGATGACCCACCCGGATTCCCATTTTGGCAACGTCCTTCGCACTGCTGGCTCCGACATCCACATACAATTCATGGACCTCGGGGGCTTTCTCCCCGTCTTTCCGGTCCCGGATGTGGATAGCCGTATTCCCGATAATACCCAGGACCTCCCCTTGGTCGCCGAAAATACGGAGACGCCGTCCTCTCGCCGTTGCCCAATCAGAACCACCGATCCGGTCCAGACGGAGAAATCCGTCATCAGAAATGTATTTCACCATGAACCCGATCTCGTCGGCATGGGCTTCGATCATGACCAATGGGGCGTTTTTCCGTGCCCCCTTCACCGTAGCCCAGGCGCTCCCGTAGGAATCGCTATCGACCGAGTCGGCAAATTTGCGGTTTCGGTCCGCCCAGACTTTCTGGCCACGGGATTCAAAACCTGTCGGACTCGGAGTGTCGAGAAGCTTGTAGAGGAAATCTTTGGATTCTTTGGTCATGGTGGAAGTCTAAAGAACCGTCGATTGAATCAATAGTCAATCATCCGGAGAAAGTTTCCGCAAAAGCGATCACAGCTGCTCGAGTGATCCGCAAGAGCCACCCGCCGACTCGCCACCACATCTTTGTCCGATGTGATCTTCTGATTTCCCGTCAGCCCGGATTTTCAGCCCGTTCGTCGAGGCGACCTTTGGTGTACCACCAGATGAATTCTTTGATGTTCAGTTTGCCGTCATGATCCTGATCGGCACGCTTGATACTCTTGCGGATTTCCCGGCGTCCCCGCGAATTCAGCTTCCCTTCTCTCATCGATCCCATTTCTTCATCATCGACAAATGAATCGTGATTTTTGTCGTAAGCCTTGAAGACTTTTCCCTCTTTGGTGTTGTTTCTGTCCGGCACGACCCGTTTGTCACCGTCGCCCTCGGGCTTTTTGCCTCCTTCATCGCGCTTTCCTGTGTTCTTTCCAGGTTCATCCCGCCGCCCCGCGCGATCTTTTGCTGCACCCTTTTCGTCAGCGATGGCAAAAGAGAAAGCGATCAAAGCAAAGGCGATGGTTATGAGAGTGACCCCGATTTGAAGAAGTAGTTTACAGTTATCGTTTTTCATTATTAACTGGAGTCGATGTTTTAGGAGACTGTGGATTGAATCGATAAGCATGAAGTTTTGATTTGGCAAATTCAAAAAGTATTACAGGTTTCCAAATGATTCGGAAGAAAAGCCCGCCAGTTCAGGAAGCGTTCCGGATATCCCGCGATAATAGGAAACAGAGCAGGGGAACCAGTTTCTACGCCAAGCCTGGCGACAGCATCGAAGAAACACGAATCATTCAACCACATCCAGGGCGAGGCGCCCTGAGGTAGGGTAGCCTGTGCTACCTGAACGAGTCGGAACGAAGTCAGTAAGTAAAATGACTGGCGGTTTTTCATTCCCTACTTTTTCCACAGCCTCTTAGAGTATTTCCACCCGATCCCACAATTCCAAAACCAGACGGGCAATGGTATGCGAGTCGGCCTTGGCCATTGCAATGAGTTGTTCTTCGCTGGGTCGTTCTTCACAATCTATACAGAATACTCAAATTTCCGTAGTACAAGTCTTTTTTGACTTTTTTCTGGACGCAGACACCTGAATAGTTACTCTGAGAGAGGAAAAGGCGGTTGAATTTCTGGATTTCCCGGGAATCGACAGCGTTCCATCGGGGTCACGGCTATGATCAATTTTGTGTATCTTTCCAAGGGGCTCAATGCTTTGGCGCGGGCCCACCGGATGAGCGCGATGGCCGGGCATCTCGGGGCGGCTGTGGTGGCCGGCTACTTCATCGGGGAGCAGCACCCCTATCTCGATTCCAGAGTCAACAAGGGGATCGAGGGTGACCTTGATCGCATCATGGCCGGGGAATCGGTGTTTGGGGCCAAGATGACGAAGAATGCGAAGATCATGGATTCGGAGCTGTTTGAAGCCTTTCCTAAGGAGAAACCGAACGAAAACCTGATCGACGGGATCGCCGAGGCGCTGGAGAAGAACATCGGGAAGCCGCGTGAGTCCGGGCACAACGTGATTTTCGCCTCCATCGCCATTCACGCCCTGAAAGAACACCCGGATTTCGCGACGCCCTCGATCATCGACGGCATTCGCAAGCTGATTGGCCTTTTCGACAAGGCCCACCCCGGAAGTGGTTACTACGGGAAGGCGAAGGGACGGATCACCGGGAACAAAATCACCCTGCCGGAGGGGGACGAGGACGGGGCTCCCCATTACACGGACCTGAGGGGAATGGTCGAGGCCGTGCTCGATGCGATCATCAACCAGGATCCGAAAGTCAACAGCGTGGGTTACGGGGGTCTTGTACACGTCAACAACCACGCCGCCGCCATCGTGGACCTGGCGGATTACGGTTATTCCGAACTGGTGCCCGCGGCAATCGCATCCCATCATCAGCACATGCGGCTGTGGCGGAACCTGCCGAATTTGGTCAATGAACTCGGTCCGGCGCCCTTTTCAAAGTTCAGCCCCTACACCGCCGACTATTGGACATCAGGCCAGATCCCATACGACCGAGCCCTGCTCACCCACCGCGTGAAAACAATGTTCGGTTTCGACGAGATGACGGCAGCCGTCGATGACGAGCCGAAGGAAAAGCGGGCTGCCGACAAGCTTCGCTACATGATGTAGCTGGCAATTCCGGGAAAACAAGAATTGCCCTGTTGGGAAACCAGTGAGGGAGAGGGGATGAATCCTCGCGCATCGGCGCACCTGCTTTCACGCCGCGCACCCTCCTTCCACGAAATGGGCTGGAGGGAGTCGAATCACGCAATCAGGCAGGTATCTAAATATAGAAGTAAAAATATATTTAGATTCTTACCGCCTCCCATGAAACAAGCCATCGATCCATCCAACCCCTCGCCGAGCAGTGATCGGACCCTGGCGATTCTGGAGTTGATCAGCAAAAATCCGGGAGGGATTTCGGTGGCTGAAATCACAAGGAAGCTGGGCATTTCGCAGAACTCTGTTTTTCGGATTACGCTGACCCTGCACAACAGAGGTTATCTGAATCGAAACGAAAAGGACAAGACCTACACGCTGACCGGCAAATTATTTCATCTCAGTCGTCCCCGGGTCAATGAGAAGAGCCTTGCTGTCTGTGCCCATGAAGCCCTCAAAAATTTCAGTCGCCTCACGGGAGAAACGACTCAGTTGTTGGTGCGATCCGGTGATAAAGCCGTAATTCTGGAGCAGCTTGCCGGTAGCCAACCCATCTAGGTGACGGGGGAAATCGGCCTGCGTGTTCCCCTTTACTCCTGCGCTCCCGGCAAAGCCATTTTGGCATGGATGCCGGATGACGAATTGAAAGAGTGGCTATCGCGGGTGCGGTTCAAGAAGTTTACCGCCACCACCATAAGCAACCGGAAGAGTTTATTGGCCGATCTGGCCGTCACCCGCAAGCGGGGCTATTCCGTTGATCACGCCGAAGGACTCGAGGGAATCCACTGCGTCGGCGCGGCCGTGTTGAATGCCCACCGTTATCCGGTCGCGGCCGTCACATTGATGGCCCCCACGTTTCGGCTACCTGAAAAAATGATCGACGAAATCGGCCGGGAATGCGCTAAGGTGGCCCTGGAAATTCAAGAGAAACTGCTCTCATGAAAAAAAAATCCCCTATTTCCTGCCTCAGCAAACAGGGTTGGATGATCCACCTTACCCTGTTGAGCCTGTCGGGGACCTCTCTTTTTTCAGCGGGAATCACACCGGAACAGCGGGAGTTTTTTGAAAACAAAATCCGACCCATCCTGGCCCAGGAATGCTACGAGTGCCACAGCTCAAAGGGCAAAGCCAAAGGCAAGCTGATTCTCGATCATCGGACGGCTCTCCTGAAAGGGGGGGGCTCCGGGGCGACAATCATTCCGGGTGACGCGGACGGCAGCCTGCTGATTCAGGCCATCCGGCATGAATCCGACGATCTCGAAATGCCCAAGGACGGGGCCCGGCTCGACTCTCCGGTGATTGCGGATTTCGTCAAGTGGATCAACATGGGTGCGCCCGACCCGCGAGACGCTCCACCGAGCAGGGAAGAACTCGCCCGGGATACGGATTGGAGTGCCATTTTGAAAACGCGGAAAAACTGGTGGAGTTTTCAGCCGATCAAAAGGCCGGAGCTGCCCCCGGCCACCGAGGGGTCCACCGAGCCGATCGATCGCTTTGTCACGGCCAGACTCAGGGAAAAGAACCTGCAGGTCGGTGAGCCCGCCCCGCCCGCCGTTCTGGCGCGGCGGCTTTATTTCGCCCTCATCGGTCTCCCGCCCACACCGGAGGAAATGGCGGCGTTTCAGCAGTCCGCCAGCCGTGATCCGAAATCCGCCATTCAGGATTTGATTGATCAACTGCTGGCCAGCCCGCGGTTTGGAGAAAAGTGGGCGCGTCACTGGATGGACTGGATTCGCTATGCCGAGACCCACGGTTCCGAGGGCGATCCCCCAGTGGGCAATGCCTATCTGTATCGCGATTACTTGATTCGTGCCCTGAACGCCGACGTTCCCTACGATCAACTGGTCCGGGAACAAATAGCAGGTGATCTTTTGAAAACTCCGCGCCTCAATCGGGACTTGAGGATCAACGAATCGATGATCGGCCCGGCCCATTGGCGAATGGTTTTTCACGGCTTCGCCCCAACCGATGCTCTGGACGAAAAAGTGCGCTTCACGGACGATGAAATCAATGTGTTCTCCAAGGCATTTCAGGGCCTGACTATTTCCTGCGCCCGTTGTCACAACCACAAATTTGACGCCATCAGCCAGGCTGACTACTATGCCTTGTTTGGCATTCTGGGATCAACCCGGCCCGGCCGGAAACTCATCAATCTGAGGGAGGATCTCGAAAAAAACAAGACGGCGCTGGCCGCGCTGAAGCCCCGAATCCGGACGGCTCTGGCCGAAGATTGGCAGGAAGCCATTGGAACGCTGCCGCCTCAGTTCTGGGAAGAAAAAGTAAAGGCTCTGTTTCCCGTTACCGAAAGCGAAAAATCGCTTGTGGAGGCCTGGAAAAAACAACGCTTCATCTGGATGGGTGACCGCCAAAGACGGCAGTCATGGAAAAAGATTTCCGCTTCCAGAAGATGGGATCTCACCTCGCCGAAGGAGTACCAAAATTGGTTTCGCTACGGTAACGGACTCCCCGACCAGCCGGCCGCTTCCGGATCATTTACCGTTGCGACCGACGGCAGCCATGCCGTGAGCCATCTTCTCCCGGCCGGTGTTTATCCTCATCTGCTGTCCGACAAACATGCCGCCCGGTTGACGTCGCCGGATTTTCATCTCGATGGTTCGTATGAATTGTATCTCCTGGTCAATGGGGGTGGATCGGCATCCCTGAGATACGTGGTGCAGAATTATCCCCGGAACGGGACGGTCTATCCGGTGACGGTTTTTGATGACGGGAAAGTCCCCTCCACCTGGCGGTGGCAACGCTATGATTTGAGCTACTGGGATGGTGATGATGTCCACATCGAACTGGCCAACGCCGAGGATGCTCCTCTTTTGGTGAAGAATGTGGATCGATCCTGGTTCGGAATCAGGGAAGCGATGTTGGTTAAGAAGGGAACCAAGGCTCCCGGTGGAAATACTCTGGAGACCCTCGATCCGCTTTTTGAAACAGCCGGGGACAAAGAGCCGGAATCAGTCGGTGAGATCGCTGCTCTCTACGCTGGCACTCTCCGTGACTCCATCCGGAAGTGGGCGGCCAAGGATGTTTCCGATTCCATTTCCCTGCAACTGGATGAGGCCGTTCAGAAAGGATTGCTTCCCAATGATCTCACCGAACTGAAAAGGGCGGCTCCGCTGATCAGGAAATACGATCAACTGGAATCGCAGGTGATTTCTCCGACCCGGGTGGCGGGGTTGGACGAGTGGACCGGGCACGACCAGGCGCTGTTTATCAGAGGCGATCATAAAAAGCCGGGCGATCCGGTTCCGCGCCGTTTTCTGGATGCCATCGATCCCACTCCCTTTCACACCCGTCAAAGCGGCCGGCTTTTGCTGCAGGCTCATCTGCTGAAGGACGATGACCCGTTCACCCGGCGCGTCATCGTGAACCGGATCTGGCTGCATCTTTTCGGGAGCGGAATCGTCTCCACTCCGGATAATTTCGGACGGCTCGGGGCCAAACCAACGCATCCCGCGCTGCTCGATTTTCTCGCGGTACACCTCAGTGACGACCTGGGCTGGTCCCTCAAAAAATTGATCCGGGAAATTGTTTCCAGCCGGACCTGGCAACAAAGCAGTCAACCCAATTCCCTGGCGCGGAAACTGGACCCGGGAAATCACCTGCTGTCACACTTTCCAGTGAGGCGACTGGAGGCCGAAGCGATCCGGGATTCTCTTCTGGCGGTGAGCGGCGAGTTGGATTCAAAATTGTTCGGCCCGCCGGTCAGCGGGGAAAGTCCGAGGCGCTCCGTTTATGTCCATGTGATCCGTAACCGGCTGGATCCTTTCCTGAGCGTCTTTGATGCGCCAGTTCCTTTTTCCGCCACGGGACGACGGGCCCTGACCAATGTTCCCGCCCAGGCATTGACCATGTTGAACGATCCCTTCGTGGTGGGCGCGGCGAAGAAGTTCGCCCTCTCCTGCCGGGATGAGACAGACAGCCGAGGGCGCATCGGGGAGATGTGGCAACATGCACTGGCGAGACAGCCTACTGAAGGGGAAATGCAGGCCGCCCTGAACTTTTTGGACCAAGCGGGGAAGAGGGGTAAAGTGATCGCCAGGCAGCGTGCCACAATTGAAGGGCAATTGAAAGACCTGATCCGAAATCGACAGGCGACCTTGTCTCTCGTTCGGCATCGACTGACCCGCCCTTTGCCGGGGAAAAACACCCACGGTCCCGATCTGAAGCCAGTTGCCCAGTGGAAATTTGAGGGAAATGGAAAGGACGACATCGCATCGGCGGATTTGACCCTGAAAGGCACTGCTCGAATTGAAAACGAGGCATTGCTAGTGGATGGCAAGGGCTACGCGGTCAGTCCTCCTCTGGAATTTGATCTAAAAGAAAAGTCATTGGAAGTCATCGTGATGCTGGACACCCTGGACCAGCGGGCGGGCGGAGTCATGACTGTTCAGGATTCCGGGGGCACTGTATTCGACGCCATTGTCTATGCGGAACGGAAGCCACGACGCTGGTTGGCGGGCAGTGATCGATTCAGCCGGACCAAAGATTTCAACGGGACTGATGAGGCAGTCGCAGCAGATGAAAAAGTTCACTTGGTGATCACCTATGAAGCCGACGGGACGATCCGCGCTTTTCGAAACGGGGAACCTTATGGGAACGCCTACCTTTCCCAGGGAATCGCAACATTCCAGCGGGGAAAATCGCGGATTCTCTTTGGGATGCGACACGGGACCGGATTAAATCCAAGCCGAATGCTGCGGGGCCGGATTTTTGAAGCGCGACTTTACGACCGTGCATTGAATCCTGACGAAGTGAAAGCCGCCGCGACAGGGGCGAAGAATTTTGTTTCCAATTCCGAGCTGTTGTCGTCGCTCAGCGGAAAGGAACAGGTTCAACTCAAACAATGGAACGAAAAAATAAACGCCTTGAAAGGGCAGCTCGACCGGATCGGTCCTCCAGTGGATCAATCCCAAGTCTGGGAAAACCTGGCTCAATCCATCTTTAACCTGAAGGAGTTCATTTATGTCTATTGAAACAAGTCTGACACGTCGACAGCTTCTGCAACGCCTTTCCTGTGGGTTCGGTTCGGTCGCTCTTTCGGAGCTTCTGTGCCGCCGCGCATCGGCTGTTCCTCAACTCCCCGCCCGGGCGAAAAGCGTCATACTCTGCTATATGTCGGGGGCCATTTCTCATATTGACTCCTTTGACCCGAAGCCCTTGCTCAAGGAGATGCACGGCAAGCCCATGCCGATGCCGATCGAACGAACCCAGTTCAACAATAACGGACAGATTTTTGGTTCTCCGTTTTCCTTCCCGAAGCAAGGCCAGTGCGGGATTCCCGTCAGTGATATTTTTCCGAAGATTGGCGAGTGCATTGACGAAATCACCGTGGTCCGCTCTCTAACGACCAGCGTCAGCGAACATGCCCAGGGGAATTTTATGGCTCACACGGGTTTTCCCTTTCTGGGGCACCCCGGTGCGGGGGCCTGGGTCAGTTATGGTCTGGGATCGGCCAATGAAAATCTTCCCAGCTATGTCGTTTTGCAAAGCGGAGGGGCGGTGCCGCCTCACGGTGGAGTCGGATTATTCAGCAACGGATTTCTCCCCGCCCAACATCAGGCATCGATTCTGAAGGCAGACCAAGCCGATCCGGTGGCAAATATCCGGCCCAGTCAGGCTTCTTCCCTTCAGAGAACCAGGCTGAATTTTGTAGAGAAACTCGACCAGGATTTCTCCAGGAGCCTCGGTGGAGAAGCACAGATCGAAGCTGCCATTAAAAACTATGAGACCGCTTTCCGGATGCAGAGTTCGGTGCCGGAAATTTGCGACCTGAGCGGCGAAAGCGAAGTGACCCGGCAACTCTACGGGATCGATGATCCAAATCCGACCAAGTCGGCCTATGCAAAACAAGCCCTGCTCGCGAGACGACTGGTTGAACAAGGGGTCCGATTCGTTGAGTTGTCCTGCCTGACCGAGGGAATCGGGGCGGGTGGCGCGGCGAATCCCTGGGATCAACACAGCGCGCTGGAAAAGGGTCACCGAGCGATGGCTAATCAAGTGGACCAGCCGATTGCGGCCTTACTCAAGGATTTGAAAGGCCGCGGGATGCTGGATGAAACCCTGGTGATTTTCACCGGAGAATTCGGACGCACTCCATTTTCCCAGGGCAGCGACGGACGCGACCACAATCCTTTCGGGTTCAGTGCCTGGCTGGCCGGTGGTGGAATTCAAGGAGGGACCCTCTACGGCGCGACAGACGAATTCGGCTATCGGGTGGTGGACCGGTCCTGCACTTTTTACGATCTCTGGGCGACGGTTCTGTATCAGTTGGGGATTGATCACCAAAAACTCACCTATCGCTATGCGGGACGCGATGTGCGCCTGACGGATGTCCACGGACATGTGTTGCACGGAATTCTAACGTAAGAACGGGGTCCCGCACGAAGTTCGTGGGTTCATTCCGCCACATCTGATCACCGATTCATCTTACCGGAGTTTTCCGGGTGATCCGGTTTCCCGGGTGATCCGGCAATGGGCAAGAGTCACGCCCTCGGATGAGTTTCACCATAGACCTTCTTCATCCGCTCGATGGAAACGTGGGTGTAGATCTGCGTCGTCGACAGACTGGCATGACCGAGCAGGGCCTGAACGCTCCGCAAATCGGCGCCGTGATCGAGCAAATGAGTGGCGAAACTGTGCCGCAATTTGTGCGGACTGACATCTATCGGAATGCTGGAATGGGCGTGGTATTTTTTGAAGATGTTGGAAATGGCCCGGGCGGTGAGCCGTTTCTTCGCCTTGTTGATGAACAGGGCGCCCGACATCACCCTGGCTTCGTTGCGGTAGTTGTGGATGGAGTCCGAGGCAGCTGTCCCAACGGGGCAGATTCTCTCCTTCCCGCCTTTTCCGAAAACCCGGACACATTCGCCGTGGAAATCGAAATCCTTCACATCGAGCGCAGCCAGTTCGGCCAGGCGGATTCCGGAACTGTAAAACAATTCCAGAATGGCGACATCGCGATAGGGAGTCCAAATGGCCGCCTGCCTGGGCTGCTCAATTTTGAATGGCATTTCCAACAACTCAATGACCTGAGCCTCATTCAACACGACGGGCAACTTCTTTTCCGCCTTGGGCAGCTGCACTTCCGCCACCGGATTTTCTACCAGTCCTTCCCGACGGGTCAGATATTTGTAAAAACCGCGGAGCGCGGAGAAATGCAATCGAATCGTGGAGCGTGCCCACTTGTCTTTCATGCATTCAAAGAGATAGTTCTTGAAATCGTCTGGGGCCACCCCGGCCCAGCCAGAAAATTTTTCTCCCATGAAATCGCGAAATCCCGACAGGGCGTGATGATAATTCGCCAGTGTCCGAGGGGAGGAATTTTTCTCCACCGAAAGATATTCCAGAAAAGCCTCGACCTGGAAATCTGCTTTCCCGGGCATGGGGTCAGTTCACCGAAGTATCGGTGTTTTTCGGCCAAAAATGAGCTCCCCGGTAACTCAGAGAGGAACTCATGGCGCCGAGCGTTCCCTCCGCGTGATCGGGGAGCTGCACGGACTGGGAAGAGATGGGGTGGAAACCAGAGGAATCCGACCAGCCCAGATTGATTTCGTAATTCCTGTCATCAGCGAGAAGCGGCACGATGAAATGGCCGGATTCCCGGTGAAGAAAAATACACTCCTCGGCATTCGACTCTTTGCCGTTGATTTGAAGGCAAAGTCGGGTGGCGTGAGCATCTGATTGAGTTTCCGGCAGCCCGTCAATGCTCCAATATACGACCGCCGTATCGCAATTGCGCGGGAGAGCCACGAAGGCATCCGGGGCATCCGGGATAGTCGGGCTGGCCTCCTCGTGGCGATTTGTCGACTGATGAACGCGGGAACGAAGATCGATGGTAGGTTTCATAGCGCAAAAAAGACGTGCAGGCGATGGACATCCTAACATAAATTATCCAGTTTTCCAGATATTTCAGAAAAATTAATTGATTTTTTTAACAGGGTTCAACGGGGTATTGAACCCTGTTGCCCTTCACCAGGCGGCGCCCAACCGCGGCTGATTGGTTTGGCGATAGGGCATCCAGACAATTCCCACTGATTTGGCGGAGCAATTTTTTTTCAGAGGGCTCAGGTGAATCTCCTCCAGAGCCTCCGTCATGGGATCCATGGCGTCCTTGAGTTTGTCGAGTTCCTCGGCGCATTCGGATTCCAGTTCTTGTAACTGGTTCCGGCACTGTTTGACCTTTTCCTCCGCTCGGGCAACATCGCGGCTTTCTTTCCAGGCCCGGGATGCGCCACTGAGGGCGCTGCTGCTGCTCCTCCTGACGCTTCTCCCTAATATAGCTCCCAAAATAGTGCTTCCGATCCGCACCGCGGTGTCCATTTTTGCTGTGCCAGCCTGAGCTTTTTGTTCGGCTACGGTGTCCATGGCACGGCCAATTCGATCTTCGATTTTTTTGATTTTTTTCTCGTAGCTATCGCGAAGATCTTCCACTTTCTGATCCCTGATTTCGTTTGCGGAATGAAGCAGACGCGCCCGGAAATCTCCTTGGGTTTCGCCCAGACGGGAGTAGCTATTGGTCATCGGACTTCGGAAGACCACGGCAAAATGGTTGCCATACAGCCAGTCAACCAGATCCTTCTTCATTCCGCTCCATAGTTTGGAATCGATCAGATTTTGAGGGAGTGCTGAAAAGGAAGCGCCAGTCAGCGGATCGCGACCCAGTTGCCCCACCTTCAGTCCCTTGGGTAGTTCCCTGTCAGTGTTCCAGTCAATCTCGCCGTTATCGGGATCAATTTCGTTGACCAGAGAGATGGTTTCCGTTCCTGAAATGCCCTTTTTGGAATCACTGAAGCGGACTTCTCCCACACGGAGGACCGCCGCCACGTAGTTGATTTCCTCCGGCGGCACTCCCGCGCCCGAAGGAACAAACCATTCGGTGGCTCCCTTTGGCATACGGGGCCGTATGGCAGCGGATGCTTTTGACTTGGGAGTTTTTGGGGACGCGGCGAATGTGGCCGCCTTTTTGGTGTCGGCCTGTTTTCGTTTCCGATCCATCAGCTTTTTAATCTGCCGCTTTGCCAGTGGCCCCCGCAGATAGCTCATCACCCAGCGAACGTGCATAATCACTGGTTCATCTTCGTGGACGTTGTTCATCAGGAAAACGCGGCTGCCAAGCGCGGCGAGGAGTTTTTCCATTCTGGATCGATCAAAACCCGAATCTCCCTGAGCGGCGGCCCCTTCCAATCCGTCGAGGACCCGTGCCTTGTCCCGCTCGGTTTGAAGGCGACCCAGCCACCAGGTTCCGATGTTCGACAGGGCTTTATAATCCAGATCAACCGGGTTCTGGGTTGCCAGCAAAACACCCAGACCAAAGGCCCGCGCCTGTTTCAGCATGGTCATCATGGGTTTCTTTGACGGTGGATTCCCGGTGGGCGGGAGGTAGCCGTAAATTTCGTCCATGTAGAGCATTGCCCTCAAACTCGTGGTGCCGGACTGTGAACGCATCCACCCGAGGGTCTGGTTGAGAAGCAGTGCAACAAAAAACATCCGCTCCGAATCACTGAGATGAGCAATGGAAAAAATGGAAATACGCGGCTTTCCGTTAGGGGTGTGCATCATTCTTTTGATGTCCAGCGGATCGCCTTCCAGCCAGGTGGCAAAGCCCGGTGAAGCCAGCAGGTTATTCATTTTCATCGCCAGAGCGAAGCGGTCTTTCTCTGGGCAAACCGAATCCAGATCCATGACTCCGATTTTGTCAAAGGGCGGCGCCTGAATGTATCGTATCAGAGATTCGAGGGTGATGCCCTGTCCCGCTTTCCATGCATGACTGAAGATGTTCGACAGCATGATGTGTTGGGGATCCTGAATCGGGTCCGCCTCAACCCCCACCAGTGACAACAGGCTGGAAACGGTCGATTCGATCCTTTCTGAAAATGCCTCCGCGTCGTCTATCACTTCGAATTCCGGCACATCCAGAGAACTCAAAATAGACACCGGCAACCCGGCGTTCGAGCCCGGCGTAAAAATCGAGAGATCCACCTTTTCGCGGAAGGAACGAATTCGCTCCGGGGCCTGTCCCCAACTGGCCAGACCATTTTTCCAAAGATCGGCCTGCTTTGCCGCGAACTGATCGGGGCTTACTCCTTTCTTGGCAGCGTCGTCCTCATTGATCCACGGCCGGAAATCTTCCGGCGCAAGATCCGGAAAAGTCAGCAGCAAATTGGTGATGTCACCTTTTGGATCAATGATAATTGCCGGTATGTTGTCCATCGCGGCTTCTTCGAGAATGGAGATGCAAAGCCCCGTTTTTCCGGAACCGGTCATCCCCAGAACGACTCCGTGAGTGACGAGATCTTTTGAATCATAGAGGACCAGTTCGTCTTCGAGTTCCTTGGCTTCGATGTTGTATTCGCGACCCAAATAAAATTTGCCCAGCGATTCGTAGTCTTCGGTGCGGATGTCCATTGGAGTGTAAAGTTTGAAATTGGAAATTTCCGGGCCTCGATAGAGGGCAGGAGATTTGCCGATCCGGGCCAGGAGTCTGTTGGATTTACCTTGATTGACCGCGGGAAACGAGGCCTTGGCCCAAATTTTCCTTCGTTGTCGTCATTTGTATTCCCACAAACTCCTCCAACTGATGAAAATTTTGGCGCCACCCTCGATTCCCCCGCTCAACCCATCTAAGTCCGACAGGCTCCTGAAATGTAATAGCCGAATTCCATGGATATGAAAAGTAAATCCCTTTGTCATTTTTCTCTTTTTCCAGGGTCGCAACCGAAGTTTCTCATCCTGTTCCCGATCTTTGGAAGTCGACTTTGATGGAGATTCAGATTAGGGATCAGTATTCCAAATTTATATGGAGAAAACGCACACCAAAATTGGTCTGGCCGCCGCCATTGCCATCGTCATTGCGAATATGGTCGGGACCGGTGTTTTTGGCAGCCTCGGATTTCAGGTTGCGGGCATTCCGTCGGGCTTTCCCATCATGATGCTCTGGCTGGTCGGCGGGGTGGTTTCATTTTGTGGCGCTGTCTGTTATGCCGAACTGGCGGCGATGTTCCCACGATCGGGAGGCGAATACAATCTCCTCTCTGAAAGCTGGAACTCCGCTGTCGGGTTTCTCGCCGGGTGGATCTCCGTGACGGTTGGCTTTGCCGCGCCGATTGCTCTGAACGGCACTCTGCTTGGGAAATATATGGGAAACATTTTCGGGCTGTCCTCTTATTGGTTTTCCATTCCGACGGTCCTGTTGATTGCCTGTATCCATCTGGGGCGCCTCGTCGATATCGGGAGATTTCAAATCGGATTCACCTATTCAAAAGTCGCCTTGATTCTGGTTTTGGGAGCTTTGGGTTTTCTCATGGGAGATGCCCAGCCGGTTTCTTTCCTCCCCGCGGTTGGCGACGGAAAACGGATCTTGTCCGGGAGTTTTGCGATTTCTCTCGTGTATGTTCTCTATGCCTATACAGGGTGGAACGCTGCCACTTATATGGTGGATGAAGTCAAAAACGCCAAGCGCAACGTGCCACTGGCTCTGCTTATCGGAACGGGTTTTGTCACGGTGTTGTATCTGCTTTTGAATGCCGCCTTTTTCTACTCGACCCCGATCGAGGACATGAAGGACCAGCCGGAAGTCGGATTGATTGCGGCAAAAGCCATCATGGGAGAGCGGGGCGGAATGATCATGGGGATCCTGATCAGCTTCGGCCTGATATCCACCATCAGCTCCATGACCTGGGCCGGGCCGCGTGTGACCCTGACAATGGGAAGGGACCACCATGAATTCCGAATCTTCAATCGGCTCAATCGAAATGGAGTTCCCCATCTGGCCATTCTGGTTCAAACCGTGGTTGTTGTCGTCCTGATTGTGACGGCAACCTTCGAGCAATTGATCCAATATGTGCAAGCTCTCCTGACCATCTCATCCGTGATGGTGGTGGCAGGTCTGGTCTGGATGCGGATCAGACACCCGCGGGCCGAGCGTCCCTATCGGGCGTGGGGATACCCTTTCACGCCCATCCTCTTTTTCGCGGTCAGCATCTACGTGCTGGTTTTTCAAATTATAGACAAAACCAAAGAATTTTCTTATGGGCTGGGAACCCTCAGTTTCGGCGCTTTGCTCTATTTTCTGATAAAAAAGGCGCAATTGCGTCGCAAATCGCAATAAAAGGCTTGCGCAACTTGTTTAATCTTTCTTAAATATGTAAAATTTCCCCGCTTCTTTTGATATAAGGCTATTTGTGTCCTCTCCATCCCAGCACCAATCAGGCGAGCCATCGGATCGTGGCGGAACGGGCTCCGGGGCTTCTTCGCAGAGCATTTTCGGTAAACCTGCCCCATCACCCGGGACACCGCCTTCTCCGGGGAACGCTTCCGTTGCGCCCACGTCCAATCTCCATGTGATTTCTCGGGCAGCTGGTTCCGGTGATCCCGTGAACTGGGAAGACGTGTTTGACCATCTTCCCTTTGGCCTGATTTTATTCAATTCCAAACAAGAATTTTTGTTTGGAAACCAGACTTACCGGGACATGTTCAAACACCATCTCCCTGAGTGCGGTGGTGTGGAGCCTTGGCTCAGGATCATGTGCCCCGATCCGAATCACCGGAAGAAAGTGATTACCTCCTGGCGGGAGCACGTCTGGCGCAAGCAATCAACCCGCACCTACACCCTGAAGAGTGCCGATGAAAAAATACGCGAAATCGAATTTCGTTCATCGGTCCAGGACAACGGAGGGATGGTGGTCATGCTTCGAGACGTCACATTGGAAAGTCGAACCGAAGAGGCAGTCCGGCTGGGCAAGTCGAAATTCCGGACTCTTTTCAGCAATCTGGATGATGGCGTCATTCTGGTCGATCGGTCGGGTCGTATCATGGATGTCAATCCGGCATTCCTTGAACTCGTCGATATTCCCCTTTCTGAACTGCGCCTCACCTTGCTCAGCGAATTACTTCATCCCCGCGACGCCGACGCGCTCATCCGGGCCGAGAAAGAACTGCTCTCCAGAGAAGAAATCTCTTCGGACGAGGTTCTGCGTCGCGAAGTCTGGTTGCGGACGAAATCCGGTGAAAAACGAATGGGAATTTCCTTTTGTCCGGTGATCAGTCGCGAAGGCGACTACACCATGGGAACCTATATTTTTCGACAGCCCCGAACGAAAGGACCCGAAAACGGTGTCGAATCCAAAAAGGTCAAAGAACTCGTGGGAAAAGCGGCAACCCTGCTTCATGCGGTTCCCGATTTGATCCTTCTGATCAACGCCGACAAAACCATAGCCGATCTGACTCCGGCGCCGGAGTCATGGGAAGAATTGGACCCTGGTGACGATTGGATTGGGTCAAAGACCGGCGAAAAATGGGCCGCCCTGGGTGAGTTGCTGGACCAAAAGCATGAAGAAGTAATCGGGCAGGGTCAATCCCTACATACTGAGTTGAGCGGGCCGGGGTCAAACGGTGGAAGATTTGAACTGACTCTGGCTGCCTGGGGAGATCATCAGGTGCTGGCGGTCGTTCGGAATGTCACGTCGTTGCAGCATCTGCAAAAGTCGCGGCATTACTACCAGGCGCTCTTTGATCACTCGAGAGACGCTGTCCTGCTTGCCGACGAAAAAGGATTCATCCGACAGGCGAACCCGGCCGCGGTGTCCCGCCTGGAGAGATCCGCGGAGGATCTGGGAAAAATGCGACTGGGTCAGTTGTATAGCGAAACGAGTCAGAAAGCCGACGATTTTGACCGGGAACTGATGGTGCATCTTTCCAGCCAACAGGGTTGGGTGGCTGACCTTACCCTGTTTCTTCCGGGCGGAGGCGCCGAAGAGGTGAATGCCGCCATCCTGCCGGTGAAACCTGGAAATGAGACCTCCTTTCTACTGAATATCATCAGCCCGAAAGTTCAAGCCGCTGACAATCCATCGCCCAGTCAACAGGAACAATTTCAGCATCAACTGCGCAATCAACTCCAGATGGTGACCAGCCTTTTCTCCCTGGAACCACAAAATCGGGCAAGCCGCTCCGCTGCCCTGAAATGGCAGGTCCGACTGCGTTCCTTGACACAAAGCTATCCGTTCAGTCCCGATGGCGATGTCTGGATCGTCCCGATGTTGCGTTCCATCGCCGACCAGGTCTCCTCTCTGACAGGTCGTGGCCCCGGACGCAGGGAAGTCGTTGTCACCGGTCCCGAGAACCTGGCTGTTTCTCCGGAGATTTCCGCGCCCTTCAGTTTGTTGGCAGGGGAAATCATGCGCATGGTGATCTCGAATTCCGATAAGGTCAGTGGTCCCAAACTCTTTCTTGACCTGGAAAGGCGGGCAGGTGGAAAAATCGCCTTGACTGCCAGACCGGGTTCGAGCGGTCAATTGTTCAGTCCGAAACAGCGGGATGAAGCTGAAACTCTGGAAATACTGACCCAACAGATCAGCGGTCAGATCAATGCGTCCGTGGACGATGAAAATGTGGGATTTCTCCAGGTGCTGTTCTCCGGTCGGACATCCTCAGTATGATCGCGCCGGAAAATCAGTTGCCTGAAAGGGAGAACGGATCCTTGGTTGTCGCTCATGAAAAAAACTCCTCTCCTGCTCGCAACCGGACTGCTGCTCTCTCTGCTCACTCCGGGCCGATCTGAATCTCCCAATTTTTTGATCATCTATACCGACGACCAGGGTTCGGTGGATGCGGGATGTTACGGGGCCAAAGACATTGAAACGCCCACGATTGATCGATTGGCAAAGACCGGCGTAAGATTCACCCAAATGCTGGCTCCGTCCGCGATTTGCTCGTCCTCTCGCGCCGGGTTGATGACCGGTAAGATTCCGCCTCACGCCGGAGTTGCAGGAAATGTTTCCTCGGAAAAGGGACATGCGGGAATGCCGACTGACCAGGTGACCATCGCCGAAATGCTGAAAGGACACGGCTACTCAACCGGCCATGTAGGCAAGTGGCATCTCGGTTACACGCCGGAGACAATGCCCAATGGACAGGGGTTCGATTATTCTTTCGGTCACATGGGAGGGTGCATCGACAACTATTCCCATTTCTTTTACTGGCAGGGACCCAATCGCCATGATCTCTGGAAGAACGGAAAAGAAATCTGGCGGGAAGGTGAATACTTCGGTGACCTGATGATCGAGCAAACCGAAGAATTTATCACCAGCCACAGGGATCATCCTTTTTTGCTGTATTGGGCGATCAACTGGCCGCACTATCCGCTGCAGGGAACCAAAAAATGGAGGGAAAAATACAAAAACCTGCCCCACCCGCGCGACAAATACGCCGCCTTTGTGTCGTCGGCGGATGAGATGATCGGAACAGTGATCGATCATCTCGAAAAGCTCGGCTTGCGTGAAAACACAGTCATCATTTACCAGTCGGATCACGGACATTCAGTCGAGGAACGAACTTTCGGAGGTGGCGGTTCGGCGGGTCCTTATCGCGGTCACAAAGCATCGCTTTTTGAGGGAGGATTGAGAGTTCCGTCCGTGGTGAGTTGGCCGGGACACTTTCCGGAGAATGAAGTGCGCCATCAACTGGTGTCCGGAACCGACTGGTTTCCCACCATTGCCGAAATTGCAGGGGTCGAAATCTCCGGGGGAAAAAAGATCGACGGGAAATCGATCATTCCAGTCATTCGATCAGGCGATGCGCCGACGCCTCATCCTCAGTTTTACTGGAGACTGGGGGAGGGAAAAAGAGCCCAATGGGCCGTCCGGGAGGGAAGCTGGAAACTGCTCGGAAATGCCAGTGAAAAAATTCGTCCGGAAGGAACACCCGAACTAACCGCGGAAGACAAAAAGCTGTTTCTGGTGAATCTGGAGGAGGATATTGGCGAGAAATCCAACGTGGTAAAAAGTCATCCCGATAAGGTGAAACATCTCCAGAAGCTGCGCGAGGATTACGAGAAACGTTTTGAAACCGCCGATCCCTGATTTTTTTTGAACGTTTCTCCCCCGGACCCGTCCAATCTCACGTATGGATGATCTGGATTTCTCTGATCAGTGGAAAAATTGGATTTTGGAAAACGGGAACCGTTTGATGCTGTTTGCTCGTCAGCAGACCCGATGTGAGGCGGATGCGGAGGATGTCTTACAGATGGCCCTGGTGAAAACCTGGCGGACCCACCGTGCGCGGCCCGATAAGAAAGTGCTCAGTCTGGCCTTCACCAATGTCAGGAGATGTGCCATTGATCTGGCTCGCAGTCTGGACCGGCGTCGCAGGCGGGAAGATGAAGCCGCCCGGGAAATGGGTGACATGGTTTCCTGGTTCGAACTTCCGGATGACGACCTTTCCCGTGCTCTGCAAGTCGCCATGAGCAAAATCCCGGGAAAATTCCGGGACGTGGTCACTCTGAAAATATGGGGGGAGCAGACCTTTGATCAAATTGGTCGAACTCTGGAAATTTCACCCAACACGGCTGCCTCGCGTTACCGCTACGCGATGGATGCCCTGCGCAAAATTCTACGGGGAGATCCAGCGAGGACGGGCCGGTAAATCCAGTTCGCCACCGACCGACATTGTCCCTATCGCGGGACAAGAAGGGCGGGGCAGGAGGGAGGTTGTTGGCCGATTTCAGTGGGTGGAACGATGACCGTCCCATTTCACCGGCGTGTCAGTGTCCGGTAAGGATACAACCGGCCGCCAGAACGATCCAGGAAGCCACCAGGGCGTAAGTGGACGGGACGGATGGAATCGTGAAGACATTGAACCAGAGAAGCAATCCGAGAATCAGGAGAATCACTGAGATATAGAAGGTGAGTTTGCCTGGCGCATTTAATTTCATAATAATCAACGGGTTTAGTTTTCGATATTTGCTTAAAGCGACCCGATTCTTAACAATTCCGGGATATCGGCAAGAAAAAAATTTCAAAATCTACAAATTCCTGAACCCAACAAAAAACCGGGGCATCACCGTATTTTTGCGGATTATACGACAAACTGACGTGAATCCGGCAACTCCGGGTTTGAATGCTTCCCGGGTCTTCCTCTATTGTGCGGTTTGACAATATTGTGCAAGTTTGCGACGATGACTGGTTCAGAACGGAAAATGGGACGGAGCACTTGTTTCCGCCGGAGTGGTTTACTTCCTCTGTTCCTGCTCCTTTTCAGCCATCAATTGCAGGCTGAAAAGGTGGCCGAAGTTTCAACGGTGTTCTATGAAACTTCGATTGCACCGATTTTAAAAAATCATTGTCAGGAATGCCACAATCCCGATAAGCGGAAAGGCGATCTCGATCTTTCCTCTCCCGCAGGACTGATCCGGGGAGGGGAAAACGGTCCTGTGTTCAAACGGGGTGAGGCCTTGAAGAGCCATCTTTTTGAGCTGGTCCACAGCGGCAAGATGCCGAAGAAAGGGGAAGCGCTTCCCCCTGTTGAGGTGGAAACGATTCGTCGCTGGATCGAAACCGGGGCCCCATTCCAAAAGCAGCCAGAGCCGGGCAAGCCGAAACTGACTCAGCACGACGTCCTTCCCATTGTGCTTTTGCGATGCACTGCTTGTCATGGACCGCATTTGCGGGAGGGCGGGCTCGACCTGAGAAGTCCTGCCTCCATGAAAAAGGGAGGAATCAGCGGTCCAGCCATAATTCCGGGAAATCCCGACGGCAGTCTGATGATTCAGCGTATTGAGAGCAAACAATGTCCGCCCTCGGAATTGTTGCTGAAATTTTTCGTGAAACGACCTCCCTCGTCGGAGGTCAGGATTCTGCGCGAATGGATTGCCCAGGGAGCACCCCTGGGCGATGTAAAGCCAGATGTGGCAACGCGGCAGCCGGACCCTCTCGTGTCCGATGAAGACAGGCGGCATTGGGCTTTTCAGGCTCCCAGGGCGGGCCCTGGATCCATCGACGGGTTCGTTCATAAAAGACTGTATGACAAAGGATTGGATTTTTCCCCGGAGGCGGATCGGGACACGCTCATTCGGCGGGTCTATTTTGATCTGGTCGGAATGCCTCCCTCTGGTGTGGAATGGGAGAAATGGCACGGCAGCAAGGACCCGGATTGGTATCGAAAAATGGTGGATGAGCTGCTTTCATCACCTCACTACGGCGAGCGTTGGGGACGGTATTGGCTCGATCTCGCCGGCTACGCGAACTCCGAAGGCGGAGTGTCCGCCGACACGCTTCGTCGAGTCGCCTGGAAATACCGGGACTATGTCATTGGGGCATTCAATCAGGACAAGCCCTACGATGAATTTCTCGTGCAACAGATTGCGGGAGACGAACTGATCGACTGCGAAAGGGCAAAAGTCGTCACTGATGAAATGGTTGAAAACCTGGTCGCCACGGGATTCCTGCGGATGGGAATCGACCAGACCGGGTCCCGGACCATGAATTTTGTCCCGGAACGGCTGGGGGTGATTAACGATGCCCTCCACATAGTCAGTTCGAGAATCATGGGTCTGACGATGAAATGCGCCCGCTGTCACTCTCACAAGTATGATCCCATTCCACAGCGCGACTATTACCGCCTGAAAGCGATCTTTCAGGGCGCCTTTGACGAGCACGACTGGATGAGTTTTAAAACCCGGAATCTCGAAATTGGCACGGCGGAGCAGAAGCAGCGGATTGCCACGATCAATCCGCCGCTCACCCGTGAACTGAAATCCCTTGAGGCTGATCAAAGAAAGGCGGTCGCCGCCATGCAGCGGGAAGTGATGAGCCGACACTACCCCGGCGAGTCAAAGACCCATATCGAGGAAACATTGGTGGCCCTCAAGAAGGCATCCAACGTGCGGACCCTGCTTCAGGCGCGCTTGGTGGAAAAATACCAGAGAGCCGTGTTGAAACCCGATTCTCAACAACCGGAATCGGTGTTGCGGGCCAGAAAGGCGGTCACCCATGCCAGGCAGAAAATCGCCCGGGTCCGCAGTCAAATGGAACCACCTCTCGCCATCCGGGCATTATGGGATCGGGGGGCTCCTTCGCCCACCTACATTCTCCGCCGGGGCGAGTATGACAAACCGGGCCGCTTAGTAGGACCGGGAGTCCCGTCCGCCCTGACGGACGGGCGGACTCCTCTGGTCGTTGAACCGCCCTTTTCCCCCGGTGGAACGCCTAAAACAGGTCGTCGTCTCGCCTTTGCCCGATGGTTGACTCAAGCGGATAATCCACTGACGTCTCGAGTCATGGTCAATCGGATCTGGCGTTACCACTTCGGAGCCGGACTGGTGCGGACCCTCGATAACTTCGGAGTCAAGGGCGATCGCCCCAGTCACCCCGAGTTGCTCGACTGGCTGGCCGTGGAGTTTGTCAAACGGGGTTGGAGTATCAAGAGTATGCATCGGCTTATCATGAACTCAAAAACCTACAAACAGTCTGGCCGGATCACCGATGATCGATTTCAAATAGACCCGCAGAACCGGCTGCTTTCCCGAATGGCACTGAGACGCATGGATGCCGAGGCCCTTCGTGACAGTCTCCTCTTTGTGGCCGGTAAACTCGATGACACACCTGGCGGGTTACCCGATCCCATCACCGCGAAGCGCGACGGATTGATCACGGCCAATCCGACGGCGAACGGAGGATGGCGTCGCAGTGTCTATTTGCAGTTCCGCCGAACTCAAATACCCACCATGATGGACACCTTTGATTATCCGGAGATGGGCCCAAATTGCATTGCTCGCACTCAATCCACCGTTTCGCCGCAAGCTCTGATGCTGATGAATAACCTCAGAGTGAAGGAATTGTCAGAAGACTTTGCCACAAGAGTACGACAGATATTGGGCAAGGGAAAAAGAACCGATGATCCCGCGGCCTCAGTGAATGTGGTTTACCAGCTGGCCTTGAGTCGCCTGCCGAGCGAGGAGGAACTTCGCCTGGGAGTTGCAACCCTCAAGCTCCTTGCCCATGAATGGAAAGAAAATCCAAACGGTCCCCTGGAAACCTATTGCCATACTATTCTGAATTCGGCGGGATTTTTGTATATTGATTAGCGCCACAACAGCCAATTGAGCATTCAATCAATGCCGAGCGATCCGACTCGCCCGAGTTCAGTTGAATGGCGTCACCACCACCAATCCCTGCCACCCGCACATGGATCAGGAAATTTCTGTCATTCCCCGCAAAATGGGTTTTGGTGACAAATGAACATTTCAGATCGACGCCAATTTCTGGCGACGGCATCCGGCGCCGTTGTGACAACTGCCTTGTCCAACTCAACCGGATTCGCGGCCAGTTCGCCCCCCCGTAAAATGAAGATTGACCTTGTCTGCGGGCGAATCGGTGTGAAAGCCAATCAGCGGGAAGAAATTGACCTGGCCGCTCGTCATGGCTTTGAATCGGTTGGCCCGGAATTGAACGATCTCACATACTATTCGGCCGATCAAGTGTTGGAATTGAAGGCGGAGATGAAGGAAAAAAATCTTGTGTTCGGCGCCACCGGAATGCCGGTTGAGTTTCGCAAGGATCCGGAAATTTTCGCGCAGGGCCTGAAAAAGCTTCCCGGCCAGGCGGCGGCTTTGCGGCGATCAGGAGTGACTCGCATCGGAACATGGATCAAACCATCCAGCGATGACCTGACTTACATGGAGAATTTTCGGCGGCATACCAGCCGATTACGTGAGATCGGAAAAATTCTTGCTGATCAGGGATTGCGTTTTGGTCTGGAATACGTGGGTCCCAAGACCTTGTGGGCCAGCAAGCGATATTCTTTTGTTCATTCAATGGCTGAGATGAAGGATCTACTGGCAGCGATTGACGTTCCCACGATGGGTTTGATTCTGGACAGTTGGCATTGGTATACCTCACATGAGACGGGCAAAGATTTGCTTTCATTGACCCAGGAGCAAATCGTGGCCGTTGATTTGAACGATGCTCCTGTTGGAATCAGGATTGACGAACAGGTTGATTCCAAACGCGAATTACCGGCGGCGACGGGAGTGATCGATATTGCCACTTTTCTGCAGTCGCTCAACCAGATCGGATATGATGGTCCGGTCCGGGCGGAACCTTTCAACGCCGCCCTGCGTAAACTACCGGCGGAAGAGGCCGTTGCCGCCACGGCTGCCGCCATGAAAAAAGCCTTTTCCAGGGCGGCTTTGCTTTGAAGCGACGCCAAGCTCACCGGCCATGACGCCAAGTATTCCTGACAGTCCCCGAATTCTCACCACAACGGTGGGCTCTTATCCGATTCCCGATTGGCTGGCGGCGCTTCCCAGTGAACAGGCGGTGGTTGATGCGACCCGCGTTATTTTTGACAGCCAGCGCCAGGCGGGGATTGATCTGCCGACGGATGGCGAACTGTACCGCTTCGATGTCAATCATCCCGACACCAATGGGATGATCGAATACTTCACCAGTCGGATGGGGGGAGCTTCTTCGATGATCGGGCGGTCCGACACGGAAACCTACCAGACGAAAACAGAGATGGGATTTCGGGCCAAACCTGCCGCAGTGGTAGAGAATGCCCTGAGCGAAGGTTCCCTCAACTTGCTGGAAGACTGCAATCGTGCCGCCGCCGTAGCGGGAGGCCCATTCAAATTCACGGTGACCAGTCCCTATATGCTGGCCCGGACTTTGCTCGACCGTTACTACCGCAATCTCGACGAACTCGTGCAGGCAATCGCCGATGTGTTGGCGGATCAAGTCAGGGGTTTACCCGCCTCATGTTTGCAGGTGGACGAGGCCAATGTGCCGGGAAATCCTGCTGACGGACCTCTCGCCGCGGAAGCCATCAACCGACTGCTTGATGCGTTTGAAGGTCCCGGCGCCGTCCATTTCTGTTTTGGTAACTACGGCGGTCAAACCATTCAGACGGGCAAATGGAAGCCACTCCTCGAATTTTTGAACAGCCTGCATGCCGATCATCTCGTGCTGGAACTGGCGCACCGTCCCGAAAGCGATCTGGATGCTCTCAAAGTGCTCGATCCAAAAATCGGGGTGGGTCTCGGCGTCATCGACATCAAGATCAATCACATCGAAACCCCGGACGAAGTGGCCCGCTCCATTGAGACAGCGGAGAAAAAACTGGGGGAAGGCCGGGTGAGATTTGTTCATCCCGATTGCGGGTTCTGGATGTTGAAACGCTCCATTGTCGATCGGAAAATAGCGGCCCTCGTCAAAGGGAGAGATTTGTATCTGGGGCTTTCACCTGAATAATTCATGAAAGAGTTCCCGAAAACTTGCCAGCCCACGAAACTGCCGCGTTCCGGACCGATTTTCGTCCTCGACGTATTCTCAAAACCGCCTGCGGGGAAAATCGGTCCGCGCCTTGCATTTTCGCGGCCTGACGGCGTTTTAGAAAAACCCCATGATAATTCAGGTTAAGAGACTGTGGAAAAACTCTGAAACAAAAGCTCAGTTCTATTTTTCCATGGAGATTGCCGCTCATTATTCCCGATGAAAGTGACTTCCGTCGCACCTTTCACCCGCTGGATGCGAACTCGATTCCCGTTCCGCTACGGGATTGCCAGCATGACGGATTTGCCGCATTTATTTTTGCGGGTTACCGTGGAAATTGACGGCCGACCGGTTGCGGGAGTTTGTTCCGAAGGACTGCCCCCGAAATGGTTCAGCAAAAACCCAAACACCACTTTTGAAGAAGACCTTCCAGAGATGGTGAAAGTCATCCGGCAAGCTGCTCAGTTCAGCTGTGAAGTGGATGAGGCCGCCTCGGTTTTTCAATTTTGGAGACGGCTCTATCAGCTTCAGAACCGATGGGCGGCGGCCCATGACATTCCTCCCCTGCTCGCCAATCTGGGCGTCAGCCTTATGGAGCGAGGTGTCATTGACGCCTTTTGTCGCTCCACGGAAAGCTCTTTCGGGAGAGCGCTCCGGACGAATTAATTCGGCATCGATCCGGGGAAAATCCACCCTGAACTGGAAGGAAGGCATCCAGCGGAATTCCTGCCTGAGGCGCCCCTCGCCACCATTGCCGCCCGACATACGGTTGGTCTTTCCGATCCCCTGACGCCGGACTCCATTCCCAGGGAAGATCGGGCGCAGGACGGTTTGCCTCAGGCTCTGACGGACTGTATCGACACCTACAAATTGCGGTTTTTTAAAATCAAACTTTGCGGAGATCTCGACATCGATCGGGACCGTCTTGTTGATCTGGTGGATTTGTTAGAAAGAAAAGTGCCTCGATATCGCCACACTCTGGATGGAAACGAACAATTCAGGGACATGGCCGCTTTTCGAAGCCATTGGGATGCGCTTGCCGCTCACCCTGAGCTGCGTTCGTTTCTCAGCCGGGAACATCTCATTTTTGTGGAACAACCAATTCAGCGTGACGCGGCTCTCCTGCCCGAACTGAGAGATGTTTTCAGGAGCTGGAACGACGCGCTCCCGATCATTATCGACGAGTCTGATGCGGAGTTGCACAGTCTCCGCCAGGCACTGGAACTGGGTTACGCCGGCAGCAGTCACAAGAACTGCAAGGGGGTTATTAAAGGAATCATCAATGCCTGTTATCTGGCATATCTCCGAAAGGAAAACCCGGAAACGGAGTTCATCCTGAGCGGCGAAGACCTCGCCAACGTGGGTCCGGTTGCCCTGCTTCAGGATTTGGCGGTGATGGCCAGCCTGGGCATTTCGGATGTCGAACGGAACGGCCATCACTATTTCAAAGGGCTGTCTGCTTTCCCAGAAAAAATCCAGCATTCCGTCGCGGAAAAGTTGCACCCCGACTTGTATCAACTCCATCCAGACGGCTACGCGGCAGTCCGCATTTCTGGTGGCGATCTCTCGCTTCAAAGCGTCGAGGATGCTCCTTTTGGAACGGGACTCGATCCGGCTGATCTCCGGTTTTTGGGGGAAGCAAAGTGGCCGGAGTAACCAAAGGCGGCTTTGGGCTGCGTCATCGCGACCGACCTGGATGGGAATCAGTCTCGCAATGGGGTGACTGTTTCAGTTCTGTTCGACTCCCAGTCGCTCGGCCAAACCGGACTTCCAGGACCTGACTGCCCTGCCGGAATCGGTCGTTTTTTCGGCGATGTTTTTCCTGAAAAAATGTTCCAGTTGATGGTAGATTTGCTTTCGGTTTTCCTCGCTCAGCAAATCCGATCGGGTGAACTTTTGAGGCTTCGGATCGACGTGCTGGGCCAGGCATCTATATAAAAAAACCCGGTCATAACTGCTTCGCAAAGGAAGGGACCCCAGTTCCAGAAATCCGGCTTTCACGGCCTCGATGCTTTGATCAAACTGACTCAGCAAATGTGCCAGTTCGATGCCGTAAACCCAGTCGGGATTCCGATAACGATGGGTCAGATCAAAGATCCCCGCGGTCTCCCACCCTAAAATTCCCAGGGTCTGGCGCATCAGGCTCAACAAGTAGGCGTCCATTGCCTTTTTCCCCAGCTTTTTCCCTCCTTTCCAAATCAACTCCGATCCGGCGATCCACCCGGCCGCCAGCAGCGGATTGGAAGTCAGCAGGAATTTGCCACCCTGCCATAGATAGCGAGCCGGTTTCAGGAAGGGTTGGAGTTCCTCATACTTTCGATACACCTTGCTGGCCTTGCGCATGGCGTCGGAAATTTTCCGCAAATTCATCTCTTTGACTTCCAGCACAGGGAGTTCTTCCAGGAGGAGAATGATTTGCAAAGAGGCCCGATTCACTGCTTTCAGAAGGGCCTCCAGATTGGTTTCCAAAATAGGACGGTCTGAGTCGGGATTGTAAACTTCCGCGATGCTCTCCATGAAACCGAACAAATCCAGTAAGAGTGTTCGAGTCTCAAATTTTCCCTCAGCCCAGTAGGTTCCAGATGAAAAGCGGTCCAGCATTTTATCCGCCTCCCGGTTCACAATGTCTGCAACCCGTTCATCTGTTTCCGTATGGGTTTTACTTCCCCAGTCCATGGTGCGCAGCAGTTGGCCATCAGGAAATTCCATCCACTCGCCATAGGCCATCAGTACCTTTTCCAAGTCAGCTCTTTTTTTGTCCAGGCGAGTGGCTTCCCTTCGAATGGCCTGCTGGACGACTTCGGTCCAGTCATCTGATTGGCTTTCTTGAAGCGCCTGCGACTTCCAGAAACACAGGCAGGTCAATCCGGCCAGACAAAGACCCAGCAACGCCCAGGCAGCCCAGGCAGGTTCGATTTTCACCAGGAGAATGCCGACACCCAGCAAGGCGAGCAGCAAGGTCGTGGTGACTCTCGCCCCCCGTGAAAGCTGTGACCGTTTACCGGCGTTGGAGCGCCAATTCATTGTCTGTCTTCCACCTCTCGATAGATTTTTGCCAGCTCCACCAATAAGGTTTCCAACTTGGTATAGTAAAGGTCGGCATCCGTTTGATCTTTTTTCCGTCTAAGAGCCCTGACTTTTCTCTCCAACTCATCCCGGCGGGAGACTTGATCAGGGCTCAATCTTTTTTCGAATTCATTTTTGACCAACACCTTTTGCATGGCCCGTTCTCCATCCGGTTCGGCCCCGTCCCTGGCAGCTTTGACGGCGGTCACCCCACTGAACCACTCTGCCCTGGTTCCCAATTTGTCGCCATTATCTTCAATCAAACTGTGTTCCGTGGCCAGACGGCCTTCTTTTTCATAAAAGGATTTCACCCGATCTGCCGCAAACAAAAAGCTCTCCAGAAGAGAAACCTGATCATCATTATCAAGATCAGCCTCTGCAAGCCCTCCGATGGCCTGCGCAAAAAAAGTTCCGAAACGGGCGTAGAAAATTTCATTGGAACTCTTGGTCGCGGAAATGATGATTCGTTTTGGCCCGGATAGAACCGGAACGAAGGAGCCGCTCGCCGAGGTGGTGTTGATTACGATGAGTTGACCGGGAAAATCGCTGAGCCAGTCAGCCAGTTGATGATCTGTAAAATCCGGCCCCCGGGCGTTGAATTTCGCCTCGCGGCCATCGAAAGAGCCGTGCCCGATCAATACCAACCAGAGTTCGGATGCTTTGGAGTGTCTGAGAAGATTCTCCAGGATTTTGGCGTCGCCCGGTTTCCCAGGGGGTGTCAAGCCGATCATTGTCGGTTTGATTCCCCCCTTTTCACAGGCCTCGTTCCAGCGCAGGGCAGTTTCCCGAAATACTTTTTCGTAATTTTCCGCCCCCGGGCTTCCCACTGCGATCACCACGGCACGACCGGTTCGCGCGGAAGGATTTTCCTGACACTCACAGCAATGGCGATTCGCGGCAAAACCCGCCAGACACAAGAGCAACGTCAGGCGGGAAATTCCGTTGCCACCGTTGAAGAAATAAAGATTTGTTTTCAAATCACACCTTTCCATCTACGCAGGGCCCATTCACCCATAAAACAAAAGAGCGCCAGTGCAAACATCCACGGTGTATGCCAGAGCGGTCGTTGCCGCGTTTCCGATACCGGCACGTTCAAATTTTCCAGCGAATCCACCAGTTCGTTCAATTGGTTCATTTCAAAAACCCGACCTCCGGTAATTTCCGCTATCCGGCTGAGGAGTTCCCTGTTCGGTCCGATTGACCGAAATTCCTCCGCCGCCGGATTTTGGGCCCACCCGGCCTCCACCTCGTCAATCACATCTCCTTTCCCGTTCCGGGCGATGGTTTTCAATCGAAAACCCCCGGCCCGGTCTGAATAATGTTTCGCGGTGAAGACCCCCGCCTCCTCCAGGCTGGGTTCTCCGGTCAGTTGGTCAGTTTCTTTCGGGTCATTTGTCCGGGTCACGGTAAACTTGACTGATGCATCGTCCTGCGGCTGAAACTCTTTGTCCTTTACCCGGACCGTGAGATTGGTCACCGGAAGAGTTCCGTCTGATACAAAGCGGGTTTCCAATTGCACTCGCCCAGGGACTTCAGCGACTGCCCACCGAAAAAACTGCCGCCATGATTTGGCCAGATCCTTCTGAAGATCAGCGTCTTTCATTCCCCATCGCCACATGTCTCCCACGGGAACAGCAGCCGTTTTACCTTCGCCGTATCGCTGCGTCACCATCGCGGGAATCAGTCTTTTCTGACTGTCAGTGACGCTTGCCAGAACACTGGCCCCCGGTTTGATGGCGGAAATTTGATTGATCGAGTAAAAACCGGGCATATAGGCCAGGCGCGTTTCTTCGTCCTGCTGGTTGATTCGCAGGCGCATCCAGGGTTGTAACCATCCCTCCCGACTGAGTTGATACGTCGCATTGAGAGAAGGCCCGCCGTGCCCCAGCTGATCCAGATAGACGGGCAACATCCGGCCCACCGGTGTTTTATTCCATCCGCCCTGTTGAAAAGATTCCTGTCCGCCCAGCATCACCAGAGTCGCCCCCCGTTTCGCCACGAATCTGTCCAGCAAATTCTGCTGTTCCATGGTGAAGAAATCTGATTCCACATCATCGAGAATCACGGCCCGATAGGCGGAAAATAATTGGTCGGCTGATTTGGGGAAACCGTCCCTGAGTTCCTCCGGACTGTTGGTGTTCAGCCTCACCAACACGGGTTCATCGTAGCGTTGCGTCTCTTCCGGGATTTCTTTTTTGAAACCCCGAAACAGGGGATTCCCGCTCTCTCCGGTTTTCCCCCGCCATTCAAATTTGGGTTCCCGCCTGGCAATGCGGATCAGTCCCACCAAGTCAAGTTCAGAATCCTCGGAAAGAGCCCGCCTGATAAATTTGAATTCCCAGTTGGGTCTTCCGCTCACATAGAGAACGCGGTAGGGACCACGGCCCCGGTTTACCGCCACCACTCTTTCATTGTTTTCCAATGTCACTTCTTGATCGGGGGCCTGATCTTTTCCCGGTCCCGGCCTCCTGATTCCAGCCGTCAAAAACGAAACTCCTTCAGGCGCTCCAGAGATTTTCATCCGGATGGTTGCCTGCCGCGGACCATCTCCGGGTGGGAAGACAATCGGTTCCGCGGCAAGTTCCCTGCCTTTCTCATCCCGGACAAAAACTACCGCGGTGTTGCCTTTCAGGCCCCGGGTAAGAGCTTCGACCGCCAGGGTCAAAGGTGCGTCCTCGAATGAGGATTGCGAAACTTCGACTGACGACAATGCCAAATCGAACCCGCTCTTCAAATCCTCTCCCACGATCACCGGGAAAACCGGGGCAACTGTTTTTCCCTCACTTTTGTCGCGGCTCAATTTTTCCAGGACCGCGTCGATTGATCCGGTGTCCGTCGCGTTGCCGTCCGAAAACAAGATGGTTGCCGCGAGGGGTCTCCGGGCGTAGCGGGTGGCGATGCTGCGAAGGGAAGTGAGAAGGGCTGAGGCGTTTCCCGAAAGGTTCAGATCGAAAAAATCATCACTTCGTTTCAAGTGTTGGTCAAAGATGTAGGTGTCCAGATGGAAAGTTTCACCGAGTGTTTCCATCCAGCCGGGAAGAACACCCTCTGAATTTTCCCGCAGAACTTTTTGCATTTCCGCCCCGAGAGCATGGTGATTTTCCGGATGAACCACGGATAATCCCCTGGAGTTGTCAGCCAGGATCACCAGATCATTGCCTCCTTTTTTGGGGAGCTTGTCAATCAGGACGGGCTCCATTAGTGACAAGGCCAAAAAAAACAGCCCCCATCCCTTCAGGCAGACCGCCAGGTAGCGGGGAATTCCACGAAGCGGTGAATTCCTGTAACCGAGAAAAATAAACAGCAAAGCTCCCAGGGAAAAAGCCACACTCACCCAGAGCCAATGACCGTTGGCGAAGGAAATCGAGGCAAATAGCGCGGTGACAGTCACGGTAGAATCGGGAACGAGGAAAAGTGTCTCCGGATGGGAACTTCAACAGAGAGGAATCCAGCGGGTTGCCTTGGTGGGTGAAATCATTTCGTTGGCGGAGAAGAGACAAGTACGGCAAGCCCGGGGCGTTTCATAACAAAGCAATGCATCACTCGCCGGCGCCGAGATTCTCGTAATAACGTCGCACCAGATCCCGAAACTCTCCCGGAACCGGATCCCGATCAATGGGGGCGACAGGGTTTTCTTTGTTCAGTTTGGCCAATTCTTCACTGAGGCGGGCGCGTAATTCGACCAAGGGGGTCGTGATCTTCTTCCCTATGGTGTCGGCGCCGGGCGGAAGGTTATCCCGTCGATAGTCAATTCGCATGGCTCGGGCATCGCCGAGTATGGTGGCGATTCCGTTTCGAATATCTTCCTGGTCCACCATTTCTTCCACGTTTCCAAGGCGATCCGCCCATTGCTTAAAATCTTCACCGGTAATTGGTCCCGGAACCCGCTGCTCTTCCGGGCGGTCGAAAAACAAAGGCTGCCCACCGCGGGCGCCATTTCCCGGGCCCCGCAGGGGTTCCCGTCCGCGGTCAGTTCCTCCGAGATTGGCCGCACCGCCAGCACCCGCTGAATTTCCGCCTGTCTTTCCGGGAGATGAATCGCCGTTCGCCAGGCTGGCTGGCTGACGATTTCGTCCTTTCCCTTCTCCGGAGGTCGGACCCTGCTGGTTCCCGGGGCGGTCTCCCCGTCCACTCCCCTTCTGGTCTTCCGCCGGTTGACCTGCTGCTTGTTTTTCTCCGCTTTTGCTTCCCGGTTTCCCTTCGCCCTGGGCGCTGCCTTTTTCACCTCTCTTGCTCCGGGATGTGTCTGATTTTTTTTCCTGTCCTTTGCCTTCTTCCTTTGGTTGGCTGTCTTGATCACCTGACCCTGTTGGGTCATCGACCTGACCCTGTCGGGTCGCTTCTTTCCCCCCCTTTTTCGATTTGTTCATGGCCAACTGCGGTGGGGCTTTGTCTGAGCCCTCACCGTTGCCGCTTTGGCGAAGTCGTTTTTCCTCCTCTTTGACCTGCTCAATCAATTTATCCACTTCCGATCGCGCCAGCCGGAGGGAGTCTGATTCACTCCCAAGGATTTTCGCCGCGGCTGATTCAACCTCCTCTTTCAGTTCTTCAATGCCCCGGGCGGCGGCCTGTTCCGGGACGCGGGCTTGATCGCGCTGATTGTAACGGGTGAAGTCGCGAGCTTCCTCAAGCGAATCTCCCACTCCATTGACAATGGCATTGCGGACGGATTCGTACAGGGCATCAGAAAGCAGAGGCTCGGAACCTTCTGACTTTTCACTCAGTTTTTTCATCTTCTTGATCATTGCCTGGAGGCTATGCCTTTGCCCTTCGAGCTTTTGTGAGAGTTTCCTGTTTTCCAGTGGAGACGCCCCCTGGAAAAAAGGATCTTTTTCCTTTTCCCCTGTTTCCCCGTCTTCCAGTTGATCGCTGATTTCTTTTTGTTTCTCAGTCAGGTCACGGGCGGATTTACGCAGATCTTTCATTTCCCGTGAAAATTTCCGCGAGGTTTTTTTGCGGAATTCATCCGTCGCCTCATCCAATTCCCGTCCCGCGCGAGTGGCCGCGTTGGTGGCGCCGGCAAGTTTCTGGTCCTTGATTTTGTCGGATGCTTCCCGAATGCTTTCCCGGGTTTTTTCCAGGCGCTCACGATCTTCGGCCATGTTCGCTCGATTCTGTTCGGAGTCCATTTTTTCGAGCAAATCGTCCGTCTCCCGAAGCAATTGCTCCTGTTCTTCCTGAAGCCGTTTCAGTTGTCTCTCGAGTTCCCGTTTCTCTTCCTGGGTGCTGGCTTCCTCGAGTGCCGTTTGAAGCTCCTTGATCTTTTCCGCAATGGCCTCCTGTCTCCGCGCCAGTTCCTTGAGTTTGTTGAGAACTTCCAGGTTTTCTTTCTGCTCGGGGGTTTTCTGTTCATTCCGAGCTTCGCTCTCTTCCCGATATTTCATTTCCTTTTGCTTCAATTCCAGGTTCATCAACTGGGCCTCTTGCCCCTGAGCCTGACCTTTCCTGGAGGGATTCTGGCTTTGGCTAACCCGGTGTTCCCTGGCTCTCGCCTGAATCAATTTCTCGTAGGCTTTGCGAACAAATTGCCAGGGCACGGTGAGGGAGCTTTGTTTCGGTTGATTCAAGACAAGTTCGAAACTTGCAGCTGCCCGGTCCATTTCCTCCTTTGCGGCCTGGAGGATGGTTTTCATTTCGGCGTCCTCGACTTTTTTAATCGCTACGAGAGTTTTTTCAATGGCGATGTTCTGGGACTGGACCAAGACGGAAATGTCATCCTGCAACTCCTCAACGGCCCGCCCCATTTCCTGTCGGCGCAGGACTTTCCATGTCGCATCCAAAATTTCCTTTTGGAGTTTCAGCAGTTTCAGAGTTTCGCCACCCTGCTGCTCACCCGATGCGCCGCC
>Ga0114931_10001093_pt1 | contig 34486 bp, 38 predicted proteins | sample 2SBtaG_FD_89579 | JGI IMG/M metagenome (GOLD analysis project Ga0114931, IMG submission 89579) | Deep subsurface microbial communities from Kolumbo volcano to uncover new lineages of life (NeLLi) - 2SBTROV14_V59a metaG | ecosystem: Environmental > Aquatic > Marine > Volcanic | place: Kolumbo...
AAGGCTGGGAGTGGATTGAAACCTCGACGACGAACATGATATGACCGCCTTCGTCTTGCTTCTCCCGGTCGCAAGGCTGGGAGTGGATTGAAACGTGACGCTAGAGTTCGAGGAAGATATCGCGCCTTCCGCTTCTCCCGGTCGCAAGGCTGGGAGTGGATTGAAACGAGCGATACGGCCTGATAACCCGTTCGGGTATCGGCTTCTCCCTGTCACCAGATCGGGAGAAGTGAACGGAGGCTGGACTCAGACCTCAACGTCAAATTGGATGAAACTTATTCTGTTTCATCCAGTCTCACTACCTAACTGCACCCACTTACCACCAGTTCAGGTTTTCACTGATACGGTGGATCAAATAGCTGCATTCAAACGTCTCAAAAGTAGTCTCAAATATCGTCCGGTCTAAGACCAGGACGAAGATCAAAATTTACCTGTGCCCCGGTATCACATTGAAGGAGGAAATGATGGCGACACCAAAACAGCGCATGACTTTGCTTCAGGCCGTCAAGGCCTATATCGAGCGATTCGGCGAGGGTCCGCCGATTTTCGGTATGGGAGAGGAGGAGGCCATGGCCGGTGTGATCAAGGCGATTGCGAGCGGTAAGCCGATGGCGATCAATGCCGAAGCCTATTTTCCGGAGTTATTTATGGCCGACGATGGGTATTTTTCCGAATCATCCGGGTGTGACGGACTAATCTTGTGTCGCGACTGACTGAAGCGATCGAGCGAATCTAAATAGAAAGAGGGAGGCATTGCCTCCCTCTTTCTTTACGGGAACCATCTGCCGCTTAGAAGCTGTAAACGAGTGTTACGGCAGACAAGGTATCGGTCTTGCTGGTGCCGGCGGGAACGCTTGAATTGCGTTTGACCGTGAAGCTGAGTTTGGATGCCAACGCCCCGATAATGGTCATCTTGAGGCCGGTGACGGACTCGATGTAGGTATTATTTGATCCGCCCTCGACGGTGAGGTCCTCGGTGAAGACCGCGCTGGCGCTGATATTCCTCAGGTAGTTTCCCTGGAGTTGCAGGACGCCTTGTTGCTCGGTCTTGCCGGTGATTGCATCCTGGTTGCTGTTGACACCAAGACCCACCGAGCCGTCCAGGGTCTGAACGGCGTCTTCGATAACCCGGGTGCCGACGCCGACCGCTACCGAGGTCTGGTAGTCGTAGCCGCTGAAGCGATCATTATCATAGCGGAGACTGCCGAAGGCATAGCTCTTGGCCGTGAAGTCGCGAGTGGTTTTGGCGGTTAGGAGGTAACGCTCGGCAGTGGTGGCCGAGTCAGTTGTGGAGCCAACGGCCTCCAGCTTGCCCTTGTGACGCCATATGCCATCCGTTTTGCTCAGCGATAGCGCGGCGTTGAGGTTCTTATTATGGGTATTGCCAGAAGTGCTTGTAAATCCTAGTTCGCCTTCGCCTTTGAGGGGATCGGCTGTGACAGGGCCTGAAGTAGCAAGTATGAGTCCTGAAATAACGGCGACTGCGATTTTCTTATTCATGGAATTCACCTGTTTTGGGAAGCGCCAAGTATACGGGCGACCGCCGGGTCGTCTCAGATAGCTTTGCTTCCATTGCTTGTTGTTTATAGTTTTGTCCCGGCATCGAATAAACCGGTTACCGTCCGTCCCGTTACAGGCATGAATCCTGTCTATATACATATGTTGGGAACCAATGATCGTAACAAAATACGTTCAAATATCAACCATGAATAAGGCGCAGATAAACGGTGCGCGCGGAGTAAACAGGGAAGGGGTGGTGGTGGCTATGGCTGGACTTGAACCAGCGACACCGGCATTATGAATGCCGTGCTCTAACCAACTGAGCTACATAGCCATACGTGCTAAGTGGAGCAAGATTATATAGCGAAATCCGACGAATGCAAGCCGAGCGACCGGCTAGGTTTGCAACGACGCATTTGCGTTATCTTGCTCTACGTCATCGATCTTTCTCCTCCGGTCCCAATCGTTTACGATCCTGCAAAACATGCGGGCCGTGCGTTCGGCGTCATAGAGCGCGGAATGTGCTTGGTCGTTGTCCCAACTCATGCCCGCCGCCTGGACCGCGCGGGCCAGCACCGTCTGCCCGAAGGCGAGACCGCCCAGCGTTGCAGTGTCGAATGTGCAGAAGGGGTGAAAGGGGTTGCGTTTGATGCCTTGTCGCGCTGCGGCGGCGTTGATGAATCCGATATCGAAGGCAGGGTTGTGGCCGACCAGGATGGCCCGTTGGCATTCCTGCGCGCGGACGGCCTTTCGGACCATGCTGAATATCTTTGATAGCGCATCGTGTTCGCTGACGGCGAGACGGAGCGGATGGTATGGGTCAATGCCGTTAAAGGCCAGGGCGCTGGCCTCGAGATTGGCCCCCTCGAATGGGATGACGTGGATGGTCTTGCTGTCGGTGATGTCGATCAGACCGCTTTCGTCCATCGCGACAATGACGGCCGAGACCTCGAGCAGCGCATCTGTCGCGGCGTTGAATCCTGCCGTCTCAACATCGACGATGACTGGAAGATAGCCGCGGAAGCGATTCGCCATGCGCGGGTTTTTGTCGAATTCCGTTAGTGCCACCATCAGTCCTTATTGTTGTTCCCGCACCCGCCAAGCCATTTCCTGGCCGGCCTTGAATGGCACGAGTCTATCATCTTCGAAGGGGTAGTCGTCGGGGACGGTCCAGAGCTCCTCGGTGAGAAGAACCGTTTCTGTGTTCCTGGGCAAGCCGTAGAAATCGGCGCCGAACCCGCTGCAGAAGTCGCCGAGGCGGTCGAGTGCGCCGTGATGTGCGAAGGCCGTGGCACAGGTCTCGATCAGCGCATGAGCGGTATAGACGCCGGCGCAGCCGCAGGCAGCCTCTTTGCGCTCACGGCCATGGGGTGCGCTGTCGCTGCCGAAAAAAAAGCGCGGCTCTCCGCTGCCGGCGGCCTCGACGAGCGAGCCGCGATGGCGTTCCCGTTTGGGCACAGGCAGACAGTAGTGGTGCGGGCGGATGCCGCCGACGAGCATGTCGTTGCGATTCAGCACTAGGTGATGAGCCGTGATCGTGGCCGCGACATGCGCGCGCGAGGCGCGAACAAACTCGACGGCATCAGCTGTCGTGATGTGTTCCAGAACGACGCGGAGGCTCGGAAAGCGGTTGACGATCTCGGTCAGGTGGCGGTCGATGAAGACGCGTTCACGGTCGAAGATATCGCAGTCGTGGTCCGTCACCTCCCCGTGAATACTCAGAACGATGTTCTCACGTTCCATGATTTCGAAGACGGGATAGAGGGCCTCGATGCCATGGACACCTGCACTGGAATTTGTCGTGGCCCCGGCCGGGTAGAGCTTGAAGGCAAGGATGTGCTCGGCGGCGGCAGCTCGCCGGACCTCGTCCGCTGACGTTCCGTCGGTCAGGTAAAGCGCCATCAAGGGTTCGAACGCGCTCCCTTCCGGGACATGTTCGAGGATGCGCTCGCGATAGGCCAGCGCAAGCTCCACGTGAGTGACGGGGGGTTGCAGGTTGGGCATGACGAGCCCCCTGCCCAGGTAGCGGGCGCAATGAGGGACCGTCGTAGCCAGTGCGCGGCCATCACGGAGATGAATGTGCCAGTCATCTGGCCGGGGTAGGATTATTTGGCGCATATTGGAACCATTGATCCGGTCATGACCGGATCGGAGGTTTCTCAGCCGTCCTGGGGCAATTCGGCTTCAGTGCCGAGCAGGCGCTGGATCGCGGCGGCGCCGAACAGGCGGAAACCACGCAAGGCTTCAGGCGGATGACCAGCCACGCAGACCATTGGTTTGCCTTCGGAATGTCCCATGATCAGTGGGCGTCCTGAGCGCATGGGTACGCCGTCAACGACGAGCGTGCCGGTCGCGCGGATCAGGTCGGCGATGAAATCGCGTCCGCCGACGGCCGTGCCGCCCGAGATCAGTAACATATCGCTGTTCTTCAGAGCCTCTCGAGCCACGGCTACGAATGCTTCGAAATCGTCGCTCATGATCCCGGCGATTCTCGCCGTGCCGCCGGCTTGCTGTACAGCTGCGGCCAGCATCAGGGAATTGCTGTCTCGTATCTGTCCGGGGAGAAGGGGCTGATCGTACGGGATGACCTCGTCACACGAGGAGAACAGGGTCACGACCGGAGCCTGGGCAACCGTGATCTCGGTAATGCCATGCGAAGCGATCAGGCCGATCTCGTCCGGGCCGATACGGGTCCCTGAGGCGACAACGACGCCGCCTTTTGCCTGGTCGCAACCACGGTCCTCGATAAAAAACCTGGGCGGAAACGGACGCTCGATATCGAAGCCGTCGTCGCCTTCAAGGGCTTCCCACTGGCGCACGATCGACAGTTGTCCATCATTGACCAAGCTGCCCGTGACTACCCTCAGTGCTTCGTGGTGACCGATCTCAGGGCAATGATCGTCGCCCGGATTGACCTCTCCGATAACCCGGAAACGCACCGGGGCGCCTTCGACTGCCCCTTGCGTGTCCTCAGTGCGGACCAGATACCCCTCGACGATGGCGCGATGATACGGAGGCATGTCCTCCGGGGCGATGACGTCACCATGAAGGGTTCTGCCCAAGGCCTCGGCCAATGGGACGTTCTCGGCGGATTGGGTGGCGAAGGGCAGGGCGTCGATAAATGTTCGTTGGGCGTCTTGAAGAGAGGATGTCTCGCTCATGATGGTTCCTTACTCGGTACGAAGGACATAAATGTAGCTTATTTTTGCGCAAACAGACAGGCCCGCCGCTTTCGTTCGGCGTTTTGCCTGAGCCGATTACGGCGTCACCCCGTACGGGACGACGTCATTTCATCATATCGCGCAGGGTCGCCACGTCTCCCTGGTTGGGATGATGATTTGTCGATGCCAGAATGCCGGCGAGATGGCGGGTGTCTTCATCCACCCCCCGGTCTTTGGCGATGGCCTCAAGGCGCTCGCGATCGGCGGCGTTGACATGGTGATGCATTTGCATCATCGCCTCGGCAATGAGCCGCTCGGCCCGGTTGGCCTTGGCGTTTTTGACGATACCGCTCAGCGAACGCTTTTCGCTATCGCTCGGATAGTGATTTAGGTGGCTGAGGATGCCGGCCATTTCCCTGACGGCGGGGCTTGCGGCAAAGACCGTGGAGCCGAACGTCAGGCTGGAGGCAAGTAGTGCAGATACGAAGAACGTTTTGTACTTCATGGCGTCTCTCCTCTACTGGACCGGAGGATCCCCAAGTCGAGGGGGCCGGTGTTGAAACTGGTTTTCCAGAATCAAGTATCAGACTACCATCTATTCGGCGTAACAACCTAGCGTTTCGTTCGGGAATTAGGGTGTGTTTGCGATCTTCAGGCCGCTCACCCGGTCGATATCGAGCGACAGTTGGGTGCCGTCGGTATCGGTCTGGCGAATGCGGATTGGCAGAAATTGCAGCTTTTTCGCACACCACAGTGTGGTGTTGCGTTTGTCTTCGTCGCGAGCCAGCTTTTGTGTGGTCAACGGGCCGAGCGGAGTCTTGATGGTCTCCTCTCCCAGCAAGCTGAACTGATAGTTCTTGAGTATGCCGCCATCGGCGATCTTGTATTCCAGGACCTTTCGGCCGGCCGAAAGGTCCAGCATGAGCGTCAATTGGTAAACGAGCTTATCCTGAGCCGTTGGCGGGATCGACATCCTCCAGGGGTCGTTGTTGACCTTGTTTGTCGCATAGAGTTTATTCCAGTCGAAGGAGATATCGACGTTGCGATGGTGTTTTCGCTTATTGTGGTAATAGTGGTATTCGACCGGCCTAGGTCTGCCGTCGACCATTCGCCAGATGCTGTATTCCTCAATGCGGCCGCCATAGAACCAAGCGATCAGTCCGGTTGCGCGGGACGTGGATGAATAGCGGTAATTGCCGTCGGGCATCTGCGCGAGATCGAGCTGCATCTCACCGATCACGATACCGTTTCGGCGGAGCGTATAAATGGCTTGAAAATCGGGTATCGGGGTCGTTTCTGCGGCCGCCGGCGCTGACCACCCAGGGGCCAGGCTGGTCAGCGCAAGTATGATCGCCAGCAATGCGCCGTGAAGCTTGTAATATGGCCGTATTTTGGAGCGCGCGGTCATGATTGTCCTGCCTAGTCTATATCAACGGGCTTTGTCAGGGGTATTCCGTCGAGCGAAACGACGGAGCCGTCTGCAGTGAGCCGGCCTTCCGCATACATTGCTACGACCGCAGGATAGAGTCGATGTTCCTTTGACTGCACCTTGTGGGCCAGACTCTGGGCATCGTCGTCAGAGGTAACGTCGACCTTGGAACGGGCAACGACGGGACCACCATCAAGATCGGCCGTCACGAAATGGACGCTGACGCCATGTTCGCCGCGGCCTGCGTCGAGGACGCGCTGATGGGTGTTGAGTCCGGTGAACTCGGGCAGCAACGAGGGGTGTATGTTGAGCATTCGTCCCGCGTAGTGACGAACGAATTCGGGTGTGAGAATTCGCATGAAACCGGCCAGGACGACGAGCCCGGGCGAGAATTCGTCAATGCGTTTCTGAAGCGCTTCATCGAAGGCCCGCCGGTCCGGGTAAGCCTTATGGTCGACGACAACGGCGGGAATTGCCGCCTGTTGCGCGCGTTCGAGTCCATAGACGCCGGGCCGGTTGCTGATGACCGCACGGATTTCTATCGGCAATGTGCCGGCCTGCATACCGTCTATCATGGCCTGCAGGTTGCTGCCGTTGCCGGAAATGAGTACTACCACCGGCAACGGTGAGCGTTGATCGGGCTCAGCCATGACTATTTCGGGTCAAGGACGCGGACAGCGCTGTCTTTTGAATTTCGCTCCGCGACATGTCCCAGACGCCATGCCGTCTCGCCTGACCGGGTCAGCGCCGCCAGGGCCGCTTCGGACTCGGACTCCGGCACACAGACCATCATGCCGACGCCGCAATTGAAGGTCCTCAGCATTTCGGACGCAGCGATATTGCCTTTTTCCTGAAGCCATTCGAAGATTGGCGGCATGGGCCAGGGCTCGAGTTTGCAGCATAGGTGCTCCGGTATGACTCTGGGCAGGTTTTCGGTGAGACCGCCGCCGGTGATATGGCACAGCGCGTGGACCCGGTGTGCTGCGAGCAAGTCGAGAATCGGCCGAACGTAGATCCGGGTCGGTGTGAGCAAGGCGTCGCCAAGCGTGCCGCCGTCCTGCCAGGGCGCATCGAGATCGGCATCGCCGTGATCGATAACCTTGCGAATCAGTGAATAGCCGTTGGAATGCGGTCACGAGGATGCCAGCGCGATCAAGGCGTCACCTGCCGCCACCTTGCTGCCGTCGATGATTCCGTCGCGTTCGACGACACCGACGCAGAAACCGGCCAGGTCGTAGTCGCCTTCGGAGTACATGCCCGGCATCTCGGCGGTCTCACCGCCGATCAAGGCCGCGCCGGACTGGCGGCATCCGTCGCCGATGCCTGTGATGACCGATGTCGCGACGTCGACGTCGAGCTTGGCGGTTGCATAGTAGTCGAGGAAAAACAGCGGTTCTGCGCCTTGAACGATCAGGTCGTTGACGCACATGGCGACGAGGTCGATCCCGATGCCGTCGTGGCGGTTGAGGTCGATGGCGATCTTGAGCTTGGTGCCGACGCCGTCCGTGCCCGAGACCAATACGGGGTGTTTGTAGCGGTCCACGGGTATCTCGAACAAGGCGCCAAACCCGCCGAGACCACCCATGACCTCAGGGCGCATGGTCGATTTTGCGACGGGTTTTATGCGTTCCACAAGCCTGCTTCCGGCATCGATGTCGACACCGGCGTCTTTGTAGCTCAGGGATTGGGCGCGGTCGGGGTGGTTCGGCTTGCTCATAAGGTTATCGGGTCCTCTCGGTTTGCCTGCTCGTCATGATGAATTGGCGAGGATGTTATCTCAGATTGCTATCTGGTATGAAATGGCTACGAACGGTTAGGGTTAATATGTAATACTATAACGCTGTCACTGATTACCTGTAATCTTCATTGCTGCCGAATCGATTTTTTATAAAGACGCTATTTATGACAGTCTCCGTAAGGTACTGCCTTCGCTCCCTTTTTGTCTTCCTGTTGCTGCTGGCGTCGGGCTTCGGCTCCAATGCATCGGCAGGGGACATGGTGAAGCTTTATCAGGTCGATCGGCTTGTGGTCGGTCAGGATGCCGTCGAAAGGAATGCCGTCCTTGCGGATGCCTTGGCCATTCTGATCGAGCGGGTCGGCGGCAAGAAGGATATCGTCGAGGCCAGCGGTTTGACTCCGGCGCTGAAACGGGCCAAGGATTACGTCGAGCGTTTCGAATACGTTCCGCTTGAAAACGTCCCGGCCGATACGGTGTCCCCTTCGCCCGGGCAGCAACCCGCCGAAGCGGGGTCCGATCAGGTGGGCGATGCCGTTCCACAGGAACCGACGCCCGTCTATCGCTACCGGCTCCATATTCTTTTCGACAAATCAGCCGTCGAACGGCTTCTAGAGGCGCACCAGGTGCCGATATGGGGCCGCCTCCGTCCGACGCTGATCGTCTGGCTGGCTGTCGACGACGGTGTGCGTCGACATACCGTTTCTCCCGATAACGCCAACGGTCTAGATAAGACCGTGGCCGAACTCGGAACCCGCCGTGGGTTGCCGATTATCCTCCCGCTGATGGATCTCGAAGAACAGGCCCGGATCGGTTTCAGCGATATCTGGGGTGATTTCGCCGACACCATCAAGGCCGCTTCCAGTCGATATCGCGCCGGAGCCGAGCTTGTGGGGCGCGCCTATCGTCAGGATGGGGGCTGGTTCATGAGATGGAGCCTCTACAGCGAATCGATAGCGGATCACTGGGATGGGCAGGATGTCTCGCTGGATGGCGGCCTTGTGCAGGCCTTGGATCGTGCCGCCGATCGTCTGGGCGACCTGTATGCGCGGTCGGCGGATCAAGTAGAGGACAAACATGTCGAGATGGAGGTCCGGGACGTGGCCGATATCTCCGGCTATGCCCGTTTGTTGCGCTACTTCCAGTCTCTGGAATTGATCAGCAATGTGGTCGTAACCAAGGTACAGGGCGATGAGGTCACGTTTAGCCTGCGTCTCAAGCAGGAATCGCGGGCATTGCGTCGAGCGATTGAGTTTGACGACACCCTGGCTCCGGTACCGGATGCGGGCATCATCATGAGTGAAGGATCGAGAGATATTCTGAGATACCGGCTGTTGAAGTGACTCGGGCAGATATCCCAAACATTATCAGTGTCCTCAGGATCGCTCTGGTTTGGCCGGTGGTGAGCTCGCTGCTGGCCGGCAAGTACGAGATGACCCTGATTCTGTATACGGTTGCCGGTATCTCCGACGGCCTCGACGGCTTTATCGCCAAGCACTATCACTTTACGAGTCGATTGGGGTCTATCCTCGATCCGCTGGCCGATAAGCTCCTGCTCGTGTGCACCTTCGTCACCTTGTGCTGGCTAGGACTAGTTCCTTTGTGGCTGACCGCGCTGATCATCTCCCGCGACATGCTGATCCTGCTCGGTGCGGTTGCATTTTACTTCCTGATCGGGCGCTTCGAGATGGCGCCCAGCTGGATCAGCAAGACCAACACCTTTTTCCAACTGGCGCTCGGGTTGGTCATCGTGATCACCCAGGTCGCACCCGTATCGGAGATGTTGGTTGCCGCGTTGACGATGATCGTCACGGGTACGACGGCCGCCAGTGGGGCTCATTACGTCTGGGTATGGGGGCATCGCGCGTTCATGATAAATGAGCGGCGACGTGGGCATTGATCGACGCGGCGGATCGTCCGTCGTCATGAGACAGATCCCGCTGGGCTTGAAACTGCGCGAATCCGCTACCTTCGACAGTTTTGTCGTAGGCGAAAACGGCGAGTTGGTTATGGCCCTGCGTGGCGATGACACAGCTCGTCACAGAATGATCTACGTATGGGGTGGAACCGCTACGGGACGTAGTCATCTCCTCCAGGCCGTTTGCAATCGGGGTCGGGGTGTCGCTGCGACGGCGTTTTATCTGCCGCTGGCCGAATGCGCGGATCTGGATCCCGCTGTCCTGAACGGACTGTCCTCGTTTGCCGAGGTGTGTATCGATGATATCGATCACATCGTCGGCCAGACCGAGTGGGAGCAGGCCTTGTTCGGGCTCTACAACGAAATGCACGAATGTGACGGCCGGTTGATCGTGACCGCCTCGCTACCTGCGCAGGACCTCCCCTGGTTGCTTCCGGATTTGAGCAGCCGCTTGTCTTGGGGCGTGACATATCATTTGCAGCCATTGGATGACATTGGCAAGCGTGAAGCACTTGCTCGACGGGCCGCTCATCGCGGATTGGAGTTGCCCGAGGAAGTGGGGCAGTACCTCATGACGCGCTGTGGCCGAGACCTGGCCGATCTGTTAGTGCTGCTGGATGAGCTGGACAATTCTTTGTTGGTCTTCAAACGTCGCCTGACCATCCCGTTCGTCAAGGAATGTCTCATCGGCCGAGGTGGCGGGCGCGACGACTGATGGTCTGGCAAACGCTTTGTATCCTGCCGCTGATCTTCGCGATCGTCGTGTTCATGACGCGTAGCTTATGTGGGGAGCGCGCCTGGCTACGGATAGAGGACCATCCGAACGAACGTTCGCTACATACGCAGCCCACCCCGAGGAGTGGCGGCGTCGCTATCGTTTCGGGCTTGATAGCGGCCCTGTTGTGCGCGTGGTTCTACGGGTGGGTTCCGGCAAAGTTGGCCTGGATCGCGGCCGGGGGTGTATTGATCGCGGCGGTCTCGCTGCTCGACGATTTTCGGCATGTGCCCGCGCGCTGGCGTTTCCTTGTCCACATGATCGCCGCCATCATTTTGGTGGTTGCAGGCCTTGGGCTGACTGACGTTGCGGTGCCGCCGGTCTCATGGTCATTACCTTTGCTGCCGGGTGGCGTGCTGTCTGTCCTGCTCGTGATTTGGATGATCAACCTCTATAACTTCATGGACGGAATGGATGGCTTTGCAGCCGGCATGACGTCGATCGGTTTTTCGGCCATGGCCGTCATGGCGTGGCGAAGCGGCATCTACGAATTGGCGCTGTCCAGCATGGCGGTGGCGACGGCGGGAGCAGGGTTTTTGGTCTTCAATTTTCCCAAGGCGCGGATATTCATGGGTGATCTGGGGTCCTCGTTGTTGGGCTTTCTGGCTATCGCCTTCGCACTTTGGGGCGATCGGTCCGATGCCTTTCCGCTATGGGCGGCGGTACTGGTTTTTTCGCCGTTTATCGTTGACGCCACTGTGACGCTGTTGCTCCGGCTGGTGCGGCGCGAGCGCTTTTGGGAGGCCCATCGCAGCCATGCATATCAACGACTGGTTCAGCACGGATGGGGGCACCGGAAGACGGTGCTAAGGTCCTATGTGCTCATGTTCTTTTGCGCCGTCTCGGCCATTTTTGCGGTGGGCGTCGAGGCGTCATATCAGACCGGGATACTGGGCGCCTGGGTGTTGATCTATGTCGTCTTGTGGCGGTGGGTTGGGAGGATTGATTCGGCTTGACCGGCCGGCCGGCCAAGCGGTGTGGCAGCATGGCCGGAGGGGCACCGGGCGCATTGCTGCGCCCGGATACGGCTTTAGACGGACATCAGTCCTTATCTTTCCATTTCTGTTTCCATTTGCCGGCCATCTTGCGGCTCAACTCGTCATCTTTCGCGATCAACGCGTCCAACTGGCGGCTCATGTCCTGCAGCTGAACCTTGTCGGCCGCGCTGGGGTGGTGGTTGATGTTGTTGACAATATTGACCAGGTCTTTGGTGATCTTCATGATGCCGACGATCATCTCGTGTCTCTCTGTCTGCACCATGCGAAAGTCGGCCCACTGATCGTCACTATTACCTTTTTTCCAATCGTCGCTATCGGCGGCCATGCTCGTTCCGGTCAACGTCAGTAGCGCGATCAACGCAATTATTGGTGAAAGTGCCTTAAAGCCTGTACGTCTTGTCATGAGGTGTCTCCGTTGATGAAGAGCTTGGAATATACCCGTGGCATGGTGCGTTCGCAACCGAGCATTGAACGCTATGGTTGCTTGATATATCCTGTGACGCTTGGTGCGTTCATCAAGTCGCCAGAGCGTGGGGGCGCACGACCGGGAATTGGCTCAAAATCATGGCTTCAAGCGTTATGGGCTCGGTATACCATTGGAAGGATTGCAGTGTGCGTCACGTTTCCACAAAAAAGAAGCGGGCGGGTGGGGAAAGTCTCGAATAATCTGCCGATAAGCTAAATAGGCGACAATTGCAGACTACATCGAGTTGGTGATCCTTATGGGAGTTTCTGTGTCAATGAATAATTTCCTCAAGAAGGCGTTTTCGTACGACTTCGCTTTGGATAATGGTGTTTCGGACGGGGTCGTCGGTGACCATGCAATATTAGACCGCGATGTTGATGACTGGGGTAACGAGTGGGAGTCTGCCTCCTCAAGCGACGCCCATCAGGACGTGGATTTTTTGAAGATGATCGCGAATCGATGAAATTGAGTTCCTGTGTTTGGGGGACGATTTCAAACATCGGAAAATACTCCGCAATCGCGCTGTCCGGGCTGACCTTCGTTTCCGTTGTGTCTGCGGCGCCGGGTGTGTCGGGTGATCATCATAGCCGTGTCGACCTTTCGCTCGGCCTCGAGCAGTACCGCTGGCAGGAGTATGACTTCCAAAACGGGACACGTCTGCTCTCCGAACATGGTCCACGTGCCGTTTTGGCCGGACGGGTCGAGTTCGATACGGCCTTGCGTCCTATGTTGGTCCGAGTCCTCGGCCGCGCCTATTCCGGTATCGTGAACTATGATGGACAGGTCCAGTCCACGGGTTTGTTTGTCAGTTCCGATACCGATTATCTGGGTGGGCTGGCGGAGTTTCAGTTGGGTTGGGTCAAGCCGACCACGATGTTCAGGTCGCTGGAGTTCTATCTGGGCGCCGGAGTCGAGGGATGGAAGCGGGATATCGCGGACAGTATCGACGCCTTGGGATCGCCGGTCAGCGGGTTTCGTGAGGACTATGTGGTCTACTATGGACGGGTCGGTATCGGTTTCGAGGAGCAAGGCGAGTTCCTGAGTTCTTCTTTCCATGTCGGCGCCTTGCGCCCGTATTCCGTAGACGAGAAGGTGGTGACCTCGGGGTCTGAGATTACGCTCCACCCCGACGGCAGATGGTCCATGTATGCCGATTACAGGCTGGGACTGCGAAACAATTTTGTCGAGCTGTTTTACGAGGGCTGGCGTTTCGACCGCTCTACAACCAAGAATATGGTTTTTCAGCCCAAGAGCGAGAAGGATATCTTTGGTGTTCGGATTGGGCGGGAGTTTTAGGGCAGAGCAAAGAGATAAAGAGTAACGATCAAAAAAGAAAGGGCGGTCCGGTAATCGGACCGCCCTTTTTCGTTACAGGAATTTCTTTCAGAAGTGCAGGTAGAGACCGGCGTAGGGGCCTTTGAAGGTTACGTCGGCATAAGACCCGTCGATGTCATCCAGGCTCAGGTTGATGCGTCGGTAGCCGACGTCGACGCCGAGTAGCCATGGCGTATCGTAGGTGGCCCTGACCGTGTAGTCATAGAAATTGCTGCCACTGTAGCCGATGTAGCTGCCGTCGGCGCTGACGGCTAGACCGCTGAAAGGCAGGTCGACGCCCACGCCCGCGTAAGCCATCGGGACCCAGGTACTGACATCCGCCGAGGCGGTTCCGGTCGTGGTGCCGGTGATTCGGGTCTTGGTATCCAGGTACTTCGCCGTTAAACCGATGTCGAAATTGGCGATGTTGTCGAGGATACGCCAGTAGGCCGTGATGTCGGTCTGATCGAGTTTCAGGCTGCTGCTCACGGCCTCGCTGACGGAAAAGCTCTTGCCGCCGAAGCTGAAGTTGCTCGACAGGGTACCGTTGGCGCTGGTGTCGATCGACGTCTTGCTGATCTTAACGTTCGGGATCAACGGAAGAGGGTGTTCGATAATGACGTAGTAAGAAGCCAGATTTTCGCTGTCGTAACCCAGGTCGCGATTGACGTCGATGTCGTCTGCTGCATTGGTCGACTGGTAGCGAACGGAGCCCTGAATGTCATAGCTCCAGGCATTGGCGCCGACCCAGGCGCCGATCATATCGGCTGAGGCAGGCAGTGAGGCGGCCAACATCACGGGCCAGATGCAATGTTTGAGTTTCATGTGTTCCCTCTGGTTTGTGCGTTCGAAAAAATCAGCTGCGCCAACTTGCAATTCGCGACATTAATCTACAGTATCGGTAGACGGGCGAATATCTTCGGCTACTATGTCACATATTGACTGTTGGAACCATTTGCCTGGGCGCGTCTCAAGGCGACCTTGTCAGGCGAGGTCGCGGTCCTGATATTCATAAAACGAAGAACCGGTCGATGTCGTTCCGTCCATCGATCCTAGGATGATCATGAAACCATTTTTTTCCCTGCTGCTCGTTCTCACGATATCGTTGTTGTCTGCGGGTTGCGGCCAAGACGGTCGATTGGATCAAGGCATTGCTCAATCCGAACAGCATATCCGGCAATTGGCCGACGCGATCTCGAACGGCGAGCTGCGCAACGCGAGCCTGATTCGCGAGTACGCCGACGTTGTGGCGGCGGATCACGCCGATCTAAGCGCGATCGTGGACACCCTGCGCAAGGAGTCGACGCCCCAAGGGCAGCAGTTCATGCGCCTACAGCGACGGCTTGACGAGGTCAAACAGTTGCGCGCCTCCTATGGGGACCCGGATCTCCTGCTTGCGGAAACGCAATCGATTGTCGCGTCTGCCGATCCCGCCGTCTTCGACATGTCGCTGGCAGACGTCGTGAACGTCTTGGCGGATATGTCGAACGGTAAGCTGGCGCGTGTCGGCGTGCTTTCCAAATCGGCTGAACGGGGGGTCAATGACGCCAAGGATTACGGCCCCGGCAGTCAGCTCGTCGGAAATCCCAGTTATGGCCAGTGGGCCAATCGCGACGGCATGTCGTTCTGGGAGTGGTATGGCATGTATTCCCTGTTCGGCAACCTTATGGGCGGATCTCGAATCTTTTACAACGATTGGGATCGCTATCGACCGTACAGCTTTTACCAGGATCGCGTCGCCGACCGCTACGGTTCGCCGCTGACACGGCGCAAGTGGGGACGGACCTGGTCTTCGAGCTATCAAAAGGCCGGTGTGCGCGACTCTTTCTCACGGCCGCGCAAAAAAAGCAGATTTTCGAGGCGTTCGTCGGGTTTCGGTTCGTCACGAACCGCGACGCGGCGCAGTTCCTTTGGCAGCGGCAGCTTTCGTCGCAGTAGTTCCTATCGGCGCGGTTTTCGTGGCGGTAAGTAAGGGGGCATATAGATGGATATAGGCACGATTCAGGACATGCTCGATGTAGACCGTTACGAACTGCTGACCCTGGCCATCGACTTTACGGCCTTCGCGGTCATGATGGCATTGAGCGGGCGTATGGTCGGAGGCATGGCGCGGGTTCGAACCTTCGAGGAGCTGACCGGGCGCGATAACGTGGCCTTCGGTATCCCATTTGCGGCGGCCATCTTCTCGATTGCGATCATGATGAGTGGCGCCGTGTCGGGCGCGCCTTCGATCACGCTCGTTCATGAGGCCGGGATCGTGTCCGCCTATGGAGGTCTGGGTATCGTATTGCTGATCATGACGCGCTTGTTGTTCGATCGGCTCGCCTTGCCGCACATCGATCTGCGCGCTCAGGTGCTCTCCGGGAACGTGGCGGCCGGGGTTGTCGACGCAGCCAATATGGTCTCGACGGCTATCGTGATACGCGCTGTTATGATCTGGGTCGATAACGAGTCCTTCGCCGGCCTCATGATGGTATTTGTCGGTTTTCTGTTCTCTCAGTTCGTCATGTTCGCAGTGACCTACTATCGACAATGGGTTTATCGTCGTCGCCATCAGGGGGCGGCACTGCAGACCGCGCTGGAGGAGGGCAATCTCGCGCTCGCGCTGCGCTATTTCGGTCATCGGATTGGCGCCGCGCTGGCCATCACCGCAGCCTCCGGGATCGTGTTTTATAGCGATCGTGAGCCGACCTTGTCGGCCTTTTTCTGGTCATCGATTTCGCTGGTCATGGTAATTGCGGTGTCCTTGCTAGCGATCGCCGCCCGGCACTTGATCCTGCTTCGCGTCGATATCGCCGAGGAGGTGGGGCGCCAGCGCAATGTTGCGGTGGGTCTCGCCGAGGGGCTGATCTATATTGCCTTGGGTCTGATCATGGCGGCGTTGTTCGCCGCTACCATCGACTGATCCGCGGTTTCGACGGAACGGTCGAATTGTCCGTGGCGCCCGACAGGATAGCGGCCGAGCAGCGTACGGCAGTGGGCGTAGGCCGCCAGGGATTGATCGAGGATCTCATACTGCTGAGTATTCTGATGGTCCTCGCTGGCTGCGGTTTGGTCTACGAATTTCTGCTGTCGCACTATGCCGCCCGTGTTCTCGGCGCGACCGAGGTCGCGATTTTCGGGGTGTTTACGATCATGATCGCCTCGATGGGTATCGGGGCCTTCCTGGCGCAGCGGGTTGCCTGTCCCTTCACCGGGTTCGCCTGGCTCGAATGGGTCATCGGGGTGTTGGGCGCCGTCGCGATCCTGGTCACGGCCGCCGCGATCACCGCGACCTATGTTCTGCCAAATCTGATTGCCTATACCTACGGCGTCGTCGATGTCCATCCCGAGGGCAGTGTGGTGCATGCTTTACAGCAAGTCGCGACGTCGTTGCCCTATGTCATGGCCTTTCTGCTTGGTTGCCTGATCGGCGCCGAGATCCCATTGATCGCCAGGGTGCGCGAACAGGTCCACGCCAAGCGATTGCAACACAATACCGGAACGCTATACGGCATCGATTACATCGGTGCTGGAATTGGCGCCCTTCTCTTCGTGTTTTTTCTGCTCCGTATGGAGGCGAGTCTGGCGGCTGCGATCGTCGCCAGCGTCAATTTGGTCATGGGCCTCGTGTTCTTCTTACGCTACCGGCAGCGGATTCGCGCCTGGTGGTGGTTGTTGAGCGGGCACTTGGTGGCTGGCGCGGTCGTGGTCACGGTGGCGCTCGCGGGCCCGGCCTGGCAGGTCGAGATGGAGGACATGCTCTACAAGGATCAGGTCATCTACAGCAGCCATACACCGTTCCAGCGATTTGTGGTGACGCGTCGGATCATGGATCCTGCCAAACCGCCGGTCTATGCCTTGTTCATCAACGGTCACGCTCAGTTTTCTAGCCGCGATGAGCGTCTTTACCACGCCATGTTGACCTATCCGGCCATGGCCGCGTCGGCCCGGCACGAGCGGGTGCTGATCGTTGGTGGGGGCGATGGTCTGGCCTTGCGTGACGTTTTGCGTTGGGATCCCAAACAAGTCACCCTGATCGATCTGGACCGCCAGATCATCGACTTCTTCACTCAACCCAAAACGGTCGACGGTCGCGTCATCAATACGCCATTATTGGCGCTCAACCGGCATTCTTTTCGCGATCCTCGGGTTCATGTCTTGATCGGCGACGCCTTCAACCGCGTGGACGAACTCCTGACGGGCGAGCAGCGATTCGATACCATCATTATCGATCTTCCCGACCCCAACCACCCGGACCTCGGCAAGCTCTATTCGACACGTTTCTACGCCAAGCTCTATCAATTGTTGGCGGGGGACGGCGCGCTTGTGACTCAATCGACCTCTCCCTACCATGCGCGCCGGACTTTTATCAGCATCGGCAAGACGCTGAAGGCCGCCGGCTTCTCTTCGGTGGAGCAATACCATGCCAACGTCCCGACCTTCGGCGAGTGGGGCTGGACGATCGCCGTGCCTCACGGCCGGTCGGCAAGCGATCGCCTGCGCGAGTTCGCCCACCTGCCCGTAGACGACGGCTGGACGACTCGGGAATGGTTGCTGGGGGCATTCGCTTTCCCTAAGGGATTTTTCGACGCCAGCGAACAAGTCGCGATCAATCGTCTCGACAGCAATGTGCTCTATGACTACTACCGGGACGACTGGCGGGCCGAGAACGATTTCTGATACACGCCGCTTGACATATTATGTCGGAAACCCCATATTCTATTTCACGTGCCAACAGGAGGTAACGATGCAGTCAATCAATCAAGTGATGGAGGGCGTGCTTGCGCTCGATGAAGAGAGTCGTCTGGGCGTGGAATTCGATATTCAGCCCATCCCCGGAGACACCGAGGTCATTCAGGTCCTCGTTAACGGCCAGGAGGAGTTGCCAATCTTCGTGACGGCTTCCGACGATCAGATCCTGTGTATTTGCTATCTCTGGAGCGAGGATGAGATCAAGTCCGATTCCAAGGTGGAAATGCTTGAGTCCATGCTGGATATGAACATGCCCATGCCCTTGTCGAGCTTTGGACGGATCGATGACAAGTACGCCATCTTCGGCGCTATGTCGACCGGTTCGACGGCGCAGGACATGGCCGTCGAGCTCACTATGCTCCATGACAATGCCATCGACGCCATCGACGCACTGTTGCCCTATCTGAAATGACCCTTAGCCGCCCTTGGTGGAAACGACGAACACGAGGTAATGCAAAATGACCGGACTTTTTAAGAAACTGATTACCGCTTTCCGTGGCGGCGCTCGCGAAGTCGGCGAGGCGGTCGTGGATATGAACGCGATCCGGATTTATGAGCAGGAAATCGCCGATGCCCGCAACAATCTGGCCCGCGCCAAGCAGGATTTGACTGGTGTGATTGCCAAGGAGATGCAGGCCGAGCGCGATATCAAACGTATCAACACCGAGCTTGAACGATACGAGCAGCATGCGATCGATGCCCTGAACAAGGGGCGTGAGGACCTGGCCGAAGAGGTTGCCGTCAAGATTGCCGAGCTCGAGGCCGAACGTGGCAATCACGAGGCCGCCAAGAAGCAGTTTCATGCCCATGTCGAGCGTCTCAAGGACATCATGAAACAGACAGAGGCGACGATCCGTCAGCATGAACGCGAACTGGCCATGGTTCGGACCACGGAGAGCGTGCAAAAAGCGACGCGCTCCATCACCGACAACTATGGCGCAGGTGCGACCCGCCTTCTCGACGCCAAATCCTCTCTGGAACGCATCAAGAAGCGACAGATGGATTTTTCTGATCGCATGGCCGCGGCCGACGCGCTTGATAAAGAGAGTGGTTCCGGGTCTCTGGACGACAAACTCAAGTCCGCCGGCATCGGCGATACCTCGGGTGGCAGCAGTGAAGTCATGGCCCGACTCAAGAAGCGCGCCGGCGGGCAGGGTTAAGGCGCGGCTATGGGCCTATGGGGACGGTTGTTTGGTGAACCCGAGCGCAGTCTGACACAGGTGGCCGATCTCGATGTTGGCGATATGGTCCGATTCAAGCTTTATGCGCCGGGTTTTCTAGCCGGAGCAGCGTTTGAGGTTGCTGCCGTTAACACCTATGAGTACGAGGCCGGCCCGGAGTATGAGTTTGTTCTTAAGGGGGTATCTCCGCGTCAGCTCTACCTGACCGTGGACCCCAATGCCGATGATGAGGGTTTGCGTTTGTCGATTCGGATCGTCCGTAACGAGGTCGCTGCCCTGTTCGATATGGATTCCTTCGCAGAGATTTTTGACCGCGAGGACGGCGAGGTGCGACTGCGATGCCGCAGCGACGCCGTGCCGGATGGGCTGGATGGCTGGAGCGCCGACGCCTATTACCGTACGGCTTTTGCCGTTCCGGCCTATTTTTTCAAAGGGGACTACCGCAAGGCGACCGTGCCTGAGGATGGTGGCGAGGGACTCGACTATTACGCCTTGACCAGTAGTGACGAGACGCGGGCCGTTGAGATTGAGGTCTTCGATGGCGATGAGGACGTACTGTTGACCTTGATCGTCGAGCCCGGTCTTGTTGAGGAGTTGTGGCCGGCCGGTAAGGCGCGATGAGTCGCGACAGATCAGACACAACGACCACCGGTTTGGCCGGCCGCTGGCCATCGAGTCAAAAGGCGCTGAAGGCCGTTCAGGTGGCGTTCGACACCAGCGACGAGGTCGCGACTCGGCTCAGGTTGGAGGCAGTGCGAGAAGGCCTGTCCCCGTCGGATATGATACGACGGATTGTCGGTTTGCCGGTCCGGGCGCGTCCGGTTCGTCCCCGGCTCACGGTCTCGCTGTCCGATGAGGATTTCCATATCCTCGCCGAGCGTTACGCGCTAAAACCATCCGACCGCCTGGCAATCAAACGCCGGGTCATGGAAGAGATAACCGGGAAAGAGGAGAGCGATCGCGCCTGACAGCACGGTCGTTCCTGTCTCCTCATAGATTCCTGACGCTTGTCGGATTGCGGACGGCGTCGTTGATCCGGATTGTCCGGGTCGCTCGCATGACCAGGGCGTAGCTGGCGCGCTCGAATACCCTGACCACCATGAGCGTACCTGACTGTTCGTTGGGCAGGGTAACCTCATCGTGATCTTCGCCGATCGGGTCCTGAATGGATTCGCCGGCCTGATAGCTGGCCAGGATGTCACCGACCTTTATGTCATCCTTGCGCCCCCTGTTCAGTACGACCGTATGATACTGGCCGATACGGGATACGCCGTCGAGTACGGCGATAATGCTACCGTTGATTTCAATGTCAGGGATCGTGGGCGTGAAATAGGGATCGATCTCGGTGTCGTCGCGGGCCGGGATGACTTTGTCGCCGATAAGGATCTCACGGCTCGTCGATTTCAGATAAAGCGTGCTGGGATCGCCGCGTTCCAGGAGCCGGGCATCGGCCACGTTGAGCGCCTCGTAACCAAGGATTTCGCCGTCCGTATCCCGATAGGCATCGCCTTCGTGGATCACGTTATAGCGATTGATGACGGAATCCTGAATGCCCCGAACGTAGACCTTTTCATTGCTTCCCGCAATTAGATGACCGCCGTCATTGGCGACGATGTAAGGCGCCCGATCAAGCTCTTCTTTGGTCAGGATGCTTGGTCGTTTCAGAAACTGACGGATGGCATCGGCGGGTATGGTTGGAATAGCCGTGTGCAATTCCTCAATGCGGCCGGTTGGAGACAACTTGACGACCGGGCGTCCTTTGCGTTCCAACCGGAGCTGCGGTTTCCCATCGATGAACACCAGATTGATGACATCTCCGGGGTAGATCAGGTGAGGGTTTTTGATCTCGGGATTGATATGCCAGATCTTGGGCCATAACCAGGGGTCTTGTAGGAAATGGGCCGAAATATCCCAGAGGGTGTCTCCTTTGACGACGACATAGCGCTCGGGATGGTTGGCGCGCAGCTTGACCACGTCGGCCATAGCGACTTGGACCAGGAACAGGCAGGAAATCAGACTCACCAATAGCTTTTTGAGGGACATGAATATACCTTCAAAGAATAATGTCTAACGCGCCTGCGTGATCAGGAAGGGCGATCGCCCCGATATTTTTCGCAGGAACCGTTCTTGGACCTGTATCGGCCAAAGATGCACGAGTTATTAAGCTAAATGGTGTAGATGTAGGATAGGTCCGCTTTTTTAAGGGTGATGTTTGCTGTATTTTTGTCTCATGGGGCCTCGCGGAGAGCATCGAGGAGCGCCATTGCGACCGAAATACTGTAAAGCACCGGGCGGGCGGTCGACAAATGGTTTACACCAAACTGTGAACCGATACGTCGAATGCCGCGGTTGACTGTCGACGACCGAAGTCGTATACCTGACGCAGTAGCATGGATGAACAGCGAGTGCCATGCAGGGTACCGGGCGTCTTTGTAGGAAACTCGCTCGAAAAGCCATAGCGACACCAACGCTATAAGGGGGAACTGATGGTCATCTTCTGGATTGGTCTGTTCCTGTCAGGCCTCTGGGCTATGACGTATCTCCGCCAATCCCTGTTTCGAACCTCAGTTCTGCTGACGGCAATCCTTATCCTTTGGAGCTTGATGGCGTGCCCATCCGGTGTCTTTCTGGTCCTGGTCTGGGTCCTGTTTCTCTTGATTTTCATCCCTTTGAATGTGAGGACCCTGCGTAGGCGTTGGATTTCGGCGCCGGTTTTAAAGGCATTTCGTGCCGTGATGCCCGAGGTTTCGAAAACCGAACGCGAGGCGCTCGAGGCCGGTTCGGTTTGGTGGGAGAGTGAGTTTTTCAAGGGTTGCCCTGATTGGCGAAGGCTACGGGCGCTCCCTGTTCCACGTCTCAGAGAGGACGAACAGGCCTTTCTGGACGGCCCCGTTGAAACGTTGTGCGGTATGCTCGACGATTGGCAGATCACCGAGGAACGGCATGATTTGCCCGAGGAGGTCTGGGCCTTCATTAGAGCGCAGGGTTTCTTCGGCATGATTATCCCGAAGGAATACGGCGGCCTTGCGTTTTCCGCTCTGGGTCATTCCAGCGTCGTCATGAAGGTTGCCAGCCGGAGCATCACGGCAGCCGTGACGGTTATGGTGCCGAACTCTCTGGGGCCTGCCGAACTACTGCTGCACTACGGTACAGAGGAACAACGCAACTATTATCTACCCCGCTTGGCCAAGGGCGAGGAGATCCCTTGTTTCGCGCTGACCGGTCCGGATGCCGGCAGCGATGCCGCGTCCATTCCCGACTATGGTGTCGTTTGCCAAGGCAAGTTCAAGGGCAAAAAGGTTATCGGCATCCGGCTGAACTGGGAGAAGCGTTACATCACATTGGGGCCGGTCGCGACCCTGCTTGGTTTGGCCTTCAAGCTCTATGATCCCGACGGCTTGTTGGGCGAGCAGGAGGATATTGGCATCACCCTGGCATTGATCCCGACCACCACGCCGGGCATCGATATCGGTCGCCGGCATTTTCCGCTCAATATGGTTTTTCAGAACGGTCCCAACTCAGGTCGCGATGTATTCATTCCCATGGAATACATCATCGGTGGCCAGGAGCGTGTCGGACAGGGCTGGCGCATGCTGATGGAGAGTCTGGCCGCCGGCCGCTAAATTTCCTTGCCGGCGCTCTCCGCCGGTGCGGGTAAGTTGGCCACGCGCGCCACGGTGGCCTACGCTCGTGTTCGCCATCAGTTCAAGCTTCCGATCGCCTATTTCGAGGGCGTCGAAGAAGTCCTGGTCCGCATCATCGGGCAGGCCTATATTATGGACGCCGCCCGGACCCTGACGACGATTGCCGTCGATCAGGGCGAGAAACCGTCCGTTGCGTCGGCCGTCGTCAAGTATCAATTGACCGAGCGCATGCGCGAGGTCATCCGCGACGCCATGGATGTTCATGGCGGCTCGGGGATTTGTCTCGGTCCGAACAACGTCCTGGGTCGTATCTATCAGTCCGTCCCGATCAGTATCACGGTCGAGGGCGCGAATATACTGACCCGTACCCTGATCGTCTTCGGTCAAGGCGCTATTCGTTGTCATCCGTATGTATTAAAGGAAATGCAAGCTAGCCAGGATGAAAATGTCGAGCAGGCGATCGAGGCCTTCGACGAGGCATTGTTTGGCCATGTCGGGCTCGTCGCGGCCAATGTTGCGCGTAGTCTCTGGCTGGGATTGACGGGGACTTCGTTCCTCAAACTTCCGGATGATCTGAGCCGGGGATTTTGCGGCCGCTACTACCGCGATCTGACGCGCATGAGCGTCGGTTTTGCGCTGATGGCGGATTGTTCACTGGCGTCGCTCGGCGGCAGTCTGAAACGTAGGGAACGCCTGTCGGGGCGACTCGCAGATGTTCTCGGCAATCTCTATCTCGCCACGGCAGCGCTCAAACGGTTTGCCGACGACGGCCAACCCGAGGACGACCGGCCGCTGGTTGCTTGGGCCTGTGAAGACAGTCTTTATCGCATTCAGGAGGCCATGTACGGATTGTTCGACAACTTGCCCAGCCGCCCGCTGGCCTGGCTCGCGCGACATCTGATCTTTCCGCTGGGCCGGTGTTATTCGCCGCCGTCCGATACGCTGGGACATCGACTTGTCGCTCCTTTTCTCGAACCTTCCGATGCCCGTGATCGATTGACCCAGGGAATTTTCGTACCCGAAGGACCTCAGGATGCGGTCGGCCGGATCGAAGAGGCCCTGCGCCTGGTTATCGAGACGGCGCCGCTGGAGAAGCGGTTGCGCGAGGCCCGTACGGACGGCCGGTTGCCTCCTGCAGCGGATTACGATGACCAGATTCGCGCGGCCGGAACGGCAGGCGTACTTGATGAGGACGAGGCGGCACTTATCATTCGGACCCATAAGGCCATCCGCGCGGTTACCGACGTGGATGATTTTCCGCAGGATTTCTGGAAAGGGAGACATTGATGGCAAAGCGAACGACGAGCGCGGCAGCGAAGGGCGCGCCGGTATATATCGTCGACGGCAGCAGGACGCCGCAGCTCAAGGCGCGCGGTGAGCCTGGCCCGTTCCGGGCCTCGGACCTTGCGGTGACGGCGGGCCGCTCACTGCTGCTCAGGCAGCCTTTCCCGGCCTCGGCACTCGATGAAGTCATAATGGGCTGCGTCATGCCGGGGCCCGATGAGGCCAATATCGGACGGGTTATCGCGCTACGGCTCGGTTGCGGTGTGGGGGTCACGGCTTGGACGGTACAACGCAATTGTGCTTCCGGCATGCAGGCCCTCGAATGCGCCTTTCGGAAGATCAGCACCGGTCGTTCGAGCCTGGTTCTGGCCGGCGGTGTCGAGGCGATGAGTCACGCGCCGGTGCTGATGAGTGAGGCCATGGTCAAATGGCTCGCAGGATGGAACGTAGCGAGGGATTTGCCGGCCCGGCTGAAACAGCTGAAACGATTGCGGCTGGCCCACTTTAAGCCGATCATCGGCCTGCTTAGAGGATTGACCGATCCGATCGTCGGACTATCCATGGGACAGACGGCCGAGAACCTGGCTTACCGCTTCGGAATCGATCGCGAAACGATGGACGCCTTCGCGCTGCGAAGCCATCAGCGGCTCGCGGCGGCACAGGATGGCGGGTTCCTCGCCAACGAGGTTGAGCCTTTATATGATCCGGCCGGGGCCGTCGTCATCGAGGACGATGGTCTGCGCCGCGATTCGAGCATGGAACGCCTGGGTCGCCTCAAGCCGGTCTTCGACCGCCCTTACGGGCTTGTGACAGCAGGAAACAGCGCCCAGGTTACCGATGGAGCGGCGGTGTTCTTGTTGGCCAGCGAACAGGCCGTCAAGGATCATGATCTACCGGTTCTCGCCCGTATCGTCGATTGCGAATGGGCCGGCATCGATCCGGCAGAAATGGGGCTGGGGCCCGCTTATGCCATGGCGGCATTACTCAAGAGACGCCGACTCAAGGTCGCGGATATCGACTGCTGGGAAATCAACGAGGCCTTCGCGGCGCAGGTCCTGGCTTGCCTGGAGGCCTGGAAGGATCCCGCGTTTTGCCGTAGCGAGTTCGGTACGCGGTCAGCCATTGGCGAGATTGATATGAGTCGCCTTAATGTGGACGGGGGTGGAATCGCTTTGGGCCATCCCGTGGGCGCCAGCGGCGCCCGGGTCGTGCTGCATGCGACGCGAGTCCTCGAACGGATGGAGGGACGTTACGGAATGGCAAGTTTGTGTATCGGTGGCGGCCAGGGCGGCGCCATGCTGGTAGAGCGGGGATGACGCGATGACGGAAACAGGAAAATTCTGGCGTACGGAGCGCGATGCCGACGGTGTGGAGTCCTGGATACTTGATGTGCCGGGCACTAGAGCCAACGTGCTTTCCAAAGCGGTACTGATCGAGCTCCAACAACTTGTAGCCTCTGCCGAAGCGACGCCGCCGAAGGGTGTCATTATCCGCTCGGGTAAAGACACCGGATTTATCGCCGGAGCCGATGTCAACGAATTTCTCGTCATGAACGCATCTGTCGATATCGTTCATGAACATATCTGTTGGACTCAGGCCTTGTTCGACCGTTTGGAGAGACTACCGTGCAAGACCGTGGCGGCGATCGACGGTTTTTGTCTGGGGGGCGGTCTTGAGTTGTCCCTGGCCTGCAACTACCGGGTCGCGGTGGACGAGCCCCATACGCGGATCGGTTTACCTGAGGTTAGGCTCGGTATCCATCCCGGATACGGCGGGGCAGCAAGGCTGCCGGGTCGGGTAGGGCATTTGGCCGCCATGGATATGATGTTGAGCGGTCGGGCCTTGTCGGCGCGGGCGGCCAAGCGTATCGGGCTGGTGGATCATGCCGTGCCGTTCAGACAGTTGTCGCGCGCAGCCAAGGCCCTCGTGACCGAGGCGCCGCGATCACGGCAACCGGTTTGGTGGCAGCGCCTAGCAGGCAATTCACTGTTGCGGCCGTTCGTAGGGGCGGCGCTACGAAGGACCGTGGCCAAGCGGGTCCGCAAGGATCATTATCCGGCGCCTTTTGCGTTGATCGATCTCTGGCAGCGTGCTGCGGGCAATCATGCCCGAATGTTGGCGGGGGAGGCCGATTCGGTGGCGCACCTGTTGGCCGGCGATACCTCGAAGAATCTGCTACGAGTCTTTTTTCTGCAAGAGCAGCTCAAGGCGCAGGGGAGGGGCGGATCGTTCAAGGCCGGCCACGTTCATGTCGTCGGAGCGGGTGTCATGGGTGGCGATATCGCGGCCTGGTGCGCGCTACGCGGACTCACCGTGACGTTGCAGGACCAGTCGCCCGAGCGGATTGCGCCCGCGATCGGCAGGGCCCGGTCGCTCTTTCTCAAAAAACTCAAGCTGCCGCGCCTGGCCCAGGCGGCCTTGGACAGACTGATTCCCGATGTGAAAGGGGTTGGGGCCTCCAGAGCTGATGTCGTCATCGAGGCGATCTTCGAGAATATGGAGGCCAAGCAGGCGTTGCTCAAGGATATCGAGCCCCGTCTCAAGGAGGGCGCCTTGCTGGCAACCAACACCTCAAGTATTCCGCTGGAGGATTTGGCAGCGGTATTGGACGCGCCACAGCGGCTTGTCGGTCTGCACTTTTTCAATCCGGTCGCAAAAATGCAGCTTGTCGAAATCGTGCGCAGCCGCTTCAGCGGCGATGAGGTCGTCGCCAATGCCGTACGGTTTACGCGACAGATCGATCGTTTGCCGCTTCCCGTCAAGAGTAGTCCCGGTTTCCTGGTCAACCGTATCCTGATGCCCTATTTGATCGAGGCGGTGCGGATAGAGGGAGAGGGCGTCCAGGCCGAAGCCATTGATCGAGCCGCGCTGGAGTTCGGTATGCCGATGGGCCGATCGAACTTGCCGACGTGGTAGGGCTCGACGTTTGTCTGTCGGTGGCCGAGATCCTGGCCAAGGCAATGGGGACCGAGGTACCGGATCGGCTCAGGGCCATGGTCGCAGACGGTACGCTCGGACGCAAGAGCGGTCACGGTTTTTATAACTATCGCAAAGGAAAAGCCATTAAGGGCAAATACGACAAGGGGATGTTTATACCTGAGGATATCACTGACCGCCTCATGCTGAGCATGCTCAACGAAGCTGTCGCCTGTCTCCGTGAAGGGGTTGTGGAAAATGCGGATCTCCTCGACGCAGGCATCATATTCGGCACCGGATTCGCCCCCTTCCGGGGCGGCCCCATGCACTATATCGAACAGACGGGCGCCTCAGGGCTAAGGTCGAGTCTGGACGCATTGGCGGGGAGATACGGAGACCGTTTTCAAGCTGATCAGGGTTGGTTGGAATTGGAAAGGGAGGCCTGACCATGGGAGGCAAAATACCCGTCGAGCAGGCCGGAACGCTGTCCGGACTGTTCCGGATACGCGTAGAACTTTCCGCCGACAATACCGCTTATCGCTACTACGATGCTAGGGAGCATGGTTGGGCAAGCTATTCCTGGGGTGAAATGGCGCATCTCGTGGCGCGTTGGCAGGCGGCGATTCGGAGAGAGGGTTTGGTGGCCGGAGACAGGGTTGCCATCATGCTTCCGAATGGGCCTGACTGGGTAGCCGTCGATCAGGCCGTTTTGGGACTTGGGATGGTCATGGTGCCGCTCTATATCAATGATCGGGGGGCGAATATCGCCTACATCCTGAACGACTGCGCGGCGAAGCTCTTGGTTATTGCGGGCGACGAGCAGTGGTCCTGTATGAGGGATGAGGTGGGCGTCTGTACCGACCTGCAACGGATCGTGAGCCTGAGCGATATCTCAGAACCGGGTGAGCGGGTTTTGTGGGCCGACAACTGGTTGGGCGATGCCGACGCCGATGTTCAATATTCCTCAGCATCGGGTGACGCGCTAGCCACAATCGTTTACACATCGGGTACGACAGGGCGCCCCAAGGGCGTCATGCTGAGTCATCACAATATCCTTTCCAATGCCTACGCGAGTTCGATCTGCGCCGATGTGGTTGCCGATGACTTGTTTCTCTCCTTCCTGCCGTTATCGCATACATTGGAGCGAACGGTCGGTTACTATTTGCCGATGATCATCGGCGCCGAGGTGGCCTACGCGCGATCTATCCCCACGCTTGGTGAGGACCTCATGAAGATCAAGCCCACCGTCATCGTCTCGGTGCCGCGCATTTACGAACGGGTCTACGGGCGCATCATGGAACAGATGGCGTCACGGCCGGCGCTCGCGCAACGACTCTTCGCTCTGGCGGTCGATGTGGGATGGCAGCGGTTGTTGCATGCGCAGGGGCGGGCTGCGTGGCGGCCCGGCTTCGTGCTCTGGCCTTTGCTCAAGCGTCTGGTCGCGGACAAGGTTATGGCGCGGTTGGGGGGGCGGATTCGGGTTGCCGTCTGCGGCGGCGCGCCCTTGTCCGAAAAAATCTCCCAGACCTTTATCGCTCTCGGCTTACCCCTGTTGAACGGATATGGCATGACCGAGGCGAGCCCTGTTATCAGCGTCAACCGTCCCAACGACAATTTTCCCGAGACCGTCGGTACCGTATTGGAAAAGGTCACGGTGCGGCTTGGCAAGGACGACGAACTCCTGGTTAAGAGCCCTGGATTGATGCTCGGCTACTGGCATCAGGAAGAGGCTACCCGCGAGGCCATCGATAAAGAAGGTTGGCTGCATACCGGAGACAAGGCCGCGATCGATGCGGCAGGTCACATACGACTTACCGGCCGCCTCAAGGAGATTATCGTACTGTCGAACGGCGAGAAGGTGCCACCTGCCGATATGGAGCTGGCAATCACGATGAACCCGATGATCGAGCAGGCGTTGGTCTTTGGGGAGCAACGACCTTTTCTGACGGCTTTGGTCGTGCCCGAGCCCGAACACTGGAAGGCCTTTTGCGCTAAACGCGGACTGACTGGGGCCGAGGCCCTGGAGAACGCTGCCGTCAAGGCGCATTTCCTCGAACGTGTGTCATCCCACATCCTGTCCTTCCCCGGTTACGCCCAGGTGCGCCGTCTTGCGATTTGTCCGGAGTCATGGTCGGTGGATAATGATCTCCTGACGCCAACGCTTAAACTGCGTCGAAGTCAGATCCAGGAACGTTACAAGACCGTTATAGAGGCGCTTTATGAGGGACACTGAAGAACAAGAGGAATACCAACTCCTGCCCGCGGACCGTCAGCCGGCGATCCGGGTGCTGGCGATGCCCGCTGATACCAATGCGCGCGGCGATATCTTCGGGGGCTGGATAATGGCGCAAGTGGATATCTCCGGCAGTGTTGCCGCCCACAAGGCCGTGGATGGCCGCGTCGTGACGGTTGCGGTCAACTCGTTCCAGTTCCGCAAGCCGGTATTCGTTGGCGACTTGGTCAGTTGCTATGCCGAGGTTACGCGGATTGGCCGCACTTCGATTACGGTTTTTGTCGAGGTATTTGCAGAGCGCGAGCGGCTCGAAGGTCGCTGTATCAAGGTTACCGAGGCGACCCTGACCTATGTGGCAATAGATGCACAGGGGCGTCCACGACCGATCAACCCCGATTGAAATCCCAAGGGCATCGTTCACAAGTCCTTTCCGGCTATTTCAGTCGCTTACGATAGTATCCCTTCGTTCCGGGGTCGAGCTTCCGGAAAATTTGCCGCTAACAATCGCGACGGTCCATAGCTCGGAATCGCGGCCATTCGTGTCCAAAATCGTACCTAAAAGTCCCGGTGATTCCGATAGACCATGGAACCCGATCAGGATCTCCGTCGTTCTATTGCACATGTTTGCGCGTGAAAGTTTCCCGTGCGTTCACTATGGATTCAGGAACCATTTAACCGTTTTCGCTTAATCGATGCTAGGGAGTAACCGATGGCACCAATTAATACAGCTACTGCCGATGGCTGGAAGCCGGGGTCGAAAATCACCGTGAAAGAACGTCCGGTAAGAATTGTTTCGCGGCTTCCGTTGCTGTCATGGGCGGCGGTTGTCGCTTTTTTGATCATAGCGGCCTTGGTCTATGGTTGGTCGGTGCGTGATCGGAACTATCTGACCGCGGAGACCGGGATCGGATATTGGCTGGGGATCATAGGGGGCTCGCTCATGTTGTTGCAGCTTTCCTATTCCTTTCGCAAAAAGATCGGTTTCATGCGGCGTTGGGGCAGAGTCAAGTACTGGTTCCAGATTCACATGTTCATCGGCGTGATGGCCCCCTTGCTCATCATGTTTCATGCCAATTTCGGACTGGGATCCATGAACAGCAATATTGCGCTGTTCTCGATGTTGCTGGTTGTTTTCAGCGGCATCATCGGCAGGTATATCTATTCGAAGATTCACATGGGGCTCTACGGTCGTCGCGCCACGTTACAGGATGTTCAGTCGGCTTTCGAACGGCAACAGCATGTCATGAAAGAGATCGTGGCTGCGGAACCGCAGTTTGCCGACCGCCTGCAACGGATCGAGCGGCGATTATTGAATCACGGCATGTCTTTGTTCGGCCAACTATTCGTGGCGCCTTTCCTGTCGATTCGCATGGCTTGGTATCGATTCATGCTGCAGCGTCGGATGGGTGCGGTCTTGCGTCGTCTGGCCGTCGAGCACAAATGGTCTTTTCTTAAACGACGCGCCAAACGGCGCCAAGCCAACCGGGTTATCCGCGGGTATCTGCATTCGCTACGGGGTGTTGTGGAGTTCGATTTTTATGCGCGGCTGTTCGCGCTATGGCACGTGCTCCATATACCGTTGTTTACGATGCTGGTGGTATCTGGAATCGTGCATGTCGTTGCTGTTCACATGTATTGATCGCAGTACCGTATGTCTCGCCGTTTCGGATCAATAGTATTCGCATCTTTGACCATGCTGCTCTGGTTGGGTTCGGCGCAGGCGCTGAACTTCGAATCGATCTTCATGCCCGGAAAACTGATCCAGGGGCATGCCAAGTACGAAGAGCAGTGCAAGAAGTGTCATAGTCGTTTCGAAAAGGGGCATCAAGCCGGGCTGTGCCTGGATTGTCACAAGAAGGTTAACTAGGACGTCAAATCAGGTAAGGGGTTTCATGGCCGGATCACGGCCATCAAGACCCGAGAGTGCTCGGATTGCCATACCGAGCATCAGGGACGCCGGGCCGATATCACGCGCCTGAATCCGACCACCTTCAGGCATGATCAGACGGATTTTCCGCTCAAGGGGCTCCATCAGCAGGTCAGTTGTGTCGATTGCCACAAGAAACATGGGCGCTACCGAAAGGCGCCGTCAAGCTGTATTTCCTGCCATAAGGAGGATGACGCCCACAACGGCAAGCTCGGCAAAAAGTGCGCGAAATGCCATGCCGCCACTGGTTGGCGGAAAGAATCGCGCTTCGACCATTCGAAGACGGATTTTCCATTGCGCGATGCGCACAAAAAGGCGTCCTGCAGGGCCTGTCATCCGAACGAGCGATATACCAAGGTGGCCAAGGCCTGTTACGACTGCCACCGGATCAATGACAAGCATCAGGGCACGATGGGGAAAAAGTGCAAGGACTGTCACAACGAAAAGGAATGGAAGAAGCAGCATTTTTCGCATGATAAGGACACCAAGTTCCCGCTTCATGGCCGGCATCAAAAGCTGCGATGTGAAGCCTGTCACGAGAAGAATGCCTACGAAGAGGACCTTGGTAAGAAATGTTTTGACTGTCATCAAAAGGATGATGAGCACAAGGGACGTTATGGCAAGAAGTGTGCGGATTGTCACGGCGAGAAGGCGTGGGATAAGGTCAAATTCGACCATGAGAAGGATACTCATTTCCCTCTGCGTGGGCGCCACAAAGACGTTCATTGCTCGGTGTGTCATAAGAAAGACATCCACGCCAAGTTAGGAAAAAAATGTTTCGACTGCCATCGTTTGAACGATGTGCATCGCGGGAAACTCGGGAAGTCCTGTCGGCGTTGTCACGACGAGAAGAGCTGGAGCGAACGGATTCGCTTTGATCATGGCTTGACCCGCTTCCCTTTATTGGGTCTGCATGCCCTCGCTCCGTGTGAGGAATGTCATCTGACTCAGGATTTCGGCGGAACGGAACGACGTTGTAACGGCTGTCATAAGGCGGACGACGAGCATAAACAACGCCTGGGTACCGAATGCGGGTACTGTCATAACCCCAATGATTGGGCGGTCTGGCACTTCGACCACGACACGCAATCGCGCTTCAAGCTCGAGGGGCGACATAAACGGGTGGATTGTTATGCCTGCCATATCAAGCCCATGGGTAAAGAGGTTGTTGCGCCGACGCATTGTTACCGCTGCCATGTGGACGACGACATCCATCGTGGCAGCTTTGGAAATCGCTGCGAAAAATGTCATGTGGCGAGCGGATTCAAGGACGTGGAGTTTTCCCGTTGATCGGGACGTGCAGCCAACAGAATCGATGAGTAATGAGGATAGGCCGTGAAAAGATCAAATGACGTCATGTGTACCCGGTCAAGTGTCGACCGGATTTTCCGTTGGGTGACGGTGTCGTTTCTACTGGCCGTTTGCCTTTCCGCCTTCTCGATCGCTTCGGTCTCCGCCGCCCCTGGAAAGAACTTCAATCACCTCCAGACCGGATTTCCGCTTACGGGCGCGCACAAGCGAGTCGAATGCGAATCCTGTCATATCCAAGGGGTTTTTCGCGGTACGCCCCGGCAGTGTAAGGGCTGTCACTCGGCGAGCGGGCTGGTCAAGGCGAGTTCCAAACCAACTAGTCACGTTCCGAGCAGTGACAATTGCGCAGATTGTCATAGGCCCAGCACATGGAGCTTTGCGCGCTTCAGCCATATCGGCGTAACCGCCGCCTGCGTTACCTGTCATAACGGTAGAATCGCTCCGGGCAAGAGCCGTAACCATCCGACAACTTCCGATGACTGCGGAAGCTGCCATCGAGACCGGACCTGGGCCGGCGCTCGATACGATCACTCGGGCATTGCCGATGGTTGCGATCGTTGCCATTTGAAGAACCTGTCTCAGCGTCATCCCACGACGAGTCACGATTGCAACGCCTGCCATCGTTATCCGAGTTGGACCAATCTGCGCATGGATCACAGTGCGATTGCCGGCGCCCGTTGTGTCGCCTGTCACGATGGACGTATCGCCGAGGGCAAGCCGCGCAGCCATATTCAAACGGCCAGCGATTGCGGTACTTGTCACCGGACCAATACCTGGAGTGGCGCAACTGTCGATCATGCGCTGATCAGTTCCGGGTGTTCCAACTGTCATCTCAAAGACCGGTCGGCGTCACACCCACTTACCTCAATGACATGCGAGTCGTGTCACCGGTACTCGTTGTGGACGAATATACGCATGGATCATAATGCGATCGGTGGCGCCCGTTGTGCTTCGTGCCATAACGGCCGGGTCGCTCAAGGTAAGCCAGGCAACCACACGCCGACTACCGCCGACTGTGGGGCCTGCCACAGGACCAATACCTGGACCGGCGCCGGCGTGGATCATTCCACGATCGTTTCCGGATGCACGACTTGTCATCTCAATGACCGGTCCGCATCGCATCCGCTGACCGCGACGACGTGCGAATCATGTCATCGTTTTCCGAGCTGGACGAATTTACGCATGGACCATAATGCGATCGGCAGTGCCCGTTGCGCCTCATGTCACGATGGCCGCATTGCGGCAGGCAAACCTAGCAACCATGTCCTGACCAGCAGTGACTGCGGTACTTGTCATCGGACGAATACCTGGATCGGAGCCGGTGTCGATCACTCTTTGATCTCGTCGGGCTGCTCTACCTGTCATCTGACCGACAAGCCCAACAACCATGCTACGACCTTGCCGACTTGTGAATCTTGCCACCGCTACCCGGACTGGACGCGGATCTCGATGAATCACAACGCGATCGGAAACTCCACCTGCATGTTCTGTCACAATGGTTCGATCGCCCAGGGCAAACCCCGCGATCATCCTAGGACTTCTCAAGACTGCGGCGCTTGCCACAATACGCGACGCTGGGATTGACCCAAGGACCGGGGAGGGCGTTATAGCCCTCCCCAGGTTTTTAACCGTCGAGAAAATTGTCGGGTATCAGAATGGTCGGAACAGGTGAGTGACTCAGGTCCGGAATGGGATAGTCGAGACTGTAGTGGAGGCCGCGACTCTCTTTTCGCAATAGCGCGGAACGGATAATCAGGTCTGCGATCAGAACCAGATTTCGCAGTTCGATCAGGTCTCCCGTAATCCTGAAATCTCCGTAGTACTGATCGATCTCCTGACTTAGCAGGCGACAGCGGCGGCGTGCGCGATGCAAGCGTTTGTCGCTGCGTACGATGCCGACATAGTCCCACATGAATCGTCTGAGTTCGTCCCAGTTGTGGGTTACGAAGACCTCTTCCTC
>Ga0114931_10001094_pt1 | contig 34481 bp, 30 predicted proteins | sample 2SBtaG_FD_89579 | JGI IMG/M metagenome (GOLD analysis project Ga0114931, IMG submission 89579) | Deep subsurface microbial communities from Kolumbo volcano to uncover new lineages of life (NeLLi) - 2SBTROV14_V59a metaG | ecosystem: Environmental > Aquatic > Marine > Volcanic | place: Kolumbo...
GCCGCCGGCTCGCCGGGCGCGGTCGCGTCGTCGGCCGCCAGCGTCGCCGCGTAGGCACAGGTCGTCGCCACCCCATCACCCGTTCAGCCCAGCGGCGCCTCCGTGTGTGGTTGATCGGTCACGGCCGCCCAGACCTTGAGCAGCTCGCCAACGGTGCGGGGTCTGCCGTCGCTTGCTGGCACGAAGCTGTCCCCCGCCACCAGCTCGGCCGCCCGAACGGTGACGCCCTTCTCGGTCTCCCAGCCTGTCCAGACAGTGGTGTCGCGGAACCAGATCCGCCAGTACCACTCGTCCGGCCGGTCCTTCCGGGGGCCGCGTGTGCGATGGGGGCCCGGCGGGCGGTGGATGTGATGGCGCGGCGCGTCGTACACTGCCGGGGCACCGCCCCCCGAGCGCCATGCCCCTGTCCCTGAACACGATCCAGCAAGCCGACTGCCTCGATGTGCTCCCCGCGCTCCCCGATGGCTCGGTCGACCTCGTCCTGTGCGACCTGCCCTACGGCACCACCCAGAACAAGTGGGACAGCGTGATCCCGCTCGATGCACTGTGGGCCCAGTACTGGCGCGTGCTCAAGCCGCGCGGGGCGGTGGTGCTCATGGCCCAGGGCGTGTTCACCGCCCGGCTGATCACCAGCATGGAGCGGTACTTCAAGTACAAGGTGGTGTGGGAGAAGTCGAAGCCGACGAACTTCCTGAACGCGACGAAGCAGCCCCTGCGCAAGCACGAGGACATCTGCGTGTTCTACCGGCGGCAGCCGACCTACCACCCGCAGATGCGGGAAGGGGAGCCCTACGACAAGGGCGTGCGCAAGGATCAGCTCACCGGGAGCTACGGAGACTTCGACCCGGTGCGGGTCCAGAGCGCCGGCGGGCGCTATCCGATCGACATCGTGTACTTCAAGACGTCCGAAAGCGAGGGCCCGGTGTGGCACCCGACCCAGAAGCCGGTCGCCCTCGGGCGCTACCTGGTGCGCACCTACACCGACCCCGGGGACGTGGTGCTCGACAACGCCTGCGGGAGTGGCAGCTTCCTGGTCGCGGCGCTGCGCGAGGGCCGGAACTTCTTCGGGATCGAGAAGAACGAGGACGTCGCCGCCTTCAAGAAGCACCCCATCGACTACGTCGAGGTGGCCGAGGGCCGCTTGCGCGAGGCGTGGGCGGCGATCGATCCGGCGACCCGCGCCACCGTGGCCCACGAGGGGCTGTTCGAGGGCGATCCCGAGCAGGCGGCGCCCCTGGGATCGGAGCAGCCCTGGCTCTTCGGCTGACCCGTGGCGCGGAGGCGGTTGAGGTGCGCGGAACCACCCCCGCGCCGGGGCCACGATCGCCGAGTTGGTCCTCGGGACCCCTCCGGGCCGGCCCCCGCCGGTCTGCGGGACGGCAGGGCGACACCGTGCGCCAGCATAGGCCACGGACCTCCCAGGAAAAACGGCCATCGATCCGATGGTCGCGACCGGTGGGCTCCTGGGCTGAGCGCTACCGGGCGGCGCGTGGCTCCGCGGCGGCGGCGTCCTCCTCGAGGGCCTCCTCGACCGCTCCCACCATGGCGGCGTCGTCGTCGAAGCCGAAGGCGCCCTCGAAGTGCTCGTCGTGGGTCGCGAAGTAGGCGATCGCTGCGGCGACCAGCCCGCGCTGGACGTCGGTGCCGTCGGCGGTCCGGTCCACCAGGGCCTCCAGGCGCTCGGCGATCTCCCGGGCCAGGGGCAGGTTCACGAAGGGGTTCCTGCTCCGAGCGCGCTCGGCGTCCTTCACTGCGCGCCACAGGCGGCGGCGCATCGCGTCCGCGTCGGGGAGCGTGGCGGGGACCCGGCGGAGGAGCGCGTGGCGCAAGGCGTCCGGGAGGGCTTGGAGCGGGTCGGCCATGACGACCTCCTAGCGTGCAGGATGGCACGATCGAGCAAGGACCGCGATCGTGAAGCTCACACCTCCCGACCGACGATGGTGCGGCGAACCGCGTCGACCACCTCGGCGTCGTCATCGAAGCCGAAGGCGCCCTCGAGATCCGGCTCCGAGTCGTTCTCGTCGACGAACTAGTCGACGGCGGCCGCGGCGAGCTCGTCCAGGATCCAGCCGAGGGGGCGACTCGGAGGGGATGCGGCGCAGGAGGTTGGAGCGGAGCGGCTCGTTCAGAGACAGGTCACGCGTGGCTTGCGTGGGTGCCTCCTGCTTCAACGCTGCGCACCGCCACGGCAACGCCCATCCGGTAGAGGGCGGACTCGGCCGGGTGATCTTTTTTTCCCCCTCCGTGGGGGTGGCGGGTCCAAGAAGTGCAACCCCGAAAGGAGATCCCCATGCGCCGCTCGTTCATCCTCGCTCCGGTCGTCGTCTCCCTGGCCCTGTTCGCCGCCTGCGACACGCCGAGCGCCTCTCACGCCGACATCCCCGTCCTCGCGGACGTCTCCGCCCAGGCCGACGCCCAGGTGGGGCTGGTCGACCGCACCGCGGCCCTCCAGGGGGCCACCGACGCCGACGTGGCCGCGAAGGGGCCGGCGCTGAACCTGAACACCGCACCCGCCGCCTTCCGCATGACCCTGGACGCCAGCCGGCTCAGCGGCGCCGACGAGGGCACCGGGCGGTCGAGCACCTACGACAACGTCGCCACGGGCGCCTTCGCGGCGACCGCCGCCTACGGCCTGACCGCCTCGATCCTCGCGCCCGAGGCCCTGGCCATCGATCTGGTCGCCGACGGACACATCACCCGGATCGGGCAGAACGCCTGGCAGGCCGTGCGCACCGTGCCCATCGACGGCAACGACGTCACCGGCACCTTCACCGTGGCCTGGGTCGGCGTGGGCTGGCTCGCCGAGATGCGCCTGTCGAGCTCCGACGGGAGCTGGAACGGGCAGACCTGGTTCACCGGCTACCTCGCCCAGGGCGGCGGCCTCGGCTGGTGGGACATCTACGACCACGGCAACCTCGCGGGCGTGGTCGAGTGGCTCGGCGACGGCCAGGGCAACGCCCAGCTCGGCATCGCCGCGGTCGCCGGCGACGCGGCGGGCAGCGGCCTGAACTGGCTGTTCGTCGACACGGGCGCGGCACGGGTCGACGCGGTCGACGGGAGCACCGGAGAGCAGAGCTGGGTGCAGGTGAACCCCGACGCCTCGGGTGAGGTCCGCCTGCCCGACTACAACGGCGGCGCCGCGGCCTGCTGGGCGACTGACCGCACGGACACGCCCTGCGACTGAGGCGATGCGGGCTCCAGGCTCCGGGCTTCGGGTCCGGCGTCTGGAGCCTCGCTCGATCCGGAAGCCGAGCGGGCTCCGGGCTCCTGCAGCCCGCCTTCAGCTGTGTCGCTGGGCGTGGCGCATGCACAGCCACCCGACGTCCCCGGGCAGCGGAGCCACCGTCCAGCCCGTCGCCGCGCCGCGCTGCAGGAGCTGCTCGAGCGCCTCGCGCGCCGCCTTGCCCTCCTCGCCGCCCAGCACCTCCAGGGCGGCGTCGTTCGCCGCGCGCATCTCGCCCTCGGGGGCGACCACGATCATCGGGTCGGGCTGCTGCTCCAGGAGCAGGTTCAGCGCGGCCCGGTCGGTCGGCTGGGAGACGGGCGCCGGGGGCGGCTCCAGGGGGAGGTCGAGGATCCGGTTCACCTCGAGCACGATCCGGCGGAGGTCCTCGGGGATCTCCTGGGCGTGGACCCGGCGGTGCAGGTCGCCCTGCCGTGCTGCCTGCAGGGTCGCGTCCAGCTCCGCGATCGGGTGCTCGAGACGCCGCACGAGCCGCCGCGAAAGGGCGAAGCTCGCGACGAAGCTGAGCAGGCCCAGGAGCACCGCCGACCAGGCTCCGGCGACGCCGAGGCGCTTGGCGTCGTCGTCGGCCCGGCGCATGGCGGTCCGGTTGATCGCCGAGAGGTCCCGCAGGCTGTCGACGAGGTTGTGCCGCGCGGTGCCGGGCTGGCGCATCGCCTCGTCCCGCAGGACCTCGATCCGGTCGAGGATCGGCTTCTCCTGGGGCTCGGTGATGTTGCCCTCGGCGGTGGCGAGGCCGTTCTCGAACAGGGTGTGGCGCTGCTCCGCGTCGGCGCTGCCGTCCAGCGCCAGCGCCGCCATCATGTCCTCGGTGCCCTGCTGGGTACGCACGTTCTCGGTGAAGATCCGCTCGATCGCGGGGCTTATGCGCGACAGCAGGCCGCTCGTGCCGAGCGAGGTCGCCACCTGGATGGCGAGCAACGTCATCACCGCGAGCTGCACCTCGGTACGCATCCGCATCGGTCAGACCCGCTCGTCGAGGCGCCGCGCCGCCTCGGGCGTGCTGACGACCAGGAGCACGTCGCCCTCTGAGAGCGGCGCCTAGGGATCGGGCAGGGTGACGCGCACCTCGCCGTCTTCGATGCGGCGCACCGCCATCACCGTCACTCCGTAGCGCCTGCGCAGGGAGAGCTCGGAGATGCTGTGGCCGACGAAGGTGGACGGAAGGTCCATCTCGGTGATCACCACGTCGCTGCCCAGGGGCAGTACGTCGCGGATCCGCCGGTGCACGAGGCGCATCGCGAGGCGTTCCCCGAAGGCCTTCTCGGGGCTGACCACCTCGTGGGCGCCGACCAGGCGGAGGATCCGGGCGTGCAGGTCGTCGATGGCGCGCGCGACCACCCGCTGGGCGCCGAGCTGGCGCAGGAGCGCGGTGGCGATGATCGAGCCCTCCCGGCTCGCCTCGCCGATGCCGCACACGCACAGGTCGCGCCGCTCGGGGGCGAGGGAGGCGAGCGCCATCTCGTCCATCGCGTCCAGGCGGACCGCCTCGCTGACGAACTCGGCCGCCTGGTTGACCTTCTCCTCCGAGGCGTCGACCGCGATGACCTCGGCACCGTAGTGCGCCATGGAGCGCGCGAGCGCCATGCCGAACTGGCCGAGCCCGATGATGATCACCTGCATGGCACTTCCTCAGCCCACGACCACGCGTTCTTCGGGGAGCCCCGAGTCGCGGTCGATGGTGCGTGACGTCAGGAACAGGAACAAGGTGAGCGGCCCGATGCGGCCGATGAACATGCCCATCATGATGAGCATCTTGCCGGCTTCGTCGAGCAGCGGGGTGCCGCCCAGGGTCAGCCCGACGGTGCCCAGCGCCGAGACGACCTCGTAGATCGCGACGTGCAGGGGCATGGGCTGGGTCAGGAGCACGGCGAACACGAGGAACGCGCCGGTGCCCAAGCCAGCGGTGGCGATGGCGGCGGCCTGGTAGACGCTGCGGTGGCTCACCCGGCGGCCGAAGCCGATCGCCTCGGGGCGACCGCGCAGGGAGGCGACGACCGCGAGCAGCAGCACGCCCATGGTGGTGGTCTTCACGCCGCCGGCGGTGCCCCCCGGGCTGCCGCCGACGAACATCGCGAGGATCATCACCAGCCAGATCGCCGGGCCGCACCGGGTGAGATCGATGGAGTTGAACCCGCACGTCCGCAGGGTCACCGACTGGAACCAGGCGTTGCTCAGCTTGTCGACGATCCCGAAGCCCGCCAGGGAGCTGTTCCACTCGGTGAGCAGGAACAGGCCGGTCACGCCGACCAGCAGCACCGCGGTGATCACCAGCGCGAGCTTGGCCCCGAGCGCCACGCGGCGCCCCCGGGCCCAGGTCGGGATCGCCCACACCGCCACCGGCCCGAGGCCGCCGATGACGATCAGCGTCCCCACCACCAACAGGATCGCGGGGGAGTGCTGGTAGGGGATCAAGCTGTCCGTCTGCAGCGCGAAGCCGGCGTTGCAGAAGGCGGAGACCGAGGTGAACAGCCCGCGCCACACGGCCACCGGCGCGGCGTCGCCGTGCCACGCGAAGAGCCCCGCCAGCAGCGCCGCGCCCACGCCCTCGCTGATCGCGGTGATCAGGAACATCCGCCACAGGGAGTCCTCGAGGCGGCCCATGCCCTCGGCGCCGACGAGGCCGGCGGCGGCGGACTCGTAGTGGACGCTCACCCGCATGCCGAGCAGCGCGACCGCCGCGGCGGACAGGGTCATGATCCCCAGGCCGCCGATCTGGAACAGGGCCAGGATCACCGCCTGGCCGAAGAGCGAGTACACGTGGGGCGTGTCGACCACGATCAGCCCGGTCACGCACACCGCGCTCACCGAGGTGAACAGCGCGTCGAGGAACTCGACCGGCTGTCGCGAGGTGCCCGCGGCGGGGAGCGCGAGGAGGACGCCGCCCAGCAGGCAGGTGGCGCCGAAGCCGATGACCAGGGCGCGCGCTGGGTTCACCAGGCCGGCGGTCCACAGGGCGCGCAGGTCGGCGAGGCGCTCGGTCGGGATGCGCGACAGCGCGAGGCGGAGCACGCTGGGGATCGCGAGCAGGGTGAGCGCGACGCCGGGCGCGTTGGAGAGCAAGAGCACCCCGGCGACCAGCGTGGGCCACGCCACCAGCGGCCAGAAGACCATCCGGTCGCCGGGCTCGCGGGCCAGGTGGACCCGGGCGGCCAGCCATGCCGCGAGCACCTGGGCCACCGCGGCGGCGCCGAGGGTGAGGGGCGTGCTCGCCAGCTCCAGGGGGACGGCGAGCCACCAGGATCCGAGCGCGATCCACCCAGCGGTGGCCGACGCCGCGCCATGCACCGCGGCCGCGGTGGGGGGGCGCTCGGCGGCGCGCGGATCGGCCATGGGCCATACCCGCACCAGCAGCAGGCCGACGAGGAGCAGCTCCACGAAGGCCATGGGCGGCCGGTCGCGCAGGGTCACCGCCAGGGCGGCCGCCCCGAGGAGCGCCGCGAGGGTGACGATGATCCGCCCGCTCACCGACGCGGTGGGCAGCGCGGCCGCGCCGATCAGCAGGCCCGCGGCCACGGTGCCGTACACGAGGATCGGCACCACCATCGCGTACTGGGCGGGGAGCCACGGCCAGGGCGCGCCGGGCTGGGTGGAGAGCAGGAGCACCGTGGGCCCCAGCACGAGCAGGAGCCCCTGGAGGCGGGCGGTCTCCCGGGTCACCGGGAGGCCATGGAGCGTGGGGGGGGCCTGGACTGGCTGACTCATCTCAGCTCGATGGGGGCGGTCACCGCGAGCGTACCGCGGGGCCAGGTGAGGCCGTCCAGGGCACGGAGCACGCACGTCGTGGTCGCTGCGTCGGCGGTGGTCGAATCGGCGCGGGAATGCCACGTCCGCCCGCCGGAGACCACCCAGGTGGCGGTGACCGTAGCGGGGCGCCCCGACGCGCAGGGGCGGAGCGCGCCGGCCTGGGCGATCAGCGCGGCGCCCACCGCGCGGGGATCGGCGGGCCCCGGCGGCCGCGGCCGGCCCTGCCACAGGGCGATCAGGCCCCCGAGGGTCCCCAGGAAGAGCAGGGCGATCGCGATCAACCCGGCGCCGGCCCGCCAGGCCATCGCCCCGGCAGCGCTCGGGCGGCGGATCGGCGCGGTCGGCGGCCCCGTGGGGACGGGGCGGGGCGGTGGGACATCCCAGCCCTCCAGGCGCAGGCGGAGCGCCTCGGCGGTGGCGATGCGCTCCCCGGGCTCGCGGCGGGTGGCGTCCCGGACCACCGCGGCGAGGGCCTCGGGGACCTCCGGATTCCAGTCCCGGGGATCCAGCGCCTCCCGCTCGAGCTTGTCGCGCAGGATCTTGCCGAGCGCCGTGTTGCCGCCGCTGCGCTCGTAGATCGGCCGGCCGATCAGCAGCTCGCACAGGGTCTGACCGAGGGCGTACACGTCCGAAGCCTCGGTGTCCTGGACCGCGTGCGGGTCGTCGGCCTCCCACACCTCGGGGGCGAGGTAGGCGGCGGTGCCGACCACCATGCCGTCGGTGGTCTGGTGGGTGTCCTGCACCCGCCGCGCGATGCCGAAGTCGATCAGCTTCGGGATCCCCCGGGCGTCGATCACGATGTTCGCGGGCTTGATGTCCCGGTGGCGGATGCCCAGGCCATGCACGAGGGCGAGCCCGTCGGCGACCTGCGCGATCAGCGAGGCGGCGTGCCAGGGCGAGACCGGGCCCTTCGCCCGCAGCGCGTCGAGATCGACGCCCCGCAGCAGCTCCATCAGGTACCACGGGGGCCGAGCGTCGGCGGCCACGCTGCGCACCCCGAGGATGTTGGGGTGGTCGATCTCCATGAGCATCTGCGCCTCGCGGACGAAGCGCTCGACGTTGTCCGCGGTGGCGTCGGAGAGCACCTTGATCGCCCCTTCGGACCCGTCCTCTTCGTTTCGGACGTGCCACACGACACACACGCCGCCCTCGCCGAGCTTCTCGACCGCCCGCCAGGGACCGAAAGAGGGCAGGGGCTCCACGGGGCAACCTCCGCCCCGAGGCATAGCACGACTTTACGGGGCGGACGCATCGCGCTACCCGGGTTCGGAGCCCCGGGAGGACACATGGGTGCCATCCTGCTCCTCGAAGACGGGCGGCGCTTCGAGGGCGAGGCCTTCGGTGCGACTGCGACCCGTGTCGGCGAGGTGGTCTTCAACACCGCCATGACCGGCTACCAGGAAGTCCTAACCGATCCGAGCTACGCCGAGCAGATCGTGGTCATGACGAGCGCCCACGTCGGCAACACCGGCGTGAACCGCGACGATCCCGAGAGCGAGCGGGTGCACGTCTCGGGCTTCCTGTCCCGCTCCTTCTCGCGCGCCCCGTCGAGCTGGCGCTCCGAGGGCGGGCTGCACCGCTACCTCATCGAGGCCGGCGTGCCGGGGATGCACCACATCGACACCCGCGCGCTGGTGCGCCACATCCGCAGCCGCGGCGCGATGAAGGGCGTGGTCAGCACCGACGGCACCCCCGAGGCCGAGCTGAAGAAGCGCCTCGACGCGTGGCCCGGGATGTCCGGACGCGCGCTCGCCGCCGAGGTGGGTACCCGCAAGAGCTACGTCTTCGCCGACCCCGAGCAGCCGACCCTGCGGGTCAGCGTGGTGGACGGCGGGTGCAAGCGGAACATCCTGCGGCTGCTCGAGAGCCGGGGGTGCAAGGTCACCGTCCACCCGGTCGACGCCCCGGCCGAGGTGTGGCTCGACGGCGCCGACGCGGTCTTCGTCTCCAACGGCCCCGGCGATCCGGCCGCGCTGTCGGGGCCCATCGAAGAGCTGAAGAAGGTCGTCGGCGAGGTGCCGACCCTCGGGATCTGCCTCGGGCACCAGCTCCTCGGGCTCGCGCTGGGGGCGACCACCTACAAGCTGAAGTTCGGGCACCGGGGCGCCAACCACCCGGTGCGCGACGAGGCCACCGGCAAGGTCGAGATCACCAGCCAGAACCACGGGTTCGCGGTCGACCGCGAGAGCCTGCTCGCCACGGGGGCGCGGGTCTCCCACGTGAACCTCAACGACCACACGGTCAGCGGCTTCGTGCACGACGAGCGGCACGTCTTCGCGGTGCAGTACCACCCCGAGGCCTGCCCTGGCCCGCACGACAGCCACTACCTCATCGACGAGTTCGTCGCGTTCGCCAAGGAGGGGCGGGGGTGAGCAGCGTGCCAGAGTCGAGATCCATCCCCCCGCAGTCCGAGCGGGTGCTCCCCGCGGGTAGCACCATCCTCGTCGTCGGCTCCGGACCGATCATCATCGGCCAGGCCTGCGAGTTCGACTACTCGGGCGCTCAGGCGTGCAAGGTGCTCTCGGCGCTCGGGTACCGGGTGGTGCTGATCAACAGCAACCCGGCGACGATCATGACCGACCCGGAGCTGGCTGACGCCACCTACGTCGAGCCGCTCACCCTGGAGTTCGCGGCCCAGGTCGTCGAGCGGGAGCGCCCGGACGCGCTGCTCCCCACGGTCGGCGGCCAGGTGGGGCTCAACCTCGCCCTGGAGCTGCACGAGGCCGGCGTCCTCGAGAAGTACGGCGTCAAGCTGATCGGCGCCGACCCGGACGCGATCGCCGTCGCCGAGGATCGCCAGCTCTTCAAGCAGGCGATGCAGGAGATCGGCATCGGCGTGGCCCGCTCGGGCATCGCCACCTCCCTCACCGAGGCGGAGGGGCTGATCGACGACATCGGCCTGCCCTGCATCATCCGTCCGTCCTTCACCCTCGGCGGCGCGGGGGGCGGGGTCGCGTGGAACATCGAGGAGGGCCGGAACATCGTCGCCGAGGGCCTCGACCTCTCGCCCGTCCACCAGGTGCTCGTCGAGCAGAGCCTGATCGGGTGGAAGGAATTCGAGATGGAGGTCATGCGCGACCTCGCCGACAACGTGATCATCGTGTGCTCCATCGAGAACTTCGACCCGATGGGGATCCACACCGGCGACTCGATCACCGTCGCGCCCGCGCAGACCCTGACCGACCGCGAGCTCCAGGTGCTCCGCGACCTCGCGATCCGCATCATCCGGCGCATCGGCGTCGATACGGGCGGGTCGAACATCCAGTTCGCGGTGAGCCCCGAGGACGGCCAGGTGATGGTGATCGAGATGAACCCGCGCGTGAGCCGCTCCTCGGCGCTCGCGAGCAAGGCCACCGGGTTCCCCATCGCCAAGATCGCCGCGCACCTGGCGGTCGGGTACACCCTGGACGAGATCGACAACGACATCACCCGGGCGACGCCGGCCTGCTTCGAGCCCGCTCTGGACTACGTGATCGTCAAGATCCCCCGGTGGAACTTCGAGAAGTTCGGGGCCGCCGACCGGCGCCTCGGCTCGGCGATGCGCAGCGTCGGCGAGGTGATGGGCATCGGGCGCAGCTTCCAGGAGGCCGCGCTCAAGGCGGTGAACAGCCTCGAGGGCGGCTACCCGGACGTCTCGGGGCTGAACGACCAGGAGATCCGCGAGCGGCTGGCCATCGCCACCCCCGACCGCCTCGCGGCGATCTTCGAGGCCTTTCGGCGTGGCTTCGACGGCTCCGAGATCCACCGGATCACCCGCATCGACCGGTGGTTCCTCGGGCAGCTCCAGGAGATCGTCGCCTTCGAGCAGAGCGTCGCGGGCCGGTTCATCGGCTCGGTCAGCCGCTCGGAGCTACGCCGCGCCAAGCGGATGGGCATCGGAGACGCCGACCTCGGGCGCCTGCTCGCCTGCACCGAGCGCGTCGTGTCCCAGCGCCGCCGCGAGCTCGGGCTGCTCCCGGTCTACAAGCGCGTCGACACCTGCGCCGCCGAGTTCGAGAGCTACACGCCCTACCTGTACAGCACCTACGAGGACGAGGACGAGGCGGGGGACAGCCCGACCGACCGGGTCGTGGTCCTCGGCAACGGCCCCAACCGGATCGGTCAGGGCCTCGAGTTCGACTACTGCTGCGTGCACGCCGCCTACGCCGTCCGCGACGCGGGGCTGACCAGCGTGATGGTCAACAACAACCCCGAGACGGTGAGCACCGACTACGACACGTCCGACAAGCTGTACTTCGAGCCGATCACCCACGAGCACGTGCAGTCGGTGATCGACCGCGAGAAGCCGCGGGGCGTGATCCTGCAGTTCGGCGGGCAGACGCCGCTCAATCTCTCCCACGACATCTCGCCGGTGCTCGGCACATCCCCCGACGCCATCGACCTGTGCGAGGACCGCCAGCGGTTCAACACCTTCCTGTCCAAGCTCGGGATCCCGCAGCCCGAGGGGGCGCTCGCCCAGACCTCGAAGGAGGCCTACCTGGCGGCCGAGCGCATCGGGTTCCCGCTGCTGGTGCGGCCCTCCTACGTGCTCGGCGGTCGGGCGATGGCGATCTGCTACGACCGCGAGGACTTCGACCGGGTGCTCGAGCCGGCGATGGCCACCTCCGAGGCCCGCGCGGTGCTGCTGGATCGCTACCTCGCGGGAGCGGTCGAGTACGACGTGGATGCCCTGTGTGACGGGGACGACGTGTACATCGCCGGGATCGTCGAGCACGTCGAGGAGGCCGGGGTGCACTCGGGCGACTCGGCCGGGGTGCTCCCGCCGGTGATCCTCTCCCGGCGGCTGCGCAAGGACATGGAGGCGGCCACCCGCCGTATCGCGCTGGCGCTCGGGGTCGTCGGGCTCGTGAACGTCCAGTACGCCGTGCACGAGGACACCCTGTACGTGCTCGAGGTCAACCCCCGCGCGAGCCGCACCGTGCCCTTCGTCGCCAAGGCGACGGGGATCCCGCTGGCGCGCCTCGCGACCCGGCTGTGCCTCGGCGAGAAGCTGGCCGACATCGGGCCGCTGAAGCCGCACGGGGAGGGGATGTACTTCATCAAGGCGCCGGTCTTCCCCTGGCGCAAGTTCCCGGGCAGCGACGTGATCCTCGGCCCCGAGATGCGCTCGACGGGCGAGGTGATGGGGGTGGGCTGGAGCTTCGGCGAGGCCTACGCCAAGGCGCTGGTCGCGAGCGGGATGCGGCTGCCCATCGAGGGGGCGGTCTTCCTGTCGCTACGCGACCAGGACAAGGCGGGCGCGGTCGGCATCGCCGGCTCCCTACGGCACCTCGGGTTCCACCTGTACGCCACTCGCGGCACCGCGGCGTTCCTCGCCGAGCACGGCATCGAGGCGGAGATGGTCTACAAGGTGCGCGAGGGCCGGCCCGACGTGGTCGACCACATCAAGAACGGCAAGATCCACCTGATGCTCAACACGCCGCTCGGCAAGAAGGCCCAGCACGACGAGGTCGCGATGCGGCTCGCCGGCCTGCGCCACGCCGTGCCCTGCCTGACGACCCTCTCGGCGGCCAAGGCGGTGGTGAGCGCGATCCGCAGCCTGCGCGCCGGCGAGATGAAGGTCGTCAAGCTGCAGGAGATCGTCTAGTCGGTCGAGGCGGCCCGAGCGGCGTGCCGCGGATCAGGGCGGTGGAGGGAGCTCGCGCAGCAGCTCGTCGATCGCCTTGTTCAGGCGCTTCGTCCGCTTGTCCGGGTCGCGGTAGTGCAGCAACCGCGATCCTGCAGCGCGTGGTCCACCGCCTGCATCAGCTTGCCGTGGGTGATGGCCGTGTAGGGCCGCGGGCCGCGCGGACCGGGCTTGGGCGGCTGCAGCCACCGGTAGGTGTGCCAGGACTGCACGCGCTGCGAGGCGTCGGGCTTCCAGTCGGTGCGGACGGGGATCGGCGCGCAGGCCACAAGCACGAGCGTCAGGAGCGAGATCAGCAAGGATCGTACGGAACACCTCCCGATCCAGCCGTAATGAGGCGGGCGGGGATCGGGCGTTCCCCCGTTCGACCGATCGTCTCCGGAGACCGGCCGCCACGTTATGTCCGACGGCCACGCAGGGAGGTCGGAAGTGGACGGAGGCTCGCGCGTCGCCCAGGTGCTCGAGGCCCATGGGGTCCGGTTCGTGTTCACCCTCGTCGGCGGGCACATCTCGCCGATCCTTGTCGGCTGCGAGCAGCGCGGCATCCGGGTGATCGACGTCCGCCACGAGGCCAACGCCGTGTTCGCCGCCGACGCGGTGGCCCGCCTCACCGGCACCCCCGGGGTGGCGATCGTGACCGCCGGACCGGGCGTCACGAACACGATCACCGCGGTGAAGAACGCCCAGATGGCCCAGTCGCCGCTCGTCCTCATCGGCGGGGCCACGGCTACGATGCTCCGGGGGCGCGGATCCCTGCAGGACATCGACCAGGTGGCGCTGATCGAGCCGCACGTGAAGTACGTCGGGCGGCCGAACACCCTGCGCGAGGTGGTTCCCACCCTCGAGCGCGCTTTCTACGAGGCCCGCTCGGGCGTCCCGGGGCCGGTGTTCGTGGAGCTGGCCGTCGACCTGCTCTACGACGAGTCGGTGGTGCGCGAGTGGTACAAGGCCAAGACCGAGGGGCCGCCCCGCGACCTCGCCGATCGCGCGGTCAAGACCTACGTCAAGCTGCACCTCGCCAACCAGTTCGCCCTGTCGGACTGGCGCACTCCCGGGCCGCCCCGCGAGCCCTTCGTCCCCGAGCACGCCGACAAGGACCTCCAGCAGGCGGCCAAGCTGCTCACCGAGGCGGAGCGGCCCATCGCGGTGCTCGGCAGCCAGGTGGTCCTCGATGCGCACGCGGTGGCCGACGTGGCGCTGGCCGTCGAGAAGCTGGGGATCCCGGTGTACCTGTCGGGGATGGCGCGCGGGCTGCTCGGCGCCGACCACCCGCTGCAGCTTCGCCACAAGCGGCGCAAGGGCCTCCAGGAGGCCGACGTCGTCCTGCTCGCGGGCGTGCCCAACGACTTCCGCCTCGACTACGGCGCCCACGTGGGCCGCGCGACGCTGATCTCGGTGAACCGCAGCAAGGAGGACCTCACCAAGAACCGGCGGCCCGATCTCGGCGTCCTCGCCGACCCGGGGCGATTCCTCGTCGCCCTCTCCCGCACCGTCCAGGGCATCGACCGCGCCGAGTGGCTCGCCACCCTGCGCGAGCGCAACGACGCTCGCGACGCGGAGATCGCGGAGATGGCCACCGAGGCGGTGGAGCCGTGCAACCCGCTGCAGGTCTGCCAGGGCATCGACAAGGCGCTATCCGACGACAGCGTGCTCGTGGTCGACGGCGGCGACTTCGTGGCCACCACCAGCTACATCGTCCAGCCCCGCCGCCCGCTCTCCTGGCTCGACCCGGGCGTGTTCGGCACCCTCGGCGTCGGCGCCGGCTTCGCGCTGGGCGCCAAGCTCGTACGTCCGGATGCCGACGTGTGGCTGATCTACGGCGATGGCTCCGCGGGCTTCTCGATGCAGGAGGTCGACACCTTCGTCCGCCACCACATCCTGGTGATCGCGGTTGTGGGCAACGACGCCGGCTGGACGCAGATCCTCCGAGACCAGGAGGAGATCCTGAAGAGCGACGTCGCCTGCACCCTCCGCCAGACCGACTACGACAAGGTCGCCGAGGGCTGGGGAGGCCGTGGCCTCCGCCTCGACGACCCGAGCGCGATCGACGCCGTGATGAGCCAGGCCCTCGAGATCAGCCGCGCCGGCGAGCCGGTGTGCGTGAACGCCCTCATCGGCCGCACCGACTTCCGCAAGGGCTCGCTGAGCATGTAGGCGGGGGCCGGCGCCGCGGATTCGCCCAGACGAGTGCTCAGGGCCCGACCCGCCTCGCGGCGATCCTGGCGTGGTGTCTTCCCGCGGTGGTCCAGCCCTCGACGTGGCGAACCACCTCCACGTCGTCGAGGAGGCTCGGAAGCTCGACTTGTTCGAGGAGATAGCGCGCGCTCGGGTGCTGGTGGCGCTCCAGGTTCCGGCGGGTCCCCTGGACGATGATCAGCCAGCCTCCGGGGGCGAGCAGGCCGGGGAGGGCGCGGTAGAGCGGGCGGTGGAGGAAGCCGACGCAGGTGATCACGTCCCACGGGCCCTCGGGCGCCCCCTCCTCTTCGAGGTCGCGGACCACCGTGGCGATGGACACGCCGTGGTCCGCGGCGTGGGCGGCGGCGCGCTCCAGGCCGATCGGGGAGACGTCCACCGCGGTCACGTCCAGACCGCGCTCGGCGAGCCACACCGCGTAGCGGCCGCGCCCGGCGGCGAGGTCGAGGGCGCGACCCGTGCGGGGGAGCAGGGCGTCGAGGCCCTGCACGAAGGGATCGGGCGGGCGCGGCGGGCCGGCCGCCTCGGCCCACCGGGCATCCCACTTGTCGCGGTCGGCGGTGCTCACAGGTCGTCCTCGTAGCGGATCCGGTCGGTCGGGACACGCCTCATGGAGTCCGGATCGGGCAGGATCACGAACCGGAGCGCCGGGTGGCGCACGACGACGGTCGGGGAGAACCCGAGGTCGGCCAGGGCCGCGCCGCAGGCCGAGCGCGTGCCCAGGCTCAGGATGTCCGTGGGCTTCCACCGGTAGAGCACCGGCGCACCGTGCAGGCGGAGCGGCGTGCGGCTGCACTTCACCGCGCGCGGGGTGACCAGGGTGAGCGGCAGGCTGGGGGAGAGCAGCATCGTCGCCGCCTGCTCCCAGCCCATCGCGCGACCGGCGCGCAGCCCCCCCACCAGTCGGCGTAGGGCGCCACCGCGGTCGCGCACGTCCAGGGTGACGACCTCGTGGCCCTCCGCGTCGCGCACCTCGCAGTGCAGGCGCCCCGGCGGGTGGGCCCAGGTGACCTCCGCCCGCTCCGAGGGGAAGCCCCAGACCTCGCGGCCCACCCGCACGACCTCGGGCGCGGAGGTGAACAACGTTCGCAGGAACGCGCAGCCGCCCGGGTGGGCGAGGGCGGCCAGGGGCGAGGCGGCGTTGCGCAGCGGCACGTCCATGGTGTCGTGGGCCGCGGCGAACCCCACCGCCATCTGGGTGAAGGCCCCGTGGTTGGAGCTCTGGTAGTCGATCCACCACAGCCAGGCGGCGCCCAGGTGCGGGCCCTCCGCGTCGCGGAGGCGGATCGGCACGAGTCCCTCGGGCACCAGCGATCGGGCGAGGGCTTCGAGCTTCACCGTGCCCCCGACCACCGCCGTCTCCGCGGCGTAGGCGTGGAAGGGCACGCGCACGACGGTGCCCCACGGCAGGGTCACCTCGCGGTCCGGATGATCCCGAAACAGCCGGGGTTCCCTTGCATCTCGTGTCGTCATCGCCCCTCCCTCCTGGAGCCTAGCGCCTCCTCCGGGGACGGGCCATCGGCCGCCGCGCGGGGGTCGGGTTAGGCCGGGGTGTTCCCGGGACGTCCGATGCCTGCCGACTCCTCGTCACGGCTCCGCTGGTACGCCAGCCTCCGGATCACCATCGCCCTGCTGCTGACGGGCATGGTGGGCCTCACCGCGCTCGTGCTCGTCGGGGTGGCGTGGCGGAGCGGGCGCACGAGCAGCCTCGTGGTCTCCCACGACCTCATGACCCAGGCGACCCGGGCCGCCGACGAGCGGATCGGCCGGTTCCTGGAGCAGCCGAGCGCGGCGCTGTCCCTCGTGCTCGCCGACCTGCAGCAGGGCGCCCTCGACCCCTGGGACAACGACGCCGTGGAGGCCCGGTTCTACAACACCCTGAAGGTGTTCGACGCACTGTCGATGATGGCCTGGGCCGACGAGGACGGGGACTTCCTCATGGTGCGGCGGATGCCCGATGGCGCCCTGTGGACCAAGTCGATCCGCCACGACCATGACGGCACGCGCCACACCTGGTGGACGGAGCGCCGCCTCGGCGGCAGTCGCAAGGCGATCACCGCTCTGCGCGAGGACCACAACGACACCTTCGACCCGCGCACGCGCCCCTGGTACCGCGGCGCGAAGGCGGCGGGCGGCCCCTACTGGACCGACGTGTACGTGTTCTTCACCGACCACCTGCCCGGCGTGACCGCCGCGGTGCCGTGGGTCGAGGACGGGCACCTCCAGGGGGTGCTCGCGGTCGACGTGTCGCTGGGGGCCGTCTCCCGGTTCCTCCACAGCCTGCACCTGTCGCAGCACGGCGAGGCGTTCCTGTTGGGCCAGGACGGACGGATCCTCGCCGCGCCCGACGCGGGCGACGTCGTCGTCGAGCAGGACGGCGCTCTCGCTCTGCACGCGGCGACCGACAGCCACGACCCGGCCCTCGCGGCCCTGGCGGCCACCCCGGACTTCGCCCGGGCCCTGGAGGGCGGCCACCCCTCGCCGATGCTTCGGGTCACCGCCGGCGGCCAGTCCTGGATCGGCGCGGCGCGGCCGGTGGGGGCGGGCGACTCGGACTGGTGGGTCGCGATGCTCGCTCCCGAGGGCGACTTCCTCGGGGCGGTCCAGCGCCTCGCCCGCAGCAGTCTGCTCGCCGGCCTCCTGTTCGGGCTCGCGACCGTCCTGGTCAGCCTCCTCCTCTCCCGGCGCATCGCCACGTCCCTGGAGCGCCTGGTCGAGGAGAGCGGCCGGGTACGCGCGCTGCAGTTCGACGACCGGGTGGACGCCTCCTCGCCCTTCCGGGAGGTCCACGAGGTGCTCTCTGCCTTCGAGGGCATGAAGATCGGCCTGCGCTCCCTGCAGAAGTACCTGCCCATGCGGCTCGTGCGGGTGCTGCTCGAGGCCGGGGAGGAGCCACGGCTCGGCGCGGACCTCGTCGAGGTCACCCTGATGTTCTCGGACATCGAGGGCTTCACGACGATCAGCGAGGCGCTCGGCCCGAGCGTGGTCGCCACCCGGCTGGGCGACTACCTGGGCCGCCTGACCCGGGCGATCCAGGCCCACAACGGCACGGTCACCCAGTACATCGGCGACGGGATCATGGCCCTGTGGGGCGCCCCGCTGCCCGTCCCCGACCAGGCCCAGGCGGCCTGCCACGCGGTGCTCGACTGCCGCGACATCGTGCGTGGCCTGTGGGCCGACGAGCCCGAGGTGCCGCGGTTCCGCACCCGCTTCGGGCTGCACACGGCGCAGGTGGCCGTCGGGCACTTCGGCACCGAGGACCGCATCGTGTACACCGCCATGGGCGACGGAGTGAACCTCGCGAGCCGCCTCGAGGGCCTGTGCAAGCACTACGGCGTGGAGGTCCTCGTCAGCGAGGAGACCTGGCGGCGGGTGCAGGACGCCTTCGAGGCGCGGCGGGTCGACTTCGTGCGGGTGAAGGGCAAGCGCGAGGCGGTCGGGGTCTATGAGCTGCTCGGCGAGAAGGGCACCGTGCACGAGGACCTCTGCCGGGCCCGGGACCGCTACGAGGCGGGGTTGCGCGCCTACCGCGAGCGCCGGTGGAGCGACGCGCGGGGCGCCTTCCTCGACGCGCTCTCCCTGCGGCCCGACGACGCCGCCGCCGAGCAGATGATCGCCCGCTGCGACGGCTACGCGACGGTCCCACCCCCCGACGACTGGACCGGAGCGCATACGATGACCGTGAAGTGAGGGACCGATGGCCCGCTACCGCACGCTCGACACCCGCCTCGTCCACGCCGGCACCCCCGAGCCACGGGTCGGGGGCGCCGTCGTCACCCCGATCTTCCAGTCCTCCACCTACGAGATGGACGGCGCCGCCGAGTACGACGCGATCCGCTACCTGCGCCTGTCCACCACCCCGACCCACGCGGCGCTGACCGCGCGCCTCGCGGCCATCGAGGGGGCCGAGGCGGCGCTGGTCTGCGCGAGCGGCATGGCGGCGATCTCGGTGACCCTGCTCGGGCTCCTGTCCGCCGGTGACCACCTCCTCGCCCAGGACCAGGTGTACGGCGGCACCGCCAGCCTGCTCGGCGAGGACCTCCCGCGCCTCGGGATCGCGGTCACCCGGGTGAACGCCACCCGCCCGGACGCGTGGGCGGCGGCGCTGCGCCCCGAGACGCGGCTGTTCTACGTCGAGGGCCTGACCAACCCGCTGCTCGAGGTGACCGTCGTGGCCGCGGTGGCCGCCTTCTGCCGGGAGCACGGCCTGCTCGCGGTGATCGACAACACCTTCCTCTCCCCGGTGAACCTGCGCCCGCTGGAGCACGGCTTTCACCTCGTGCTCCACTCGGCCACCAAGTACCTCAACGGCCACAGCGATCTCGTGGCGGGCGCGGTCGCCGGGTCCGCGGAGCTGGTGGCCCGGGTGCTCCACGCCCAGAACCACCTCGGCGGCAGCCTCGACGCCCACGCGTGCTTCCTGCTCGACCGCGGCCTGAAGACGCTGGCGTTGCGGGTCCGCCGGCAGAACCAGACCGCCTTGGCCCTGGCCCGTGCCCTCGCCGGCCATCCCGCGGTGCGCCGCGTCCGCTATCCGGGCCTGCCCGAGCACCCCGGCCACGCCCGCGCCGCCGAGCTCTTCGACGGCTTCGGCGGGATGCTCGCCTTCGAGGCGGCGAGCGCCCGGGCCGCCGAGCGCTTCCTCGATGCGGTCCAACTGGCGGTGCACGCGCCGAGCCTCGGCGGCGTGGAGACCCTAGTGGTACGCCCGAGCCGCAGCAGCCACGCGGGCCTGTCCCCGGAGGCCCGCGCCGCCCTCGGGATCACCGACGCGACGATCCGCGTCAGCGTCGGCCTCGAAGACCCGGACGAGCTGATCGAGGACTTCGGGGCGGCCCTGGGCTGACGCCGGCCCGCCGGCCCGCCTCGCCCACTACGGGCGGATCGTGATCCGGTTGTTCCCCCAGGCGCGCGGCGGCTGCGGGTGGCACGCGTAGATCAGCGGCTCGGTGCCACGCTGCACGACCCCGATCGGCTGCCAGCCCGGCGGAAGCTCGATCGCGCGGATGTCCCAGCTCACGTTCGACTCGCGGTCCTGGCTGGTCTTGGCGTAGGCGTTGTACCCGCGGATCTGGAACCCGCTGCACACGTACCCGGGCCCGGTCATCGGCGTCTGCGCGTCCCCGCGCCACGCGAAGAGCAGCGCGCCGGCCAGCACGGTCCCGCAGACGACCAACAGCTTCTTCCACTCCATGGCAACCTCCTGTCGAGGTCGTGGCTCGCCGCGGCCATCCGGTCAAGCATGGGTCGGTTCGCGAGCTAGATGGAGCGGAGGAGGGCCGGTGCCCGACGCGCCCGTCCACAAGATCATCCACGTCGACATGGACGCCTTCTACGCGTCCGTGGAGCAGCGCGACCGGCCAGAGCTCCGCGGGCGGCCGGTGGTCGTGGGCGGAAGCCCGGACTCGCGGGGGGTGGTCGCGGCCGCCTCCTACGAGTCGCGCCGGTTCGGGATCCACTCGGCGATGCCCATGTCCCAGGCGGTGCGCCGCTGCGCCGACCTCGTGATCGTCCGCCCCCGCTTCGAGGTCTACCGGTCCGTCAGCCGGCAGGTGCGCGCGATCTTCGACGCGTACAGCGACCTCGTGGAGCCGCTGTCGCTCGACGAGGCGTTCCTCGACGTCACCGACGACCACGCGGGGCTCGGGAGCGCGCTCGCCACCGCGCGGACCATCCGCCAGCGGGTGCGCGAGGAGCTGCACCTGACCTGCTCCGCGGGGGTCTCCTCGGTGAAGTTCGTCGCGAAGATCGCGAGCGACTACCACAAGCCGGACGGGCTGACGGTGGTGCCCCCCGAGCGGATCCTCGCCTTCGTGCACCCGCTGCCGGTGCGCAAGCTGTGGGGCGTGGGTCCGGCCACCGAGGCCCGGCTGCACGAGCTGGGGATCCGCACCGTCGGCGACCTCGCGGGTTTGGATCCGGCCGACGTGCACCGGCTGCTCGGCAGCCACGGCGACAGCCTGTGGCGCATGGCCCACGGCGACGACCCGCGCCCGGTCCGGCCCCACCGCCCGCGCCGGTCGCGGAGCAGCGAGGAGACCTTCGCCGAGGACGTGCTCGAGGTCGCGGTGCTGGAGCGGGTCCTCGCGGATCAGGCCGAAGGCGTGTGCCGGGGCCTCGAGGGCGCCGGGCTCGTGGGCCGCACGGTCACCCTGAAGCTGCGCTACGACGACTTCACCACGATCACCCGCTCGGCGACGCTGGAGGACGCCACCCGCGACCCGCACCGGGTGATCGAGGTGGCTCGGGCGCTGCTCGCGCGCACCGAAGCCGGCGAGCGCCCGGTCCGGCTCGTCGGCGTGGGGCTCGCGAACCTGGAGCGGCCCACCCCGCGCGCCCAGCTCCTGCTTCCCCTCGATCTGGAGCCGTGACGATGCCCGATCTTCCTGCCCCCGAACCCCTGCGCGAGCACCGCCCCGGCGTGTGGATCGGCGCCTCGTGGCTGCCCTTTCTCGGCATGGTGCTCCACACCCGGATGTTCGTGCTCCGCCTCGGCGACGACCTGCTCCTGTACTCGCCGTCTCCGGCGCCGCTGGACGACGGCACGCGGCAGGGCCTCGAGGCGCTGGGCGCACCGCGGTGGATGGTGGCGCCGAACGAGATCCACAACGTCGGGCTGAAGCCGTTCCAGCAGGCCTTTCCCGACATCCACACCACGGGCTGCCCCGGCCACCCGAAGCGGGTGAAGGACGTGCGCTTCCACGTGATCGGCGGCAACGTGTTCCTGCACGAGATCGCGGTCTTGCACGTGCCCACGCGCACCCTGCTCCTCGCCGACGCCATCGAGAACCTCGACGAGCGGCACCTCGCGAAGCCGCCATCTGCCGCGATGCGCTGGATGATGCGCAAGATGGGGTTCCGCGAGGGCGAGCCGTGCTCGAGCCCCGAGCACTACCTGTACGCAACCGCCCCGGATGCGCTGGAGGCGTCGCTCGCGGTGCTCGAGGGCTGGGAGCCCGAGTCGATCCTGCTGTGCCACGGCCAGATACTGGAGGGGCCGGCGGCGCGGGAGGGGCTGCACGAGTCCTTCACTCGTACGATCGCGGCGGTCCGGGCGCGGTCGCGGCTCGGGCGATGCTTCTGGGCCACGGCGTCGCGGCTCCAATAGGGTCGGAGCGACCCGTAGACATCGACTCGACGGGCCCGGGACGGGATCCGGCGATGGATCTGGGCTAGACCGTCTGCGGCCTTCCTGGAGACGCGCCATGTTCGGCCGCCTGGCCGCCCTGATCCTCGACCACGTGCGCCTGGCCACCGTGCTGCTCGTCGCCCTCGTCCTCGGCGTGAGCGTGTTCGCGGTGCGCCTGCACGCCGACTTCAGCGTCGAGAGCTTCTTCTCCTCGAACGACCCGGAGGCGAGCTACCTCGCCGACTACGCGAAGGTGTTCAAGGCCGACGATCCGCTGGTGGTGGTGATCGATGGCGAGGGCAAGAGCCTGCTCACCCGCGACCGGCTGAAGGCGATCGACGCCCTCGCCCAGCAGATCGGCGAGAACGGCGACGTCGCCAGCATCACGAGCCCGACCTCGCTCCCGCCGACCGGCGAGCGGGTGGCCGGGTTCTTCGTGCCCAAGCCGCTCCTCGCGACCCTCCCCCCCGCGAGCGCTGCGCCCGAACGCCTGGCGAAGTGGCGGGCGAAGATCCTCTCCGATCCGCGCTTCGTCCCCACCTTCCTGTCCGAGGACGGCAAGTGGGGCGCGCTGATCGTGGAGCTGGGCGTGGACCCGGGCGATCTGGTGCAGGTCCGGCGGGTCGTGGCGCACGTCGAGCACCTGGTGGACGCCGCGAGCAGCCACGACAACCAGGCGGGTGGCGGCGACCTCGGCATGGGCTACCGCGTGGCCGGCGTCCCCGCGGTGCGGGCGCACATCCTCGACGTGATGCTCGGTGACCAGGTGATCTTCGTGCCGGTCTCGGGGATCCTGATCCTGATCCTGCTCGCCTACCTGTTCCGGAGCTGGCACGGGGTACTGATCCCGGCGGTGGCCGCGCTGGTGCCGAGCCTGATGCTCTTCGGCTGGATGGGGATCGTCGGCGCGCCCATCGACCTGCTGAACCAGATCTACCTGGTGCTGATCCCCGCGATCGCGGTGGCGGATGCGATCCACCTCTTGTCGCGGTACCACGAGGAGCACTTCCGGTTGCAGGCGCAGCACTCGCCCGCCCTGCGCCGCGAGGCGATCATCGAGACCATGCAGCACATGGGTGCGGCGTGCTTCCTCACGTCCTTCACCACCCTCGTGGGCTTCCTGTCCCTCGACATGACGCGGATGCACGTGCTGCGGCAGTTCGGCACCTACGCCGGGCTGGGCGTGGTCTTCGCCTACCTCACGGTGTTGCTCATCTTGCCCCTCACCCTGTGGTGGACCCGCGACGGCGCGCGGCGGATCCGCCACGGGCTCTACGACCGGCTGGGGCGCGGGCTGCACGAGGTGGCGCGGTTCGCGATCCGCCGCCCCTTTGTGATCCATGGAGGCACCGCCCTGCTCGTCGCCAGCGCGCTGGTGGCCGCGCTGCGGGTCCACGTCGACTACGCGCTCACCGAGACCTACGGCCCGCACCATTCGATCACGATCGCGAACACCCAGGTCGACGAGCACCTCGGGGGGCTACTCGCCCTGGAGCTCGACCTGAAGGCGGCGCCGGGCACCTTCGACGACCCGAAGGTCCTCGCGGCCCTCGAGCACGAGCAGGACAAGCTCGAGGAGCGGTCGCAGGTCCGCGCCGCGCAAGGGCTCGCGAGTCTGCTCGCCTTCGGGAGCGGGATGATGGGCGGTCCCGAGCACGTGCCCGCCACCCCCGACCTCGTGACGCGGGTGTACACGTTCGCCGAGCGCTACGAGGGCGTGGACCGGATGGTCACCGCCGACCACGCGCGCAGCCGGATGATCGTGCGCACGACCGACCTCGGGGCCGCGGACTTCGAGGCCCTCGCCCAGGAGGTGTCCGCCCAGGTCCAGGCCGATCTCGAGCCCTACGGGATCCAGGTGCACGCGACCGGGCCGTCCCTGCTCGCCTACCGGGGCCTCGCCCGGGTCGCGAAGGACCTGCGGTCGAGCCTGCTCGGCGCCGCCCTGATCATCGGGCTCGTGATCGGCGTGCTCTTCCGCAGTGCGCTGCTGGGCCTGCTGAGCCTGGTGCCGAACATCGTCCCCCTCGTGCTCGGCTACGGCCTGCTCGGCGTCTTGGGGTGGAGCCTGGATCCGGCGCCCGCCGTGGTGTTCAGCGTGGCCCTCGGGTTGGCGGTCGACAGCACGATCCACGTGCTCGCCCGCTTCCGCGAGGAACGCTTCGCGGGACGGCCGGTCGCCGAGGCCATCGAGGCCTCCGTGGAGCACAGCGGGCGGGCGGTCACCGTGACGGCGGTGATCCTGGTGGTGGGGATCGGGATCAACATGGCGTCGAGCTTCCCGGCGAACGTCACCTTCGGGTTCCTCGGCGCCTTCATCCTGATCGTGGCGTTGCTCGCGAACCTCGTGGTGCTGCCCGCGCTCCTCGCGGTCGCCTTCGCGGGCCGGGGCGCGGCCGCGTCCAGCGCCGAGGGCGAGGCGGCACCCCGCTCCGAGGCCGGGCGCGCCGCGCGGTGAGGACCGCGGTGTATCCTCGCGGCGTCCTCGTGAAGGAGATCGGGAACATGGACGACCTTGCACGCTTGCTGGGGGCCACGGCGCTGTGTCGCGGCCTGAGTCGTGCGGAGCTGCTCCGCGTGGCGGAGGCGGGGCGCGTCGAGCGCTGGCCCCGGGGCGCCACGGTGATGGAGGAGGGCGCTCAGGGCCCCCGCGTCGTGGTGTTGCTCGAGGGGCGTGTCGATGTCGTCAAGCGCGACGCCGACGGACAGGACCGCGTGCTCGCCGAGGTCGGCGCCGGGGGCGTGCTCGGCGAGATGGCCCTGCTGCACGACGAGCCGCGCTCGGCCACGGTCCGCGCCGCCGAGTCCCTTCGCGTGTTCGCCATCGATCGCCACACCTTTCAGGAGATGATCGAAGACGGCGACCCGGCGGCCCTGAAGATGGGCTTCGCCATCGCGCGCGTCCTCGCCGGGCGGGTGCTGGCCCTGAACGACAAGATCGTCGACCTGCTCGCCCGCGTCCCCGACGAGCCTCCGATCCAGGAGCTGGCGGAGTACCGGAACAAGCTGCTGACCCGCTGGGACTTCTGAGAACGGGCCCCGGGCGGGGCCAACCCGAGCGCCAAGCGCTCAGGCGGCGACGGTCGACAGGGGCCCCTCCACATCGCCGATCCCCTTGGACCACACCGCGCGAACGGCCCGGCGCAGGCGGTCGCGCTTGCGGCGGCTCTCGCCGTCGCGGGGGAACTCGATCTCGGCACGGAAGTCCGTGTAGGCGCGGAACAACTCGACGATCGGCAGATTGTAGCCGAGCTCCTCCATGAGCAGCTTGGCGGCGAGGATCTGCTTCTCGCGGCCGAGCTCCAGGACGTCGCGCGGGTGCACGCCGAGGACCGCGAAGTGCTCCTTCAGCTCGTGGAGCATCTTGAACTGCGCGAAGTACTGCCGCATCTGCCACGCCCACAGGTCGGCGGCCTGAGGGGCGGTCATCGCGTCGAGCATCGCGGGGAGGTGCAGGATGCCGAGCGCCACGTGCCGCGCCTCGTCGCGCTCGTAGAACACGAGGAGGTCGGCGAGCACCGGGTCGTAGCGCCGCTCGCGCACCACCTGGAACAGGGTGAGCGCCATCGGCTCGATCATCATCTGCATCCCGAGGAGCTTCTTGGCCAGCGTGTCCGCCTGCAGCACGCCCTCCAGCACGTCGCGGGTGGCGGGGCCGACGCTCTTCGGCAGCTCGCCGAGCAGCTCGAGGTAGTCGTGCATAACGTAGAAGTGGCGGGCCTCGTCATGGGCCTGCGAGGTCGCCGCCATCTTGGCCTCGAGGTCGTGCAGGTGGGTCGCGAGGTCGGTCGAGACCTTCCACGCGGCCAGCTCTCCCCACAGGATCACGGCGAAGACCGCGCGGATCGCCTCGCGCTCGGGGCCAGTGAGATCGATGCCGCCGTGGCGCTCGACCAGCTCCGCGAGGACCTCCTTGCCGTTCCACGCCAGCTTCTGGCCCTTGTGGTACAGGCGCTCCAGCTTGTGGGCGTTCGCCGCGGCGTCGGCGGTGCGCTCGTGGTCGAACATGTCGAAGGGGATCCCCGAGCCGGTGGGGCTCACCGGGATGCGGATCGCTCCCTCGGCACGACGGCGGGGGGCCTTGCGCAGGATGCGGCGGATCATGGACTCACCTCGGGGGAAGGGGGGCGGGGCTCGGCCTGGGACTCGCGGATCGCGATCTGCTCGAAGATGCGTCGGAGGTCCCGGTAGGTCTGCTGGACCCGGGCGCGATCGGCCTCGGACCGGGCCTGGGAGAGCTCCACCACCAGCCCGTGCAGGGCGGTGCGGACCACGGCGGCGAGCCGCTTGGGCGGGATGGTCATCGCGCTGAGGTGCTCGGCGAAGACCTGCGCGATCGCGCCATCGAGCAGCGCGTTGGACTCCTCGTAGAACTCGTCGAGGTGCTCCCGGACCGGGCCGTCCTGGGTGGCGAGGCTGAGGGTCTCGACCATGAAGGGGGACCACTGGCGCATGTCGTACAGGGCCTGCCACAGCGCATCGAGGGCCTCGAGGGCGGTGTCCATCCCGAGGTCGCCCTGCTGGAACCGGTCGTCGAAGCGCGCGTGGATCTGGCGGAAGGTGGCCCGCTGCGCCTCGATCAGCAGGTGCTCCTTGCTGCGGAAGTGGTAGTGCAGCAGGCCCTTGGAGACGCCCGCGGCGGCGGCCACCTGGGTCATGGAGGCGCCCTGGTAGCCCTCCTTGCCGAACAGGCGCGCGGCGGCCTCGATGATCCGGTGGATGGACCGCGCGGCCCGGTCGCTCCCCGCGAGGGGCAGGTTGTCCTTGATGCCCATGGATCGGCCTCGAACGTTCGTTCAGCTCGGCTGACTGGCCAGCCGGTACAAAAACCCTGGCACGGGGTCCCGGCGTCCGTCAAGAAGATCCTGGCCGGCCGGCCAGTTCCGTGAGGGCTCGAGGGCCGCGTCGCCGGCCCGGCGGGGGTCCCCGGTGCGCCGCGGCCATCGGGCGGCGGACGGGCCGGAGGCAGCCGCCCTCGTTGGGCTTGCCGCCTGGCCGACGGCGGGTCAGGATTCTGCATGGAACTGCACTTCTACTATGACGTCGTCTGCCCCTACGCCTACCTCGCCTCCACCCAGGTCGAGGCGCTCGCGGCCGGGACCGGCGCGGATCTGGTGTGGCACCCGACCCTGCTGGGCGGGATCTACCAGAAGGTCGGCACCGCGTAGGACGCCTCGGCGCGGCTGCCCGCCTCGAAGGCTCGCCTCGAGCGGCTCGACCTCTACCGCCAGGCCGAGCGCCTGGGCGTGCCGCTGTCCTTCCACCCGAGCCACCCGCGGCGCACGGTGAACGCCATGCGCCTGCTGCTCGCCGCGCCCGAGGACGTCCGCCCGGCGCTGACCCACGCGTTGTACCGCGCGTATTGGGTCGACAACGACGACCTCTCCGAGCCGCGGACCCTCGCGACCATCGCCCGCGAGCACGGCATCGACCCCGACGTGGTGAAGGACCCGGCGATCAAGCAGGTGCTGTTCGACGCGGTGGACGAGGCGGTCGCTCGCGGCGCCTTCGGCGTGCCGACCTTGTTCGTGGGGGACGACATGTGGTGGGGCGTCGACCGCCTGCCGCTCGTGCGAGAGGCCCTGGGCGCGCCGCGCCCGCTCGCACCGGAGCGGGTGAAGACGGGCGCCTCGCTGGTGATGTTCCACGACTTCTCGAGTCCCTTCAGCTACCTCGCCTCCACCCAGGTCGAGCGCATCGCCCGCGAGACGGGGGCGAACCTGACCTTCGCGCCCTTCCTGCTCGGCGCGCTGTTCAAGGAGATCGGCACCCCGCTCGTGCCGATGGACGCGATGAACCCGGCGAAGCGGGCCTACTACGAGAGCGACCTGAAGCACATGGCCGGGTGGTGGGGCGTGCCCTTCCGCTGGTCGAGCCACTTCCCGCTCCGCACGGTCGCGGCGCTCCGGGTGGCGATTCAGGAGCCGGCGACCACGACGGCGATCTACCGGGCCGCGTGGGCGGAGGACCGCGACATCGCCGACGCCGTTGTGCTCCGCGGCGTGCTGGACGACGCCGGCTTCGACGGCGCCGCGCTGCTCGAGGGCACGCAGGACCGCGACGTCAAGGACACGCTGCGGGCGAACACCGCGTGGGCACGACGCGCCGGGGCGTGCGGCGCGCCGACCTTCCTCGTCGACGGCGAGGTCCTGTTCTGGGGTGAAGACCGGCTGGACATGGTCGCGGACGCCCTACGCGGGTGGCGGCCGGCGGTCGGCTGAAGGGCCTGGGAGGTCGACTCGGGCGTTCGCCGCCGCTCGAAACACCGTCCCCGTGCCCCGCAAGGTCCACGCTCCCGCGCTCGCCGGGATCACCACCGACTGCCCGCGCCACAGGGCGGTCGGCCGCGCGCCGCGCGTCTGCAGGACCAGCTCTCCGGCGGTACACAGCAGGATCTCGGCGGACGCGGGCGGGGGCGCGGTCCACGCGCCCGCGGTCCCCGGGCCGAGGTCGATCCGCCCGAGACGGAAGGGCAGGTCGGGCGTCTCCCAGCTTCGCGCCGTCCCACCCGCCGAGGTGTCCCACCGCACGCCGCCGCCGGGGGTGCGGCGGGACAGGCGGGTGACCTCCGCGGGTGCGGTCGGCTTGGCGGTGCAGCCGGCGCGGGCGACGTTGTCCGAGGCGGCCTGGATCTCGACCCCGACGCCGCGCAGATACGCGTGGAGCACGCCGGGCGGCACGAGGAGCGCCTCGCCCGGGTCGAGGTGGACCGGGCGCAGCAGGGCGGCGCACGCGAGCCCGGCGTCGCCGGGAAACCGGTCGCGCAGGGTGCGCAGCCGCACGCGGTCGGCCTGGCGCGGGCCGTCCTCCTCGAGGGCGGCGGCGAGGGCCTCGGCGCGCTCCGGGCCGCTGGCGAGGACCGCGTCCAGGGCTCCTTCGGGCGCCGCCGTCAGATCGGGCCAGATCCCGAGGGCGCGCAGGAGCGCGGCGAGATCGGACGGATCGCGCAGCCCGCACAGGGCGTCGAAGGAGGAGAGCGCGACGAGCAGCTCCGGCTTTCCGTTGGGATCGGGGAAGGCCCGGCGCGGATCGGCGGTCGACAGGCCCGCGGCGACCTCGGCGGCGAAGCCCGCGCGGGCGGTCGGGTCGTCGGGGTGGACCTGGACCGACAGAGGATGCGCGACCGCGAGAACCTTGAGCAGGAAGGGCAGGGTACCGCGGCGGCGGGCCACGGCGGCGCCGAGCACCGCCTCGGCGGCGCCGAGCACCGCCTCGGCGGCGCTGGCGACCCACTCCGACAGCGGCGTCCCGTCGATCAGGCGCGAGGGCGCGCGTGGATGGGTGCCGAGCCACAGCTCCGCCTCCGGGCGGCCCGAGGGCGCGTGGCCGAGCAGCGCCGGGAGCGCCGCGCGGGAGCCCCAGGCGTAGTGGCGCACCGGGTTGTCGAGCCGATGGGGCCTCACGCGCCCTCCAGGCGGGCATGCAGCGCGGCGAAGGAGGCGGGGTTGCCGGGCACGATCCGGTCCCAGGGCACGGGCGCCCCGACGCGGGCGCGCACCCGAACGGGGCCTCCGGGCAGGGGGACGTCGACCTGCGCCTCGCTGGGACGCAGGGCGATCGGGTCGTCGTCCTCGAGGGCGTAGCCGAGGCCGCTCCCGTCGATCCGCGGCGCGTGGACGCCCACGCACAGGACGTCCGAGACGTCCACCTCGCCATGGGTGTCCACGAGGACGCTGTGGGCGACGCGGCCGGTCACGGTGCTCCCCACCACCACCGAGCCCTCGACCCGGTCGACCCCGAAGAAGGCGCGCAGGGCCTCGGCCTCGGGACCGTCGTCGAGCAGTCGGTAGCCCAGGGCCGCGTAGCCGGCGAGGGTGCCGAAGTCCCAGAACCACGCGTCCGCACCCATGTCCTCCACACCCAGCAGGCCGCCGGTGGGATGCGCCACGGCCAGCGCGGGTTTCAGGGCGTCCATCCGGCGCCAGGTCGCGCGGGCCCGGTCTTCCTCCTCTCCGCGGGCGGTGCGTAGCACGAGGTAGGTGGCCTCGGACAGTCCCAGCGGCATCCACCAGTCGGCGTCCGCGTTCGACCGCCCACGGGCGGCGAGATCGAGGGCGAAGGCCTGGCGCAGCACGGCGAGGATCTCCGCCGAGACGTGGAAGGCGCCGAGGCTCGCGAACACGCCACCGCTGACATCGAGGGCCGTGTCGACCAGGTGGGCGAAGGTGCGGTGATCGACCTTCTCCAGCTGCGCGGCCTCGCCGCGGTCGTCCACGCCGAGCAGGCCGTAGCGGTGGAGCCCGCGGGTGGCCCACGCCTCGGCGGTGATCTCGGGCAGGCGGCGGGCCGCGATCACCACCCCGTGCTGGGCGGGGGCGGGATCGGCCTCGGGGACGAACAGCTGGTCGCCCCAGAAGACCGACAGCCGCCCCGCGCGGCCCGCGGCCAGGGGCGCGGTCTGCCGGAGCACCGCCTCGAGGAGGGTGATCGGCACCTCGGCAGCGGGGGTGGTCACGAGGCCGGGCAGGCGTACCCGGGGCTTGTCGCCGTGCTCGGCGAGGGTGAGGGGAGCGAGCCGCGTCCCCTTGCCGGCGGTGTGCACGACGGCCGCGGTGCCGCCTGCGCGCAGGTGGGCGTCGAGGTCGATCCCCAGGGCCCGCTCGGCCTCCTGGACGGCGAGGAGCGTCCCGAGGCCATTCCCGGCGGCCCAGGGCTCGACCACCACCGCCACCCGGGCCTCTCGGCGCACGACCTCGTTGCGGGTCGCCTCCAACCGCTCCCGCCACCAGGCCGCGGCCGCCTCCGAGCCCGCCGACACCACCACCACGTCGAAGCCCACGTCCTGCCGCGCCGCGGAGCGCATGGCGTCGATCCGCGTGGTGTCAGGCACCGGCCAGGACCCCCAGATCGGCATCGACCATCCGGGCGACCAGCTCCTCGAAGCCGACGGTGGGCTCCCACCCGAGGCGGGCGCGCGCCTTGGAGGCGTCGCCGGTCAGCTCGTGGATCTCGGCGGGGCGGAAGAAGCGGCGGTCCACCCGCACGCAGTCCTCCCAGTGCAGGCCCGCGCGGGCGAAGGCGAGGCCGACGAAGTCGCGCACCGAGTGGGTGTGCCCGGTGGCGAGGACGTAGTCGTCGGGGGCGTCCTGCTGGAGCATCCGCCACATCGCCTCGACGTAGTCGGGGGCCCAGCCCCAGTCCCGCCGGGCGTCCAGGTTCCCGAGGGCCAGCTCCTTGGCTCGCCCGCGGGAGATCGCGGCGACGCCGCGGCTGATCTTGCGGGTGACGAACTCCACGCCGCGGCGCGGGCTCTCGTGGTTGAAGCAGATCCCGCAGGAGGCGTGCAGCCCGTAGGCCTCGCGGTAGTGCACGGTCATCGTGTGCGCGTAGACCTTGGCGATGCCGTAGGGGGAGCGCGGGTGGAAGGGGGTGTGCTCGTCCTGGGGGCTGCGGCGGGCCACGCCGAACATCTCGCTGCTCGACGCCTGGTAGTAGCGTGCCCCGGGCGCGTGCCGGCGCACCGCCTCGAGCAGGTGCGCGGCGCTCGTGCCGGTGATCGCGGTGGTCGCCACCGGCTGGCTCCAAGAGGCACCCACGAAGCTCTGGGCGGCGAGGTGGTAGACCTCGTCCGGCCGAGTGGAGATCACCGCCTCGTACAGGGAGCCCGGGTCGGTCACGTCGCCGGGGATCAGCGCGACCTGGTCCAGCAGGTGGTCGATGCGCGCGGTGTTCCCGGTGCTCGTGCGGCGCACGAGGCCGGCGACCTCGTAGCCCTTGTGCAGGAGCAGCTCTGCGAGGTAGCTGCCGTCCTGGCCGGTGATCCCCGTGATCAGCGCGGTCGGCACGCGCTCACTCGGGTTCGGAGGGGGCGCCGGGGCCGACCCCGCCGCGCTCGGTGCGCAGCTCGTCGGCGAGGTCCTTCAGGCGGGCGGTGGCGTCCTGCACGCGCTTGTCGAGCTCCGGGTTCGAGAGGAACTCGCGCAGCTTGGCGATCAGCTCGTCGACGCTGGCCTGGGTGGCGTCGATGTCGGCGCCGGCCATCTCGGCGAGCTGGCGTACCCGCTCGCGGGTGGTGGCGTCCGCCTCGCGCCCGGTGTCGATGGCCTCCTGGAGGACCTTCTGCAGGCCCTGGCCGGCGCGCTTCAGGCCGTCCATCACCGCGTCCGGGTCGTTGCGGAGCTCGTCTTCGGTGACGCCGAGCGCCTTGGCGACCTCGGGCTCGCGCTCCCCTGGGGGCGGGCGGCCCACGTCGGCCGCGCGGCGTGACGCTTGCTGGAGCATTCCGCCGAGCCCGGCGAGCAAGCTCGACGCGGTGCGCGAGGCGCGGGCGACGAGGTCGCGGGTGAGGGCCTTCGCCTGCTCCTCGGTGATCCGGTAGTCCTGGACCGCGGTCGCCGACACCTCGCGGCGCTTGCCGGTGAGCGAACGGAGCACCAGCTCGCCCTCGGCGATCTCGGCGTCGTCGGGGATCCAGTAGAACCGCGTCTGCGAGGGGTCGGCGTACAGGGTCTTGCTCGCGGGCTCGGCCACGGCCACCTCCGGTGAGCGCTCCTTCTAGCGTGTGTGGAGCGACGCCGCGACGATCCCGGCTGCTTGCCGGCGATCGGGCCGCCCGATAGGCCGGCACGCAGCCAAGAGGGGGCCTCACCCTGGACACCCTGGTAGTCGGCGATGTGCACGGCTGTCGGGACGAGCTGGTGGCGCTGGTCGAGAAGGCCGGTGCGGACCGGGTCGTCCTCGTCGGGGACCTGTTCATCAAGGGGCCCGATCCCGCCGGGGTCTACCGCCTGATCCGCGACCAGGGCTTCCGCTCGGTCCTCGGCAACCACGACCTCCGCCTCCTGCGCGCGCTGGACGACAAGAAGCGCCGCAGCCGCGACAAGGAGGCGCGCCGGTGCATCAAGCTCCTCGACAAGGAGGAGAAGGCCTGGCGCACCTGGCTACGCGACCTGCCCCTGTTCGACGAGGCGCGGCCCTTCACGGTGGTCCACGCCGGGCTGCACCCCAGCGGCTCCCTCGAGCGCACCACGCAGCAGATGGCGGTCTCCATGCGCCGCTGGCCCAAGGAACACGCCTGGTGTCCGCTGTGGCACGAGGTCTACCGGGGTGATCGGCGCGTGATCTTCGGGCACGACGCCCGCCGCGGGCTCGTGCGCGTCGAGCGCCAGGGCGAGCCGTGGCTCGTCGGGCTCGACACCGGCTGCGTCTACGGCGGAAAGCTCTCCGGATACCTCGTCCACGCCGACGAGATCGTGCAGGTGTCCGCCCGCGACACCTACTGCGAGATCGCCTGAGTCACACCTCGGTGCGCTCGGGCAGCCAGCCACTCGCTTCCTGCACGCCCGGCTCGTACCCGAGCTCCCGGGAGCTGATGCGCAGGGTGCGCCAGCGGGCCATGGCGGTCAGCTCGTCGCCCTTGAGCACCAGGCGCCGCGCCTCCATCTCCAGCGCGCCCAGGTAGATCTCGGTGTCGAGGCTCGCCGCCGCCCGGGAGATCAGCTTCTCCCAGGGCGCGCCCTCGCGCCCGAGGGCGCCGAGGACCAGCCCCGCGTAGAGCTCCAGCTCGGCGAACCCGTGGTCCCGAGCCTCCTCGAGGGCGGCCTGGCCGGAGCGGATCGCCTGGTTGTCGTGGCCCCCGACCAGGGCCGCGCGGGCGCGCTCGACCCGCCACAGGGTGAGCCCGTAGCCGGCCAGCGGAGGCGGCTCGACGGCGAGGGCGCGGGCGACGTCGCCGCGGATCCGCCACCAGCGCACGATGGCTGCCGGCGCCTCCGGGTCCTTCTCGTCGGCCTCGGCGATGTTCGCGAGCGCCATGGTGGCGTCGGTGGGCTCCAGGGTGTGGCAGGCGAGCTGGAGGGTCACGCGCATCGCGGCGGGTAGGAGGTGATCGAGGTGGAAGCCACGGATCCGACGGATCGTGTCGTCGAGGAGGTGGCGGGCGCCCGCCGCGTCGCCGCGCTCGGCGAGGAGCGTCGCCAGGGCGAGCTCCGCCTCGGCGTCGAGCATCACGTCGCCGGTGGCGGCGAAGCCCTCGCGGGCGGAGCGCGCCTGGTGCTCGCTCTCGCGCCGGTGCCCCATCATCCGCAGCACCTGGCCCAGGCGCGAGGCGGCGAAGGCGGCGCCCCGCACGTAGCGGCTCTCGGAGGCCCGGCTGATCGTCGCCTGGGAGAGCAGGCGGCACTCGGCCAGGCGGTGCTGGCGCAGGAGCCACTCGGCGCGCCAGTTGGCGACCTGCACCGCGAGACGCCGGTCGGGGTGGCGCGCGAGGAGCGCCTCGGCCCGCTCGAGCTGCCGGGGAACCTCGGGGAGCTGGTGGAGCACCATCCGGCAGTGGATCGCCACCAGCAGGGCGCGCACCGCCAGGTCCGGGTCGCTCTCGACCGCGACCGAGGCCACCCGGAGGGCGGTGACCAGCGCCGGGCGCACCTGCCCGTCGCGGAGCTTGTGCTCGGCTTGCACGAGCCGCACGAGCAGCTCCTGGCGCTCGGTGCGTGCGAGCCGCTCGCAGGCCTCGACCAGGCTGACCCGGGGCGCGTTCACCTCGGTGCGCAAGGCCACGCGGGCGCGGATGTACGCCAGCTCGAAGGCCAGCCCTGGCTCCA
>Ga0114931_10001095_pt1 | contig 34450 bp, 28 predicted proteins | sample 2SBtaG_FD_89579 | JGI IMG/M metagenome (GOLD analysis project Ga0114931, IMG submission 89579) | Deep subsurface microbial communities from Kolumbo volcano to uncover new lineages of life (NeLLi) - 2SBTROV14_V59a metaG | ecosystem: Environmental > Aquatic > Marine > Volcanic | place: Kolumbo...
ACCCGGCTGCTGGGAATCTCGGATTTTGGTCTCGTCCAGTTGACCCGCAAGCGAAGCCGGCCGAGTCTCGAGCGCCAACTCACCGAGGCCTGCCCTTATTGCCGGGGCACCGGACGCGTCCGTTCCGCGGCGACGGTATGTCGCGATCTCGAGCGTGAGCTGGCGCACCGACGGCAAACGGCTGCGGGCCGCGGGGTGGCAGTGCGGGTGCATCCAGCGGTTGCTGCGCAACTCCAGCACGCCGACCGGCCGCTGCTCGAGGCGCTGGAGCAGGCCCTCGGCGGCCCTTTGCGACTCGAGCCCGATGCCTCGCTGCACCGCGAGCGCTTCGAGATCGCTGATCACCCGCCCGGCGCTGGCCGGTCCGAAATCGGCCCTGCCAGCGAATGAGCGAAATCATGAACGAGCCCTCGGGGAACAATCGCCGGCCGCCTCCCGTGACTCGCTGCTTCGAGCTTGACGGCCTCCGCGGCGAGATCGCTGAGCCCTACTGGCCCGAGCCCTTCGCGTCCGGCCTGCGTCGCCTGCTGGATCCCGCGAATGCATCCGAAACCATTCACTGGGGGCGCAACTACCTCTACCGGATGCGACATACCAGCGCGCACGGCGGCACGGCCGAGGTGGTGGTCAAGCAGTTTCGCGACCGCGGCCTGCGAGCCCGTATCCGTCACCGCTTCGGCGGCACCAAGGCCCGCCGAAGCTGGCAGATGGCGCACGGTTTCGAAGCCGCCGGGCTTGCTACTGCGCCACCGGTGGCGGTGATCGAGTCAGCCCAGCCCGAAGGCCCGGCCTACTTCATCACCCGTCACCTCGCGGGCAGCGTGGAGTCGCGCTACTTGTTTCGCGCCATGAACGCGGGAACCGTGGCCACCGAGTTTCCTGAGATCGATCCCCTGTGCTTTCTCGACGAGCTTGGCCGGACCCTGGCGCGCATGCATTCGGCGGGGTTTTTTCATCGCGATTTGTCGATTGGTAATGTGCTATTGGTTTGGCCCCCTGGATCCCCGCGTGGGCCGCAGCATCCGCCGGCGCTCCACATCATCGATCTCAACCGCTGCCGGCGACGCCGTCGGCTCGGCCTTTTTGCCCGCACCCGCGACCTGTGCCGGCTGAGCGCCGAGCGCCGCGAGCATCAGCACCGCCTGCTCGCCGCCTACTGGCACGCAGCCCGGGGACGAGCGCCGAATGTGCTTTGCCGGGTCCTTTTTGTTGTCTTCCACCGTGGCTTTCGCGCCAAGTTGGCGAGCAAACGCGCGGTGCGTGCGGTGGCCGGGCGGCTGTGGGCGCTCGCTCCGCGCAGCGCCCATGCCCATATCCCGGCAGCTCCCAAGGCGGCCGGTGCGCGCGACAAAATCGTCTGGGATCCGCTGTCGGACCAGCCGCACCAGCATGCGAGCCGGATCGAAAAGCTGGCGGTCCGCCTGGCCGACAGCGGCAGCCACCTGCGCGCGGCGCTGAGCGTCTTGGGCGCTGCGCCGCGCATCGTCCGCCGCTATCGCCAGATCATGGCCGCGCGCTTCGCGCAACCGGTGGCCTGGCCCGGCGTCGGGATCTGCGTGCGCCCGTACCCTCGCTGCCCCGAGGCGCTGCTCGCCGCACTGCGCGAGCTGGGCGCGGAGCAGGTGCTGCTGCGCCTCGAGCCGTGGCGCGAGCAGCATGATGATGAAGAAGCGCTGGCCAGGGCACTCGACGCGGCGGGCTACGAGGTGTCCTTCGTGCTGGCACAGAATCGAGCGCTGGTGAAAGATCCGGCGCGCTGGCGGGCGGCGGTCGAAGAACTGGTCGCGCGCTTCGTGCCCTTCGGCCAAAGCTTCCAGATCGGTCAGGCGGTGAACCGTAGCAAGTGGGGCATCTGGCGCCCGACGCAGTACCTGGAGCTGGCCGCCGTCGCCGCGGACATCCTGCGCCGTTGCGGGACCCAGGTGCGCGTGCTCGGGCCGGCGGTGATCGACTTCGAGCTGCACGCGACGGCGGCCCTGGTCAATGCGAAGAACAGCCCCGTTCGCTTCGACGCGCTCGCGAGCCTGCTTTATGTAGATCGGCGCGGCGCGCCCGAGAACACCCAGCTCGGCTTTGACACCGTCAGAAAGGTCGCGCTGTGCCGCGCGATCGCCGAGACCGCGCGCTATTGCGGCCCGCAATCATGGATCACCGAGGTGAATTGGCCGCTGTGGGAAGGCCCGCACTCGCCGGCGGGCCGCACCGTGTCGGTGGACGAAGCGACCCAGGCGCACTACCTTGCGCGTTTTTTCCTTTTGGCACTCAGCGCTGGGCTCGCAGATCGGGTTTTCTGGTGGCAGTTGATCGCCCCGGGCTATGGGCTGATAGACCCACGTGGTTCTGGCGGCGACGGCGCTCGTCTCCGGCGGCGGCCCAGCTTCCACGCGCTCGCGACCCTCAGACGGCAGCTCGCTGGCGCGCGCTTTCTCGGCCCCTTGCCCTCGCCGGCGGGAACCTACCTCTATCGTTTCGCCGATGCGGAGCGCGAGGAAGAGGTGGTCGTGGCCTGGACCGCGGCCGGACGCACGGCCATCGACCTACCCGCGCCGCTGCGCGTCGTGGTCACCGAGGACGGGAGGGAGCACCAGCCTCCTGCCCATCGCCGCCTGGAGATTGGGCCGGCGGTACGTTTTGCGCGGCTCGCAGCCAACGCAGGTAGCGATCGAGCGTCACGGTATTGAAATTTCTAGGCGTATTTGGTCAGAGATCGAGCCGTTTCGTGGATCCAGGGCGGTGAATGGAGTATATTCGGCCATAATCTCAGTCGTCAGCCCGGGCGGAGCGCGCATTCTTGCGCCTGGTTGCCGGCTCGGGTGCAGGACATCGGGGGGATCTGCTGATCGATTTGAGACGGCTGAACCGTCAAGAATCACAAGAAAGAGGACAAGCGATGCTGTCTCACCACGCGCAGCGCAGCCTGGAGGTCGCCGCCACCGAGACGCTTGATCGAGTCCGGACCGATCAAGGTCGAGCCAAGGGTCATGTTGGCTCGATGCTCAAGCACATCGAGCACAACCTCTTTGACCCCAGCCTCGACGTCAAGCAGCTCAAGCGACGCTGCGGCGTGCGTGACAACTCCATTCCGATGCAGTTTCACGCCCAGCTCGGTCAGCCGCCCCACGCCTACATCGAGAGCTGCCGGCTGAATGTTGCCTGCCGCTTGCTGCGCGATTCCGAGCTCAAGGTCTGGCAGATCGCCATCCTCTGCGGCTACTCGGGCATCCAGGTATTCAGCCGCGCCTTCACGCGCTGGTCCAAGGTCCGTCCTTCGGCCTACCGCCGGGGCGCCCGACGCCAGCCCAAGAAGACGGTCCAGCCGGCGCGGCGTGTGGCGCGCAGCGAGATCGCCGCCAGCAACGAGGCCGAAACGCTGCGCCGCGCCCTCGACGGCGAACTCGACGCCAAGCAGGCCAGCCGGCTCATCCATCGCCTGCTCAGCCTCTATCCGGTGACCGCGCTGCGGTTCGAACGCCCCGCGCCGCCGGCGCCCGGCCCGGCCATTGCTTCCAGTCGCCTGGCCCAGCCGCGCGAAGGGCGATCCGAGCCCGTGTGCGGCGTGCCGATTCTCCCTTCGCCCGGTCCCGACTACCGCCGCCTCTTGAGCCTCGAAGAAATCGAAACGGCGCGCGCCGAGGCACTCTGGGAGCAGATCAAAGATCAGCCGCAGCACGAGCAACGGCGCGTGATCCGAAGCGGCTTCCACTTCGAGACCCGGGCGCTGTTTGAGGTGGTGCGCAAGGGTGGGCTGCAACAAGGCCGCGACGACCGGCAGCGAGGGCTCGAGATCGCCGATCTACTGCTCGATGTCGCCACCGAGTACGATGCGGACACCGAACACCTCGAGCAGCGGAACCTCCAGGCGGCAGCATGGGCCTGGATCGGCAATGCCAGGCGCTTGGCGCTGGATCTCGCGGGTGCGGAGAGGGCACTCCGCAAGGCCGAAGAACAGCTTCTCGTGGGCATCAAAGATCCGGCATCCGCCGGCGATATCGCGGCGGTCCGAGCCACCATCCAGATGTGCCGCCGCCAATATCGCGACGCGATCCTCGAGGCCACGCGCGCGCTTTCGCTCTTTGAGCAAGCGGCAGACCCCCAGCGCATGGGGCAGGCTCTTGTGACCCGCGCTGGCCTGTTTCGCGACAGTGGCGATTGCGAGAAAAGCACCTGCGACGTAAAACGAGCGCTGGGCTACCTCGACCGAGATGACGACTACCTGCGCCTCACGGCCGCCAATATTCTCGCCCTCAACTACCAAGACTGCGGCAAGGTGACCGAGGCGGCCGCGCTGCTGGCCAAGACCCGACGCGAGTCTCTGGCGCAGGCGGACACCGAGCTGCGCCTCAAGCTGCGATGGCTCGAGGCGAGCATCGCCGAGCAACGAAGCGAGTGCCGGGTGGCTGAAAAGATCTACCGCGAGGTCACCGAGGCCTTCCTCAACAAGCGTCGGCCTGGTGAGGCCGCACTGGCCGCCATCGATCTCGCGTGCATGTTCTGGTCCATGGGCCACGCCCAACAGACGGCCCTGCTGCTGGACGAAACGGTGCCAGCGCTGGAGAGGATGGGCCTGCATGCCGATGCCCTCGCCGGTCTCTTGCTCCTGGTGCGCGCGGCCGAGGAAGCGACGCTTTCCCGCGGGCTGTTCGATGCGGTGCGCAAGCGGATCGACCTCCGGCCTGCTGCCGACCGATAGCCCTGCCGCCCGACCTTCGCGCCGAATCGCGACGCGCGAACACTGCCCCGGCCACGAGCCGGCTTGCTAGTCACCACAGCCCATCGGATCGGCATGCGCCGTGCATCTCACCCCGGTGCCTCGGTCGTTCGAAATCACCACCGGGGTAGCATCGCCAGCCTTCGACTGCGCCTGTGTGCCCGGCCGGAGCCAGGCGACGATCGCCTGGAGCTGGTCGAGCATGGCGGCCAGAGAACGATCGAGAGCGGTGGCATGGCGGGCGGCCGGTTGCTCCATCCCGGGTTCTGCGGTTCTGCCGCCGTCTGCCAGCGCAGGAACAGCCAGCACAAAGAGGCTGCAAAGCAAGATGGCTGCCAGTGCTTTTGTCATTGTAGAATGCGTCATTTCCATGGCTCCTTATCCGCAGCGCGCATGCCTTCCCCCGCGGAAGGGAGCGTCTGCATGGCGAAGACCATACCTGGCTCCCAGACAAAATGCCTAGTTATATGGACCAATCGCAGCTATGCATTCAGTCTTTTCTCTGAGACGCGCGTCATCTTTGGCCCAGAGCCATCGCAAGTCACTGCGATCCATCGACCAGGTCGACGCCGTTCGTCGATCTCGGGCATGGGTGCAACGGTCGCAACTGGCGCAGGCCGTGCGCGCGCGGGGGCACATCCGGCAGTGCCAAGACGTGGCTGCCTGTGGTCAGCCGCGCGGCCGCAGGCCACGGGGCACCAGGTGGCGTTCGGCGAGATCGAACAGCCCTTGGGTGACGAGCGCCATGAGCGCGGACGGAATGGCGCCCTCGAGGATCTGGGGCGTGGAGTCGAGACGGATTCCGGTCAAGATCGGCTGTCCATACCCGCCAGCCCCGACCAGTGCGCCGAGCGTCGCAAAGCCGACGTTGATCACCGCGGCAGTCTTGATGCCGGCGAGCATGGACGGCAAGGCGAGGGGTAGCTCGACGCGCCGCAGCTTGGACCACCACGACAAGCCGAGGGCCGTCGCCGACTCGGCGAGCGGTCGCGGGATGCCCGAGAGCCCGGCATGGGTATTGCGCACGATCGGTAGCAAGCTGTAGAGAAAGAGCGCTGCTAGGGCCGGCGGTGCGTAGATACCGAGCAGCGGGATCATGAACACCAAGAGCGCCAGCGCCGGGATCGTCTGCACCACCGCGACCAGCCCGAGCACCACCTGGCCGAGACGCGGGCGCGCGGCCGCCAGCACACCGAGCGGGATCGCGATCACGATGGCATCGGCGAGCTACACGCCGACCAGGAAGAGATGCTCGAAGCTACGCTGGGCGACACGGGACCAGAGACCCACGCGGGTCGGTTCGCCTTCGATACCCAGCGCCTCGGCGAGAAAACCCGCGGCCACAGATGACTCACTCCGGCCATCCAGCTTGACCGCCTTGTTGAGCTGCCGCATGCGAGCCTCGTCGAGGCGTCCGGCGAGACGGCCGAGGGCGGCAGCCGCCCCGGGATGGCGCGTCTCGAGATCGCGACGGTACAGCAGCACGGCGTCGTAGCGCGGAAAGTAGCCGCGGTCGTCGTCGAGCACCACCAATCGGTAGGCTGCGATCTCGGCATCGGTGGTGTAGACATCCATCCCGTCGAGCTGCTTCGAGCTGATCGCCTTATAGGCCAAGTCGTGGTCGAGGCCGCGCACATCCCGCGGCGCCAGGCCGTAGCGCCGGACCAAGCCCGGCCAGCCATCGCCGCGATCGAGGATCTCGTGGGTGAGACCGAGACGCAGATCGCGATGGCGGACGAGATCAGAGATGGTGCTGAGGCCGACCGACGCCGCGACCTCTGCGCGCACCGCCAGAGCGTAGGTGTTGTTGAATCCGAGGGGGGCGCTCATGGCGATCCCACGCGACTCGAGCGCCACGCGGATCTCGCCGCTGGTGTGCAGGTTCTGGTCGCTCAGAATCTCTTCGCTGAGCGTGCCTGTGTACTCGCCGTAGACATCGATCTCGCCAGCCAAGAGGGCGCCCCACAGGATGCGTGTGCCACCGAGCGCGCGACGATGCTCGACCGGCAGGCCGGCTGCATCCAGCACGCCAGTCGCCAGCTCACCGATGATCACGCTCTCGGTAAAGCTCTTCGAACCCACCACGATCGGTCCGGCGAGTACCGGTTGCGCGCTGAGGACGACCAGGAGCCCGGCGATCGGAGCCCAGCGTCTGCATGCTGCGCACGACCAGGAGCTGGCCATCAGCGACCCGGCGCGCGGCGTGTGCTCGGCTTCGGGCTCATGGGCTTGAGGCTACCACCGGCGCTGCGGCCGAGCTGGCCAGCTTTTCCGCGCCGTGCGGCGGTGCCTGGGCGGCCACGAAACGCGCCACGAAGGTATCGGCAGGGCGGGCGATGAGCTCGGAAAGCGGGCCCTGTTGGACGAGCTCGCCCGCCCGCAGCAGCACCAGTCGGTCGCCGAGAAAGGCGGCTTCGGCCAGGTCATGGGTGACCAGCACCACCGTCTTGCCGAGTCGGCGAACGACCTCGCGCAGATCGCGCTGAAGGTCGAAGCGGATCAGCGGATCGAGGGCACCGAGCGGCTCATCGAGCAGCAGCACGTCGGGATCGAGCAACAGAGCGCGCATCAAGGCCACGCGCTGGCGCTGGCCGCCAGAGAGCTCGGTGGGCAGGCGATCGAGGGCGTCGGGGGGAAAGTGCGTGAGCTTCCCCAGCGTCGCGACCCGCGCTTCGCATCGCGCTTCGGACCAACCCAGCTCACGCGCCATCAAGGTGGCATTGCCGCGCGCGGTGAGGTGCGGGAAGAGGCCGCCGTCCTGGATCACGTAGCCGGTGCGCCGACGAACCTCGAGCATCGACTGGGCTTCAAGCGGCACGCTGGCGAAGCGCACCGAGCCGGCATCGGGTCGGGTCAGACCGAGGATCAAGCGCAGCACGGTCGACTTGCCGCAACCCGAGGGACCGACCAGGGCCACGGCTTCGCCCCGCGCGATCCGCAGATCGAGGTTGCGGATCACCAAGGTGTTGGCGAAAGACTTGTTCACGCCCTCGAGCACGATCATCCCGCCATCTTACGGCGAAGGATTCGGCCCGCCGCGGCAGGGACGGCCAGCGCTCTGCTAGCCTTCCGCTGGCATGCCGAAAACCACCCTGTGCCGCGCCCTGCTGCGTTGTTTCACGCTCTTCGCCTTGTTGCTGGCCGCCCCTCCCAGCGCTCGCGCGGAGGTCGAGCGCGTCGAGGTGCTGCGCCAGGAAGGGGTTGCCGGCGGCCACGCATTCGGCCTCGCAGGGCCCTACGAGAAGCGGGTCGGTCGCGTGCACTTCGCCCTCGACCCCGACGACCCGGCCAACGCCCGCATCGTGGATCTGACGCTGGCGCCGCGGGATCCGGATGGCAAGGTGCGTTTCTCGGCCGATTTCTATGCTTTGCGCCCGGTGGATCCGGCGCGCGGCAACGGCACCGTGTTGGTGGAGGTACCCAACCGCGGTGGTAAGGCCAGCATCCGCTACTTCGATCGAGGCGCCCGCCGTAGCGACGACCCCAGCAGCCGCGCCGACTTCGGTGATGGCTTGCTGTTTCGTCGCGGCATGAGTGTGGTTTGGCTCGGCTGGCAGTTCGACGTTCCCGAACAGCCAGGGCTGCTGCGGCTCGATGCGGTGTACACCCAAGGCACGCCGCTGATCGCCGGGTTGGTGCGCGCCGACCACGTGTTCTCCAAGCCAGCGCAGGTGATGCCGCTCGCGCATCGCCAGCACCGCCCCTATCGTGTGGCCGACCCCGACGATGCCCGCAACGTGCTCACGGTACGCGATCAACGGCTCGGTGCGCGCACGGAGATCGCCCGCGATCGGTGGCGTTTCGCGCGGCTCGACGACGATGGCGCGGTGCTCAAGGATCGACGTTTCGTCTACTTGCCCAGCGGCTTTGAACCCGGGCGCATCTACGAGCTGGTCTACGTGGCCGAGCGCCCAGCGGTGGCCGGCCTGGGCCTGGCGGCGATGCGGGACTTTGCGTCCTATCTCAAGCACGACCCTGCGAGCCCCGCGCCGGGCGCGCGCACGCTGGCGGTCGGCATCTCACAAACCGGCCGCTTTCTGCGCACCTTCTTGTACCAGGGCTTCAACCGCGACCTGGCGGGCCGCCGGGCCTTCGACGGCATGCTCATTCACTCCGCAGGTGCCGGACGCGGCAGCTTCAACCACCGCTTTGCCCAGCCGTCGCGGGATGCTCACCCGTTTTCGGCTTTTTTCTATCCCACCGACCTTTTCCCCTTCAGCGACCGGGCACAGCGCGACGCCGAGAGCGGTCGCAGCGAGGGCCTGCTCGAAAACCCGGCGGTCGACCGCGCGACCCTGCCCAAGATCTTCTTCACCAACTCCGGCTATGAGTACTGGGGCCGCGCCGCGGCTTTGATCCACACTTCGGTCGACGGCGCACACGACTTCGCGCTCGGCGACAATGTCCGCGCCTACCACCTGGCGAGTGGCCAGCACTTCGTGGACCGCTTCCCACCGCGCCGCTCGGGCACCCTCTACCCGGCCAACCCAGCCAACTACTTCTTCGTGCTCCGCGCCCTGCTGATGGCCCTCGACGACTGGCTGCGCGCGTCGCGCGAGCCACCGCCAAGTCAGATTCCACGCCTCGCAGATGCCACGCTGGTACCGCCCGCGCAGCTCGCCTTTCCCCAAATGCCCGGTGTGCGGGCGCCGCGACAAGCGCACGAGGCCTACCGCATGGACTACGGCGAGCGCTTCTTGCGCGCGGGGATCATCGACCGTGAGCCGCCGCGGGTGGGCCCGGCGTTTCCGTCCTTGGTGCCCCAGGTCGATGCCGATGGCAACGAGCTCGGCGGCATCCGATTGCCCCAGATCGCGGTGCCGGTGGCGACCTACACGCCGTGGAACTACCGTGCGCCTGAAACCGGTGCGGCCAACGAGCTGGCCGACTTCCGCGGCAGCTTTCTGCCCTTCGCCGCGGACGAGGCGACGCGCGCTGAGGCCGATACGCGACCATCTCTGGCCGCGCGCTACGGGTCGCGGGACGCCTACCTCGGCCGCTACATGCGTGCCGCCGTCGATCTCGTTCGCCATCGTCTGTTGTTGGACGAGGACTTGCCGGAGATTCTCGACCTCGGCAGCGCCCTTTGGGACCAAGTCCACGACCCGCCGGCGCCCGAGGTTGCCGCGCGCCACGTGCGCTTCACCGCGCAGCCACGCCCCGGGGCGCCGTCGCGCACCTTCGACATGCCGGTACGCCCGAGCCCGACGGCAAAGCGCTTCTTGCCGGCGGAGCAAGCGCCCCTCGACCCGGCTGCCTTGGTACTCGGCGTGGTGGTTGGCACGCAAGCCGTCGCCTACCCGATCGAGTACCTGGCACCCTTCGAGATCGTCAACGGAGTCGCTGGCGGGGCCCACCTCGCCGCTACCTGGTGACCGCTCACCGGCTCGGGCGTCGTGTACGCCCGCGACATCGACGCACGGGCCTTGCACTTCGACTTTGGCCAGGGCCTGGTGAACGACAACCTGCTGTTCGTCGATCGCCAGACCTCGAGCGTCTGGTCGCAACTGCGCGGCAGCGCGGTGGCAGGACCACTCGCCGGCACGCCGCTGGTCAGCCTGCCGGCGATGCAGAGCACTTGGGCCTTTTGGCGCACGCGGCATCCGGACACGCTGGTGTGGGTCCCGCAGAGCGGACGCAGGATTGCCTACCACTACCGCAGCCGGCGGCCGGGAGCGCCGTCACCAGACGCAAAGCCCACGGCGCACGACACCAGCGCCCTCGGACTCGGCCTGGCGATCGGCGACGACGCCATGTTCTTCCCCCTCGACGCGCTCGAGCGGGCCGGGGATCCGCTGCGCATCAGTGTCGGCGGCCGTCCGGTGATCATCTACCACGACCGCACAGGGCTTACCGCCTGGGCCGAAGATGAGGCGGGCACGCTGCTGCCGGCGGTGCTCGCCTACGACTTCGGCTGGCAGCGCTTCTTCCCACAAACCCGCCGCTGGCCGCCCCAAACTCCCTGAGCAGCACGGACTCGATGAGCCACACGGACTCCTGGGGGGCCACAGACACGCCGGGCGCAGGGCCGGCATGCGGTAGGCACAGCGGCCGCCGGGCAGCACGCGCCACCGATTCGCTGGCGGCGGAAACTGGGCAGGCGCTTTGCACACGGCCCGGGCTCGGAGCCGTGGTATAAACCCGGCCATGTCCGAACGAAAGTACCGCCAGAGCGGCTACCAGGAGTCGAGCCAGCGCAGTCAGCCCGATCGACGCTCCGGCAACCGGACGCCACCACGAAACGACAGCCCTCGCGGCCCGTGGGGTCGCGGCCTCGGCAAGCCCACCGCGACCGTTTTCCGCTGCGCTGTGTGCGGCGCACGGCAAAACGCCAGCGCTGTCGCGGCCGACGCCGTTTGCACCAGTTGCGGAAACGACCTGCACACTTGCACCCATTGCGCCCACTTCAACCCTGCGGCGCGCTGGGAGTGCCGCCAGGCCATCGAGGTGCGGGTCTCTGGCAAGGCCAGTCGCAATACCTGTCCGCAGTTCACGGCCAAGGCCAGCCAGGAGTTCGACACCGGTCCCCGCAACGCAGCCGATGCCAAGTCCGCGTTTGACGCCCTGTTCAAGATCTAGACGGGTTGCAGGCCCATGCGACACGCGAGGGTTCCGCTGCGCGTGGCGACCTGGGCTGTTCACCGATGCCGCGCCCGGCTGCCTGGAACCCCGGTGCCCAGGACCCGCGCTCGGCCCGCCACCCGAGCAAGGAGCACCAGACTGATGCCCAATCGATACCCGCAGGAAGCAGCGCTGCAAGACGGCCGCCGGGTGATGATCCGCCCCTTCCGCCGCCACGACGCGGCCGCGCTGTTCGCCTTCTTCCAGAGCCTGCCCCTGGCTGTGCGCCGCTTTGCCTGGGACCGCATTGACGAGCGTGCGCTGATCGACCAATGGGCAAGCAATATCGACTATGCCAAAGCCTTCCCGCTGCTCGCGATCGACGGCAGCCGGATCGTCGCCGATGCCACCCTTCACCGGCGCGATGGTGGCCCGCTGCGCTTGGCGGGCCGCCTCAAATGGCTGATCAATCCCGACTTTCAGGCCGTTGGCTTGGGTACCGTGCTGGTGAACCACCTGATCGGCGCTGCGCGCACGGACGGGCTCCGGCACCTCACCTGCATGCTGATCCGTGATCTCGAATCCGACGCCATCGCCACCCTCGCGACCATGGGCTTCAGCGCCCACACCTTCGCGGGCTATGGCGCCGATCCCGACGGCAACCCCCACGACATGACCAAGATGGTGCTCGAGCTGTAGGCGCAGGCTTAGCGCCCGGCGCATCAGGTGCGTGCTTGGGGGTGACCCGGACGCCCTGGCCGGGAGCTGGTGGGCTGCCGCCTCGACGCTGCGGGCCGGACGGATGCGCGCGGCGTTGTGGACGCTGGGGCACCCGACACTGGGGCACCGGTCGCTGGGGCACCGGTCGCTGGGGCACCGGTCGCTGGGGCACCCGGCGCTGGGGCCCTGCCAGCATTGCGCTGCGCTGCGCTGCTGGGCTTGCCGCTGGTAGGTCCACCACCACCGGCAGGTCCGTCACCACCCTCGTCGTCGTCTTCCCGGCGACCGAGGTACTCCGGAAGCTTGACACCAGCGTTGCGCGCCAGCGCATGGAGCGGTGGCAGACTTCCGACCAGTCCCGAGACGAAGTCGGCGGTGGCCGTCCTGCCATCGGCGCCGCGTCCACCTTCCCACACGGTCACCGAATCGATCTTCAGATTGCTGATCGCCTTGACCTGTTCCTCGATCAGCTTGGGAAGCTGCTCGGTGACCAGCAACATCGACGCCAGTTCGGGCACGCCGCGCGCGGCGCCTACGATCTGACCGAAGCCCTCGGCCTTGCGCGTCAAGATGGCGCGCAAGCCCTCGGCTTCCGCCTCCATCACCGCGCGCAAACCGTCGGCCTCACCTTGCTTGGTGCGCCGTACGCGCTCGGCCTCGGCCTCGGCCAGGGTCTCGATCTGACGCTTCTTGATCTCGACCGGTACCAAGACGTTTGCCGCTTGCGTGGCTTCTTCCCGCTTGGCGCGCTCGCGCTCAGCCTCTTCTTCCGCCGCATAGGCTTCTGTGAGCGCCTGTGCACTCTTGACCTTCTCGGCAGCGATCGCAGAGCGCTCGGCTTCGGCTTCCATCTCGCGGCGTTGGGCATTGGACCGAGCGACTGTGATCTTGGCCAGGTTCTCGCCTTCGACCGCCGAGGCATGAGCCTCCGCCACCTCGACCCGCTGGTCACGCTCGGCATTGGCCGCACCGATGGCGCCGTCGCGTTCTTGCACCGCAACCTTGACCCGCGCCTCGTTGATCGCCCGCGCTGCTGCTTCTTTGCCCAGGGCATCGATGTAGCCGCTCTCATCCGTGATGTCTTGAATATTTACGTTGATCAGCCGAAGGCCGACCTTCTTGAGCTCGACTTCGACACCGTTCGAGATGTTGTCGATCAGCTTGTCTCGATCGGCGTTGATCTCTTCGATCGGCATGGTCGCCAGGACCACACGCATCTGGCCGAAGATCAGGTCCCGTGCCAGCTCGGCAACCTGCTTCATGCTCAGCTCGAGCAAGCGCTCGGCGGCGTTCTCCATCACCCCGGGCTCGGTGGAGATGCCGACCGTGAAGGTCGAGGGCGTGTTGACACGGATATTCTGCATCGACAATGCCCCTTGAAGATTGATGTCGATCGCCATAGGTGTTAGATCGAGGTAGCGAAAGTCCTGGAATACCGGCCAGATAAAGGCGGCACCCCCGTGGTAGCACTTGGCGGACAACCCCTTTCCCGCTACTTTGCCGTAGACCACAAGGACCTTGTCCGATGGGCAGCGCTGGTAGCGCCGCAGGATCGCCAGCGTGGAGATGAAGAACACCGAGACAAAAACAACGATTGCAATCAACGTGCTGGTCATGAAATATCTCCTGTTGCACGGTTGGGTGAGCCCGAGGCGTCAAGCGGCTCGACCACCAACGTCGCCGGGCCGATGACCTCGCTGACGCGCACCCGCGCGCGGTTGGGCAGTGTGCGCCCGGCACGGGTGAAGGCCGAGACCACGCATAGCCTGCCCTGCACGATGACCTCCACCTGGCCGGCCCGCTTCATGCGGGGTGGAATCGGCAGGTAGACGGTGGCGATGGCGCCAAGCGCATTCTGGTAGTCGAGTGTGCCGCTGGCGCGCAGACTATAGAGCCCCTTCATGGTAAAAAACACCGCGAACATCATGAGGCCGCCCACCAACACGGCGAGGATCAGTGCCGGCGTCAAACCGAGCCCATGCTCGATGGCCACCACGCCGGTCCAGCCAAAGCCCGCGAAGAAGGCGGTCAGCGTCCGGACCGACAAAAAGCCCAGCCCGCTGTCGTGCAAGTCGCCACCGGAATCGAGATCGTGGTCACCGCCGAGGCCGAACAGCAGCGCCAGCATCTGGAGCGCCAGCAGGGCCGCGGAGGCGATTCCCAGGGCATAAAAAACCCGCAGCGCCATCGCGAGTGAATTCCACCAGGCGTCCATCACGGGCTCCTCCACGGGTTGTTATTGCCGACGGTCACAACACCATCGTTATTTGACTCTACGCCCGAGCGCTCCCGATTCTTCGCCCGCTGCTGCGGACACGCGCCGCGGCCACCGCCTTCAAGCGAAGGTTGTTGCGCATGGCTGTGCAGCGCGGGCGCCAATCCGGTGGGCTTGGGGTGCGTCGTTCGGCGTTCGCGCGGCGCCGCGCGCGGCCCAGGCGGCCAGATCGCGCAAACAGTCGTCCGCCAGTGCACCGCCGCCGCCGCCGAGCGCCACCAGCAGGCGGGCGAAGGGGTTGCCCAAGCGCGCGTCCTCGCGCAAGACCACGCGGCTGCCGCCGGGCGCGGGGCTGATCTCGAAACGCCAGACACCACGGTACGGTCCCGCCGGGTCGCGCAATCGCCAGGACACCGCCATCGGCTGACCCGCGCCAGGCGCAGCCTGCTCGACGCGCAAGTGGGCGCTCCGGCCGCTCCGGAAGATCTGCCGGACAGGAGCGCTTGGGACCGGCACAGGATCGGTCACTCCGCCCCCTGGCTCCAGCCCCTCGAGCGGTTCGATGCGCACGATGCGCCGCCACCAAGAAGGCTGAAGATCGGGTGATTCGAGCAAGATCTGCACTCGTGCGGGAGATGCGGCGACCACGATCTCACGCCGGAGGTGCCGCTCGGCAGGCTGCCGCGTGCCCACAGCATAGGCTGTTGCCAGGAGCAAGAAGGGCGAGACCAGCACCGCCACCATGGCAAGACGTGCGCGCCGGGGCGGTGCGATGTCGGCTTTGGGAGATGGTGTTGTTTCGGTAGCGGTCATCGGTCCACATTCACCCTTTGTGCCAGCGCCGCGCGCCTGCGAGAAACCCGGCGCGCGGCGCCACTGCGATTCATTGCTCCTGGATGCTATCCGAGCGCGCTGCCCCGCGCGCGGGCCGGGTGGGCGCCATCGCGATAGGCTATCCGCGATGCCCGAGCCACCGCTGCTGGATCTGCTCATCGAGCTGCAAACCCTCGACCGGGTACCCCGGATGGGCTATGCGCTCCGCGGGGTTGTCGACCCGGAGAGTGTCAGCGAGCACACCTTTCACCTCGCGTTCCTGGTGTGGACGCTGGGTACCAACGAGCCCTCGGTCGATCTGCTGCAGGCGCTCGAACTGGCGCTGGTGCACGATCTGGTGGAGGTGCGAACAGGTGATTTGCCGCGTCCCGCTGCGTCGTTTTTCCCACCCGGCGCCAAGGAGCAGGCGGAAGCGGCGATCGGCGCCGAGCTTCTGGCGCCACTGGGCGCGCGCGCACGCAACCTGCTCGCGGAGTACCACAGCAAGCAAAGCCCGGAAGCGCGCTTCGTTTCCGCATGCGACAAGCTGCAGGTACGGATCAAGGCACTCGCCTACGCACGGCGCGGTGCTCGAAGCCTGGATGCATTTTGGGCCGACCTGCCCGCCCTGGCCGACGGCTGCGGCTTCGCCAGCATCGAACGGATCGCACGGGCGCTTCTCGAGCAGCGACCCGAGGATTGAAGCCCCGATCGCCACGGCGGCACGCCCAGATCGCCCGGCCCGAAAGAAAGCTCGACGAATTCGGCTAGTCGAGGTCGATGCCCTTCTTGCGCATCCATGAAAGAAGGCGCCCGTACACATCTTTGCCGACCAACTTGTCGCCAACCTGCGCAATGTCTGTGAGCACCGTGCGCAGTCGCTCGGAGCCGCTCCAGTGGCGATCCGTAAAGGGTTCCAGCGTGTCGCCGAAGACCTGGGTCAGCACCATGGCCGCGAGCACCAGATCGTCGAGGTAGCCGACCGGGCCGAGGATCATTTCGGGCAGAAAATCGAGCGGCAGCAAGAAGTAGGCAAGCGCGCTGGCGATCAGCGCCCGCTGCTGCTTCGGCACCTCCTTATCGAGTGCGAGGCGTGCCAGCAGGATCAAAACGTCCGGCACCAAGAGCAGGTAGCCGGCGGTCCTGGCACCGATCTCGCCGCCGCGTTCTTCGAGATAATCGCGGACGCGCTGGCGCAGGCGGTCATAGAAGGACAAGAGCCCGCTCGAAGGCGCATGGTCAGGCCCGCTGTGCGCGCGGAGGCCCGCGCCGGGGGTCGCCGATGCCGCCTCCGCAGCGCCTGGCCGGCCGTTGGGGCTGCCGGTGTCGAGAGTGCCGGTGTCGAGAGTGCCGGTGTCGAGAGTGCCGGTGTCGAGAGTGTCGGTGTTTGGCGTTTCTGGGCTCATTCTCGGTCTCCACGCCGTGCGGCTACAGCAAGTAGGCTACCGCGAAGCCGATCTGCGCACACATCATCATCAGGTACATGTGCGTCCAGGATGGGTGGTTCTCGACCTTGGCCAGCGATTGCGGGTCGCGGACCAGCAAGAATACGGTGTAGCACCCCCAGAGCGCCAGCAGCACGCCGAGCACGCTGAGCACAGTGGCGTCGCCGGTGAGGACGGCATGGCTCGGGTTTTGCGGATCGCTGAGGTGTGCGCCGAGCGGGATCAACAACCATGGCAGCACGAAGAAGGGGCTGACCAACCACGCGGCTTTGGCCACCCCGTACTGGATCGGAAGCGTGCGACATCCTCCGGCGCGATCACCTTCGATGTCGGCAAAGTCCTTCGTCGACGCGGCTCCGATCACGAATATGCCGAAAACAAGACCAATGTACCATGGCTCCACATCGCTGACCCGGGCGACCATCGCCCACCCTGCGACCTTGAGCAGCATGCCGCGCGGGATGGCGATGGTGAGGTTAGCGAGCGCACCGCGCGCCTTGCTGCGGCCGAGCGCGGGCGCCGAGTACACGAAGGTGAAGATCACCCCGGCCAGATAGATGAAGAAGGTTTGGTGATCCGCAAGAGGCGCCCACAGCCGCTCGCCCCAACTCGTGTGGGGGAACACCACCACCAGCCAGGTCGGAGCGAGCGACAGCGCGTACATCGTCCAGGTGAAGACCCACGCCTGACGCACGCTGAGCGCGCCCGTGACCAGGGGGCGGTGCGGTTTGTTCAGGCGATCGATCTCGAGGTCATAGATCTGGTTCATCGCGTTCGACGCCGCGTTCATGACCGCTGCACAGAGCGAGCCGAGGGTCACCGTGGCCACCACCGCCAGCGTCAGCCGGCGCGTGGGATCGGGATTGTGCACCGAGCCAAAGGCGCAGATCGCGCCCGAGATGATGCCGATCAGCGGTGGCATCATAGTGAAGGGGCGGGCGAGCTTGACGAAGTGCCGAAAGTTTTTCATGGTGGAAGGGGGTCGTGTCAGGTTCGCGCGAGCACCGCGCGATCGGCGGGTTGGGCGCTCAGCGCAGCAGCATGGCCAGTCCGACGGCGAGGAGCGCGCCGATCAGCGTATTGAGAAAGTTGACGCCCTCGTTGTCGAGCAGCGAGCGCCGCTCGAGCGTTGCGCCGATCAGGCTTTCGAGCAGCGAGCCGAGCACCGCCGCGACCGCGACCACCAGCGCACCCCACAGCGCGTACAGACCGGCGAGACTGCCGAGCAGGCCGATGGCCACAGCACCGAGGGCACCCGCGACCGTCCCCTCGAGCGAGATCGCTCCTTCGGTGCCGCGCGGCACACGCTTGAAGGTGGTGACCAAGAAGGCGCGCCGGCCCATGAGCTGGCCGATTTCCGAGCCCAGGGTGTCAGCGAGGGCGGTGGCGAAGGCGCCGGCGAAGGCGAAGAGATAGAGCTCGCGGTGGGGTGTGATCGCTGCGAAGACCGCGGCCAAGGTCGCGACCCCGGCGTTGGCCAGTGCGTGACGCGCTGCGCGACGCCCGCCGCGCTCTTGCGCCAGGCCTGCCTGGGCCTTTCGCCGATAGCCGAGCTTGGTGGCCAGTGAGCCGAGGACAAAAAAGGCGAGCAACAGCAAGTAGCCGTGCCAGCCGAGCGCGATGAAAATGGTGGCGCCGATCCCGAAACCCGCCACCGCGCCCGAGCGGTCCACACTGCCTGCGCGCCAGGCGAGGAGCGCGAAACAAGCGTTGAGGACCACGCCCACGAGCGCCCGCTCGAGCGGAAAACGGAGGTCGTGGATCATGCTCTGGCTCGACAGCAAGCCAAAAAGCATCAGCCCGGCGAGCAGCGGTACGCGAATGTTGTCGTCGAGCCCCAGGGGTAGGGATTCGAGGCCGGCGGCGAAGATGGCGGTGAGCGCACAGATGACGAGTAAGAAAGGCAGATCGATGCGCCCATCGCCGGGCGCCAGTGGACCCGCCAGCGTCCAGACCAGCAGCACCGACGCGCCGAGGGTGCCGAAGATGGCGTAGGCCAGCGTTCCGGCCCAGGTCTTGGCGCGATTCCAGGGCAAGGGCACGCGGCCGTAGGCCATGCCGATGACCGAAGCCATACCATCGCCGAACGCCAGGATGCCCCAGATCGCCGCCACCACCTCCAGTCGGCGCCAGAACACCAGGATCAGGATCAAGATGGCGAACGGATAGAGCACGATACCCAGCGACCGGCCGCGTGCTGCCTCCTCGGCTCGCCACAGCACGCGGCCTCCCAGGCGTGGCAGCAAAAAGAGGTTCATCGCCACCGCGGCCAGGCTGGCGAGCGCTGAGCGGACCGGACCCAGCCAGACGACTGCAAAGGCGGCCAGACCGACGGCCATGTGCACCAGCTTGCGGGCCAGCTCGCCGCGCGGCAAGCCGCGCAGCCCGGGGCGCGGCGTGCTCAGGCCCATGGCTGCAGCTCTTTGACGTCGGGCTCGCTCATGCCGGCCACTGGCCGCTCGCGCGCAGCCAATCGACGGTCTCGGCCAGACCATCGTCGAGCGTTCGCCAGGTGTAGCCGAGCTCACGCTCGGCCTTGGCCGAGGATAGCGCCCAGTCGTGGCGGTTGACCGCTACCAGGTCAGGCGTCAGCTTGGGCGTGCCACCCACCAGCCGCGCCCAGGCACGCAGGCAGGCGCCGGTGGCGATGGCGAGCGGATCGGGGATGCGCAAACGCGGCGACGCCATGCCGGTGGCGCGAGAGATCGCGGCATAAAAATCGCGGTGACGCACATTCTCGCCGCCCAGCACGTAGTGCGCGCCCACCGGCGCCTGTTCGAGCACCCTCGCGATCCCATCGGCGACGTCGCGCACGAAGACGTAGCACCAGTTGCGCTCGGCAGTGCCGATCCAGCCGGGCATCCGACCGCGGATGATATCGAGCATCAGGCGCACGATGATGTTGCCCTCTGTGATCTCTCCAGGCCCGTAGATCACCCCGGGATAGACAACGTTCAGGGGCATGCCTTCTTCGATCGCACGCCGCGCTGCGCGATCTGCACGGGTCTTGGTCCGCTCGTAGTCATTGATCCACCCACGCTCGTTTGCGGGTGCCGTCTCGTCGAGCTGGCCGCCGGGCGCATCCTCGCTCGGGCCGAGGGCCATGAAGCTCGAGACGTAGACCAGCTTGCCGACCCCGACCGTACGCGCGGCCGCGAGCACATGATCGAGACCCTGGAGATTGACCCGGTCGAAGTCGACGCGCGGCGCCAGGATCTTGACCAGCGCCGCCGCATGGACCACGGCGTCCGAGCCCACCATCGCCCGTTCGAGGCTGGCGCGATCACAGACATCGCCTTGTGCAAAGGCGATCTCGGGACCAAAGCGCGCACGCGAAGAGCTCGGGCGCACCAGCACGGTGATGGCGTGTTGCTCGGCGAGCCGGGCGACCGTGGCGCGGCCCAGGAAGCCGGTGCCGCCGGTGATCAGGATGCGCACCGGCTAGGCCCCTTCTTCGCCGGTGGCCGAAGCCTCGCGGGCCTCGCGCCACAAGGCATCGAGCGCATCGTCCACCGTGTGCTGGGGCCGCCAGCCGAGTGAACGCAGGCGACCGGCGTCACCCACCAGCAGCGGCATGTCGGTCGGCCGCACCCGCGCTTCGTCCCGCACCACCTCGAGCTCGAGGCCCGCGCGCACCCGCAGCCCGGCCAGCATGTCAGCCACCGCGTGTGCCGTGCCGCTCGCCAGGTTGTACACGCCGCCAGGCTTGCCGTGCGCAAGCAGGAGCCGATAGGCATCGACGGCATCGTCGATGTGCAGAAAATCCCGCCGCGGTGAAAGATCGCCAACCTGCAACCGAGCTGGTGCACGGCCGGCCGCGATCGCCGCGAGCTGGCCGGCGAAGGATGGCAGCGCGAAGGATCGGTCCTGGCCCGGACCTACGATGTTGAAGGCTCGGGTGATCATCGCGCCGGCGTCCGCCGCCAGCACCTCCGCCGCCGCTTTGCTCCAGGCATAGGGCGAGCGCGGATCACACGCGCGCTGCTCGTCGATCGGCTGCTCAGCCTCCGGTACCGACCCATAGACCTCCGCGCTCGAGGCCACCAGCAGCCGCGCATGCGGCGCGGCTGCTGCTGCCGCGGCGAGCACGTTGCGGGTGCCGAGCACGTTGACCTCGAAGTAGGCTCCGGGGCGCGCGAATGACGCGCCGACATGCGAGAGCCCGCCCAGGTGCACCAGCGCGTCCGGCGCAGCGCGGCGCACCAAGCGAGCCACGCTCGGAGCATCACGCAGGTCGACATCCGCCAGTTCGACACCCTCCGGGGCGCCGTCGAGGCCCAGCGCGCAGCCCCAGACATGGTGGCCTTCGCGCGTCAGCGCGCACGCCAGGTGCCGCCCGACGAAGCCGGTGATGCCGGTGATCAGCGTACGCATCGTCGCGTCGCCGCCTCAGCCATTGTCCGGGGCCTTTCGCCGCACCCGGTCGCGCCAGTAGTCGAGCGTGTCGCGCAGGGTTTGGTCGAAGGGGATCTCCGGCCGCCAGCCGGTGTCGGCACGAAAGCGCGAGCAGTCGCCGAGCAGGATCTCGACGTCCGACGGCCGCAGGCGATCGGGATCGGTCTCGACGCGCACCGCAACACCCGCGAGCGCCACCAGGCGATCGAGCAGCGCGCGAATGGTGATGCGCTCGCCCGAGCAGATGTTGTAGACCTGGCCAGGTCGGCCTTGGGTCACGGCCAACCAGTAGGCGCGCACCATGTCGCGCACATCGGTGAAGTCCCGAACCGCGTCGAGATTGCCGACACGGATCACCGGCTGGCGCTCACCGGCCTCGATGCGCGCGATCTGCTTGGCGAAGTTCGAGGTCACAAAAACGTCGCCGCGGCGTGGCCCGGTGTGGTTGAAGCCGCGGGTTCGAATGGCTTTGATGCCGTAACTCTTGAAGTACTGGTAGGCGAGGTAGTCCTGTGCCACCTTGGACACCGCGTACGGCGAGAGTGGCCGCAGCGGGTTGGTCTCCACGATGGGCGTCTCTTCGGGCTTGACGTAGCCATACTCCTCGCTCGAGCAGGCGATCTGGACCACCGGATCGATATCCAAGGTCCGGATGGCTTCGAAAAGATTTGTCTGGCCAAGGATATTGTTGGTGAGCGTGGCGGAAGGTGCGTTCCAACTCGTCGGTACGAAGCTCTGTGCCGCGAGATGGAAGATCACATCCGGCCGCACGCGCGCGAGCAACGCGCGCACCGAGGCCGCGTCTGTGAGGTCACACTCCTCGATCGAAACGCGGTCGGCAATGCCCTGGATGTTCACCATCGGGCTGCGCCAACGCCGGATGCCAGCGACCTCGACGTCGGGCTGGTGCGCGAGTAGGTACTCGGCGAGGTGAGAGCCGGCAAAGCCGGTAATGCCTGTGATCAACGCTTTCATCGATGGTCCCCTGCGCGACCCGGGAGCTTCGGCAACCGCATCAGATGGGTCCTAAGGTGGGTTGTCAGATAGTCGGTGAGGCCGGCCAGCCACGGCTCGACCGGTCGCCCGAGGAGGGTCTCGAAACGGCCTGTGTCGAGCACCGAAAAGGCCGGACGCGGCGCTGGGCGGGGAAACGCCTCGGTGCCCACCGGCAGCACCTCGGTTCCCGGCCGCACCGCCGCCGCGATGGCCGTGGCGAAGCCATGCCACGACACGGGCTCACGATTGCGGTAGTGAATCACACCCTGGGCCCCGGTAGCTGCAAGGTCCCACAGCGCGCGGGCGAGAAAGGGCGTATAGGTGGGGGCGCCGATCTGGTCGTCGACCACCCGCAGGGGAGTCCGACCCTCAGCGATCAGGCGCACGATGGTGCCGGCGAAATTGCTGCCACCGGGCCCGAACAGCCAGCTCGCGCGCACCACCAGTGCGCCGGCAGCCAGCGCTTCGCGCTCGCCAGCAAGCTTGCTTGCCCCGTAGACCGAGCACGGCCCAGTGGCATCCGTCTCGCGGTACGGGTGTTCGGCGCGGCCATCGAAGACGTAGTCGGTCGATACGTGGACCAAACGCGCGCCAGCATCCACGACGGCATCCGCCAACCGACCCACCGCGTCACAGTTGACCCGCTGGGCCCAATCGCGCTCGGTCTCGCAGGCGTCGACCTGGGTGAAGGCAGCGCAATTGATCACCGCTTCGGGAGCAAAGGCCTTGAGGTAGTAGGCGACACGTTCAGCGTCTGTGATGTCGGCCTGCGCGTGCGAGAGCGCGAGCACCCCAGCCCCGCGGCGGCGACCTTCCACCGCCACTGCGCGCCCCAGCATGCCCGTGCCACCAAAGACCAGAACCCGCATGACTAGATGAAGCCGATCTCGGAATTGTCGCCGAGCATGAAGCGATAGGCTCGCGGCTTGCGGTTCGAGCGTGCGATGCGCACATTCTTGCCGACCAGCGAGCCGTCGATGCGGCGGTCGATGTCGCGGATCTCGCTGCCTTCGAGAACGATCGAGTTCTCGATCTCGCAGCGCGTCAGCTTGCAGCGCGGGCCGATCGAGGTATAGGGGCCGACAAAGGCGTCCTCGAGACGAACACCGTCGCCGATCACCACCGGACCGCGCACCGTGGCCCGCACCAGCTCGACGCCCTGGCCGAGCGCGACCCGACCCTCGACGCGACAGCCCGGGTCACGCCGTGCGGGCGGTCCTCCTGCGCGCTCGAGGGTATCGAGCATGATGTGGTTGGCCTCGAGCAGATCGTCCAGCTTCCCGGTGTCTTTCCACCAACCATCGACCCGGTGTGGGTGCACCTCGAAGCCGTGATCGATCAGGTCTTGGATGGCGTCGGTGATCTCCAGCTCACCGCGCGGCGAGGGCTTGATCCGTCGTGCCGCCTCGAAGATATTGGCATCGAAGAGATACACCCCAACCAAGGCCAGGTCGGATTTGGGATGCTGCGGCTTTTCTTCCAACCGAATCACCCGCGCCCGCCCCGCGTCGCTCTCTGCGGCAAGCTCGGCAACACCGAACTGCTCGGGATGGTCGACCGCTGCGAGCAAAATCATGGCGTTGGGAGCGGTGGCGCGAAACTCGTCGACCAGACCGGTGATGCCGCCCGCGATGAGGTTGTCGCCGAGATACATCACGAACTCGTTGCCGTCCATGAACGTCTCGGCGATCATCACCGCGTGGGCCAGACCGCGCGGTGCATCCTGGCGAATGTAGGTGACGCGAGCGCCGAAGGCGCTGCCGTCACCCACCGCTGCGCGAATCTCGGGCTCGGTATCGCCGACGACGATACCGATCTCCTCGATGCCGGCGGCGACCAGCGACTCAATGCCGAAAAACAGCACCGGTTTGTTGGCCACCGGCACGAGCTGCTTGGCCGAGGTGTAGGTCAGCGGTCGCAGGCGCGTACCCTTGCCACCCGAAAGAATCAAACCCTTCATCGTCGTCCCATTTCCGGCTCAAGGGGCGGCGCGCCAGCGCTGCGACCGTTCGACGTGCCGCCTGCCCCTGCGCTCGATGCCCCCTGCGGCCTCAGAACCCGTTGATGTCCAAGAAAGTGCCGACGTTCTTGAGCGTCAGGGAGAAGCGAAACTCCTCTCCGGCTGCGTTCAGGAAATTGTTTTCCGAATATTCAAACCGCATCGAGAAACAGCAGCTCTCCCAACGCAGGCTGAAGAACTGCTCGAGCGTGCGCTGGATCGTCACGTTGCTGGCCGGATCGTCGCTGCGCAGATCGAATCGATGCGCGGTATCGAGAAAGAGGCGATTGGGGATCAGTCCGAGCTTGAGGAAGACCTGGGCCTGGTTGCGCTGCTCGAAGCCATCCTCCGGACGCGTGGTAGTGAACCAGGTGGCGCCAACCTCGTTGTAGGTGCCGAGTGCCAGACTACCGGTGAGCGAAGTGGACTGGATACGGCGAAACAGTGTGTTATAAGCAGCGTCTGCGCGGATGCTCGTCCGGCGGCTAGGATTGAAGCGCAGGCTGGCGAACAGCGGACCCGAAGAGCGCGTGAGCATGCCGTCGCGGGAGCGCTGGAGCGGCTTGTCGTCGTCGAAGCTGAACCCCTGGGCCAGGCTGAATGAGGCGATCTCGAAGGCGCCCTGCTCAGGCAGTGGCTTGCCATCCTTATCGATCTTCGGCGCTGGTTTGGCGATCAGCCGGTTGGTGATCGAGAACACCACGTCGGTGCGGGTGGTGACGCTGTCGACCTCGTCGAAAAACGGCACCAAATCCCGATCCCGAACGGTACCTGGAAGTACCACATCAGGATCGAAGTCGTCAACATACTTGAAGTCGAGGCGCGGCTCGATGACATGCTTGAATTTGACAAAATGGCCGATTTTCTTATCGTAGATCCGCGAAATGCTCGGCCCGACGACCTCCAGGCCACCAAATCCGATGGTCCGCGTCAGGCTGTCGCCCGAGAAGCTGCGCCGGTCGGGCGTGAGGCTGTCCGAATAGTAGGTGAGACGGCCGCCGAGCTTGAGTTTGGCAGACAGCCAAGGGATCGTGCTCAACGGAATCGACAGTTCAGGGCGCACATCCGCGCGGCCATAGTCGAAGGTCGGTGTCGGCGCAGCGCTGGTGCTGACACTTTCGAGCCGGAAGTTGTTGATCGACGAGAGCAGGCCGATATAAAGCGGCGTGTTGCCGAGGCGTGTGGGACGGAGCCGATACTCGACCTCGGGAAGCTGGTGCCTCAGGTCGACGCTGTTGCGCAAGATCCGCTCGCGGCGGTCGACCATGATGTTGAGCGAGTGGTTGCCGAAGTTCCCCGAGAGGTAAGCATTCGAGTAAATGTAGGGCTGCGCACTGCGGCGCACATCGTGCTCGTAGTCACCCTGATAGTCGAAATCGGAGTAGTCGACCAGGTCGACGACCGCCCGAAAGTTCTTCCACAGGTTGTTGGTCTCGTGGTAAAGTGACACCTTCCAGCGATTGTCGCCAGGCTCTCGGAAGGGGTCGAAGATGGGACGAAACTCGCCGCCTAGAGTCCCTGGTGTGCCGATGGTTTGATCGCTCGGCTCGGTGACGAAGTAGGCCTGGAACCTACCCTTTGAGCGGGTCGATGGTGTCCACCTCACCTCGGCACCGGTTCCGAAGTAGCTCTTCGAGTACAGATCGCCGAAGATCGTCAGATCTGCGCTGCGCCCGAGGGTTTGGAAGTAGGCCAACCCCAGATAGCCGCCGCGGCGATCTGAGTAGCCGGGCTTGGGGATCAGCAGACCACTCGCCCGATCGGTCTTCGCCGGCCACAGCATGTAGGGCAGATAGAAAACCGGAACGTTCTTGAAACGCATTCGCGCATTCTTGATTTTGGCGTACTTTTCAAGCGTTACTCGGGCGCTCGACAGCGCGATGCTCCACGCTGGTACCTCGCCCTCGCATGAGGTGAAGACCCCGTCGGTGACGGTGAAGGTGTCGGGCCCGACCTTCGCCAGCTCGGCGCCCGAAAAGTAATAGTCCGACTGCATGTGGGCGGTGGCATTCGATAACCGCCCGGTGCGCTCGGTTAGACTGTACTCGAGGGTGTCGCCGGTCAAGCGCCGGGGGCCTTCGTCGAGCAGGACATGGCCTTCGGCGGTGATGGTCTCGGTCTTCAGGTCGAGACGCATGACGTTGGCGGTCAGCACCAGATCCTGGAAGCGCAGCTCGACGCGGGTCTCGGCGAGCAGTTGCTCACCTGGCTGGTAGTTGACCGTCTCCGCCAGCAGCAAAGCCTTGCCGCCCTCGACGTCGATCTCGAAGCGCGCGCGGGTGTCCGCCACCGGGGCGCCGGCCGTCGGCGCGGCCTCGGAAGCAGTTCCAGCGGGCGCCATGCCTTGTGCGGCGGGGCTGACGGCGACGAGCGCTGCAGGCGCAGATAGGCCGACCGACAAGAGCATGGCGATCGCTGCCGCTGGACGCATCATGTTCCGGCTCAAGCCACGACCTCACGCTCGATCACCACGGCCGTGGCTTCTCCGCCACCCAGGCAGATGGCGGCGCAACCCCGGCGCGCACCCCGCGCCTCCATGACGTGCAGCAGGGTGACCACGATGCGTGCCCCCGAAGCGCCGATCGGATGGCCCAGGGCGACTGCGCCACCGTGGACATTGAGCCTTTCATGCCCGACACCGAGCTCTTGCATGAAGGCGAGCGTGACCACCGCAAAGGCCTCATTGACCTCGAATAGGTCGATGTCCTCGACCTTCAGTCCGGCACGCTCGAGGACCCGTCGCACCGCACCGACCGGGGCGGTGGTGAACCACTCCGGTGCCTGGCCAAATGTCGCATGCGCGACGATCCGCGCCCTCGGCCGCAGCCCGAGCGCGGACGCGCGCGCGGCCGTGGCCACCACCAACGCGGCTGCGCCATCGTTGATCTTGCTCGAACTCGCCGCGGTCACCGTGCCGCCATCGGGCTTGAAGGCCGGGCGCAGGGTGCGCATTTTGGCGAAGTCGGCGCGGCTGGGCTCTTCGTCGCTCGAGACCACGACCGGATCCCCGCGGCGACGGGGCACGCTCACCGGCACGATCTCGGCATCGAAGCGACCTTGCTCGGCCGCAGCCTGTGCCCGCCGGTAGCTCTCTTCGCTACAATCATCCTGCGCTTCGCGACTGATCTGGTAACGCGCGGCGCAGAGCTCCGCGCAGTTGCCCATGTGTTGGTCCGAGTAGGGATCCCACAGCCCATCATGGATCATCCCATCGATGAGTTGGGCATTGCCCAACCTCAGACCACCGCGCACACCGGGAAGCAGGTACGGTGCCTGGCTCATGCACTCCATGCCGCCAGCCACCACCACTTCATGGTCGTCGCAGCGCAGGTCGTTCGCCGCGCTCATCAGCGCGCGCATGCCCGAGCCACAGACCTTGTTGAAGGTGATCGCGCCGGTCGCGGGTGGACAGCCGGCACCGAGTGCCGCCTGGCGGGCGGGGGCCTGGCCGACACCGGCCGGCAGCACGCAGCCCATGTAGACCTGGTCGATGTCCTGAGGTTCGAGCCCGGCTTGGGTAACGGCAGCGCTGATCGCTGCGGCGCCCAACTGGGGTGCGGTCTGTTGCGAGAGCGAGCCTTGGAATGCCCCGATGGGCGTTCGGGCAGCGCTCAGAATAACGACCTCCTGCATAATAGCTCCCGAGGATGTGCTTGCGGATACTGGCGCTTCGGCCGTGCGCCATGGCTCGGATGGTAGCACACGAAGCCGCAGCGAATCGCCGCCGCGGACACCGCGAGCGGGTGCTTTGCGAGCTGATCATGACCGATACCCCGCCCAAGACCGTCAACCCCGTGCGTGCGGACAGCAGGCTCGACCTGCCGGCGATCGGCGTCGACTTCGGCGAGCGCCGGATCGGGCTAGCGATCTCAGACACCGAAGGCCTTCTCGCCTTGCCGCTCGAGACCGTGGTACGCGACACCGATCGGCGCGCGCGCTACCGCATCGCGGACATTGCACGACGCATGGGCGCCGCCAGCCTGGTGGTCGGCGAGCCGCGGCTGCTCGACGGCCAGCCGAGCCCACACATCGCCCGCATCCGGCGCTTTGCTGAGCGCTTGGCACGGCTGGTGGAGCTGCCGCTTTATTGGGTCGAGGAAACCTTGACCACAAACGAAGCCGACGCCCGCTTGCTCGCCGCCGGGCAGCGTCCGTTCCAGGGTGATCCACGGCGCGACATGCTGGCCGCACAGATCTTGCTCGAAGATGCGCTCGCAGGTGGCGGCCGGCGGCACCAGCCGGCGACCGAGAGGGTGTGATGAGGCGGCGTGCGCGCTGGCTGCTGCGCGGACTGGCGATGGCGCTGGGGGCCCTGTTGGCGGCCGCGATCGCGGGCGGCTACTGGTTTCATCAGCGCCTCGAGACGCCCTACCTCGCACACCCGGGCGCGGTGGATGTCGAGATCTCCTCGGGTACCCCCGCACGGCACATCCTCGACTCTCTCGAGCAGGCCGGCGTGGTGCGCGATGCCTGGGTGGCGAGGCTTTATCTGGTCTATGGCCTCGATGATCCGCCGCTGCGGGCGGGGGAATACCGCTTCGAAGGCCCTCTCACCATCCCCCAGGCACTCGACAAGCTGGTGCGCGGCGCCGTGCTCCGCCACCCGGTCACCGTCGTCGAGGGACTGACGCTCGAGGAGACCGCCGCCGCGCTGGCATCCGCGGGCTTCGGCGAGCACCGTGCGCTGTTGGCCGAAATGCGGGATCCCTCGCGGATTAGAGACCTCGACCCATTGGCCGAGACGCTCGAGGGCTATCTCTTCCCCGACACCTACAGCTTCGCGCGCGGAGTCAGCGCCAAGCGGGTCGTCGACACCCTGGTCCAGACCTTCCGCCGGCGCTTTGGGGAGGCGGCTGAGACGGGTCGACTGCGCGCCTCGGTGACGCTCGCCAGCATCGTGGAGAAGGAGGCCCAACGGGCCGACGAGCGGCCGTTGATCGCCGGTGTGTACCGCAACCGGCTGGCACGCGGCATCGCGCTTTACGCCGATCCGACCTTGATCTTCGCCAAGAAGCAGGATGGAAGCTGGGACGGCAACCTTCGCAAGGCGGACCTCGACATGGATTCGCCGTACAACACCTATCGCCGGGCCGGATTGCCGCCCGGACCGATTTGCTCACCTGGCCTGGCCAGCCTCGAGGCAGCGTACGATCCGGCCGACGTGCCCTACCTCTACTTCGTCAGCCGCAACGATGGCAGCCATGTGTTCGCCACCACCCTGGCGGAGCACAACCACAACGTCGAGGTGTGGCAACGCCGCTACTGGCGACGGCGGTGGGCTGAGGAAAGACGCCAACGCTCGCCGCTCCGGCGCTGAGACCCGCGGGCGGGCGGTGCCGCCCGGCCAGAGACTTGGCGACGGACGCGCGGAGAGGTAAGATCATCGTTCTCCGGTCACGTCGACGTTTGGACGGACGGGCGCAGAAGGCGCCAGCGGCTCTGCCGTCATCGTACGCCGTCACCGCGAAGGGAGACGCTGTGAGCACGCGAGAACAATTCGGCAAGTACCTTTTGCTCAAGAAGCTCGCCGAGGATCCCCTCGGCGAGACCTTCCGAGCCGGCATGCTGGGCGCCAAGGGCATGGAGCGTGTGGCGCTGCTGCGGATTCTCAACGGCCAGGGCCTCGACGGCCAGCGACTGTGGGCCGCCTGCCAGGGACGCGCCGCGATCCAACAGAACCTGCGCAGCCCCAACATCGGCGACGGCATCGAGATGGGCGAAGTGCAGGGCATCCCGTACTTTGCCTACGACTACGTGTCGGGCAAGAACCTGGCCACGCTGTTCGAACAAGCGACGAAGCAGCGCAGCCCGATCGCCACCGACCACGCGCTGCTGATCACCGAGCGTCTGGCCCTCGCGCTGTCGGTCGCGGCCGAGCACCGCTTCAACGGCGAACGCATCTTGCACGGCTTCTTGGTGCCGCACCTTGTGATGATCTCCAACGAGGGCGAGGCGAGGCTGCTCGGCTTCGAACTCGGACCCGCCTTGCGCGGCTTCGTGGGCAACCCGGTCTTGCGCCGACACTTCGGCCGCTATCTCGCTCCCGAAGCGCTTGCCGGCGCCGTGCTGGAGCGCAGCGACGACATCTACTCGCTCGGTGTGCTGCTGTTCGAGCTACTCACCGGCCAGACCCTGCCGCCGCCAACCGGGGACGGCTACGCGGAGCTGATCAAGCGCAGCACACTGGCCAGCGAAGACAAGCCGCTGCCTGCGGGCTGCGCCCAGTTGCTCACCCGCAGCCTGGTGCCTCGCGAGCATCGGATGAATGACATCGCCGAGTGGCAGAAGACGCTCGCCGCGTGGATGACGGAGGGGCATTACAACCCCACGACATTCAACCTTGCCTTCTACATGCATAACCTCTATCGCCAGGATATCGAGCAGGAGAGTCAGGAGATCGAGGTCGAAAAGACGCTGCCGGTGCCCATCGCTGGCGGTCCGAGGCCGCCTGTCACCGCTCCTGCGACCGGGTCGATTCCCGTCCAAGCCGACGCGGACTCGAGCGGAGCGCAGGCCGTGTTCGCCGCGCCGCCCCCCTCGCCTCCGGGCGCCGGGGCGGATACCGGTGGTGGGCCAGCGCCTGCGGGTTCAAAAACCGGCCTGATGATCGGCATCGCAGCCGCCTTGTTGCTCGCGCTCGCGGGAGTCTTGTGGTGGACCCTCGGGCGGGGCGGCGACATGGGCCCCGACTCGGTGGCCGCGGGCCGTGCCGATGGAGCGCTTCCTGCCGCACAGGGTGCTGCTCAGAGCGCCGGATTGGACCCTGGATTGGACGGCGAGCCGAGCGCTGGCATCAGCCCGGAGGGCGTGGCGCAAGACGGCGAGGGCGCTGCGGACACCCTCGGGCAGACCGAGGGCACGGGTGCTGACGCCGCCAGCGAGGCTCAGGTCGCCTTGCAGGCCAAGATCGACAGCCTGGTGGCCGACAAGGCGAGCGCGATGGAAACGCAATTGCGCGCCCAGATGGACCAGCAGCTCGAACGTCTGCGCAGTCAGCTTCGCGAGACCGAGGCCGCAGCCGCCGCGCGCGAGAAGCAAGTGAAAGCGGAGCGGGAAGCAGCCGAGGCCAAGCGCCAGGCCGAGATAGAGGCAGCAAAGAAGGCGCAGGAAGACGAAGCCGCACAGCAGGCGGAAGAAGCGGCGGCGCAAAAGGCCGCGGAAGAAGCGGCGGCGCAAAAGGCCGCGGAAGAAGCGGCGGCGCAAAAGGCCGCGGAAGAAGCGGCAAAACCGACCATCCGCCGCGGCGACCTGGTCGAGACGGGACCCGGAATCATCCCGCCCCGCCTGGTCCGCTTCCCGCCGCCCCACTTCCCGGCCATGGCCCTGCGGCTCAACCGCACGGACGTCACCGTACCGGTGCGTGTTCTGGTTGACGAGAACGGCAAGGTACTCGAGGCCAAGCCGGCAAGCGAAAAGGAATTTGGTTTCGGCTTTGACGCCGAGGCCCTCAGCGTCGCCCGCGGCGCCGTGTACAAGCCCGCGACCGCGGAGGGCGTGCCGGTCAAGATGTGGGTCACGCTACGCATCCGCTTCAAGTAGCACGGCGCGTCTCTCGGCCGCCGCGAGGTTCATCCCGGAGCTGTTGCGCGCCAGTGATCGCGCGCCAGTGATCGCGCGCCAGTGATCGCGCGCCAGTGGATGAGCAGCAAACGCCAGCGGTACGAGTTCGCCCTGCGGGCCGCGGCCTATGGCCCAGCAGAGGCCATGGCCGGACGCCCATCGCGCTTTTGGGCGTCGACCACACAGATCGCCGCCATGTTGACGATGTCGGCCACCTCGACGCCTCGCTGCAGCACGTGGACGGGCTTGTCCATTCCCAGGAGGATCGGACCGATCGCCTCGGTCTCGGCCAGCCGCCAGAGAAGCTTAGGCGATGTTGGCGGAGTTGAGCTCGGGGAAGATCAGGATGTTGGCGGGCTCCTTGAGCCGGCTCCACGCATAGGTCTCCTGGAGGATCGCGTCGAGCACCGCGGTGTCGGCCTGCATCTCGCCGTCGATCACCAGCTCTGGCGCCATGGCAGAGGCCAGGCTGACCGCTTCGCGCACCCGCTTGGCGGAGGGATGATCGTTCGAGCCAAAGTTCGAGAAGGACAGCATCGCAACCCGCGGCGTAATGTCGAAACGCCGGGCGAACTCCGCTGTCAAGAGCGCGGTCTCGGCCAGCACCTCGGGGGTGGGGGCGATATTCACTGTGGTATCCGCGAGGAAGAACAGCCGCTTCTGGAAGATCAAAATATAGGCGCCGACCACGCGCTGACATCCGGTCGGGTGCCGATCACCTGAAGCGCTGGGCGGATGGTTTCCGCGTAGTACTGCGTCAGGCCTGAGATAACACCGTCAGCATCTCCTTGCTCGACCATCATCGAGCCGAAGTAATTGCGCGAGCGCATGAGCTTGTTGGCGTCCTCGAGTGTGACGCCCTGGCGCTTGCGGCAGGCGAAGAGTCGTTCGGCATAGCGATCGAATTGATCCGCCCGTTCCACATGGAGAATGGTGACGTCATCGGGACTTAGGTCGAGCGCTTGCAGCTTTGGCTCGATGACCTCGGGTCGGGCCAGCAGGATTGGATGGGCGATCTTGCGGTCGACCAGGATCTTGGCCGCGCGCAGGATCTTGTCATGCTCGCCTTCCGGGAACACCAGTCGCTTGGGCGCCCGCTGTGCCTGGTCGATGACACCATGCATGAGCTCGAGCCGACGCGAGATCAGGGTCTCGAGGCGACGTCGGTAGCTGCGGAAATCATCGATCGGCACCCGCGCCGCGCCGCTCTGCATCGCCGCCTTGGCCACCGCCGGCGCCACGCGCAGCAGAACCCGGTGATCGAAGGGCTTGGGGATCAGGTACTCGGGTCCGAAGCGCAGGTTCTCGATGCCGTAGGCTTTGAGCACGGCATCGGGCACGTCCTCGCGCGCGAGATTGGCGAGCGCCTCCACCGCAGCCAGCTTCATGGCGTCGTTGATGTCGCTCGCGCGTACATCGAGGGCGCCGCGAAAAATCGCCGGGAAACCGAGCACATTGTTCACCTGGTTGGGACTGTCGCTGCGGCCGGTGGCCATGATCACACCGTCGCGTGCCGCCTTGGCCGTCTCGTAGCCGATCTCGGGATCGGGGTTCGCCAACGCGAAGACGATCGGCCGATCGGCCATCGAAGCCACCATCGACGCAGTGACCAACCCGGCCGCGGACAGGCCGACGAAGACGTCGGCTCCGACCATGGCATCGGCCAGCGTCCGCGCCTCGGTAGGCTTCGCGTAGCGGGCCTTGATCTCATTCATACCGGCTTCGCGTCCCTCGTAGATCACACCCTTGCGGTCGCACATCAAGACGTTCTGCCGCTTAAGGCCGAGCTTGATGTAGAGCTCGAGGCAGGCGACCGCCGCGGCCCCCGCACCACTGATCACCATCTTGACGTCCGAGAACGTCTTGCCGGCGAGATGGAGAGCGTTGTGCAAGGCGGCGCCGGAGATGATCGCGGTACCGTGCTGGTCGTCGTGAAAGACCGGGATCTGGAGCAGAGCCTTTAGCCGGCGCTCGATCTCAAAGCACTCCGGAGACTTGATATCCTCAAGATTGATGCCACCGAAGGTCGGCTCGAGAGCCTGCACGGTCTGCACGAAGAGGTCCGGATCCTTGGCATCGAGCTCCAGATCGAAAACGTCGATGTCTGCAAAGCGCTTGAACAACACCGCCTTGCCTTCCATCACTGGCTTGCCCGCGAGCGGTCCGATGTTGCCGAGGCCGAGCACCGCACTGCCGTTTGAAATCACCGCCACCAGGTTGCCGCGGGCGGTGTACTCATAGGCCAGCATGGGGTCCTCGGCAATGTCCAGACAAGGCCGAGCCACGCCCGGCGTGTAGGCGAGGGAGAGATCGCGCTGGGTGGCGGTAGGTTTGGTGGGGACGACCTGCACCTTGCCCTTGCGCCCTCGAGCATGGTACTCGCGGGCTTGTTGATCCGTTACTTTCGACATGCGCGCTAGTGTACATCGGCCCCCGGCCAGCGGCAGCGCGGCAGCGGCGGGACAACGTTGATCGTTGCCGAGACAGCACACGGCCTGCGTATAGTCACCCAATGCGACCACGCCCACCTGGCCGGCCAGATCCTGGCGCTCTGGCGAACGGATGGTCTGGCGCGCCATCCGCGCCGGGCGGACCTGCTGTTCGCCGCCCGCGAGCATGACAACGGCTGGCGCGAGCACGATGCCGTGCCGCATGCCGACCCGCGCAGCGGCCGGCCGGTGGATTTTCGCGCTGTTTCGGGGGCCGAGCGCCGGGCGCTCTGGCAGCGGGGCGTGCTCCGCCATCACCGCAGCCACCCCTATGCCGCCTTGCTGGTGCTTGCCCATGCCCGTGCGCTGCATGCAGACCGGGTCGCGGATGCAGCCTGGCAACCCTTGCTCGCGGCCTGGGACGCCCTCGATGCCGACTGGCGGCAGGCATTGGGGGTGGGCGCTGCCCTGCGCGATGGCGACTACCGCTGGATCCAGCGCAGCGATGTGGTTTCGCTGGCGCTCGGGGAGCGCTGGCAGCATCCGATGCGCAGCGGGGGGCTCCGGCTCGAGGTGCAGCCGGCAGCCAAGCCGGGCGAGGTGGACACG
>Ga0114931_10001096_pt1 | contig 34450 bp, 29 predicted proteins | sample 2SBtaG_FD_89579 | JGI IMG/M metagenome (GOLD analysis project Ga0114931, IMG submission 89579) | Deep subsurface microbial communities from Kolumbo volcano to uncover new lineages of life (NeLLi) - 2SBTROV14_V59a metaG | ecosystem: Environmental > Aquatic > Marine > Volcanic | place: Kolumbo...
GGGCTGCGGCCCTTTTATTTACGGACTTCGTTCCGACTCGCTCAGGTAGCAGGCTACCCTCCCTCATCGCGCCTCGTCCGCAAATAAAATGACTCGCAGTTTTTCATTCCAGAGTTTTTCCACTGTCTCTTACGGCGCGAAAATTTGCACTTCGGATTTTACAGATCGGCAAGCATGGGACAGAGTCTTCTCCATGAGATTACCTATCATCATCATTCTGGTCGCTTTTTCCTGCGGAACGACATGGGCGGCGGATCGACCCAATATTCTATGGATCTCTTCGGAGGACAACGGACCTCACCTCGGTTGTTACGGAGACAAATACGCAGTGACACCGAATCTTGACAAACTGGCGGCTAACAGTCTCCGCTACACCCGTGCCAGTTCCAACGCGCCCGTCTGCGCTCCCGCGCGGACGACCATCATTTCAGGAATCTACCCTCCCTCCACCGGGACGGAGCACATGCGTTCGGAGGTCAATTTGCCCGCAGCATTCAAAATGTTTCCCCAGTATCTGCGGGAGCAGGGCTACTACTGCACCAACCACACCAAAGAGGATTACAATCTCAAAAAACCGGGGCAGGTCTGGGATGAAAGCAGCCGGAAAGCTCACTGGAAAAACCGGGCAAAAGGACAGCCTTTCTTTGCGGTTTTCAACTACACCATTTCCCACGAATCACAGATCCGCAACGCGATCGACGAGAAGGATCGTATTCATGATCCCGCCGGGGTGAGAGTTCCCGCCTACCATCCCGATACCCCGGAAGTCCGCAAAGACTGGGCGCAATACAATGACCGGATCACCATGATGGACAAACAATGCGGAGCTGCCTTGCGGGAAATTGAAGATGCCGGGCTGGCCGATGACACGATCATTTTTTACTGGGGAGATCATGGCTCGGGGATGCCGCGCAGCAAGCGCTGGCCATACAATTCCGGCCTGCAGGTGCCGTTGATCGTGCATTTCCCTGAAAAATGGAAAAGCCTCGCCCCTGATGAATACCAAGCCAACGGAGCCAGCGACCGCATGGTGTCGTTTGTTGACTTTGCGCCGACCATGTTGAGTATCGCGGGGATCAAACCGAAACCGTGGATGCAGGGACACGCCTTTGCCGGCAAGTTTGAGGTCGAGTCACCCGAATTCAGCTACGGTTTTAGGGGACGGATGGATGAGAGAGTCGATCTGGTGCGAACAGTCATGGGCAAGCGCTATGTGTATCTGCGTCAATACGCCCCACCGGATATACGGGCAGCACATCAACTATATGTTTATAACGCCAACCACCCAGGTGTGGCACGATCTCTACTACGCTGGCAAATTGAACGAGGCCCAGTCTCATTTTTGGGAAAAGAAGCCCAGTGAAGAACTCTATGATTTACAAACGGATCCGGATGAGATTCACAACCTGGCCGATTCTCCGGAACATCGGGACGTCTTGAAAAAGATGCGAACGGCCCAGCAAAAATGGGCAAGCGAAATCAAGGATGTGGGATTTTTGCCCGAAGCGGAAATTCATTCCCGCAGTGTCGGCTCGAGCCCCTACGAAATGGGGCACGATCCGAAGAAGTATGATTTCGATGCTGTTTTTGCAGCCGCCAACCTGGCTTCATCACAAAAGAAAAAAGACATTCCCGCGATCGTGAAACTGTTGGACAGTAAAGACAGTGCCGTTCGTTACTGGGGAGCGACGGGACTTCTCATTCATGAAAAGAACGGCGTCAAGGCGGGGCACGATGCCCTGGTGAAAGCCCTTGATGACAGCGCCGGGAGTGTCGCGATCGTCGCGGCGGAAGCATTGGGCCGCTTTGGTTCTGACTCTGACAAAACCAAAGCGGTGAAGGTATTGCTGAGTCATGCCAATCAGCAGACCGGCGATGTTTATGAAGCAATTCTCGCCGTCAATTCCATCGATTACCTTGATACATCCCTGAAAAAGGCCCATTTGAAAGAGATTAAATCACTTCCGCTAAAGCCCAAAGGAGCTCCCCGGCGAGTGAGTGGTTACGTGGGAAGATTGCTGGAGGAAATTGTGGGGGGATTAGAACATTGATCAGTTGACTTGTAACCCACGATCTCATAGATTCGCAGCCATGTGCGAACGAGCTGACCTCATGATCCAGGACATCAGCTTGCGGGGAGGCCGATCCCGTCAGCGCGGCCCGACCGGACAGGCGCGGACGGTTCAAATAGTCGCGGACGGTTCAAACAGCCTCTCTCGAGGCTTCCTCACTCTGTGTTTTCCCTCTCGGTGAAATTATTACTCCGATTTTATTCCGATTTTTATTTCAATTCCGTCGTATTTCCTCCATTTTGCCTAGACCTATGAGTCTTCCAAATTCTGCGAGTCAAACCAGGTTTCGCGGATCCGCTTCCCCAGGACAGGACGGGAGTACTCCAATCGTCATTAAAAAAGGACTTACCCTCCCCGTGTCGGGAAATCCTGATCTGGTTATCGAAGAGGCAGTCTCCGTTCGAAGTGTCGCCGTTCTCGGAACAGACTATGTCGGATTAAGACCCGCCATGGCGGTCAAGGTTGGCGACAGGGTGAAGCTGGGGCAGCCTCTGTTTTCCGAAAAGAAAACACCCGGGATTCAGTATACGGCGCCGGGAGCGGGAACCGTATCCGCAATCAATCGAGGGGAGAAGCGCAAACTTCTCTCCGTGGTCATCGACCTCGAAGGAGATGAGGAAGAGAATTTTTCGTCCTACTCAGCGAACCGTCTGAGAGAAATCTCGCGTGAGGCTGTGGTGGAGAACCTGCTGGCATCAGGTCTCTGGACCTCGCTGAGGACCCGCCCGTTCAGCAAGGTTCCCTCCCCCGAAAAGGTTCCTCATTCTATTTTTGTCAATGCGATGGACACCAATCCACTGGCAGCGCCTCCCCCCCTGGCACTGCAGGGTCGGACCGACGATTTTCGAAACGGGCTGGCCGTCCTGTCCAGACTTACGGACGGCAAACTGTATCTTTGTCAGGCCCCGGGCGATCCCCTGCCGGGCAGCGATTTCGATTGGGTCACGACGGCCAGCTTCGAGGGGCCCCATCCATCCGGATTGGTCGGGACCCACATCCATTTTCTTGACCCTGTTTCCGCGGAAAAAACCGTGTGGCATCTCAACCTTCAGGATGTCCTGGCGATCGGCGCTCTTTTCACTACGGGCAAGATCAACGTCGAGCGAGTGATCTCTCTGGCTGGTCCCATGGTGGATCGTCCCCGCCTGCTCCGCACCAGGCTGGGGGCCTGTATTGATGATCTGGTCGTGGATGAACTCAGTGAAGCAACCGGAAAAGGGGCCCAACACCATTGCAAGATTCGCCCCAGCGAAGGGACCCGCGTCATTTCGGGCTCGGTATTGTGCGGCCACCAGGCCAAAGGTCCCCATTGCTATCTGGGGCGCTATCACTTGCAGGTATGCGCACTGGAAGAATATCCCAAACGCGTCTTTCTGGAGTGGCATCACCCGGGCCCCGACCGCTTTTCCGTGACCCGACTTTTTATCGCCAAATTGATCCGGGCAACCAAGTTTCGCTTCACCACCTGCACCAACGGCAGTGCCCGGGCCATGGTTCCCATCGGCAGTTATGAAAAAGTGATGCCCCTGGATATCCTGCCCACCTTTCTGTTGCGGGCGCTCATCGTGGGAGACACCGATCAGGCTCAGGCTCTGGGTTGCCTGGAACTGGACGAGGAAGACCTCGCTCCCTGTACATTCGCCTGTCCCGCCAAGTATGACTATGCTCCCATTTTAAGGGACAACCTGACCAGGATTGAAATCGAAGGATGAGGCCCCTGAAACTGCTTAGAGATTTCCTCGACGGACTGCATCCCCACTTCACCGAAGGCGGGAAGTTTCAGAAATTGTACCCTCTTTATGAGGCAATCGATACGTTTCTTTTCTCTCCCGGCTACGTCACCAGGGGGCTTACTCACGTCCGAGATAACGTGGATCAGAAACGGATCATGATCACGGTGGGGGTTGCGCTGGGCCCCTGCGTGGCCATGGCCCTGTATAACACGGGTTTTCAGGCTAACCAGGCCATGAGCGAAATGGGGATCGCTGCCGCCCCCGGATGGCGGGGATGGATCCTGCAATTGCTCCACGTCGGATACGATCAGTCCAGTATCGTCTCGAATGTGATCCACGGGCTTCTCTATTTTGGCCCCGTATTTCTCGTGTGCAACGTAGTTGGTGGATTCTGGGAAGTGCTTTTCGCCGCGATTCGAAAACACGAAGTCAATGAAGGTTTCCTGGTAACCGGGCTGCTCTTTCCCCTGATTCTTCCCCCCACCATTCCTCTTTGGCAGGTGGCCGTTGGAATTTCCTTCGGCGTGGTGATCGGCAAGGAGGTTTTCGGCGGGACTGGAAAAAATTTCCTCAACCCGGCTCTCACGGCCCGGGCATTCGTCTTCTTCGCCTACCCCGCCCAAATGAGCGGGGATTCTGTTTGGACGGCTGTGGACGGTTTTTCCGGCGCCACTCCACTGGGAATTGTGGCCGGTCATGGCATGGAAGCGCTCACTTCCCACATCGACTGGACCACCGCTTTTCTCGGACGCATTCAGGGATCCATGGGAGAGACCTCCGTGGTTGCCTGCCTCATTGGAGCTGCTTTCCTGCTCTACACCGGAATCGGATCCTGGCGCATCATGTCGGCTGTTTTACTGGGTGCCCTGGGAACTTCCTCTCTATTCTACTTCACCGGAAGCGAGACGAACCTCATGTTTCAAATGAGCCCCGGCTGGCATCTGGTTCTGGGAGGATTCGCCTTTGGCCTTGTCTTCATGGCCACCGATCCGGTCTCCGCAGCCATGACCCGAAAGGGACAGTGGATCTACGGAGTTCTCATCGGATTCATGACCATTCTGATTCGGGTGATCAATCCGGCCTATCCGGAGGGAATGATGCTCGCCATTCTCTTTGGCAACGTTTTCGCACCGGTGATTGATGCGGCAGTGGTGCGGGCTCACATCAAAAGGAGGCAACGCCGTTATGGCTGAAGAAACCACCATCAGAACCCTGGTCGTCGCCGGACTTCTCTCCGTCGTCTGTTCCGCTCTGGTTTCCAGTTCGGCAGTCCTTCTCAAGCCCGTCCAGGAAAGAAACAAGGATCTCGACCGAAAGAAGAACATTCTTCAGGCGGCGGGGATCTACCAAAAAGGTCAATCGATTGAAGATCTTTTTTCCCGGTTTGAAATCAAGGTCGTGGATTTGGAAACGGGCAAGTTTCGGGATGACATCGATGCCGCCACCTTCGATCAGCGCAGAGCCGCGGAAAGCAGCGATCAAGGTGTGGCGATTCCCAAAGCAGACGATCTGGCGGGAATCAAGCGCCGCTCACGCTTCGCTCTTATCTACCTTGCCCGGGATGACAAGGGAGCCATTCAGCAATTGATTCTTCCGGTTCACGGAAAAGGGCTCTGGTCCACTCTTTACGGATACCTCGCTCTCGATTCCGACCTGACGACTATCAGCGGCTTCTCTTTTTATGAACATGGTGAAACGCCCGGGCTCGGTGGCGAGGTGGACAACCCACGCTGGAAGAAGGAGTGGGTCGGCAAAAGGGCCTTCGACGCGGATGGCAATACGAAAATTACGGTCCTCAAGGGCAAAGTCAATCTCAATAGCCCCGAAGCAAAGTTCGAGGTCGACGGGCTTTCCGGAGCCACCATCACCACCCGGGGCGTTGACGCACTGCTGCATTACTGGCTGGGCAAAAACGGATTCAAGCCCTTGCTGGACCGATTAAGATCAAAAAAATGAGGTGTTGGAAATGGCTGATAAACCGTCACGGATCATTCTCGATCCGCTCTTTAACAAAAACCCGATCGCCCTTCAGGTCCTGGGAATTTGCTCCGCTCTGGCGGTCACCACCAAGCTGGAAACCGTCCTGGTCATGTCGCTTGCCGTCACCGCCGTCCTTTGCGCGTCCAACTCCATTATCAGCCTGATTCGGAATTACATTCCCAACAGCATTCGCATTATTGTTCAAATGACGATCATCGCTTCCCTGGTCATCATCGTCGATAGCGTGCTCAAGGCTTACGCCTACAATATCAGCAAACAACTCTCCATTTTTGTCGGCCTGATCATTACGAATTGCATTCTCATGGGGCGCGCCGAAGCCTTTGCCATGAGCCAACCTGTGGGCCGCAGTTTCCTGGACGGCCTCGGCAACGGGCTCGGCTACAGTCTCATCCTGATTGTGGTCGGTGTTCTGCGAGAACTTTTAGGATCAGGGCGACTGCTGGGACACGTCGTTCTCCCGCTCTCCACCGAGGGAGGATGGTATCTGCCAAATGGGCTGATGCTACTTTCACCCAGCGCATTTTTTATCATCGGGCTCTATATCTGGGCAGTGCGGACGTGGAAAAGAGACCAAGTAGAAAAGGACTGAACTTATGCTCGAAACCTACCTAAGCATCTTTTTCACCGCTGTGTTTGTGGAAAACATGGCCCTCGCCTTCTTCCTCGGCATGTGTACTTTCATTGCCGTTTCCAAGACGATCGATACAGCAATCGGCCTCGGTATTGCAGTCATCGCCGTCCTGTCCCTGACCGTTCCCGTCAACAATCTGATCTACCAATATGTCCTGAAAGAAGACGCCCTGACCTGGGCGGGAATCCACGGCGTCGATCTCAGCTTCCTCGGACTGATCTGCTACATTGGAGTTATCGCCGCCATCGTGCAGATTCTGGAGATGATTTTGGACAAATTTTTTCCCTCGCTCTACAACACTCTGGGCATCTTTCTTCCACTCATCACGGTCAACTGCGCCATCCTCGGTGGCGTTCTTTTTATGGTGGAACGGAATTATAACTTCGGGGAAAGCGTCGTATTCGGATTCGGCTCCGGGGTCGGTTGGGCCCTGGCGATTGTCGCCCTCGCGGGTGTTCGTGAGAAATTGAAATACAGCGACGTGCCCGATGGACTGAAGGGGCTGGGCATCACCTTTATCACGGTGGGGCTCATCGCCCTCGCCTTCATGGCTTTCTCAGGGATTCAGCTATGAACATGCCCATCGACTACCATTCCAATCTGGAGATCTTTCTGGGAATCGCCGTATTCTCCGGAGTGGTGCTCTTACTCGTCGCCGTCATTCTGGCCGCCAAATCCTATCTGGTGCAGAGCGGTGATGTCACCATCACAATCAACGACGACCCTGATAAATCGCTGACGGTCGCGGGTGGTGGCAAGTTGCTCAACACTCTGGCGGCGCAAAAAATATTTGTTTCCTCGGCCTGCGGGGGCGGCGGCACCTGTGGACAGTGCAAAGTGAGAGTTCTCGAAGGCGGGGGTGATATTCTCCCCACCGAAATGACACAGATTTCAAAACGCGATGCCCGCGCCGGGACTCGGCTTTCCTGTCAGGTTGCCGTCAAGCAGGACATAAAAATCGAACTGCCGGCCGAGGTTTTCGATATTAAAAAATGGACCTGCCAGGTGCGTTTCAATAAGGACGTCGCCACCTTCATCAGAGAGTTGGTGCTGGAACTCCCAGCCGGAGAGGATCTCGATTTCCAGGCGGGTGGATTCATTCAGATCGAATGTCCTCCCCATGAGCTGAGCTATTCGGATTTTGATATCGATGAACGATTTCGGCCCGACTGGGACAAATTTGATTTCTGGCGCTACCATTCCAAGGTGACTGAACCCGTCACTCGGGCCTATTCCATGGCCAATTATCCGGAGGAAAAGGGTATTATTATGCTCAATGTCCGAATCGCCAATCCCCCGCCCTTTGGGCCCGAAGGGATTCCTCCCGGTAAAATGTCTTCCTACATTTATTCCCTCAAACCCGGCGACCAAGTGACCATATCCGGTCCTTTCGGGGAGTTTTTCGCGAAGGAAACGGACGCCGAAATGATCTTTATCGGAGGTGGCGCTGGAATGGCTCCCATGCGGTCACATATTTTTGATCAACTGAGGCGAATCAAGACGGAACGGAAAATATCATTCTGGTATGGGGCCCGAAGCGTTTGCGAAATATTCTATCAGGAAGACTTCGACGAACTGCAACGGGAACACGACAATTTTTCCTGGCACATTGCTCTGTCGGACCCACGTCCGGAGGACAAGTGGGATGGCTATACCGGATTTATTCATCAGGTCCTGCTCGACAACTATCTCCAAGACCACCCTGCACCGGAGGACTGCGAATATTACATCTGCGGTCCTCCCATGATGCTGGCGGCGGTTCGAAAAATGCTGGATGACCTGGGAGTCGAGGAGGACAATATCCTGTTCGATGATTTCGGAGGCTGATCAGCCTTTCTTTCCCAGGGCCGTAGCAAAACACCATGCCTGCTCGCCTCCCTGCTCTTTCTCCGTTGAACTGCGCCGCGTCCCTTTTCACGGCGATGGCGCTGTCCGCCTGTGGGAAGTTTCCTGCCCCGTCTGAGACTACCCTCAGAATTACCGGATCAACCATGGGAACCTACTATCGGGTGACCCTGGCATCTCGTCCGGGCACTCTGACAGAAGGAATGCTGCGGAACGATCTCACCACCAGACTGGAGAAAATCAACTCTCTCATGTCTACTTACAAGAAGGACTCGGAGGTTTCCCGATTCAACCGGTCCTCCGGCGCCAAGTGGTTTCCCGTTTCCGAGGAAACCGCAACGGTGGTGGCGGAAGCCCTGCGCATTTTTGAGCAATCGGATGGGGCCTTCGATATCACCGTCGGTCCACTGGTGAATCTGTGGGGCTTTGGGCCGGCCGAATCCAGCGGGCAAATCCCTTCAGCGGAGAGCATTTCCGCCGCGCTGGAGAAAACCGGATCAGAGAAACTACAGGTCCAACTTTCTCCCCCGGCCATTAAGAAGGAACTCAGTGATCTACAAATCGATCTCTCCGGGATTGCCAAAGGCTACGCGGTCGATACGGTGGCCCTCATGCTGGATTCCCTCGGGGCCACGGATTACCTGGTCGATATTGGTGGCGAAATGCGGTCCAGCGGTTACAAGGCGGAATCGGTTCCCTGGAAAATTGCCATTGAAAGTCCGACTGCCCATCGGCGGGGCATCCAGAAAGTCCTGGCACTCCGAGATCTCGCAATCGCCACCTCAGGCGATTACCGGAACTATTTCGAAAAGGAAGGTCGGCGATATTCTCATGAAATTGACCCCGGGACCGGTCGGCCGATCCAACACAATCTGCTTTCTGTCAGCGTTCTGGGAACCGATTGCATGACTGCTGACGCCTGGGCCACTGCCTTCATTATTCTCGGACCGGAACGAGGCAGGGAACTGGCAGAGAAGTTCCGCCTGACTGCCCTTTTCATTGTTCGAGATCGAGAGGGGTTTCGCGAGATAGAAAGTAGTGGATTCAAACGCTTCATTGAAGAACAGTGAAAGGGAAGGATGAGTCTCTTTTTCATTACTCTGCTGGTGTTCGGAATGGTCATCTCACTCATGTCAATCGGGGTGATTGTGGGAGATATCCGGATCAAAGGCAGCTGCGGAGGCGCGGACGGCTGCGATCTCTGTTTTTTCAAGGACCGGAAAGAGTGCCGGAAAGAGGAGTCCCGCGACAGAGACAAGGAACCGGCCAACGACGAGCCCGGCGCATCCATCAAGACCTGCCCGGAGACGAATATCCCGAAACATCCTGGAACAGAAGATTGATTCGCCTGATCCCGAACAGGTACCTTTTTGACGCTTGCGGAAAGACGCGTTCTTTGGCAGTTTCCAGAATGCGTTTTCTCTCGATGCTCTGCTGCTCGCTTTTGCTGGGATTCGGATCAGCCACGTTCGATTTTGCCCAGGAAATTCCGCCATTTGAAGTTGCGGATGGTTTGACGCTCGAACTGGCCGCCAAGCCCGGATTGGTCATGCACCCCATGATGGCCACCATCGACGACAGGGGCCGAATGTTTGTAGCCGAAAGCTCGGGCGTAAACGAAAAGCCTGCCGAACTGGAGAAAAACCCTCCCCACTCGATTCGACTTTTAACCGATACCGACGGAGACGGCGTCTGGGACAAGGCCTCCACGTTCGCGGACAAGATGACTTTCCCGCAGGGCGCCCTGTGGCTTTTTGATTCCCTCTACGTCATGTCTCCGCCGAGCCTTTGGAAGTTGACCGATGCCGATGGAGATGGCGTTGCGGAACAACGGGAGGAAGTGGTGACGGGTTTTGACTACACCGGGAATGCAGCCGATGTGCACGGCCCCTTCCTGCATCCCAACGGCAGACTCTACTGGTGCCATGGCCGCAAAGGTCACAAGGTCTTCGATCCCCACACCGGTAACCTCGTCAGCGAAGCCAAGGGCGCCCGCATCTGGACCTGCAAATTAAACGGGAGCGATCTTCAGGTTTTTGCCGAAGGTGGAATGGACAATCCGGTGGAGATCGATTTCACGCCGGAAGGCGAAATTTTCGGATCAGTAAACCTCTTTTACGGACGCCCTCGCGGCGATGTGCTGGTTCACTGGCTCTATGGCGGAGTTTACCCCAGACGTGATCAACAACTGGTTTTGAAGGAATTTCCCAGAACCGGAGACTTGCTCAGGGAAATTCACAATTTCGGTCATGTCGCTGTTTCCGGGATGTGCCGCTACCGAAGCGGCCTCCTGAAACCCGGATGGAAAGACAACTGGCTGGTGACTCATTTTAACACGGGCGAGATTACGCGGACCGAAGTGATTCCCGATGGTTCGGATTATCGGGAGGGCGTTACGGAAACGATTCTGAAACTCAAGAAACCGGACGTTCATTTTACCGATGTTCTGGAAGATCGGAACGGGGACATTCTGGCCCTCGACACGGGAGGTTGGTTCCGCATTGGCTGTCCGACCTCACAAATCGCCAAACCCGACATCGGCGGCGGCATTTATCGCATTCGCAAAAGTGGAGACGAAAAAGTCCTTCCACCGGCGAAGGCGCCGGAAGACTGGACCCGCCTGCACCCCCGGGCGGTTGCCGCCTATCTCGATTCTGATGCGGAATGGGTGCGGGAACGGGCCCGGGCCGAACTGGCCGCACGCGGTGAAGAATCAATTCCGGAACTCAGGCGCATCATTTCAGGAAGCGAAGACTCATCTGAAAGATCCCGGAGAAACGCGGTGTGGACTTTGGCTCGAATGCAGTTTTCGGATTCACCCGACCTGATTTTCTACGCTCTGAGCGACAAGAGTAACAGCGTCAAACAGGCCGCCTGCAACGCGATTGCGGCGACCCGTTCCTGGCAAATGGCTGCCGCCAACCAGCCGGCCGAGCGGGTCACCGAGTTCGCCCGAAACGGGACCATCGCCGGGGCGCTGGTTGATCTCGTCACAAGCGGAACACCCGCGGTGGCCCGAACTGCCGCCGATGCTCTCGGTCGGATTGGCGACAAACGCGCCGTTGCCGCGCTTCTGGAAAGATCCGGTCGCGACGACGTGGATCGGTCCCTTGGCCACGCTCTCACTTACGCGCTCATCCAACTTGACGATTTTGAAAACACCAGGTCCGGACTGCAATCGGAGAAACCGAATCAAGTCATTGCCACTCTCTACGCTCTCAGCGAAATGCCTTCCGGAAAACTCGAGCTATCCGACGTTTTACCCTTGCTCGACGCGAAAGATGAAACTCTTCGCAGGGCAACTGCCTCCATCGTCGAAAACCATCCGGAATGGGACGCCGCACTGGCGAATCGCTTTTTTGAGTGGAGCAGCAATCTGAACAACTCACGCCGCAATGTCATCAGGGAAATTGCACCCGCCTTTCTTTCGACTCCACCTTTTCTGGATTTCATCGAGCACCTGTTGAATTCAAGTGACAAGGAGAATAAACAACTGGCGCTGTCCCTGATTTCCGGAGGTGAAACCATTCCGTTTCAGGATGGCTGGACCGAGAGTTTTGCTGCCATTCTGGCCAATAAATCCGGGAGCAATCCTCTTTTAATCCCCGCACTGGAGGCTCTCGGAAAAGCGAAAACCAACAAATTTGACGCCGAACTGGCCTCTCTTTCAGAAGACAGCGCCGTCGATCTGATTGTCCGGGTTCAGGCCCTTCAGGCACGGGGCAACCCCAAAGCCGCCATCGCAGTCCAGCCCTTCGAAATGCTGGTCAAGATTTTGAAGAATGACAAAATCTTTGCCAACCGGGCCAAGGCAATCGCCATCCTGACGAACTCCAGACTCACCGCAACTCAAAAAAACACCCTTGCCAGCCTCACCGCCATTCTCAATCCTCTTGAACTGCCACAAATTGTCGCCCTCTTCCAATACGTCACCGACAAAAAACAGGCGAGACTGCTGGCCGAAGGAATCGCCGCTTCGCCAGGCTTCCGCAATCTGGATCCGGCACGTCTGCAACAGATCTTCAAGCCCTTCGACAAAAGTATCACAGCGCCCGTCGATCAACTGATCGCCCGGGCAGCCCTTGAAAAAGCGCAAAGAAAAGAGCGTATCGGGGAACTGAAAAGTCAGCTTGGCAAGGGAGACGCCACCCGGGGTAAAGCGGTTTATGAATCCGGAAAAGGGACCTGCATTGTCTGCCACCATATTGGCCAACTCGGCGGCAGGGTCGGGCCGGACCTTTCCACCATCGGACGCATTCGCAAAAGTGAAGACCTGCTGGAATCGATCCTCTACCCGTCCGAGTCCATCGCCCATGATTTCGAGACTTTCACCGTGACGATGAAGGATGGCGCTCCCCCCATGATTGGTCTGATTCGCAAAGAAAGTGTCGAGCAAATGGACTTGATCGATCCGGCAGGGCAACCACACCACATCAAGCGAAATCAAATCGAATCCGTCACCCCGTTTTCCCAATCTTTAATGCCGATCGGTCTTGATCAGGTGCTGGGAAAAAGTGATTTGCTCGATCTGGTCAACTATTTACTTTCCCTTAAATAGGGAATCGGCTATGAGTCTGTCGGACTTAGATGGTTTGAGCGAGGAAATCGAGGTTTGAGCCAAAATTTTCATAAGTTGGAGGAGTTTGTGGGAACACAAGTGACGAAAGCGAAGGGAAATTTGGGCCAAACCCTCGTTTTCCGCAGTCAATCAAGGTAAGTCCGACAGACTCTTAGCAGTATCCCATCATGATCGACCAAGAAACATTAATCGGCAAGCTGAACGAAGATCTCGGAGGAGAATTGAGCGCTATCATACAATACATCACTTATGCGGCCAAGGCCACGGGGCCCTATCGTCCTCAGTTGGTGACATTCTTTCTGGCGGAAGTCGCCGATGAACAATTACACGCCCAGTTTCTTTCCAACAAAATCGTTGCCCTGGGTGGCGAGCCAACCACCGTTCCACGCCCGGTAGCCCCGGCTGCGACCAACCGGGCAATGCTGGAAGCCATTCTGATAGCGGAAAACAAGGCCACATCAGATTACACACAACGGGCAAAGGAGGCGGAAGAATTTGGCGACAAAGGTCTGGCAGTTCAACTGGAAGACATGATTCGGGATGAAAGTGGCCATTCCGAGGAAACCGAGCGAATCTTGCGCGACTGGCCGCTCTGAAAACAGTCGGAGGCCGAGGAGGACGGAAACGCGCCTCCAGGCTGGCTGTCTTAACAGAAAATCCCGGCCCTTCTACCTGCTCAGGAGCGGGCGACGAAAAATTTCCTTTTTTAAAATCCCCCAGTCATCGAAGGCAGGCCGCACCGATAACAAGATCGCCATGACCGTGCCGATTGTCATCGTCGCAAAGATGGCAGTCATGATGGCGATTTGATATTTGGTTGCCACCAGTGGGCTGGCGCCGCCCAGCATCTGACCGGTCATCATTCCCGGAATAGCTACGATCCCGATGGTAGCCATTCTGGCCAGCATGGGCTTGAGCGATCGAATCACCGCTTCCCGGAAGTGAGGCAGGATGGCTTCAAAAAGAGTCGCTCCGTTTCCGATCCAGAAAAGATACCGCGACTGTCGCTCCTTCAATGATTGGTAAAAGTAGGTCAGAGCCACAATGTTCCCCGAAAGAGCATTCCCCAGGATCATTCCCCCCAACACCACCAGATATCTCGCCTCAAAAATATGGTCGATCCGAACGATAAAGGTGTTGAAGAAAAGGACCACACTGAGCGTGCCTGCAATGGTGGACAGACAAACCGGCAGAAAAATCATTCCCGGTCGAAGCTGACTCTTCTGCACCGTCGTCAGAGCAGCCACCACCATCATCACCAATAACCACCCGGAATTCACCCAGGCGCTGTCGTAGTTGAACAACCAACTCAGATAAAATCCGGCGAAAAAAAGCTGAACCCCCATCCTCCCGGAGGCCAGCAGGATTTCCTTCACGATTCCGAGTTTCAGCCAAAAACTGACAGCCACGGGGATGATGAGAAGTGCCAGTGCGGCAAGGAGGGAAAGAGGACTCAGATCAGGGACGGACATTTCGATTTTCCTATTGAACTCCATCCGGGCGCAATTCCACGACAGTGGCCAAATCCGGCTGATTCCAAACTTCATCGTGCGAGGCAACGATCAGCGTTTTGTCGGGATGCTCTTTCAGGAACAGATCGGCAAGCTGCTGTTTTCTGACACCGTCAAGAGCGGCGGTCGGTTCATCAAGCAACAAAATATTTCGCTCCCGAGAAAGAATCGCGGCGAGAACCACTCTCTGAAGTTCACCGCCGGAAAGGCTGCCCGCATCTTCGCCCACCACTTTCCCGGAAAGTCCCAGTCGCTCCATCAGTCCGATTGCTTTCTTCCTCCCCTCGGAGGTCCCTCCGTGATCGTCACCTTTCAGGCCTGGGAACGAAGCGAGCAATTCACTCACCTTTCCCGAAACGGGATCGACCTTCTGATCGGCGTAGGCAGTCCGCCGTCTCAATTTCCAGGCTGTTGAGGGAGTCATGGGCAGACCCTCCAAAATAATTCGCCCTTCGTCCGGCTGGACAAATCCGAGCAGCATTTTCAGCAGAGTTGACTTCCCACACCCCGACGGACCGCGAAGAACAATCTTCTCTCCCTGGGCGATGGTAAGCGAGAGACTGCTCCATAGCGGTTTTTCAGAAAAAGATACCGACACCTCCCTCACCTCAAACAAGGGCAGGGCAGTGGAACTTTTCATGCGAACATCAATGGGGAAGGATCGGGGATTCCAGGCATTCGCCAACTGATTCTGGCGCAGCACAGAGCAGGGCGATTTCTTTATTTCCCCATCTTTTTCTTCAAGTCCGACCAGAACTCATCCACATTATTTTTCCGAATCTGACGGGCTGGAATATTCATGAAGCGATTTTCTGGAATCAAAGACATGTCCCCATTGACAATCGCGTTCAGTATCTTCATGGATTGATAACCGTATTGATAGGGATTCTGAACCACCGTTCCGTAAACGGAGCCGGACTGGATTCCGGCCAGCGTTTCGGAATCTTCGTCGAATCCAATCACTTTGATCTGATTGAGTTTTCCCGCCTGTTCAAGGGCCTGTAAAATTGCCGGCGGGTTATAGGCAAACAGACCGACTATCGCATTCACTTCCGGGTATCGTGAAATGGTGTCCTCGGCATTGGCCTTTGCTTTGGACCTGTCAAACTGATCCGTCAGCGTCCCCAAAACCGTGTATTTCCGGCCCTCAATCGCTTTGCCGGGTGGATCAAAACGCCCCGGGTCGAAGGAGCGATCCATCAACTCATCAATCACTCCCTGTCGGCGGCGTTTGGAGTTATCCTGCTCCATTCGGCCAATCAGGATCATGACTTCGCCTCCCGTGGGAAGAGCTTCTTTTACCAGTTTGCCACACATCCGTCCAGCTGCGTAGTTGTCCATCCCGATGTAAACGATTCGGTTCGATTCCGGGGCATCGGAATCATGGGTAATCAGTGTGGTCACCTTCGCGACCTGATTCAAAATATCAGTCTGATTTGCCGGATCAATCGGACTGACGGCGATCCCGTCCACCCCCCGGTTCATCAGGTCTTCCAGCATTTGCTTCTGATCCGTCAATCCACCCGCGGGCATCAACACGGTCGCCTCAACGCCCAGCTGGTCAGCCGCTGCTTTGGCTCCGGCTTCGGCTATCGTCCAGAAATCCGCAACCCCGTTGGTCACAAAGGCAAAACGCTTCTTTTTCTCGCCACCGGATCCGGTCGGAGCCCGGCTCCCCTGATCACCACAACTCGCCAGAATGAAAAGCAGACACCCTGCCCCGATCAATGGGAAAAAAAATCGCAACTTGGTCATACCGCGAACCCTAGCGAAGATGCTCTGATCAATCAATCAGATTATCAAAACGCTCGGCGATATCAAAGTCCGCTTCCGTCAGCCCACCCTGATCGGTCGAGCAAAGCCTCAGCACCACCATCCCCCATCGAATATCGATTTCCGGATAGTGATTGGCTTCCTCGGCGACTTCGGCAATTCCATCCACAAAATCAATTCCATTCATGAAATCGTCGAATTCCACCGTGCGCGTAATCGCCTTACCTTCGTGATCCCACTCGGGAATCTTTTTCAAAAGGTCTTCAATTTCCTCCTCCGGAATCAGATCTGACATGGTCGCTTGCAGGTTGTGTTTTTCGCGATAAAAGCCGAAACTCTTTCGCATTCGTAATCGCTAATCACCAAATTGCGTTCCGCAAGTGGCAAATTCGAGTTTTTTATCATTGGAAATTCGCATTGCACCCGACTATAAATTGGGTATAGCACCTGAGACGATCTCTTTGTCGGACACGGAACGCTTTCAAACACAAACTATTCAAAGTCATGACACACGGAAAAATCTACAACAACATAGTCGAAACCGTGGGGAACACCCCCCTCGTTAAGCTCAATCGCGTCACTGACGGAGTCGATGCGACCATCGCGTTGAAGTGTGAGTTTTTTAACCCTCTCGGTTCCGTCAAAGATCGAATCGGAATGGCCATGATCGCCGCCGCCGAAGCAGATGGGACAATTCAACCCGACACCGTGATCATCGAACCCACCAGCGGGAACACCGGCATCGCGCTCGCTTTCGTCTGCGCGGCCAAAGGATACAAACTCATTCTTACCATGCCGGAAAGCATGAGCCTGGAGCGGCGCACCCTGCTGGCCTTACTGGGAGCCGACCTCGTTCTCACCGAAGCCGCCAAAGGCATGAAGGGCGCCATCATGAAAGCGGAGGAAATTGCCGCCGAAACACCCAATTCTTTCATTCCCCAGCAGTTCAGGAATCCCGCCAATCCGAAGATTCATCGGGACACCACCGCCGAAGAAATATGGGCAGACACCGACGGCAAAGTCGATATCGTCATTTCCGCAGTCGGAACTGGTGGAACGGCCAGTGGCTGTGTGGAGAACCTCCGTAAAAAGAATCCCAACATTCAGGTCATTACCGCTGAACCCGAGGATTCCCCCGTGATTTCCCAAACCCTGGCCGGCGAGGAGTTGACTCCCGGACCACACAAAATTCAGGGAACCGGCGCCGGATTCATTCCGGAAAATCTGCACCTGAAAAACGAGAAAGGCGAAGACCAGATCACGGAATGCATCAAGGTCAGCAATGAAGACTCCTTCACCATGGCCCGCCGCCTCGCCAAAGAGGAGGGAATACTCGCCGGCATCAGCAGCGGCGCCAACGTCTGTGCCGCCATCGAAGTGGCCAAACGACCGGAGAATAAGGGAAAACTCATCGTAACCATTGCCTGCTCCACTGGTGAGCGCTATTTGTCCACTCCACTGGCGGACGAAGCCCGCGCCGCGGTCGGCGCCTGAAGAACTCCACCTTACGAGTCCACCCCGGGCGAGGCCCCAACGGGCGATCTGTATTTTTCCAACGCTCGACCCGATGTTCCCATCCCAGGCACGCTTCAATCCCTGAATCATGGCAAGCAAATCATCTGAAAATTCAAAGAATCCAACAGGAGGAAGAGATGCCGAAGAAGCCCTCTTCGAGAGTCAGGCAGGCGGTGTCATCGACGTGCTGGACCAAAGGCGGAACCAGTTGCTGATCGGAATTATTGTTGTCGCCGTTGTCGTTTGCGCCGTGCTGTCCGTTCGACAGATCAAAATCCAAAAAAACCTCAAGGCCGGAGCCGCTTTTTCCGAGGCCGCCGCCAAGAAGGACATTCCCGCTCTCGACGCCGTGCTGGTCGAATTCCCGGGCTCGACCGCTGCTGGAGATGCTCTCCTGACCGAGGCGGACATCCTCATTGACCGGGGAAAAGCCAAAGATGCGCAGGCAACGCTGGAGTCCTTTGTCAAAGACTTCAAAGACCACCCCAGACACGCACAGGGGCTCTTCGCCCTGGCAAATCTCCAACACGTAACAGGTGATCGGGAAAAGGCCAAATCCTATTATGAACAGGCGCTTGCCGATCAGCCCGCCGGGGAACTCGCGCCCCTGACCATGATCCGTCTCGGCGATCTGTCCCTCGAGGCCGGAGACAATGACGTCGCAGACCAGTATTATCAGGATTCCTTCATCGATCATCCCGGCAACTCTTTTACGCAACTGGCGAAAAAAAAGATCGCCCTTTTAAAAGTCGGCAATCCGCCGGTGGTTGACCCTCCCAAACCACCCACCCCACCCAAAAAACAGGAGACAGCCGCCCAGCCTGATGGGAAAACCAAGCCCGCCGGAGACACCAAAAAAGATAAGTCGGCCGCGACCAAAAAACCGCTCCCCGGCAAGAAGAAGACGCCCACCCAGCCGAAACCAGCAGCCAAACAGCCGAAACCTCCGGCTGCCGGAACAAGTGCCCCTCTACCTCCCGCCCGATCAGCGCCGAAGGCGAATCCCAGCCCAAAGCCGGACAAGGCGGGAGTCAAATGACTGACCGGCCACCCTCCGGCCAGGTTGACGGGCCAGGTCGGAATCTCAACGAAATTTCGGGAGCCACCCCGTGCCCTCAGCCAAAACGCCATGTCCGCCACCTTCATCGCCAACCTGCAACTGGTCAGCCCCGGTGAGGCCATCCGTCCGGTCTGTATCGAAATTGATACCGACAGCGGCAAGATCACGGAAATCCACGGGACAGCTTCCCCTCCAAATTCCGGTGGGCAGGTGATTTTTGATGGCGGAGGTGAACTCTTTGTCTTTGCCGGATTTATCGACATCCACACCCACGGAGCCAACGGGGTGGACCTTTCCAAGGAGAAAGAGGACAGCGTTGCAATCATTGCCCGGGCAAAACTCATGGAAGGCGTCACCACTTTTCTCCCCACCACCTGGACTGCCTCCCGCGAGCATACCACCAGGATGGTCAAAGCCGCAGCCCTTTATCATGCCAATCAAAAATTCGCCCGCACCCCGTTTCTCCACATCGAGGGCCCCTACCTCAATCCCCGCCAGGCCGGCGCCCAGGATGCCCGCGAAATGCGGTCCCCCGACGCTTCCGAAATTCGCGCTCTCAACCAGATCTGTCCCATAGGACTGCTCTCCCTGGCCGTCGAACTGGATGGCGCTCTCGATTTTATTCGGGAAATGAAGGAACTCCATATTGTCACTTCAGCCGCTCATAGCGCGGCCACTTATGCTGAATTCCTGGCCGCGCGAAGCGCTGGGCTGGGTCATCTGACTCATTTCTGCAATCAAATGTCGGGACTGCACCATCGCGAAATCGGGCTCGTCGGCGCCGGACTGCTGGACGACCAGATCATGATCGAACTGATCGCGGACACCATTCATCTCTGTCCGGAAATGATCGAACTGGTCTTCAAACATCGCAGTTGCAATCAGATGATGCTGATTACCGATTCCATCGCGGCTTCTCATCTCGGTGACGGAACCTACCCATTGCACGACACCGAAATCATTGTAAAAGACGGGGCCGCCCGCATTCCCGCCGGAAACCTCGCGGGTTCCATCATTCAATTCAACGAAGCTCTTCGCAACGTCGCAAACATCACCGGCATTCCATTGAATGAACTCTCCAAAACCACTGCCGCCAATCAGGCGCGAACTCTGGGGCTCCACGACCGCGGCGCCATCAAACAGGGTTTACTGGCCGACCTGACCCTGTTGAATCGGGACTACGAGGTCCAGGCCACTTTTGTGGGCGGGGAATTACGGTGGTCGGCATAGCGCGGGGCGCGGGGCCGATTCTCTCTTCAATCGGCCTCCCACCTGGCGCGTGTTTCCCGGATCCCCTCCAGCTCCGACCACCTTTTATAAAGCTGGGCCACCGCCTCTTTCCGCTCTTCCAACTCGGCTGTCATGGCCACCGCTCTTTCTGAGTTCTCCACGTAAAAAACCGGATCATTCAATATCGTTTCCAGGTCCAAAACGGTTTCTTCCGCTCGGAGGATGGCTTCCTCCATCCCTTCTAATTCCCTCTGTTCTTTCCATTTGAGCCTGGGCGGCGGCATCACTTCGCTTCTTGCCGGAGCACTTCGCTTTGGTTTTTTCCCACCGGAAGATCGCAGCGGCGGCTTAGGTTCTCGTCGTTTTTCCCGGTAATAGGAGTAGTTCCCCGCGGAAACCGTGATCCGCCCGCCTCCCTCGAACACGATGACTCGATCGCAGACACGATCCAGAAACCATCGATCATGGCTGACCACCAGGGATGTGCCCGAAAAATGGATGAGTGCTTCTTCCAACACCCTGAGCGTTTGCAAATCCAAATCATTGGTCGGTTCATCGAGAATGATAAAATTGCCGCCATTTTTCAGGATTCGGGCCAGCAACACGCGGTTTTTTTCACCACCGGACAACAGTCCGACGCGGCCCTTGATTCGATCGTCGGAGAAGAGAAACCGTTTTAGATAGGCCCTTACAGAAATCGTATCCTCCCCGAATTTCATGCTTTCTTTTCCCTGGGCCACGTTTTCGCAGACGGAGGCGTTCTCGTCGAGAACAAGGCGGGATTGATCCGCGTAGTTGAATTTCGTCCGCTTGCCGATCCTGACGACTCCATGGTCCGGCTCGATTTCCCCCATCACGGTCCGGAGCAGAGTCGTTTTCCCCGCGCCGTTGGGTCCGACAATTCCCACGCATTCACCCGCCGAAAAGGCAAGGTCCAGACCGAGAAACAGAGCTCGACCCTCCCTGGATACGGAGACTGCCTTGAGATTCGCCACCACATTTCCCATCCTGGGAGCGGTGGGAATAATCAGGTCCATGTTCAACTCCTCCTCGGGCGCCTTTTGGGATTTGACGGCGTAAAAACGGTCGAGTCGACTGCGTTGTTTGGCGCCGCGGGCTTTCACCCCGGCACGAACCCATTCAATCTCGCGCGCCAGGAATCTCTGTCTCCTGTGTTCCACCGCCTGTTCGCGCTCCATTCGCTCGGCCCTGGCAAGGAGGTAGTCGCTGAACTTTCCTTCGTGAGAAAAAAAGTGACCATCGGATAACTCCACGATCCGAGTGGAAATCCGCTCCAGAAAATACCGGTCGTGAGTGACAAAAAGACAGGCGCCCGGCAAAGTGGCGAGGTATTCCTCCATCCATTCAATGGCCCCGGCATCCAGATGGTTGGTTGGCTCATCGAGGATCAGTAAGTCAGGCTGCGAAATGAGGGCCCGAGCCAGGCCAACTCTCCTTTTCTCTCCGCCGGAAAGCGATTGAACGACTCGCCCGGCCGGTGGGGTGGACAGTTCCCGCATCAGGGTTTCCATGCGGGTTTCAAGATTCCAGCCGTCGGCGTGATCAATTTCGCCCTGCAACTTTTCATGCTGGGCGACAGAGAGGTTTTCCGACGATTCAAACTGTCGGATTTTCTCGAGCAGGTCCCCTGCCCCCCTGCGAATGTTTTCCTCCACGGTAGCGGATTCTTCCAATTCAAATTCCTGGGGCAGATACCCGGTGGTCAATCCCTGTTTGCGGGAAATATGCCCACCTTCGGGATCTTCCTGTCCGGCGAGGATGCGCAGAAAACTCGATTTACCACAACCGTTCCGGCCCACCAGCCCGATTTTTTCCCCGGCATTCACCGCCAGAGTGGCGTCGTCCAGAATCAGATTCCTCCCGAAAGATAGGCTCAATCGGGTTGCCGAGAGAATTGGTTCAAGTGCCATCGTCAACTTCCTCAGTTGCCCCACCCTCGAACTGCAAATGGTACAATCTCCCGTATTCCTCACATCGATCCAGCAACTCGCCGTGAGGAGCCAGGTCGATAACCCGACCCTCTTTCATTACGACAATCTCGTCTGAATCGAGGACGGTGGAAAGGCGGTGGGCGATGGCCACCACCGTTTTCCCTTTCGACAACTCCTGAATCGCTTCCTGTATGATCTTCTCTGATTCCGAATCGAGTGCCGAAGTGGCTTCGTCGAGAAACAGAATCGGTGCATTCCGCAGTATCGACCGGGCAATGGAGAGCCGCTGTTGTTGACCGCCGGACAGGGTGCAACCTTTATCACCCAGCATGGTTTCGTATCCCCGAGGCTGCTCAACAATGAACTCATGAGCGTGAGCCAGCCGCGCCGCCTGCTCGATCTGTTCGTCTGTCGCATCCAGCATTCCGTATCGAAGATTGTTCCGGATGGTGTCATGAAACAGAAAGGTGTCCTGACTGACCAAACCGATTTGATCCCTCAGCGTTTCCTGGGTGTATTCCCGAATATCCCTGTCGTCGATCATCACCGAACCGGAATCCGGATCGTAGAACCGCATGGCCAGGGAAAGGACCGTTGATTTTCCCGAACCACTCTGACCAACGAGGGCGTATTTCTTCCCGGGCTCGAACTGAAGGTTGACACTGCAGAGCGCCGCCCGGTTTTTATCGTAGGCAAATGTAACATCCCTGAATTCAATGGCTCCCTGACAGTTCAACAAAGGCGCCGCGTTCTCCCTGTCCCGCACTTCCGGAACTGCATCGATGTAAGCGAACACCTTCGATGTGGCAAAGAGGCATTTCTGCAGCTGAACCTGGATACGGCTCAGGGCTTTGGCATGCGGATAAATACTCATCAAACCCATGTTCAACACCAGAAAATCCTCCGGCTTGATCTGCGTCCACCAGGCATAGATCAATCCAATCGCAATTCCCAGAGACCCCACGATCTCGACCAGCGGGCTAGAAATTTCCATGGCTTTGCGCCACCGCATGATGAACTTGATAATCCGGCGACTGGCGCCATTGAATTTTTCGCATTGGTAAGCCTCGCGGGAATTCGCCTTGATCAGGCGCACCCCGGAAAAGCTTTCATGCAAGGTCACCATCAGTTCTTCGGATTCCTGCTCCTCCCTGCCGCCCGCCTTTCGGACTTTTCGACTGATCAGAGCCACCGGCAGAATGCAGAGAGGGAAAACCACCAGAGCGCCAACGGTGTAGAGAGGGTTCAGGGTGAGCAAAATCACGAAGATGGAGATGATGGATATTGGATTTTTAATCAGGGCACCCAGCAGAGCGCTACCGGCGTCCGCCGAGGTTCGCGTCTGATTGGCCACCGTTTGAATCAGATCGCCTTGTTTGACGGCATTAAAAAATGACAGCGACTGGTGAATGATTCCCGAATAGGACTCGTCCCGAAGGCGGTACAACACCTTCATATTCAGCCAGATCATGCAGTATTCGTGAAGAAAACCGAAGACACCACGAATCAACAAAAGCAGCGGAATACTCAGGCAAACCAGGGCCACAAAGAGGCCCTCCGGCATCGCGGGTCGATGAATGGTGAAATCCGCCAGAACCCGGATATTTTCAAAGGGATGAATCACCGCCGGAGTTTCCACGCCGGTGGACCCGGGAAGCACCACCGTAAACACCGACTTCAGGACCAACAGCAAAATGCCATTAAAAACCCCAGCCAGCACCCCGAACAGGATCCCCCAGATCAAACGCCCTCGATAGGGTTTGATGTATCCGAAGAGCCGTAAAAAGACCCCCTTGCTGTCCGCGATCAGATCGTCGGTGGAAGCACTGGCAATTTCCCGGGCGGTCAGTCGTTCCGATTTTTTAGGCATGACAAAGTGAATGAAGCAAGAAATCCAGGCGCAACCATTAGAGCAATAAGACTACAGGTGCAAATCTATCGCTTTCATCTTTTTGACAAGGCTTTATCTTTCAGCGGATTTTATGTCTTCAGAAATCAATCATCAATCTGAATCGGGCTGGTATGTCGTCCGGACGCGACCGAAGAGCGAGCATATCGCCGCCTTGCACCTGCGGAAGTATGCCAATCTGGATGAGGTTTTCTGTCCTCGCATCAAGTACGAAAAAGCCACGCAACGCGGTAAGGTCTGGTTTGTCGAGGCCCTCTTTCCGGGATATATCTTCTCCCGATTCAATATTCTGACCGAACTGCGCCAGGTCAATGCCACCAGTGGAGTCACCGGGGTGCTGCGGTTTGCCGGACAATATCCTCAGATCGGGGAGGCCACAATCGGGGAATTGCGGACCGCATTTCAGAACAAAGACGACGCAATCCGGGTCGTGGAACCTTGCATCAAAGAAGGGACCGAGATCGTCGTTACCGGAGGCGCCATGGTCGGCCTGAAAACGGTGGTCACCCGTCTCCTGCCCGGCAAGGATCGCATCCGGATACTGATGGAATGCCTCGGACAGGAACGCGAAGCCGAGATTTCCCTGGAGTCGGTGGCACTTCCCGGGAGTATCCGGCGGGAAGTTCAACTCTAGTGGAAGGTCGCAAAAATACCTGTAGGGATGAATAGAATAGGGACCAGGAAACGCCAGGCTCGCTTGCCTGGCGAATGGTGGGCGGGTCGCGGACTTTTGCGACGATCTACTGGTGCAACGGGACGGCCGAGACGATGATTGAATCCATTCCGTCACCCGAAGATCTTTTGGAGAAGTTCGCCCGTCAGCGAATTCTCGTCGTGGGAGATGTGATGCTCGACTGGTTCATCTGGGGCAGCGTATCTCGGATCTCTCCAGAAGCTCCGGTTCCCATCGTCGAAGTGCAGCGAGAGTCACGCTTCCCCGGCGGCGGCGCCAATGTGGCCCGCAACCTCACTCCCTTCGGCGGCCCGATCAAGCTGGCCGGGATTTTCGGGTCCGACCCCAACGGCCGGTTGCTCCGTCAAACCCTGAACGAAAACGGGATTGGCATCGATCTCTGTCTGGAAGTGGAGGATTTCCCCACCATCACCAAAACGCGCGTCGTGGCCCGCCACCAGCAAGTCGTCCGAATCGACCGCGAACAATGCCACCATCGTTTGGATGATGATTTGTCCAGCCGATTCCTGGATTCCCTAACCCGGACTCTGCCCGACATCGATGGTCTCATTATCGAGGATTACGGCAAGGGACTGATCACTCGGGATCTCGTCGCCCATCTTTTGACCGCCGCCGCGGATTTTCAAAACCTGAAAATTACCGTCGATCCGAAGCCGGGAAACCCCATTCCATGGAAAGGTGTCACCACGGTAAAACCAAACCGATCAGAGGCATTTGAGGCCGCGGAAATAGAGGACCTTCACCGCGAGCAACTGCTTTCCCCCATGGACGATGCCCCTCTGTTGAAGGCCGGCAATGCGCTCCTTAAAAAATGGGAATGTCAGCATGTCCTTCTGACACTGGGAGAACAGGGAATGCTGCTTTTTTCCCAGACGACCGATCCCGTTCTGGTCCCGGCCCGCGCCAGGGAGGTTTTCGACGTATCCGGCGCCGGCGACACCGCCATCGCGGTCTATACCCTGGGACTATGCGCCGGACTCGACGCCACATCTGCCGCCGAAACAGCCAACCTCGCCAGCAGCATCGTGGTCGGGAAACTGGGAACCACTCCGATTGAAAAAGAGGAATTGCAACAGGCTTTGGAAGCCGAGAATCCCCATCCCAAATAGGAGAATCCGGGAAACTCTGGAAGATGAGAGCGCCTCTCGAGTGGTGAAAGGCCTGACACCTGGGTCGATATTTTGAGCTGGACGGATCTTCGCTTTGAGACAATTCGTTCATGACGCCCATGCCCGCACCACTGGCGCCGCATCGTGCGGTAAGATTCACTTTGTCCATTTTTCCGGTCTTTCCCTGCTGTTGGAGAAAAGCCGACATTGGTGGCTTTCGATTTGACAGCTTGACTCGAAATCACTACATACAGGGGCATGAGAAACCCCTTTCCTATCAGAAAACTCTTCCTCGCCCTGATTCTGTCCGTGTGCTTTGGCGGCATTTCCACAAGCTTCGCTCAAGTGACAACCCAGGTGTATCAGGGAAACTGGAACGGCTCACCCTGTTCGGTCACCATTCATTGGGCCGATTATGACGGGCTGGGGACGGTCAGTGGCCAGATATCTATTGTGGGTCAGAGCAATGCTTATGCTTTCACAGGGAAAAATCCTCGGAAAGGCCATCTCGAAATCACCGTTCCCGGTGATCCGGTTTACAAATTTGACAAGTCCCTTTCGGGAACCACCGTTACCTGGACATTAGTACCTGGAGGCGGGGTTTCATTCTCACGGAATTCAGGCTCACCCGGTAGCGGATTACCCGGTGGCGGGCTGCCGGGGAATGGTTTACCCCAAAGTGGCCTTCCGGGAGCTGGTATTCCGAAACCTGCCAAGAGAGATCCGAAAACCACGATCTACAGCGGATCATGGGGGGGCAGCGTCATTTCAACGACGATTCACTGGGACGACTATGCAGGCCAGGGACCTGTGGAAGGCCACATCCACTACCAGGGCCATTCCTACCCTTTTCAGGGGAGCAACCCCAAAAAGGGCGAAATGAAAATCAACATCACCGGAGTCGGAGTCTATCAACTGCGAAAAAGCGGATCGGGCTCCAAAGCAACCTGGTCGGGAAAACTCAACGGCACTCTTCTGACCTTTGGCCGTTCCACGAAATCCTCGGGGCTTCCTCCGGGGGGAGCTGTTTCTACTCCGCCATCGACATCCGGATCAACACTCTGGCTGATTGCCTGCCAGGCGGACAGGGACAAGATCTCGGCGGACAAGAACGCGGCGGAGTGGAGACAAAAAGGTTTTTCAGGCGCCGGTGTTGTCCATAAGAGTCAATACCGTTCGCTGGATGGCGATCAAAACTGGTGGATCACCTATGCGGCCTCGGGGAGTAAGAGCGCCATGCAAACCCTGCTGCCCAGGGTGAAATCCCATTACGCCTCGGCTTACGGGATCAAAGCCGATCAATCAGGAAAACGGGAAGTCTCCGACTGATTTCTTTTTTGCCCTTTCCAGCCATGACAGGCGTTTACGCGACCTCATCAAAGATTCGAAGCAGGGCATGGTCGCATTCAGGAAACACGTCTTCTGCCTTGCCATCGCTTGGTCTCTCCCCACGGTGATCTCCCTTGCGGAGACCGACACCGGGTCTGCCCACAATTTGATCCTCAAATACCCGCTGGGCGGCAACTGGTATCTGTCGTCCCGGAATCTGCTGACCACCCGGAAAGGTTTTGACGATTTTTTCTTCGCTTATCTCGATCTGAACATCGGTTACGAGCTTGGCGGCGGCTGGGCGCTCGAGGGTGGCTACCGCCATGCCTGGCTCGAAATCAACAGCGGCTGGCGGGATGAATCCCGCCCTTCCGCCATCCTCAGTTATCGGACGAAACTGGGAGAGTGGTCATTTTCCAATCGGAACCGTCTTGAATACCGAATGTTCGAGAGAGGCAGCCTGGCACGGGATCGCATCCGTTTTCGCAACGAAACGCGTTTTATCGCCCCGTGGGAATTTGGATCGCTCCACGCGAAGTTTTTTGTCGAGGAAGAGTTTTTCTACGAATTCACTGATGCCGGATTCGACTTCAACTGGTTCACCTATGGGTTTCGATGGAAACTGAGGGACGGCGTGGTTTTCAAATTAGGGCACCGCTGGCAGGCCTCCAAATTCGGTGACGAGTGGAATCATCGACATCAGCTCGTGACGGGGCTGTTGTTTTTCTTTTGAAACTGCTCCAAGATTCACCTCGAATGACATCCTGGCAGCCAGAACTTTTTCCCGTTGCGACACCTGAAATCAGAAATATTCCGGCTGAAACTTGCTTTTTCTCGCAATCGTTACCATTCATATTGATCCACTTATGACTAAGAAATTTGCCGTTTGCCTGATGATTTTCAGCCTGTGTCTGATGAAGGCTCCGGGCGCAAATTTGATAAATACCGATTGGCCGGTGTATCTCGGGAACAAAAAGCGCAGCCTTTTCTCGTCACTTCAACAAATCAATCGCGACAATGTATCCAAACTCGAAGTTGCCTGGACCTTTGATACAGGCGACAAAGGGGAATACCAGTCCAACAACATCGTTGTGGATGGAGTGCTTTACACCGCTTCCCCCACCAGAAAGATCTTCGCTTTGAACGCGGCTACCGGTGGGGAACTCTGGAGATGGGATCCGGAAAAGGAGTGCTCGATTAAGGGGCGGGGACGGCAGCGGGGATTGGTCTACTGGCAAAACGAATCCGGTGGGGAACAAAGATTGTTCACTGGAGTGGGAGGCCGACTGTTTGCGGTGGATCCGAAAAGCGGCAGAACCATGGTGGATTTTGGTGAAAACGGCTCTGTCAGTCTTGATTCCGGCCTGAACACCCCCGGAGTGATCTACCGGGATTTATTGATCCTTGGCGGCGTTGGGGGTGTGGGATCGGTCCGGGCCTTCGATGTCAGAACCGGCAAGCGACGCTGGATTTTTCACCTGATTCCCCGGCCGGGCGAAGTGGGCTACGATACATGGCCCAAGGACGCCTACAAGACTGCGACGGGCCTGATGCCCTGGTGTGGTCAGTCGCTCGACGAAAAACGGGGCATCGTTTACATCGCGACAAAAACAGCCGAGCCCGATTTCTACGGAGGAGAACGGCATGGGAAGAACCTCTTTGCCAACTGTCTGCTCGCCCTCAAGGCATCCACGGGTGAACGACTGTGGCACTACCAAATCGTTCACCACGACTTGCTGGACAAGGATCTGCCCTGCCCACCAGTGCTCTTAACCGTCAACCACAAGGGCAAACCTGTTGACGCGGTAGCCCAGGGCACGAAGCACGGTCGGCTTTTTGTATTCAACCGAGTGACCGGTGAACCGCTCTGGCCAATCGAAGAAAAGCCCGTTCCAGCCTCGGAGTTACGAGGTGAAATGGCCTGGCCAACCCAACCCTTACCCACCAAACCTGTTCCCCTGATGCGCCAACGCTATACCGAAGCAGACGCCTCGAACATCACTGGGGAAGCCTACCAAATGACCCTTGATCGACTTCGGGCTTCCCCGAATTTCGGACCCTTTCCCGCACCGAGCTTACGTGAGACGGTCATGTTTCCCGGATTCGACGGAGGCATGGAATGGGGTGGAGGAGCAGCAGACCCCGATGGCATCTACTACGTAAACATCAACGAGATGCCCTGGTTGATGTCGATGATCGAGGCCCGCCGTGCCGACGGCGCTCCCCTGATCCCCGGGGAACGAGATTACATGGTTTATTGCGCCGCTTGTCATGGTTTGGATAGAAAGGGAAATCTCGCCGCCGGGTTTCCCCCGCTGATTGACGTGGCGAAGCGAAAGACTCGGTCCGAGATCGAACTGATCACCCGCCAGGGGGGAGGGCGAATGCCCGGCTACGCAACCATGCCGGAGGCTAAAAGAACCGCGATCCTCAACTACGTGCTGAATGAAAACAAGACGTCCTCCGCTTCTCGCAAAGAACCTGGAACCGCAGACACAGCCGAATTAAACAGCGTGGCTCCCGCTTACGCTTTCGGGGGCTTTCATCGCTGGCTCGACAAGGAAGGCTATCCGGCAATTAAACCGCCATGGGGAACCTTGAACGCAGTCAATTTGAATACGGGCGAAATCAAATGGAAAGTTCCCCTGGGTGAATATCCGGAATTAACTGCCCGCGGAATTCCGCCCACAGGTACCGAAAATTATGGCGGTCCGGTGGTGACTGCGAGCGGTATGATCTTTATTGGAGCAAGTGCTGACGAAACCTTTCGAGTTTTTGACAAAGAGAACGGTAAAATCCTCTGGAAGGCAAAATTGCCATTTGGCGGCAACGCAACGCCCAGCACCTATATGGTTCACGGTCGGCAGTTCGTCGTGATTTCCGCCGGTGGAGGCAAATCCGGTCGCCCCAGAGGAGGCAGTCTGGTCGCCTTTGCCCTGCCACAACAGCTTCTCAAATAAATCCACGTCCGAGGGTCACCTATGCCGTGCCTATACGGGGAGACATCTGGAAAGCCCGCCGTTCCTGTCTTTGAATCAGGCCACCTATTGCGCTGATCGCTTTCCGAACAGCATTTCATTCTTTCCTCAAGCCGATTTTCTATTTCCTGGTCTTCACCGGATTCTTCTTTTTCGCTTGGGAACGATTTTTCAGCTCCTCTAGGCGTGTGTGGAGAAATTCCGTCGATATCTTTTCTGCCTTGGCACGATCCGCCTCATCGTAGTCCCAGAATTCCTGGACGATTTTTTCGACTTTGGGAAAATCCTCCCCGGTGTCTCCCACTTTTTTCCGAAGTGCCGCCAGTCGCTTTTTCAAATCCGCCACCACGCTTGAAAATTCGGGGTTGTCGTATTGATTGACCACTTCAGTCGGGTCATTCTTGAGATCGTAGAGTTCCCAACCTGGCGGCGTTCTGTATTCTCCCTGGTAGTTACATCCGTAGTAGTAAATCAGCTTGTAGCGTTTCGTCCGTATACCCATATGACCGGGGTTGTCGTGATGGGCCATGTGCATCCAATAGCGATAATAGGCTTCTTTTTTCCAGTCAGCCGGTTCGTCGGCTCCCTCGCAGATTTCCTTAAAACTGCGTCCCTGCATGTAGTCCGGCGTCTTCACTCCGGCAAATGCCAGCATCGTCGGAGCAAAATCTACATTTTCCACAATCGCATCGGTGCGGGATCCGGCCGCAATCGTCTCGGGATAACGAACCAGAAACGGCATTCGCATGGACTCTTCATACATCCAGCGTTTGTCCTGATAATCATGTTCACCGAGCATAAATCCCTGATCGCCGGTGTAGATGATGACGGTCTTATCCATGAGTCCCGTTTGGTCAAGATAAGCAAAGATCCGGGCCAGATTATCATCCACGCCTTTCACGCAGCGAAGGTAGTTTTTGAGATACACGTTATAGGTCAGGCGCTTGACTTCATCGTCGGACAGTTTTGTCGGGTCATAATCGACGGGATAATCTCTGGCAAATAACTTCGGCAGGTCCACCGCATAGGACCGGCGGGGGTTTCGATTCCCAATCGATGTTCCAATGTGAGGAATCAATTCCCCATCTTTTCCCAGGGTGGCCAGCGAACCAAACTTCGGCTGCGTCCACAGGTTCTCTGGCTCCGGGATAGCGACGTCCTTGAGATAATCATTGTATCGTTCCGCGTGATCGAAGTAATCGTGGGGAGCTTTGAAATGATGCATCAGAAAGAAGGGTTTCTCCCTGCTCCAACCCTCCTTAAGCCACTTGAGGGTCAGGTCGGCGATCGCATCCGAGGAGTGCATCCCGTCAAACTTGATCAGGTTTTTCGGCCACGGCTTGTCACCTCGAACTCGGAATTCAGGGTTGTGATATTTTCCCTGCCCGGGAAGCACTGCGTAATAATCAAAGGCGGCCGGTTCCTCTTTGAGATGCCACTTCCCGATCATGGCGGTTTCGTAGCCTGCCTTGCTCATTTCGATGGGGAGAAACTGGCGGGCTGGTTCGATCCTTCCGCCCAGATCGTAGACCCCGTTGATGTGATCATACTGTCCAGTGATCACGCAGGCCCGGCTTGGGGTGCAGATAGAGTTGGTGCAGAATGCGTTCTCAAAAAGCATGCCCTCCCTGGCCAGGCGATCAATCGTCGGGGTCGGGTTCAACGGAGCAAGCCGACTTCCATAGGCGCCAATGGCGGGTGCCGTATGGTCGTCCGACATGATATACAGGATGTTGGGGCGGTCCGCTCCTGAAAGTCCGGGGATCAGAAATACGGATAGGACAGAAAAAACAATGAATGAAAATCTCATGGAAAACGAGGCCAGTAGCAGGTCGCGAAAATAACTGCGCGGATAAATCGGAAACGGACCAAGAAACTCCAGAATCGGTTTCCCGCATACTGTAGGCAGGTCGCGGAGCTTTTCAACGATTTCCTCACTGCTGGCCGGGCACGGAGCAGGCGAATATCAGGGCTGCCCTGATCTTTCCTGAGCGCTCGGCACCGGCTCTGGTTCATGGGGGGAAGATATGGCTCCATTTTGATCCGGCAGTTGCAACTTGCTCGTCCCTTCCTATTGGCGATTCACACGATTAATAGGGCGGTTCGTGTATCGGACCTTTACCCGACTTTCCATCTTTCGTATTGTGGGAGCCTCCTCACTTTTCCCTGGCTCAGTTTGAAGAATATTTCTCCCAACAATCAAGTTCCCGCATCGCTTTCCGCGATCCGCCTGTCTCTGGGGGTAATCTATTTTCATTTCGGATTTCTCAAATTTTTTCAGGATCTGAGTCCGGCTGAGTTACTGGCGAGTTACACGGGACAGCGTTTGGCCTGGCAATGGCTCAGTTCGGACGACGCTCTCTTCCTGATCGCTGTTCTCGAATGTTTCATTGGCTTGTGTTTTCTGTTTAACATGTTTCTGCGCTGGATGGCACCGTTGTTCTTTTTCCACATGGCGGCAACTTTTTTGCCACTCTTTTTCTTTCCTGAGCTGGTTTTTAAATTTGCTCCTTTTGCACCTGACATGGAAGGGCAATACATTCTGAAAAATCTGGTCCTGATCTCGGCCGGGTGGGCGGTTCTCGCTCCCCACATCCGAACCTTTCGACTTTTTTCCGGGCTCAAACGGGAAACTCCAATCAAAAAGAACTCTTTTCCATTGGAGCCGGCCAGTCATTCCGGGACACCAACGGCGTCCCTCAACAGGAAGGAACCCGTCTCTACCTCAACAACGGAACACAGCCCAACGGTTCTACTGAAAGATTGAAATCAGAATCTGATATGAAAGCCAAAGAGTTCATCAAAGTGATTGTCATTGCAGCGGGAGTCCTGGCCACGGGGACCGGGATCAAATTGACCTACGACGAATACAAGGGCACGGATCTGAGTCGGGTTCCGATCACCTTGAGCCAGCCGCTCCACTCAACTGCCGCCGCGGTGGCGGCATCACCTCCCAAAGCTCCACTGGCTCCCCACAGCCGGACCGGGTCCAGTCCTTCCAGACCAAAGCCCATGAATGAGGATGACAATGCGATGCATCGGCTGGACGGTCTCAAGCTCTACCCGACGATCAAAGCGGGTATGCGGACTCCCTTTGATCTCTGGGCGTATTATGGCAAGGGAACGTCTTCGTTTTCGTCTCCTGTGTTGCCCATGAGATGGGATCAGTGGATTGAGTTTCATAGAAAACAAAAGCCAAAGCTCATGGAAGACGTTCGTGCCTATATGGACCGACGTTACGATTTCAATGGTGAAACAATTCCTCAACAGACCATGTCCGGAGGAAAACCGGTGATGAAAGGACCCGTGGCGCGGCTGCCGGAGGGAATAGCCTCCTACGAGGATCTGGCCTCCCTCTCTCCTGAGGAGATCCGGGAGCGAGACCTTTTTCCCTATAAACCGCTGGCTCATCCCATTCAATCGACCGCTCACATGGTTTTTCCCCCGTTTTGGGTCCAGGCCCATCCCCGGCATCAACGGATCGACGTGGATCACGATTTTCCTGAAGCCTATCTTCCTGAGTTTCCTCCGCCCATGTTCCTGACGACTCATAAGGAGCTTGGCGACATCACGAACGGGCAAGAGGTGACCCTGGACAACTACTACGAGATATTTGATGGCTTACTGACTCCCGAACAGATGGAGGGGCTCAAGGAACTTTTGCGGCCAACTCCAACGACCTGGTTCAATCAGACGACTCACCGCGTGACTGTGGAACCGAACAAAGGAGTGGCCTGTTTTGATTGTCATGTGAACGGCCACACCAACGGGGCCTTCGAGTTGGGTCCTGATTCCCGGCCAGACATGGCACGCCTCCGGGTGGACACACCGACCATGCGGGGAAATTTCAACTTGATGCAACTGGCTTCGAAACGATCAATCCGCAGCATGGATCACTTTGCCGAGGTGGAGGAGTACTTTGACGGCGACCCCGGAATGCAGCAGGCCATCGGACCGCGAGCGGCCAAGAGAGAGGTCACCAACCGAATGGGTGATTTCAACTCAATCCTGAACAACCCACCGGCGCCCAAGCTGGATCCCCTGGCACGCTTGATCCCCGAAATGTCGAGCCCTGAGGAACTGCGTGGAGAAGCACTGTTTCACGGCAAAGCCCAATGTTTCCAATGCCATTCCGGCCCCTCTTTTGTGGATGACTATCTGCACGACCTTCGGGTTGAACGGTTTTACGTGGGACGCCCGGAAGGACCTATCAAAACATTTCCACTGAGGGGAATCAAGGACTCGCCCCCTTACCTCCACGATGGTCGTTGCCCGACACTTCACGATACGATCGAGTTTTTTAATCTGGTGCTGCAATTGAATCTGACGAAAACGGAGAAGGAAGATCTGGTGTCCTACCTGTTATGCCTTTGAGCCAATCGGGCCTGGGTCGCCCGGATAGAATCGCCGCTGCACTTCTAGTGCACTAACCGTCATGAAATGATGGGTAGAGCTTTCTGAGCTTGATTCTGGCATCAGCAGTGGTGAAGCGCCAGTCAATTTTCACTTTTGATTGGTTTCGTTGTTCA